>LAZR01000166.1_pt1 | contig 78281 bp, 68 predicted proteins | sample 329461 | NCBI WGS metagenome assembly LAZR01 (sample SAMN03002196, study PRJNA259156) | marine sediment metagenome | biome: sea floor; feature: Hydrothermal impacted sediments; material: marine sediment; isolation source: Loki non-amplified sample from Loki's castle hydrothermal vent sediment ... | reverse complement strand
CGTTAGGCGCATGCCGATCTTGCTCTGGGTGATGGCGGGAATAGTCCCAGGGTCTTGTTTTTTGTGGGCGGCGAGCACCGACGCCACGAAACCAGACGCATACTCCTCTGCAGCACGGGCCATGCCATGGGCAGATTCGAGGGCCTTTTCTGCCTCCTGAATTCCACCCTTGGCTCCCGAGAGTGCGTCGCCTACCTGCTTGGCTGCCCACTGCTCAGACGACATGGCCCCCGTGCCGGAGTCCGTGAGGAGGTCGATGATCACTTCGTCCGCGTGGAGCCCGAACAAGTTGTTGCCCGCTCGCCTGAGCGCTGCCTGCCTTGTTTCGAGATCGGGGAGATCGATGGCTTGGACGGTATGGATCCGGAACGGCTCGATGATGGTGTTGTAAGGCATAGGCACAGGCTACAAGACGCAGAACACGGGCAGAGGGGACGATCGTCAGTTCACGGTTTGCGGTTCACGGTGTGCCGGTGCTCAGCAACACGCTTGGCCAGGTCGGGGTAGTCGGGGTCGATCTCGTAGCGGTAGCCGTCCCACCAGCCGTCGCGGTCCGGATCGAAGTGTCGAGGCCCTGGAATCGCCTGAACCTTCTTCTCTTTCATCTCCACCTCGGTCGCGGCGCCAACGTTGATCTGGGCGACGCCACCGGACAGCTTGGCCAGGCGCTCTTCCAGTTTCTCGCGGTCGTAGTCGCTGGTGGTGTTTTCGATCTCGCTTCTGATCTGCTGGATTCGGCCCTGAATGTCCTTGGTTGCGCCGCCGCCTTCGATAATGGTGGTGTTGTCCTTATCGATACGGACGCGCTTCGCCGAGCCCAGATCGGTCATCTCGATGTTTTCCAGCGAGATGCCCATATCTTCCATGACGGCCTTGCCGCCGGTCAGCACGGCGATGTCGCGGAGCATCTCTTTGCGACGATCGCCAAAGCCCGGCGCCTTGACCGCACAGCACTGCAGCGTGCCGCGCAGCTTGTTGACCACGAGCGTGGCCAGCGCTTCGCCCTCGATATCCTCGGAAATAATCAGCAACGGGCGGCCGGCCTGGGCGGTTTTCTCCAGCAGGCTCACGAGATCCTTGATCGCGGAGAGCTTCTTCTCGAGGATGAGGATCATGGGCTTTTCCAGATCCGCTTCCATCGTCTCGACCTTGGTCACGAAGTGCGGCGAGATATAGCCCTTGTCGAACTGCATGCCTTCGACCAGCTCGACTTCGGTGTCGAGGCTCTTGCCTTCTTCGACGGTAATCACGCCGTCCTTGCCGACCTTGTCCATCGCTTCGGAGATCATCTTGCCGATCTCGGCGTCCTGGTTGGCGGCACACGTGCCGACCTGGGCGATTTCTTGGCTGGTCTCGACGGGCTTGGAGTTCTTGTCGAGCTCGGCGACGATGGCCGTAACGGCCTTATCGATGCCGCGCTTCAGGTCCATCGCGTTGGCGCCGGCGGTGACATTCCGCAGGCCTTCTTCAAAGATCGCCTCGGCGTAGATGGTGGCCGTCGTCGTGCCGTCGCCGGCAACCGACGAGGTCTTCGACGCCACTTCCTTGACCATTTGGGCGCCCATGTTCTCGTTGGGGTCTTCCAGCTCGATCTCCTTGGCGACGGTGACGCCGTCCTTGGTGATCGTCGGAGCGCCGAAGGATTTTTCCAGGACGACGACACGACCGGTCGGCCCGAGGGTGATCTTCACCGCATCGGCGAGTTTCTTGACGCCGCGCCGAATGCCTTCGCGGGCCTCGACGTCGAATACAATTTTCTTCTTGGCCATCTGCGTGACTCCTTTTCATCGCGGATTAAGACAGGACCGCGAGAATGTCCGATTCGTCCATCAACATGTACTCGTTGCCGTCGACCTTGATCTCCGTGCCCGCGTAGCTGGCGAACAGGACCTGATCACCGACGGAGACCTGGAACTTGGCCCGGGTGCCGTCATCCAGCAACTTCCCGTCACCGAGAGCCAGGATCGTGCCCTTCTGGGGCTTTTCCTTGGCGGTATCCGGCAGCACGATGCCGCCCCGAGTTGTCTGTTCCGCTTCCAGGCGCTCGATGAGAACTTTCTCGCCGAGCGGCCGAATCGCAGGTTTCGCAGGCTTCGCTGCCTTGGCAGGCTTTGCTGCCTTTGCTGGCTTGGCTGACTTGGCTTTGGCCATGTGTCATGCTCCTTTGCTCGTGCTTGGTCTGGCTTGCCAGACTCGGTTTCGTTTGGCCGCACCGCCTGCCACATGCAGCCGGCGCGTCGTATGTTCATGGCGAGGCCTCAGCCGACGCCGGGATCGCCTTCACGCAACATCCGATTCATCTGCAACATCATGCCGTGAATCTGCCGCAACAGTTGTTCCAATTCGAGCGGGTGGCCGACGACACTATAGGCCCGCAACTCCAACATCGCCTGAAGGCGACGGCGGTCCTGATGGTGCGTGACGACCACCACAGGCAAGGTCGTGTCCAACCGGCGAATCAGCCGAAGGATCCGCAGAATGTCCAGGGCCCAGTCCACCTGGTCGTCCAGCACGGCCGCGTCCGCTTGGCGGGCCTCGACGACGTCCAGCAACTCCCGGTCGTTGTTGACCCGGTGCGGGGCGATCCACCGCGGGCCGACAATAGTCTCCAGCGCCGGCAGCCAGGCGTTGGCCTCCCCGCTGACAATAAGCCTAAAAGGTTTTTTCTGCTGGCGTTGTGTCTCAACCATCATTCTGCCCACCTCTGGCCAGCGGCCATAAACCGCCGCCGTCGCTGCGCCCACAAAACGAACGCGCACTGCCACCAGGGCACCAAACAGATATGCAACGCCAGTGCCACGCATCGTAACAAGTGTCTATTACAACACTTCTCCACAAGTCGGCTCCAGAAAACACGGCCATTTTCCTGCCGACATGCCCGATGAACGCCCCCCCGATGCAGTAATTGGCAGACCGCCGCTGGCGGAACAACGAGAGCGGGATTTATGGATGGGGGGGATTAGGGGGATTGTCTTTTGCTGTCGTGTTCTGAGCGGCCTTATGTGAGTTCGTAAGGATCGAGCCGTCATAAGGCCCGAGGGGCCGTCTTGCATAGCCCAGGGCGAAGTCGAAGGCGAGCCCTGGGGAATGGACCAGCCAATAAAAAGAGCCCCAACGGGGTGTCTTGACGATGGTCTCAATCGCATGGTCGACAAAGCCAAGACGCCCCTGCGGGGCTTGCCGTAATGCCGACGATAACCCAGGGCTTGGCCTGACGGCCTGCGCCCTGGGCTAGGCAAGGGACCCCGTTGGGGCCCAACGAATCAACAAGGCCGCGCAAGAGAAGTCGGACAGGTCGCAGATCCGCCGGGGCGGGTCGCCCGCCCGCCGGGCTGAGGGCCCGCCACCCAAGCCCTGCAAACTTAACCCGCCCCGCCTGTCAGAACGTTCATCCGTCCGCGATCGTGCGCCAGGGCAAAGGCGTTGCAATCGCTCCGTCGGCGAGGACAATGCACAGACCATGAGCGACAACACCAACGCGGGGCCTCCCCAGCCGACCGAACAGCCCCGCCGCTGGCTGACGGGCAAGCGGTTGTTGTGGGTGGGGCTGTTGATCGTGCTCGTCTTGCTGGCCGCGGCCGCCTATTGGCCGGTGGATTACAGCCTGAAAGTCTCCCCGGAGACCACCTACCTCACCGGCCCGCTGCGAGAGGATGGGACGGTCGATTACGTCGAAGCGCTTCGCCGGCTAGGGGCCGACCACATCGCCACCGACCAAAACTCCGTCCGGCTATTCGCTCAGGCCTTTGGGCCTGACTGGTGGGTGCCTCACGTCCTGCACGACGCGCTGACGGAGTTGGGCCTGTCGCCTCTGCCGGCTGGCGGCGATTACTTTGTCAGTTTCCGGAAGTTCGTGGAGACCTTGCCGGCCGATCAGCAGGAGTTCGTCGATGCCGACGGCAATGAGTTGGATACCTATGAGTTTCTGGCCATGGCGAGGAAAACGCCCTGGTCAGCCGACCAGTATCCGCGCATTACCCAATGGCTGGCGGACATCGATGGGCCATTGGCTCTGATTGTTCAGGGCGCCGAGGAACCGCACTTTTGCCTCCCAATTGTTCCCCGCGACGCTGAAGGCCTGTATACGGTATTGCTTCCCGTCGTGGGCCGCCTTCGCGACGCCGCCAAGGCGCTTGGAGCCCGCGCGATGCTGCGGGCGGCCCGGGGCGACATCGACGGCGCCCGGGCCGACCTGCTGGCCTGCCATCGCATGGGGCGGCTTGTCGAGCGTGACTGGATCCTCATCAGCTACCTCGTCGGCATCAGCATCGACACGATGGCCCATGACGGCGATTTAGCTTTGCTAAGAACCGGCCGTCTCTCGCGCGAACAGACAGCCGCGATCCTGGCCGACCTGCGGGCCTTGCCGCCCGTGAGGCCCGTCGCAGACAACCTCCAGCAGGGCGAGCGTCTTTTTATCTTGGATGCCATTCAACAACTGGCCGGAAGCGCAGCCTCGAGGTCTACGGGGTTTATGGAACTGGACACCATCGGTCGCAGGAACGTCAACTGGAACATCCCCCTCCGCATGGCCAACAAGTCCTGGGGTGACATGATCGCGGCGATGGGCAAGGCCGACTACGGCGAGCGCCGTCTGGCCTCTCAGCAGTGGGAGCGCGACAACGAGGAGTGGCTCTACCCGAAAGGTCTGGCGGCTTCGAACAAGCCGATCGATCGCCTGCTATACGTGGCCAAATTGGCCGCATTGCGACTCAGTGGAAACTTCGGCCGCCCGCGACTGTCGCGAATGACCGGAGTCGCGGTGATGCGGATCCTCTTCCCGTCGCTGAATCGTTCTCGCGACTTCGAAGAGCGCTTGCGCACCTGGGATGAACTGACGAAGCTCGCCCTGGCGTTGTCGTTGTACAAGCACGACCACGGCCAGTATCCCGACGATCTGGCCGCGCTGGCGGGCGAGTACCTGCCGGCCGTATTCAAGGACCGTTTCACGGGGGACCCGCTGCACTACCAGCGGCTGGGGCAGGGGTTCCTGCTCTACAGCGTCGGGCGAAACCAAACCGACGACGGCGGCCTCAACGCCGACGGGGAACCGGCAGACGATGACCTTGTCGTCCACATCAAGTAAGCGGTCTGACGTAAGTCTGTAAGGATCGCGTGAAAAAGTGTGGCAATCGCTCTTGACCGTTTCGGGTCCAGGCGTTATCTTACGCCGCTTGCCCTTGTTGGCCGAAGGGATGGTCCCTTTGTATCTGCCGGACAAGGGCGAACCTTGAAAATGACAGCCCCGGGCCGGATGCCTGAATCCGGATGCCCCCGGCGGCGGAGGCATTACGTTGTCTGAACAACTCGTTCGAGATCTAATTGAAGCCGGTATTCATTTCGGCCACCGCGTGAGTCGGTGGAACCCGAAGATGAAGCCCTACATCTTCGGCAAGCGGAACCTGATTCACATCGTCGACATCCGCCAAACGGTCCGCGGCCTGCTGTTGGCCAAGAAGTTCATCGAGCAGACCGTCACCAACGGCAAGGATGTTCTGTTTGTGGGCACGAAGCGCCAGGCCCGCCAGGCGATTGAAGACCATGCCCGCGAGGTCAAGATGCACTGGGTCACCGAGCGATGGCTGGGCGGCACACTGACCAACTTCCGCGAGATTCGCAAGCGCCTCACGCGCCTGGAAGAGTTGGAGGCGCTTGAAGCCGACGGCCAGATGGACACCTACTCCAAGAAGCAAGGCGCCACGCTTCGCCGCCAGATGCGCAAGATTCAGCGCAACCTCGACGGCCTGCGAAACATGACACAACTACCCGGCGTGATGGTCGCCATCGACCAGCGGCGCGAGATCATCGCCGTCCGCGAGGCCAACAAGCTCGGCATTCCCGTCATCTGCCTGCTCGACACGGACAGCGATCCCGATCTGATCGACATTCCCATCCCCGGCAACGACGACGCCATGCGGGCGATCGAACTGGTCGTCGCCACGTTGGCCGAGGCGGTCACCGTCGGCCTCGGAACGCGCGCTAAACACGCCGACGAGATGGAGCAGGAAGCGCCGCGCCGCCGCAGTCGCCGCGCAGCCATGGGCCGAGCCGATAGCTCTGGCGCTATCGAGGCCGCACCCGCACCGCAAGCCGCTCCGGCCGAACCAACGACACCACCAGCTGAAGCCGCACCACAGCCGGCCCCCGCCCCGGCGGCGCCCAGCGAACCGGCCGACAGCGCCGCTGGCGACGGCGCAACCGCGTAACACCCCCAGGCCGCCGCGGGGTGTAACCGAACCGTTCAGCCGGCCGATTGGGTCGGCTGATATTGGGACTGACGTAAGGATCAGGAAGTCATGGCTACAATCACCGCCGCAATGGTCAAGGCGCTTCGAGAGGAAACCGGCCAAGGCATGATGGCGTGCAAGAAGGCCCTGCAGGAAACCGACGGCGACATCGAGGCCGCCAAGGACGTCCTTCGCAAGACGGGGGCGATCAAGGCCGAGAAGAAATCCCAGCGCAGCACGTCCGAAGGGCTCGTCCGCATTCGCCTCGCCGGCGACGCAACGTCGGCGACGATGGTTGAGCTGCGCTGTGAGACCGATTTCTGCGCCCGCAACTCCGAGTTCCAGACGATGGCCGATGCGGTCGCCGAACTGGCCGAAACGGCCGACGACGGCGAGATCGCCGCGACCGACACGATCGAAAAAGTCGTCCAGGCGTGTTTTGCCAAGATCGGCGAGAACATGAGCTTCGCCCGCGGTATCAAGGTCAGCGGTCAAAAGGTCGGCTCGTATCTGCACCACAACGAGAAAGTCGGCGTGGTGGTGGCCCTCGACGGCGACTGCGACGATGAGTTGGTGACCAAGATCTGCCAGCACATCGCCTTCGCCGACCCGATGGGCCTGACGGCCGACGACGTGCCGGCCGAGCTGGTCGAGAAGGAACGCCAGTTCGCCACCGAAGAGGCCGCCGAATCCGGCAAGCCCGCCGAGATCGTCGAGAAGATGGTCGAGGGCAAGATCCGCAAATTCCTCGCCGGCCATGCCCTGCTGGAACAGGCTTTCATCCACGACGAGAAGAAGAAGGTCAAGGACATCCTCGGGGGCGCAACCGTTAAAGCATTTGCACGTTATGCCGTTGGCGCCTAGTATCGTCTCTGCCTATGCCTAGCGAGCCACGCTACAAGCGCGTTGTGGTCAAACTATCCGGCGAAGCGCTCGCCGCGCCGGACCGGGGCGGTGTTGATGCCGACGCCGTCGAAGCGATCGTCGACCAGTTCGCCCAGGCCGCCACCCTCGGCGTCCAGATCGCCATCGTGATCGGCGGCGGCAATTTTATCCGCGGCCGCCAACTCGCTGACAACCCCCACATCGGCCGCGTCACGGCCGATTACATGGGCATGCTGGCGACGACGATAAACGCCCTGGCCCTTCGCGATGCGTTGGAATCGCGCGGCCTGCCCGCGACGGTGTTGGGAGGGCTGGCGATCGAGACCGTCGTCGACCCGGTCGACATCCGCCGGGCGGATGAGCACCTGCAAGCCGGGCGAATCCTTGTCCTGGCCGGCGGCACGGGCCGGCCGTTCTTCACCACCGATACCTGCGCCGCCCTGCGAGCGTGCGAGCTGGGGGCCGACGTCGTCCTCAAGGCCACCAAGGTCGACGGCGTCTTCGACAGCGACCCCAACACCAACCCCAACGCCAAGCGTTTCGACCGCCTGACGTACGAGAAGGTCATCGCCGACAAGTTGGGGGTGATGGACCTGACGGCCGTCTCGCTGTGCATGGATAACAATGTGCCCATCATCGTCTTCGACCTGTTCGCCCCCGGCGCTTTGGCAGCGGCCGTTGGCGGCAAGGATATCGGCACGGTGATCGGCGCCTAGCTTTTCGGAGCGACCAACCATGGCCATGGACGACATCCTTCTGGACGCCGAAGAGAAGATGGAGCACGCCGTCGACTACCTCCACAAGGAGCTTCGCGGCATCCGCACGGGACGGGCGTCGGCAGGCCTGGTCGACCATATCAAGGTCGATTACTTCGGCTCGCCGACCGACCTTCGCCAATTGGCCACCATCGCCACGCCGGAGGCCACACTGATCGTGATCAAGCCCTTCGACCCGGGCAGCATCAAGGACATCGAAAAGGCCATCTTCGCCAGCGACCTGGGCATCACGCCCAGCATCGACGGCAAGATCATCCGCCTGTCCGTCCCGCCGCTATCGGGCGACCGCCGCACGCAGATCGCCGCGCAGATCAAGAAGATGGCCGAGCAGACGCGTGTCGCCATCCGCAACGCGCGCCGCGAGGCCAACAAGGAAGTCGACAAGGAGCAGAAGGACAGCGAGCTGACCGAGGATGACGCCAAGCACGGCAAGAGCGAGGTCCAGGATCTGACCGACAAGTACGAGAAGTCCGTCACTGAGATGATCGACACCAAGACGACGGAAATCGAAGAGATGTAACGCCCGCGGTCGTGGACGCTCGTCGCCGCAAGCGGTTTTTCGATCTCCGCAGCCCTAATGCTTGTTCCCTCTCCCGCCCGATCAGATAGAATGGACTAGGTCCCCCCTACCGGGGGAGTAGCTCAATTGGCAGAGCAACGCCCTTTTAAGGCGTAGGTTCTGGGTTCGAGTCCCAGCTCCCTCATTCGCCCCGCCGGCCGGGGGCACCCGCGGCGCCGCCGACGGTTCGCGTCCGGCCGCCGCTTGCGTTGGCCGATATAGTCCGTATTATGTGCGACTCCCGCCGGCTGGCGTTTCTCGCTCGGCGGGCACAAAGACGGCCCCATCGTCTAGTGGCCTAGGACACCGGGTTTTCATCCCGGCAACCGGAGTTCGAGTCTCCGTGGGGTCAGTACACAAGGCCAATCCGCCTAAGGCGGGTCGGCCTTGTGTCTATTGGCGATCGCCCATTGCCGATTGTCAACTACAGCTTGCCTTTCGGGCGGCCGTGGCGGGCGGAGGCGGAATCGGCCGCTGGTGGACGTAAGCGGCCGGCGGTGATAGACTCGTCGCGCGCCGGGACGTATGGGCCCGGCAAGGAAGGTTGACGATGACGCGCGACAGCTATGGCGATCTGGTCAGTTCGCTGGCCATCGAGAATGATAAGCGAATCTGCCTGCTGGTGATGGACGGCGTGGGAGGGGGCTACGCGTTCCGGAGGGGCGCCAGTTGCCCCACTTCATCGGCCACGGTAGAATCGACCGCGCCATTTGGGAGATGCACGTCATGGAAGAACACTTCGGGTTGACCCGTGGGTCCTGGCCGAGGCTGGCTGTTTGGGGTCGCTGTCTTGCTGCGCTGTGCCTCTGCAACGCTTCGTGCATCATGGTCTTTCCTGTCGGAGGCACGGCGACCGTCGAGGCTTACCAATGGACGGGACATGGCGCTCTGTTTCCGGGGGCCTCTGACGCTTTGCCTGGTCAGGCTGAGAAACTGAGTACCCAGCCGTCCCGCGCAGGCGTCCTCACCGAGTTGAGCAGAGCCATTGTCATCCCCTTCTTTGTCCAGGACAAGGTGCCGGTTTTCTTTCTCCAGAACCCGGATAGGGAAGGTCTGCCGTCCAAACGGGTGTATGAGTTGTTTGATCCGGTGGTGTTGACAGGAAGCGAGAAGCGGTTCGACTACCCGAAACGGTCGTTCGTGCGCATTATGATCAGCCCGTTTCTTGGCTTTCCGATGGGTACGCCGCCAGACCCGGGAGCCCTGGTCTTTGCGGAGGGGTGCTGGCCGGTAAAGGTGTCGCGTTGGCGTAGCAGTGCCAGCGGCAAGATTGTAGATACGCGGGCAACCAAGCCGGTGAAGGCCACACTTGTGTTCAACGTCCTCTTCTATGACTACGTCGATGATGATCCGCCCCAACCGACATTCGTCCTTCGTACAGTCCATCATCCGCGGACACGTCCTTTCGATCTTGCCGTCGGCGCCACGGCGGGATGCGGCGGCTACAACATGGAGTTAGTAGCTATCCTTGACAAGTACTCCGACCGGCTCTTTGACCTGATCGACAAGAGCCCTGCACTTACTCCGCACGACCGTCTCATGATCTACCGGCAACTCACCCAGCTTGCGGAAGGTGCAGTGGAACTGGATCATCCTCCGGGCGCCGACCCCGACCCGGCCGACCTCAACGTGCTCAAGAGCGCTTTGCCGATATTGCGGGCGAAAAGCCGATGACCGGCTCATGCTATACTTGTCCCCGTTGAAACCTCCATCCAGGACCAAAATGAGCGCTCATTTTGATGTCAGATGGCGGGGAATGACTCTCGATTAAGCCACAATAGGGTCTTGTTTTCGAGCGGGACCTACGGAGGCGGAATCGGCCGCTGGTGGACGTAAGCGGCGGGCGGTGATAGACTCGTCGCGCGCTGGGACGTATGGGCCCGGCAAGGAAGGTTGACGATGACGCATGACAGTTATGGCGATCTGGTCAGTTCGCTGGCCATCGAGAATGATAAGCGAATCTGCCTGCTGGTGATGGACGGTGTGGGCGATTGCGATAACGACGGCAAGGGCACGGCCCTGCAGCAGGCCCGCACGCCCAACCTCGACACCCTGGCCGCCACCAGCGCGCTGGGGCTGTCGATTCCCGTGGATGTGGGCGTCACGCCCGGCTCGGGGCCGGGGCATCTGGGGCTGTTCGGCTATGAACCGACCGTCTACAACGTCGGCCGCGGCGTCTTGAGCGCGCTGGGGATCGAGTTCGATCTGACGCCGCGCGACGTGGCGGCGAGGCTGAACTTCTGCACGATCGACGCCGACGGCCATGTCACCGACCGCCGGGCGGGCCGGATCAGCGACGCCGAGAACAAGCGCATCCTGGCCATTATCCGCCAGAAGCTCAGCCCGCCGGCTGGCGTGGAGGTGTTTCTGGAGACCGTCGCCGAGTACCGGGCGTTGCTGGTCCTGCGCGGGGACGGGCTGGACGACAACATTGGCGAGACCGACCCGCAGGCCGTCGGCCGCCCGCCCTTATCGCCCACGCGCGATGCGCACGCCGACTCGCCAACGGCCAAGATCGTCGAGGATCTGATCGCCCAGGTGCGGGCGATCCTGGCCGATGAGCCGCAGGCCAACATGATCCTCGCCCGCGGGTTCGCCAAGTTCCCCAACTGGCCCACATTCGCCGAGCGGTGGAAGCTCAACCCAGCCGCCGTGGCGGGCTATCCGATGTATCGGGGCGTGGCGAGACTGGTCGGCATGGAGATCGTCGCCCAGCCGACCACCGCCGCCGATATCTGCGCAGAAGCGGCCAAGGCGCTGGCCCACCACACGTTCGTCTTTGCGCACTTCAAGTACACCGACAAGACCGGGGAAGACGGCGACCTGCCCGCCAAGATCACGCGGATCGAAGAGATGGACGCGGCCCTGCCCTCCCTGCTGGCCGCTGACCCCGACGTGTTGCTCATCACGGCCGACCACTGCACGCCGCCTTCACTGAAGGCCCATAGCTGGCACACCGTGCCGGTGTTGATGAAGGCCCCCCACCTTCGCGGCGGCGACGGGGCCCCCTTCGACGAGGTCCACTGCCGCAGCGGCCAAATCGGCACGATCTACGCCAAGCAACTCATCCCCCTGGCGATGGCCCACGCGGGCAAGCTGGAGAAGTTTGGGGCGTAGGCGATTGCGGATTTCGGATTGCGGATTGGGGGCGCGGCTCTGGGCCAGATTCAACGTTCGTGCAGCGTTGGTGCGCGAGCGCCGCGCCTTTTTTCATTCCGCAATCCGAAATCCGAAATCCGCAATCAGAGGTCCGCAATCAGAAGAGCTTCGCGCTTACCGGCAGATCGCCCACGAGGGGCATGGCGTAGTTGATGAAGCTGGCCGTGACGCCGTTGCCGGCCTTATTGATGAAGGTGCGCGGCATGTTTTTGATCACGCGGGCCACGTCCTTCAGCTCGGCCCGGACGTAGTCGACTTTGTAGCCGGGGCCCTTGAGGCGTTTGATCGCCACTGACCCGTCGATGTTGCCGGCGGTGGCGAACTCGACGGCCTTGCGGCCGACCATGCGGGCTTCCTTCGCGTCCACCGGTGAGACGCAGCCGGCGAAACTCCGCTGCAGATAGCCGAACGTATCGGCGCGGACGCGGACGTTCTTGTACTTGCTGCTCAGTTCACCTTTAAGGAAATCGCTGAGGAAATCGCCCAATGTCCCCGAGCCGGACAGTTGCACGTTACCGTGGCTGTCCCGTTCGACGCGATGGCCAAGTTTCAGCGCCAGAGCGACCACAATAGGCTGGCCGGTCTCATCGGTGATGCCCTCGGAGACGGCGATCTGACATCGGCCGAGCTTGCTGTAGATTCGCTTGACGTCCTTGAGGAACGTCGGCAGACGGAACGCCACTTCCGGCACGTAGACCAGATGCGGGCCGTCCTTGCTGTCGCCGCGTCCCAGCGCCGACGCCGCCGTCAGCCAGCCGGCCTTTCGACCCATCACGACATTGATCTTGATCCCCGGCAGGGACGCCACGTCGCGGTCATCGCCGATGAACGCCGAGGCCACAAAGCGAGCGGCGCTGCCGTAGCCCGGGCAGTGGTCGGTGACGCGCAGGTCGTTATCGATGGTCTTGGGGATATGGAATACCCGCAGCTCGTAGTTACTTTCGGCCGCCATCTCGTTGACGATGCGGGCGGTGTCGGCCGAGTCGTTGCCGCCGATGTAGAAGAAATACCGAACGTTGTGCTTGGCGAAGATACGAAAGATATTCTCGCAGTAGGCCACGTCGGGCTTGTCGCGGCTGGAGCCCAGCGCGGCCGCCGGGGTTTGGGCGATCGCATCGAGCCTTGCCTTGCTCAGGCCGTTGAGGGAGATGAACTTCTCCTCGATGATGCCGCGCACGCCGTGACGGGCGCCCAGCAACTGGCCCACCGCACGAGACGAGGCGATCGTCTCGATCACGCCCACCAGGGACTGATTGATCACGGCCGTCGGGCCGCCGGACTGACCGATGACGGCAGTGCCTTTGACGGTGCTGGTTTTGCTCATGATGTCCTTCTCTGCCGCCCCCTGCCTGCCGCGTCTCAGCGGTCGCCCAATAGCTCGCGCTCGATATACGTCGTATCCCACTCGCCGCGAAGGAACCGCTCGTGCGAGAGGATCTGCCTGCACAGCGGAATCGTGGTCTTGATGGGATAGATGATAAACTCCTCCAGCGCCCGCCGCGCCGTCGCGATGGCCTCCTCACGCGTGGGCCGATGGACGATCAACTTGCCGATCAGACTGTCGTAGGTCGGGGGGATCTCGTAGCCCTGGTAGACGTGCGAATCCCACCGCACGCCGGCCCCGCCCGGCGCGACGAACGCCACCACCCGCCCGGGAGACGGACGAAAGCCCCGCTCGGGGTCTTCGGCATTGATCCGGCATTCGATGCTGCTGCCGCGATGGGTCAGATCGTCCTGCGAGAACGCCAGCTTCTCGCCGGCGGCGATGCGGATCTGCCATTTGACCAGGTCCACGCCCGTGACCATCTCCGTGACGGGGTGCTCGACCTGGATGCGGGTGTTGACTTCCAGGAAGTGGAATGTGTTGTCCTGATCGAGCATGAACTCGACCGTACCGGCCCCGTGATAGTCGGCCAGCTTCGCCAACCGGACCGCCGATTGGCATATCTCCTGCCGCAGTTTCTCGCTGAGGCCCGGGGCGGGCGATTCCTCGATCATCTTCTGCCGGCGACGCTGCACCGAGCATTCGCGCTCGAACAGGTGCACCACGTTGCCGTGCATATCGCCCAGGAACTGCACCTCGATGTGGCGGAAGTTCTCGATGCACTTCTCGACGTACAGTCGCCCGTCGCCGAAGGCGACCTCGGCCTCGGCCCGCGCCTGCTTGAACATGCTCCGCAGCGTCGCCTCGTTGTGGGCGAAACGGATGCCTCGCCCGCCGCCGCCGGCGACCGCCTTGATCGCCACCGGATAGCCGATCGTCGCGGCGACCGTCGCGGCCTCGGCGACATCCTCGACGGTCCCCTCACTGCAGGGGTTCATGGGCACGTTGGCTTTCTTGGCCAGCCTCTTGGCTTCGATCTTGTCGCCCAGCATCCGCATGCTCTCGACGCTGGGGCCGATGAACTCGATCTTGCAGTCGCGGCAGACTTCCGCGAAGTGGGCGTTCTCGGCCAGGAACCCGTACCCCGGATGAATCGCCTCCACGTCGGCGATTTCCGCGGCGGCGATGATGCGGGGGATGTTGAGGTAACTTTCCGACGATGGGCCCGGCCCGATGCAGATCCGCTCGTCGGCGAGGTGAAGGTAACTGGCGTTGCGGTCGACCTCGCTGTAGACGGCGACGGTCTCGATGCCGAGTTCCTTGCACGCCCGAATGACGCGCAGAGCGACCTCACCGCGATTGGCGACTAGAATGCGAGAAAACATGCCCGAAAGCCCTCTGCCCCGCTAGGCGGGCATCACACGGAACAAGACTTGTCCGTACTCGACCGGTTGAGTGTTCTTGACGCAGATTTCGGCGATGGTGCCCGAGCATTCCGCCCTGATCTCGTTCATCACTTTCATCGCCTCGACAATGCAGACGACTGTGTCCTCGGTAATCCGGGCGCCGTGGGCGGCGTAGGGCTCGCCGTCGGGGCTTGCCGAGGCGTAGAACGTGCCCACCATCGGCGAGAGTATCTCGAACAGCTCGTCGGCGGGCTTGGAGTCCGCATCGGCAGGGGCGGGCTCGGCCTGGCGCGATGGCGCCGGCTCCGAGTTGGCTGCACTCATGGCGGATTCGGCGGGCGCCTCGGCCGGCGCGCCGGCGGGCGGCCCGCGCCGAAGCACGATTCGCTTGTCGCCGTCCTCGAAGTTCACTTCCGTGATATCGTGGGCCGTCATCAGGTCCACAAGCTCACGGACGTCCTCGATCATTTCCTTGGCGGATCGGCGTTTCTTGGCTTTGGCAGCCTTGGCCGCAGGGGATTTTCGCTTCGTCTTCTTTGGCGCTTTCTTGGGCATGATGCTCTCTCTCGCTAAAGCGTCATTTGCTTAATGTCCGTGGGCAGCGAACTCAGTTTCCGGCGGCCTCGGCTGGTGACCACCACGTCGTCTTCCAGCCGGACCCCGCCGACGCCCGGCAGGTAGATGCCCGGCTCGACGGTGACGACCATCCCCGCCCGAAGCCGGGCGATATTGCCGGCGGCCATCGGCGGGGCTTCGTGCACCTCGCGTCCCAACCCGTGGCCAAAACTGTGAATGAACTTATCCTTGTAGCCGGCCTGCTCGATCACTTTTCTCGCGGCTGCGTCGGCCGACTTCGCCGTAACGCCCGGGCGAATCGCTCGGGCTCCAGCCGCCTGGGCCTGTCGCACAACTTCATAGATCTCTGCCAGTTGGGGCGGAATTCTACCCGTGAAGATCACCCGGGTCAAGTCGCTGCAATAGCCCGCCACATTCGCGCCCCAGTCGATCAGGACCGCCTCGCCCCGGCGAATCCGGCGGCCCGACGGGCGATGGTGCGGCTGCGACGCCGCGGCCCCGGTCGCGACGACCGTATCGAACGCAGGCCGATCGGCCCCCGCCAGAGACATGCGGTAGTCCAGTTCAGCCGCCACCTCCCGCTCGCTCCTCCCGACGAATGCCCGGCGGCCGCGACTCAGCAGCGCCCGCAGCGCCGCCTCGGCCGCCTTGACCGCCCGGACCATGGTTCGGATCTCACCGGCATCCTTGATCAGCCGAAGTTCCCCCACAAGATCGGCCACGGCCACCACGCGCCGCGGGCCGAGGTCATCCTGCAGCCGCAGCCACGCCGACAACGTCACGTGGTCACTGTGGACGCCCACGCGGCGGATGCCGCGCCCCTTCAGCAGGCCTGCCAGAAACTTGCTCCCGCCGCCGACGTGCACGTTGAGGCCCGGACACTCCCGCTGGGCTTGTTCGGCGTGGATGCTGTCAGTGATCAGCACGTCCCATTTCGCGGAGATCAGCAGGGCGCCGGCCCCGGTGAACGGGCAGAGATAGCCCACCTCCTGCGGGCGGGTCAGCAGCATCGCTTGGACGTTCTCACGGGCCAGCCGGCGCGCCAGGGATCGGCGACGCGGAGCGTGGGTATCTTTGGACCGCGCTGCGGCAAGTCGTGCCATGGAACTCCCTTCCGGCGTCTATTCTGGGTGCAGCCTGTCAAGAAGGCAAGGCCGGCGCGATTCCGCGGCCGGCCCGCCCGGGCGCTTCGTCATTGGGTCCCCGTGGCGTAGACGTCGTCGAGCAGGCGGACCTGTTTGACCCGCATGCCATCGAGTGTGAAGATCATCGCCGGGTTGGAGAACGTCGAGTGCTTGCCCTGGGATTCATAGACCAGCATCGCATCGGCGATGGGGCTGGTCTCCTTGAAGCCCCACACCACCACCGTGCCGTCGAGGCGATTGTATCGCAGCCGCTGGCCCAGCACCTGCATCGTGCCGCCTTCCAGGCGGTCCGAAAGGTTCACGTCGCCGGTAGCGATAAAGATCTCCAGCGGGCCCAGCCGCGGGCCCACATCGTACTTGTCGGCCCGTCTTGTGGTGGCGGCCTCGGCGGCGTCGTCCTCGTCCGGCGGGCCGAACGCCGCATCCAGCCGCTGACAGTGCAGCAACGTCCGCCGGCCCTCGATCAGGCGATCCCACTCGGGCGCATCGATCCCCGCCAGGCGGAGCACTTCCTTGCCGCTGCGGTGGACCATCCGGACGTCGCCCTGCAGCTCGACGCTGCGCGATTCCTGATCGAGGACCATGATCCGGGTCCAGCGGAACCCCGTCTGGTTCGGGCGCTGCGTGGGCGTCTCGCTGTCGGAGGCCGCGACCTGATCGGCGGGGCGGTAGTCTTCGACGATCATCGAGCCTGCTCGGACCATGGTGAGCTTGTTGACGCGGACGTCGTAGAAAAGCTGTTCGCCCGTCAGCCGAAGCCGCCGCATCAGCTTCCCGTCGTCGTCTTCTTCGCGGCTTCGCAGCACGACATCCCCATGGGCCGTAATCGTCGCCAGTTTCCGGCGGCTGTAATGCTCCAGATTCAGCCCCATCTCCCGGCCGCTTTCGACGTCCTCCTCCGGGCCGCTGGCGACCTCGGCAGGCTGACTGGTGGCCTCGGCGTCAGGGGCGGCGGATTCGTCCTTCTCGAACAGAAGCCGCATCTGCTGGCAGTCCATCGATTCGAATTGACTGATGAGGTGGACATTGCCCGTGAACACAGCGGCGTTGGTCTTGCCGTAGTATTCCATCCCCTCGTCCCAGGTGATGTCCACAGGCCTGGGGTCGGCCAGTTCGTTGCCGTCCATGTCCGATTCGATCTCGAACTGCATCCGGCCGGGGCCTTCGACGACCGCGGACTGACGATTCTGGTCGAGCCGAATCAGGTCACCGGCCAACGTGTTCTGGTCCTGGCGAATCACCGCGTGCTTCTTACGGCCATACAGCACCGCCGTCTTGTCCCTCAGGTCGCTCTCGACCAGGTCGGCGGTCGCCTCGATGGTCTGATCGTTGCGGTGGTCGATAATGCGCACATCATGCTCGGCCTGTACGATGGATGGCTTGAGATGCTTCTCGACCAGACCCTCAGCCGTGAGCGTCTCCACATAGTCAAAGAAGACCCTCACCTCTCCCGCCTCAATATCGCTGCCGGCCTGGCGACCCGAAACGTTTCCCTTAGCCACGGCGACTTCTGGAATGATCTTGCCGTCCGGCTGGGCCTTCATCCACACCTTCAGCACGTCACATTGGACGAAGTCACCCCCCGGCTGGTCGGCCGAAGCGTCGGACGCTCGGCCGCTTGCCTCGCCGGCATCCGAGGGCCCCTGCGACAGGACCACGTCGCCGAAGAACACCGCATCCTCAATGTATTGCTGTTTCGTCTTCTTTCCATCGGCGTCAATTCTTTCCTGCTCACCGATATTCGCTTCCATCCGGCCGCCCCAGATGATACTGCCGGCCTCGTCCAGTTGGGCGGTGGGGTCGGCCTCATCCTCTGCCGGTCGGGTGGTGGTGGTCAGGTCCGGGGCCTGGCTGATTCGGCCGGGGCCGGTCAGGAACACCTTGCCCGCCGGGACGTCGAACCTGATTTTCGCGCAGACAATCTCCTGCTCGCTGCCCATCAGCATTCGCGTGGGGTCGCCCGGCGCGCCGGTCAACTCGCCTTGCTGCTGGGGAAGATGAAAGACCAGTTCGCGACACGTCACCTCGGCCTCGCCGTCAATCAGATGAATCTTGTTGCCGGTCGCCTTGACGATGTACTTGCGATCCGAGGGCGTCGGCGTGTAGCCGATCGGGCGAAAGATCAGGGGGCCCCGCCAAGTGACCACAACCGGATCGATCGGATCCTTGGGTGAGTCGGACGGGGGCGGCTCGTCGCCGGACGAGGGTTGGGCGGCGTCTTCGGGGGGCGCTTCGTCGCCGGATGGGGGTTGGGCGGCGTCTTCGGGGGGCGTCTCGTCGCCGGACGGGGGTTCGGCGGCATCTTCGGGGGGCGCCTCGTCGCCGGACGGGGGTTGGCCGGCATCTTTGCGCGCCGCAGTCGGGGGGCGCCGATCTCGCAGGCCCTTGCGGGCCTTTTTCCCCCATTCGAACTGCAGGCTCAGCATGTCGGCGCCCCGCATTTGCCGCCCGCCGCTGTCAACGTGGACCTGATCGTGAAATTCAGCGAGATAGATATTCTTTACTGGCGTCATCTCGGCTGTTGCCATCGCCGGTGCCGTCGTCGCGACCGGCTCGGGTGTCACGGCACCCGTCGGAGCGGCGGCCACGGTGGCGTCGAGGTCGACAGGTTGTGGGGTCGGTTGTGTCGCCGAGGCGATCTCGGTTTCGTCGGTCGGCGCCTCGGCCGGAGGGGGGGGGGGCTCAGCCGGGGCGGCGTCGGCGGCCTCAGCCGGGGCTGAGGCGGCCTCTTCGCTGCCCGGCATGCCCAGCAGGTTGACATCTTCGGGAACGCTGTAGATGGCGATCATCTGCCCGCGCTCGATCCGCAGTGTTCGCAGTTCGCGAGGTTCCTCGTCCCACCGAAGCGACAGTCCCTCGCCGACCAGGTCAGCCTCAGCGGACCAGACCGTCACCCGCCCGGGTGTGTAAATCTCCGGCGGGTCCATGCTGAAGGTCAACTCGTCAGCCCAGATGCGAATCATGTCCTCGCGGCGCTCGTCCAGTTTCTCGAAAACCTCGGCGGGGTTGTCCTCGGGTGTCATGTCGGCGAAGGTTGGCCGATCGCCCTTGGTGGCGCGGTCCAGATAGATGCGCACGCCGCCGATCATTTGGCCGCCGCGGATGTTCTGCCCGCCGCCGGTGATCGCCTCCACCTTGGCGATGCCGCGGTCGGCGTGGATGTAGACTCGCTGGCCATTGGGCTGGCGCATCTCGACGCACGGTTGGATCGCCTCGTACGTGCCGTCGTCAAGCTTGTTCCAGCTTCGGGCGAAGTAGATTTCCTTCAACTGGCCGCTCTGTTCGTCACGGATCACAACGTCCAGTCGCTCGCCGTAGGACGCCTGGGCCAACCCTTGAGGTTCCCGACGCGCCCCTTCCCGGAGCGCGTGGACGCGTTCGTCGATCTCCTTGGTCTCGTATGTCACCGGAGTGGACAGCTTGGAGATGCCGTAAAGCACCGCGAATATCGTCACGAAGCCAACAATCAGGATTAGAAATTGCCGTCTCATAGCGTTTCGTCGTCGTAGCGGGCCGTCACGGCGGGCCAGTCTCCGACGGCCTTTAAGATCAATTCGATCAGTTCACGAACACATCCCGCCCCGCCGCCGCGCTCGGTGACGACGTCGGCGGCCTGGCGGACCTCGTCGACCGCGTCGGCCGGCGCGATGGCCAGGCCGCTCGCCCGCATCAGCGGCAGGTCGGTCAGGTCGTCGCCCATCACGGCCGTCCGCTCGGCGGGGACGCCCAACTCCGCCAGCACCTGGCGGTAAACGGGCAGCTTCCGCTTGGCGCCCTGGCGGACAATCTCGACGCCCAGCTCGTCCCCGCGCTGGGCCACCGCCGGCGACGATCGGCCCGTAATAATCGCTAACGTCCGCCCGGACCGCCGCCACGCCCGCATGCCCCAGCCATCGCGGACGTTGAACACCTTCGTCTCCTCCCCGTCGGGGCCGAGAATAATGCGCCCGTCGGTCAGCACGCCGTCGACGTCGAGCACGAGCAGGTCGATGGTCTTGTAATCAGCCGCCGCCATTACTTACCGTCTTGATCCCCAGCAGGTCCTGAACGTCGATGATGCCGACGGGCCGACCCGTGTCGTCGACCACGGGCAACTCGTCGATGCGGTTGGCGTTGAGAATCGCCAGCGCCTCGGCCGCCAGGGCGTCGCGGTGAATGCACTTCGGACCGCGAGTCATCACGTCGGCGACCGGGCTGGCCGAGTCCAGCCTTCCCCCGGCGACCAGCCGGCGGACATCGGCATCGGTCAGGATCCCGCTGAGGCGGCCTTCGCCGTCGATCAGCAGTATCGCACCGGAGCGGCGGCCCGCCTTTTCGCCTTCGGCGAGGGCCTCGCCCAGGGCCAGGCCGTCGCTGATGAGGCTCAAATGCTCGCCCGGGCGGAACGTCATGACCTCGTGCACTTTCAGGATCCGCCGCCCCAACGCCCCGGCGGGGTGAAAGGCGGCGAAATCTTCCGGGTTGAACCGGCGCATTTCCATAACGGTCAGGGCCAGCGCATCGCCCAACGCCAGCATGCACGACGTGCTGACCGTCGGGGCCAACCCGTGCGGGCAGGCCTCCTCCACCTGCCCGTAGGAGATGGCGATGTCGGCGTGACGGCCCAGTGGCGAGTCGATCTCCCCCGTCAAAGCCACCAGCGACGCCCCACGGGCCCGCAGGTGGTCGAGCAGGCGGACCAGTTCATCCGTCGCGCCGCTGTGGGACAGGGCCACCACCACGTCCCCCCGGCTGAGGCGGCCCAGGTCGCCATGGAGGGCCTCGACCGGATGCAGAAAAATGCTGGGCGTTCCCGTGGAGGCGAAGGTGGCCGATATCTTCCCGGCGATCAGGCCCGCCTTGCCGATGCCCGTGAGCACCACATTGCCCGGGCAACGGAAGATCATCTCCGCCGCCTCGGCGAACGAGGCGTCCACGCGATCGGCCAGGCCCGATATCGCCTCTCCCTCGGCCTGCAGAACACGGCGGGCCAATTCAAGTTTTGCTGCCGGCTTGGTCATCTCCTGCGGTCCACAACCTTTTATGTGATGCAATGAGGTCGATTCGCCCATGGGCTCGCCGTCCCCCCCGCCGCTGCGAACATTGGTTTACTGCGACCGGGCATTATGCTTGCCCGGGCTGGGGGGGTCAAGTAAAAGGGACGCCCCATGCTGGCGATGCTACTAGCCGACCCCGAGCTCATGCTCCTGCTGGCGCCGGGGCTGCTGTTCAGCCTGACGATCCACGAATACGGCCACGCGCGAATGGCGCTGGCCTTTGGCGATCCGACGGCCCGAGATATGGGCCGCCTGAGCCTTAACCCTCTTCGTCACCTGGACTTCATGGGGACAGTGATGATCTTGCTGGTCGGGTTTGGCTGGGCCAAGCCCGTCCCGGTCAACCGGGCCAACCTGCACCCGCCGCGATGGGGCGAAATAGCCGTCTCCCTGGCCGGGGTGCTGAACAATGTTGGTTTTGCAGTCCTGCTGGGCCTTGTGCTGCGTGTGTTGATCGTAAGGGGGGCGATGGACCGCCTGCCCCACGGTGATACCGTAGCCGTGATGATGCTGCTGACGCTGCGAATCAACCTCGTGCTGGTTGTGTTCAACCTGCTGCCGCTGTTCCCACTGGACGGCCACCACATCGTTCGCGAACTGCTGCCGCGGCGGCATCAGCAGGATTTCATGCACTGGCAGGTCCACTTCGGCCGGTACATCTTGCTGGGCCTGCTGATCGCGCCGATGCTGTCGCCCAAGATTCCCAGCCCGCTGAGGATGCTGTTCTCTCGGGTGATCGACCCGGTCACGTACTGGCTGATCGTCGGCTGACGTCGCCGGCAGCGCGCGGCGGGAACCTTCGCAGCCTTGGCACGTCTAATCCATTATGATGGGACCCCACTGGCGATTGACCGTGGGTTTTGACAGGCTCGATAGATGAGGATTAGAATGGCCCACATGATGCCGCGTTTCCTTTCCAAGGTTGTGTGGGGCTCGGTGGCCGTTGGGGCCCTGATGGCGATATTGCTGATCGCGCCGCCTGCCCCGGCTGCAGCCGAAGATCCGACCACTGCCCCGGCCGGACCCGCCCTCGATCAGGTCGAGCGCATCTTGACGCTGACCAAGGCCGAGCGCAGTTCGCTGATCGTCGCGCAGAGCCGGACCACGCAGCTCAGCGACAGTGCGCTAACCATGATGCTTGCCAAGGTGGCCGCCCTGCCGGCCCTGTCCAATGACGAGTTCATGTCGCTGGACCGGCCGTCCTTTCGCAATCTGGTCAAGTCCGCCGATCGTTGGTCGGCCCAGCCGGTCCGGCTGACCGTGTACGTCTGGTATGTTCAGGAACTGACGGCCGGGGTGCCCGGGGAGATCGGAGCAACGCGCGACTGGCCGCAGGGCAAGAAAGTCTGGCGCATGGATGTCACCGACGCGGACGGCTCGGACCCTCGCAGCCAGGTGCTGCGGATATTCTCGGTCGTCGATCCATTCGCCGCCGGCGCGCTGCCCAAGCCCAGCCACAATGTCGACGGCGAGCTCCAGTACCACCGCAAGGTGCCCAAGGTCGACCTGGCGGGCGTTTTCTACAAGGTCTGGCAGGCCGAGGACCGCGACACCGAGGAACGCACCCGGCGAGACGCCGGCAAAGGGACGATCACACTCAACCCCACGATGCGCTCCTATCCGGTCGTGCTGGCGTGGCAGTTTGGCCGCAAGGCTGGGTGGACCATCAATCCCGGCCGTTACAGCTCCGGAGCGTGGGGCATGCTGATCGGCGGGCTGGCGCTGCTGGGACTGGTCTTCTACATGATGCGCCGCGTGAGCCGAGTGCGCCGTAGGATGGGCCAACCGTTCCGGCGCCTGCCAAGCCAGTACCGCCCGCTTCGGGATCAGGATACCGATAGCGACTCCGACGATCAGATGGACGACGCGTCGGACGCCATCGACCCGGCCGTGACGGCCGCCGCCGAGGCGTACCGACGTCAGCGAGCCCAGGAACAGGCCAATGGATAAGACGATCACCGTCGCGCTCGGCCAGCGCAGCTACGACGTCCGCGTGGGGGCGGGGGTGCTGAGCGAACTGGGCCGGACCATCACCGAGTTGGGCGAGGTCAGCTCAGTCGTCGTCATCAGCGACACAACCGTGGGACAATTGCACGGCCCCCGCGTGATGCAGTTGCTGGGTTCGGCGGGGCTGACGGTGGGGTCTCTGAGTTTTCCCGCCGGCGAGGCCAGCAAGACGCTGGCGACCTACGGCGAGCTGATGGATGACCTGTTCTCCCTCAGCCCGGCCATCGACCGCCAGAGCGTGATCGTCGCTCTCGGCGGCGGCGTGACGGGCGATCTGGCCGGCTTCGTGGCGGCGACGGCCCTGCGGGGGATGCGGTGGGTCCAGTGCCCCACCACGCTGCTGGCCGACGTCGATGCCTCCGTGGGCGGCAAGACGGCGGTCGATCATCCGACGGGCAAGAATCTGATCGGGGCCTTCTACCAGCCCAAGGCGGTGCTGATCGACGTGGAAACGCTTACCTCGCTGCCGCGCGAGCAACTCAGCAGCGGCCTGGCCGAGTGCGTCAAACACGGCGTGATCCGCGATGCGGGCCTGCTGGCGTTTATCAGCGAGAACGCTGACGATATTCTTGCCTGCGGTAGCGACACGATGATCGAACTGATCGCCCGCAACGTGGCGATCAAGGCGGCCGTGGTCTCGGCCGACGAGCGAGAGTCCGACCAGCGGGCGCACCTGAACTTCGGCCACACTATCGGCCATGCGATCGAGGTGCTGGTCGGCTACGACGCGATCCCCCACGGCCGCGCCGTCTCGCTGGGCATGGTCGCCGCCTGCCGCATGGCCGTCGAGCGAAAGCTGCTCCCGGCCGCCGACGCCGACCCGATCACGGCCGTGCTCGAGCGGCTGGGCCTGCCCGTGACCTGCGACGCCCTCGGCCCCGACGACATCTGGCGGATCATGCAGCACGACAAGAAAACCCGCGCCGGGAAGGTCCGCATGGTCCTGCCCAGCAAGGTCGGCCACGTCGAGATCTACGACGACATCACAGCCCGCGACGTCCGCAGCAGCCTGCGGGCCCTGCTGCCATGAGCCAAGGAGCACGCCCTGGAATCCAACGCGACCCAGCCCGCTGACCTGAGCGTCGAGATCGCCGGCGTGACGCTGGCCAATCCGCTGATGACGGCCAGCGGCACGTGCGGGTACGCCGACGAATACGCCGACTTCGTGGACCTCACGCAGTTGGGGGCGTTTGTCACCAAGTCGATCACGGCCAAGCCGCGAGCGGGCAACAACTATCAGCGGGTGATCGAGACGCGGGCCGGCATGCTCAACGCCATCGGCCTGGCCAACGTCGGGCTGGATGTCTTTCTCGCCGAGAAAGTCCCCCTGCTGGCCGCACTCGCCCTGCCGGTGTTCGTCAACGTCGCCGGCACGACGGTCGACGACTACCTCGCCGTCGCCGACGCGTTGGAATCCGTCGACATCGTCCGCGGCGTCGAGCTGAACATCTCCTGCCCCAACGTTAAGGCCGGCGGAATCCAGTTCGGTACGGACCCCGAGCAGGTCCGCCTGATCACGGGCGAGCTTCGCAAGGTCTGCCGCACGAACATCCTGATCGTTAAGCTCTCGCCGAACGTCACCGACATCGCCGCCATAGCCGCCGCGGCCGTCGACGCCGGGGCTGACGCGCTGAGCATGATCAACACCTTCACCGCGATGGCCGTCGATATCGACACGCGCCGCCCCGTGCTGGCCAATGGGACCGGCGGGCTGTCGGGCCCGGCGATTCGGCCCATCGCCGTCTACATGGTCCACAAGGTCTACACCCAGGTCGCCCAGGCCGCCGGCGTGCCCATCATCGGCATGGGGGGCATTCAACACGCCCACGACGCCGTCGAGTTCCTGCTGGCCGGGGCGACGGGGTTGGCGGTCGGGACGGCGCTGTTCGTCGAGCCCGGGTGCCTGATGGACATCCGCGACGGCATCGGCGACTACCTCGACAGCCACGGCTTCGCCTCCGTCACCGATATCATCGGCACGCTTGAGGTCTGAGCGAGCAGCCGGGGCTTTTCGCCGGGGCCTGGGCGGTCTATAATGCGGCCCCCGTTGGCTGGGGTATCAACAATTGCAGGACGCAAGGCAGACACGATGAGAGTCTTCATGCTAGGTTGGGAGTTTCCCCCGCATATCAGCGGCGGACTTGGGACGGCCTGTTACGGCATGACGAAGGGGCTGAACGAACTCGGCGTGGAGGTGTGCTTCGTCCTGCCGACGCCGGTTCCCCTCGACTCGGCCGCGCACGTCAGCTTCCGCACACCGGCCGACCTGAAGCCTTCCCCCGCATCCCCACCAGGCGCCTCAACCGCTCGCGGCCAGGACGACAGCAGCGAGGAGGTGGTGAAGCTTTTCGAGCACGTCGAACTCCACCGCCTCGAAGCGTATCTGCAGGCCTACGGAACGGTGGCGACGCGTCAGAGCATCGTCGACGAAATCCGCCGCCTGCAGGCCTGCGGCGAACTGTCCGCCGAGCAGGTCACCGAGGCGTTGAGCACTCTCGGGGGCCAGCCCGCACTGGCCGACGACGATGACAACTTTTTCGATTCGCAGGCCCAGGCGCTGTACGGCCGCGATCTGATGTTCCAGGTCCGCCGATACGAACGGCTGGCGGCCCAGCTGGCGATCCACGAAGAGTTCGACATCGTCCACGCCCACGATTGGATGACGTTCCCGGCCGGTCTTGCGGTGGCCAAGGCGACCGGCAAGCCGCTGGTCGTTCACGTCCACAGCACTGAGTTCGACCGCGCCGGCGCCAACGTCAATCAGGACGTCTACGACATCGAGCGGGCCGGCATGCAGGGGGCCGATCGGATCGTCTGCGTCAGCCATCTGACCGGGACGATCTGCAAGCGCCGCTACGGCGTGCGGCCGGAGAAGATCTCCGTCGTCTACAACGCCGTCGAGGGCCCCAATGACGACAAACTCCAGATGAGGCCGATCACAACCAAGGAGAAGATCGTCCTGTTCCTTGGCCGGGTCACCATGCAGAAGGGCCCGGAGTATTTCCTGCGGGCGGCCAAGAAGGTCGTCGGCAAGTTCAAGAACGTTCGCTTCGTGATCGCCGGCAGCGGCGACATGATCACCCAGTGCGTCAAGGAGGTCGCCGACCTTCGCCTGGGGCGGTACGTCACGTTCACGGGTTTTCTCCGCAGCAGCGACGTCAGCCGCGTCTTCGGAATGGCCGACCTGTATGTCATGCCCAGCGTCTCCGAGCCGTTCGGCATCGCCCCACTGGAGGCCCTCAGCCACAACGTGCCCGTGATCATCTCCAAGCAGTCGGGCGTCTCGGAGATCCTCCAGCACGTGTTGAAGGTGGACTTCTGGGACGTCGACGAGATGGCGAACAAGATCCTGGCGGTGCTGCGCCATCCGCCGCTGCAGCGAACGCTCCGCCAGCACGGGCAGATCGAAGTCAGCAAGCTCTCCTGGCGCGACAGCGCCGCCGAACTGCGCGATATCTACACCGCCCTGACCGCCGATGCCTGAGCCCGGCCCCTCGGGCCCGCCCCATTTAAAATAGGGACAGACCCTATTTTAAAGGTGATCTGCATGAAGATCCGTGTCGATGCCAATCGTGTCGTCACCCCGCTTAAGCCAGTCTAGCCCTCGCCGAAAAATAGGGTCTGTCCCTATTTTAGAATGAGTGATATGAGAATTAGCGTTGATGCAGGCAAGGTCGTTGGTCCGCTCGAACCGTTTTGGGCTGGGCAGTGCAATCCGATGATCGAGACGAGCGCCGATGGCGACCGTCCGCTGGTTACGTACATGGCTGATGTTGGCATTCGTTACTGGCGGGCCGACATCTGGGGCGGCCGGCCGGAGAGCTGGCCGGAGCAGGATCGCACGGCCGAGGCGATCTTGGCCGCCGGGGACAAGCCGATTGTGATCGTCAGCGTGCCGGGCGAGCTGCTGCCCGTCCGCAAACGCGACCACCTGCCCCGCGACCGCAACCCCGGCCCGGTGGACATGGTCAAGTGGCAGGACCACGTCTGCGAAATGGTCACCTATGCCGTCGAGCGGTTCGGCCCCGATGAGATCGCCACGTGGTACTGGGAGTGCATCAACGAGCCCGCCGGGCCCAAGGCGATCGACCTGGATATCTATTGCCGCATCTATGACCACTTCGCCGCCGGCGCCCGGCGCGCGCTGCCGATGGTCAAGGTCGGTGGGCCGAACATTTCCACGCGGGCGTGGCTGCCGTTTCTGCACAGCTTCCTGACGCACTGTCAGGAGGAGGTCAACTACGCCACCGGCGAGGTCGGCACGCCGCTGGACTTCGTGGCATTGCACAGCTACGCCGGCCACCCGGGGCGCGAATGGCCCTGGCCCCAGCCGGAAGTGATCGTCGGCCACATCCAGGAAACGTCGAAGTACATCAGCCTCCAGCCGGGGCTGAAGGATTGTCCGCTGCTGGTCGACGAATGGGGCATCAGTTGGGGCGGGTGGCTGAATGTCGATGGCGGGGTGGCGGGCTACGAGGGCGGCAAGCTCGGCTATGAAGGAGGCATGGGCCCGCTGCCGTGGCTGGTCCATCGCGACAACGAGTACTCGGCCGCGTTCCTGTGCAAGCTGGTCAGCGAGATTTGCTTCCTCAAGGACCACTACGGCTACATCAAGGCCGACGTGCTGGCGTGGTGCCCCGCAGGCGGGCGCGACACCGTCAACGGCCGAGACTTCGACGGCGGGCGATGTCTGGTCAGTAGCTACTCCGGCTTCCGCCAGCCGTTGGTCAATGGCTATGAGTTGCTGAACATGCTGGGCGACCAACGCGTCTCGCTCACGAGCAGTGAAACCGAGCGCACGATCAGCGGCATCGCCACCCGCAGCCAAGACGGCTCGGTGCAGGTCATGCTCGTGCGCTTCAGCGGCGATCCGTACGAGGAGCGAAACGAGATGACTGTGGAGTTGACCGTCGAGAATCTGTCGCTTGACGGCGACGTGACGGTCGAGCATTATCGCATCGACCACGCCCACAGTAACGCCCACGCCGCATGGGTCGCCCAGGGCTCACCGTATCAACCCACCCCCGACCAGGCGGCCGCCATCCGCGCGAAAGAATCCCTCGAACTGCTCGAACCGGCCGCCACCGAGCGCATCGACGACAAAACCTTCACCCGGCAAATCCCCCTGCCGCCATGCAGCGTCTCACTGATCGTGCTGAAAAGAAGGGCATCCTAGCTCTGTAGGGTGGTTTGTACGCCCAGACCTCGACCTCCGCGCAAAGATTGTCCTCTTCCACTTGATCTTCACAATCGGCCTCTCTCTTAACTACTAGATAAAACAGAAGACACCAGCCGCGAACGGCTAGAGCGATTCTGAATGAAACGGGCGGCGGTCGCTTTGAGAAGGATGGCCGCCTGTTGTGTGGGCCGCGTCAGGTCAGGCCCGGGTTGTGTGTGTGGGCCTCCATATGACCGTCAGCAGGCCAATCATATTCAGCACGGCCACACCATCTGCTCAGAATTTCCCTTGCAGTGGGGAGTTGTTCCGCGATAATGCGGCTTCGTTGCGAGGCCGGATCCTGACTCCCGCTTAGGGAGATTGGCCCGCAGCAAATACCCCGCTGGCTTCCCCGGGATCGGGCTCCAGTCAATGCGTTGGCACTTGTGATGTGCCGCCGGCTGAACGAGCCTGAACATCTTCCGTTTTGGTCTCCATTCACCGATTCGCTTAGCGCCACCCTTTTACAGGTGGCTAACACTGTTGTTGTAAGGAAATGATGTCTATGTCTGAACTTCAGAAGTTTAGTGAACTTGATCTGATCGCACCCCTTGCCCGCGCCGTAGCTGAAGAGGGCTATGAAATCCCGACGCCCATTCAGGTGCGCTGCATTCCGCACCTTCTCAAAGGCCGCGACCTGCTCGGCAGCGCGCAGACCGGCACGGGCAAGACCGCAGCCTTTGCCCTGCCCATCCTGCAAGGGCTGCACAAGTCCGGCCGCCGCGAGCGCCGCATCCGTACGCTAATTATGACCCCGACCCGCGAGCTGGCGGCGCAGATTGGCGCCAGCTTTCAGACGTACGGCCGCCATCTGCGGTTGACGAGCACGGTCATCTTCGGCGGCGTCAGCCAGCATGGCCAGGAAAAGGCCCTCAAACGCGGGCCGGATATCCTCGTGGCCACCCCGGGTCGGCTGCTCGATCTGATGGGCCAGAAGCTCATCAGCCTCAAACACCTGGAATACTTTGTCCTCGATGAAGCCGACCGCATGCTCGACATGGGCTTTATCCACGATGTGCGCCGGGTCATCGACGCCCTGCCGGCCAAGCGCCAGTCCCTGTTCTTCTCCGCCACCATGCCCTCGGCTGTGGCGGAACTGGCCGACCGTCTGCTTACCGATCCGGTGCGGGTCGAGGTCGCGCCGCAGTCGGCGACGGCCGAACGCGTCGATCAGACGCTCATGTTCGTGGATAAGGATGACAAGCGCAAGCTCCTCGAAACGATCCTGCGAGATACAACGGTCTGCCGCGTCCTGGTCTTCTCGCGGACCAAGCATGGGGCCGACCGTATCTGCAAGCAGTTGGTGAGCAGGGATATCGCCGCCGAGGCGATCCATGGTAATCGGAGCCAGAACGCCCGCACCCGCGCGTTGGACGGATTCCGAAACGGCAGGCTCCGCGTGCTGGTGGCGACGGACATCGCCGCTCGCGGGATCGACGTGGACGACGTAAGCCACGTGATCAATTTCGATCTGCCCAACGAACCTGAGAGTTACATCCACCGGATCGGGCGGACGGCCCGCGCCGGGCGGGACGGCAAGGCGATCTCCTTCTGCTCCGGTGACGAAATGGAATATCTCAGCGACATCGAGCGGCTCATCGAGAAACGGGTCCCGGTAGATCTCGATCACGCTTTCCATTCCGACGATGCCGCCAACGGCCTGGTGGACGGGCTGCCCGCCGAGAGCCCGGACAAGCAGGCCCAACTGCGGCGGATGGAACGGGCCCGCCAGCGCCGAGCGGCAGGCCCCCGCCCCGCCCGTCGCACTCCGAAACGACAGAGCGCTAAGGGACAGAGCGCCAGTGCGGGCCGATCGAAGAAGCGCCCAAAGGCCTTCGCACCGGCAACCAATCGGCGACGACGACGCCCCCGCTGATGAAGCCCAAGACGCTCAGCCTGATCCACGTCAACTCCGCCGTCTTTCTCTGGGGGCTGACCTTGATGTTCCCCAAGGGCATCGCGATGAGCCCCGAAGGCATCGTGTGCTTTCGCGCGCTGATCGCGGCGGCGGTGCTGACGATCTTCCTCAAGGCCACCGGCGGCCCCCTCGGCGTCAAGCGCCCCAAAGACTATTGGGTAATGGGCGTGCTGGGCGTGCTGATGTGTGTCCACTGGGTAACGCTCTTCACTGCCTTGCAACTGGCGGATGCCGCCGTCGTCATCGTTGCCCTCAACACCTACCCCGCGCTGACCGCAATCGCCGAGCCTCTGGCGTTCGGCAAGCGCCCCCGGCTGATGGATGTCGTGCTGGCTGTCGTCGTGCTGGTCGGTGTGCTCATCATGCTGCCCGTGTCAAGCTCCGAGGGCCCGGCCGCATTTGCGATCGTGCTGGGCGGCGTGCGTATCGCGCTGCCTAGGATAAGCTTCGACAGTCCGGCCACGATTGCCGTCGTGCTGGCGGTGGTGTCGGGGGCGCTGTTCGCCTCCCGAAACATCGTCATCCGCAAGTACGCCAAGGGCTACAGCGGCTCGACGCTGATGTTCTGGCAGACGTTGATCACGTGTTTGTGCCTACTGCCTTTTATCCCCACCACGGCCGAGCCCTACTCCGTCCGCGCCATCGGATTGCTGGTAGCGCTGGGTGTCGTCTTCACCGCCCTGCCCCAATCGCTCTATGCCGCCGGGCTGCGACACCTCAGCGCCAAGACGGTTGGCATCCTCTCGTTGATGCAGGTGGTCTACGGCGCCTTCTGGGGGTACCTGCTGTTCACCGAGACCATCAGTCTCCGCACCACCATCGGCGGGTGCATCATCCTCGCCTGCATCCTCCTCGAAACCATCCGCCTCGCAGAGCGGAAGCCGTCCTGACCAACCGGCGCGGGCCGCAACGACAGAGCGTTAGAGGGCAGAGCGCCAGTGCGAGCCGATCAAAGAAACGCCCAAAGACCTCCGCACCAGCGACAAATCGCCGCCGGCCCCCCCGCCGCTCTGCTGGAAACTGAAGAGACCCATTGCAGGCACCGAGAGCTAAATCCGCCGCGGCGGGATCCCCGCCGCGCCAACACCCCAGCGAAACGTCAACCGGGCCCTCATCGAGGCCATCGCCAAAGCCCACCACTGGCAGGACCAACTCGAGTCAGGCGAACATCCCAGCATCGAAGACCTCGCCCAGGCTGTGGGCGTCGACCGCACCTACGTCGGCCGGACGCTACGCCCGGACCAGCCTCGCGCCGGACATCGTCGAGGCCGTCCTGCGCGGCAAGGAGCCGGGGGGGGGAGCCTGCGAAGACTGCAGAAAGACCTACCAGCGGATTGGCGGCAGCAGAGGAAGAGGTGGTGGCGAAGAGGCTGACGTCACGGGTGAGGCGCGCGGTCCTCCGCGTCGCCTCCACCCGGTTGTCGGCACTGATTTCTGGCTCGCGCTTGCTCCGCCATCCGCGTCAAGGTTTCCACCACAATGTCCCCCAGTTCCTCGACGAATGGTAGTGCCGCTTGATTGTAGTAGGACAGTGCGTCAGACGCACACCGTGCTTCGAGGTCTTTTCTAGCCACAATGGCTCGATCGCGCGCTGGCGGATGGGAACGAGAGACCGCGCAGTCTGGGATAATAGCAGGAAGCACGGCCTCCTCTGCGATGGCAAGAAGATCGAAAAAGAGAAGCGGCGCGCACTGGGTGGCAGCGTGTGGCAGTGCGAGCCCCTTCTGGCATCGAATCAGCGGAGCATCGCCCTGCATGTATCCCAAGAAGGTCCGAAGACCGCAGGAGTCAGCCGCAAACTCCTCCTGCTGAGAACGGCTATAGACATAGAGCGGCTCGGCCCCTTTCTTCCGGAAGAGCTTTCTTGGCTGTAGTTGGTTAAGATGCCCAAGGGAATGGTGTGCCAATTCATGCGCCAGGACAAAGATCAGCATCGCTTCCGACATACACCCAGCAAACCAGACGCGGTCGGGATCGACTGAGAAGGGCCTCTTTCTCTCAGAGCGCAAATAGCGGACACACTCCGGATCATCCATTCCGCAGAACCAAAAGGTAGCGAACATCCCGTACAACAGGGCCTCCTTCTGGTCCGTCGGTGGCGGACCGTCTTCACCCCGTATCGTGCACTCCGATAGTGCAATGGAAGTGTAGTGAAAGTAGTTGAAGAGGAAATTGTCCAAAACACAAACTGCTTCACCATTTGGAGCTCGGGTTGCGAAGGCATTGAATTCCAGCAGGGGAATGAAACCGAACACTGGAGAGGAGAAAGCCAGCATGGCATAATACTTCATCACAGACATGAGGTCATCCCTGTACTCGGCAGCAGCCTTGCGCGTTCCCTCAACGAAGGAATAGCCTGCTGCGCTGGGACCGGGGCCATCTGGGTGTTGGGATCTGTCAACACCGAAAAGCCTGTCGGTTTCCAAGGAGGCCCCCACGAACTCCTCAGACCGCCCGACCACATCAAGCAAGTCCATGTCGTGCTCGGCCTCAAGTTGTCTTACATACTCTTCAGCAGTCATCATGGCCGAGTGATCCCATCCTCTCTGGATGCCAACGTTGCCTTCACTTGCGGGGATGGAGCGCAGCGGAATCCCCGTCAAGTGGAAGGCTTGATTACACACTTCCATTGCGTCTGCGGTTCACGTACTCAGCCAGCGTCAACGACTCTCGCGGCCGATAGTGAGCGCTAATCGGGACGGTTACCATTTATGTCCCGATCAATCCCCGTCGACCTCAAGCAGACGGTGGATGGCCTTGTATCGTCAGACGACGTTGAACTCGGAGCGGGCGATGACCTCGTTCTGGATGTTCTCTGCCAGGTTGACGAAGTAGTCGGAATAGCCGGCAACGCGGACCACCAGGTCGCGGTACTGGTCGGGATGTTCCTGTGCGTCGCGGAGGTCGGCGTTGTCGACGGCGTTGACCTGTTCATCTCATACACCGCCGGCAGCGGCAACGACGTAAGCCTATCCACCGTCCCCGAACCGGCGACGATGAGCCTGCTGGCCCTGGGCGGCCTGGCCGTCCTGAGACGGCGTCGCCGTTAGGCGAAGACGTTCGCGTTGAAGACTACTGCTTTACGGCGTCTCGGGGGCCGGATCCGTCGTCGGCTGGCGGACCACTTGCAACAACTCGGGGACCGTCACCGTCGGGAACTCGCCCGCCTTGAGCAGTTCGTTGACTTCCTCGAACACTGCGACGGTAATGTCGATCGCGCTGTCATGGGCCAGCACTGACGATTTATCTATGACTATATCCAACCCCCTCTCTCTGGCGATTCGCTGGGCCAGAGGGCTGATCCTGTCGCGCATCTCTGTGATCTCGGCGCGAATAACCTGCTGATTGGCCTGACGCTGCTGGTTGAAGGCCTGGCGAATCTTGTTGCCCGCATCCAGGCGCGCTCGTTCGAGATTCTGCATCTTGGCAACCCACTCATCGATGCGCTTCTTCTCGGCATCTGTGGGCTCGTAGCCCGCCATTTTCGGCCTCTCGCCGACTTCCTCGACCAGCGATATCAGTTTGGCCTGCGCGTTCTGCTCCAGAACACGCACGGACAACTCCAGATTCCGCTGGCGGACCTGCGAGGCCTCTTCGATCCTGGCCCTCTGGCCGATATCTTCGAGGATCTTGTTCAGGTCGACGACGGCCACTCGCCCAGACGACGATGCGCCGCCATCGCTCTTGTCGCCGCATCCGGCGAATACCATTGCTCCGGCTACTAGGGCCGATACCAACACTCGTTTAAGCATCACCCACCAAACCTTTCTGCAAGAACCTCGAACAAGTTAACCGTTGGCAACCCATACGTCGGGGCCGGACATGCTGTCAGAATTATACTCAGGATAATAGAGGGACGCTAACCGGATTAAGGTAGATCGCAACGGTAGCCGTAGTGGGCCACCTCACCAGACGTGGCGGTTGGCCCTGCTTTGCTCGCTCTTCCGCCGAGCTACGCAGGGCTGGGCCGGGGATCACGTTACCAGAAGTGGCGGTTGGCGAAGGCGTGGCCGGACTGGGTCTTGAGGTCGGTCTCGAAGGCAACGGCGTACCGGTTGGCGACGTGCCATTCCCGACGGGCTGCGGCGCCGGCTCAGTTCGTGGAGCCGCTCTCTGTCCCCGGCGATCAGGGCTTCCTTCTTGGCCCGCGACCACTTCTTGAGCTGGGCTTCCCGATGGCGGGCCGACTCCATGGTTTCAAACGGCTCGGAGTGAACAAGCTCGACCGGCCGCCGACAGGCTGTGTACCGCGGGCCTCGGCCGGCATTGTGTGCCTCAAGGCGGGCAACCGGGTCGGACGTCGAGCCGACATAGTAGGAGCCGTCTGCACAACGGAGGATGTAGAGGAAGAATGTGTCCAAGACGGTTCCGTCCCCGGGGCAAAATGCCCTTCGACTGGGCGACCTTCGGCCGCTGCGCTCAGGACACTCGATGCGGTTACTCCTGTCAAGCCAGATGGCTTGCCACGAGTAAGTCCAAACGGCTCCGGAGGAGCCGCTTGGACGCATCGAGTGGAGGCGGCGGGAATCGAACCCGCGTCCCGTGACGTTTCAGCGCCGGCCTCTACGTGCATAGTCGCTGGTTTAATCTCGCCGAGCAAGGCCCGCAGCGACACGGTCCAGGCTCAGCCAGTGCGACCAAAGTCCCGGCCGGGTAACCGCACCACTCCCGACCAGCAAGCCCGCTTTTCGTCGCCTTGCGGCCCCTCACGGGCAAGAAGCCGCAGGCGGGCTACTTAAGATTAAGCAGCCAGTGCCAAATCAGTGTTGGCAAGTAAAAAGTTACCCAAGGTGTTTTACCAGGCCTCCTTGGAACCTGGGCACGCCACCGACGCCTCAACTCGCCCGGTCGAATCCAGTTCGCCCCCGGCAAAGTCAAAGCATCTTGCTCACCCTTATTATAACATCGGCCGGGCCGGGGTGCGAACTGAAACGCCGCCTCCGGGAACGGTATTCGCATCCCTTCGTCAACCCATGGACCAAGAAATAGTTGTCTCGCCGGCCGGTCTTAGCCAATATACCCACTCGCTTAAGTAGCCTTATCGCAGCCAAAGGAATCCCGTCATGTCAGAGAGCCCGCTTCTGGACTCGCAGCGAGAGAACTGGGGGTCGCGGACCGGCTTTGTCCTGGCCGCCGTCGGGTCGGCCGTGGGGCTGGGCAACCTGTGGGGGTTCACCTACAAGGTCTACGCCCACGGGGGCGGTGCATTCCTAATCCCTTACATCTTTGCCATGGTCGCCATCGGCATACCGCTGCTGATCCTGGAACTGTCCCTGGGCCACATGACGCAAAGGGCCGCCCCCAACGCCTTCCGCGCCATCAATCGCAAGACCGAGCCGATCGGCTGGTGGGGCATTCTGCTGGGGTTCGTCATCATCACCTACTATCCGGTGATCTTGGCCTATTGCGGAAACTTCCTGGTGTTCTGCGTGCAAGGTATCTTCGACGGCGGCAAGCTTCCGTGGGCGGCTGAAGGCGCTGCGGGGGTCGGCAAGGCCGCCGATTTCTTTAAGTACACCTTCCTGAACAGGTGGACCCCGGCAGAACTTGCTGCGGGAACAAAGCCCCACGCTCTGGGAGGGTTCGTTACGCCGATTGTGATCGCCTTGGCCGTGACGTGGGTAGCCATGTACCTGTGCATTTTCAAGGGGGTCCGGTTGGTGTCCAAAGTCGTCCTCTGGACCGTCCCCCTGCCGTGGATCATGCTGCTGATCCTGATGGTCCGCGGGCTGACCCTTCCCGGTGCGACCCAAGGACTGAACTTCTTCCTGCATCCAACATGGGAGAAGCTAGCCAGCCCCGACACGTGGCGATGGGCGTTCGGGCAAATGTTCTTCTCGATGAGTCTGGCCTTCGGCGTGATGATCACCTACGCCAGCTTCCTTCACCGCAAGAGCGACATCAACAATAACGCGACCATCATCGGCCTGGCCGATGTCGCCACGAGCTTCATGGCCGGAATCGCCGTCTTCGCAACGCTCGGCGCGATGGCGTTCGCGACACAGCAGGCCGGCAATCCCGTGCCCGTAGAGGATGTTGCCATAAAGGATGCGGGGTTGGCGTTTGTTGCATTCCCTTATGCGTTGGCCCAACTGCCATATGCCGCGTGGTTCGGGGCAGTTTTCTTCATCGCGCTGCTGACGTTGGGGATCGACTCGGCCTTCAGCATCACCGAGAGCGTGCTGGCGTCCATTGTGGACAAGACCGGCTGGCGTCGCGGCAGGACGCTGATTGGGATGACGGTGGTGGGCTTTGCCGTGGGCCTGGTCTACTGCACGCGCGGCGGACTGGCATGGCTGGGGCAGATCGATGAGTTCATCAACAACCCGTGGGGCGGCATCGTCCTGCTTGGCCTGCTCGAAGCCGTCGTCGTCGGCTGGGCCTATCGCATCGGCCGCCTGCGAGAACACGCCAACGAGCGCAGCGACTGGAAGCTCGGCGTCTGGTGGGATTGGATCATCCGGTATTTCGCTCCGATCATACTCTCCGCGCTGTTCGCATGGTCCATCATGGAGGAACTTACCAAGGCAGGCGGCCTGATCCATAATCCCGAGACCGGCGAACTCGATCCAACGAAATTCGTCGCCCTGTTAATCGCCGGCGCGATTCCGGTCTTAGCCGTGATCCTGAGCGTCATTCGATCGGCCGGCGCGAACGCCCACGCCGAGCATATTGGGCAACAAAGCGTGGGCCGGCGGCGGGGCATGGTCGCTACAGGGCTGCTTGTCGTCGCTATCGGCGGGGTCGCGTGTACGGTCGCACGCATGCTGTCGGCCGGGGGGATCCCGACGGAGTCAGGATCCCACACGTTCCTGGGCCTTAACGTCGCCACGATATCCCTGACTCCGGCCATCGTCGCAGTCCTGACCGTGGTCGTCATCTTGCTTGGCGGGCGAACCGTAAGCCGCGCCGAAAAGGCCGATCGCCGTCCGAGCAGCCTGGCCCGCCTGTCGGCCGGCGTAGGCGTGCTGACGCTTGGCTCAGCTTTCGGGCTCATCCTTTATTGCCTGGTTGCTCTCAACCCCATCGCAGCCGCCACAAAGACATCCGAAACAGCGCCCGCCGCGCCCCAGGAGCTATCGGCGCCTGGCCACGTTGTCCTGGCCTTGATGATCGCCATGCTGGTCATCGGGCTGATATGGTGCTTCTACCGGGCGATCAAAGCTGGCAAGAATGGCGGCAGGCAGGTTTCGGAAATCTAGCGCCGGCGGGAGGGCCTATCGGCGTGAGCGGCGCATGTGGCGCGACATTTCGCGCTCCTGCTCGCGCTTCTTGAGGTCTGCGCGTTTGTCGAATTGTCGTTTGCCGACGGCCAGTCCCAAGACGCACTTGGCCCACCCCCGCTTGAAATACACCTCCAGCGGCACGACGGTTCGGCCCTTCTGCCGCACGTGGGCCTCGATCTCGTTGATCTGGCGGCGGTGCAGCAGCAGCTTGCGCTCACGCGTGGGGACGTGCTGCATCCCCGGGGCCGCCTGCGGATAAAGGGCAAAGTTCGCCCCGATCAGAAACAACTCGCCCCGTTTCACGCGGGCGTGGGCCTCGTCGATCTTGACCTGTCCGGCGCGAAGGCTTTTGACCTCCGTCCCCAGCAGTTCGATGCCGCACTCGACCTTGGCCTCGATATGAAAATCGCGCCAGGCCCGGCGGTTCTTGATGCGAACGCCATGGGGGCGCTTGGGTTGCTTGTCTTTCTTGGCCATGGGGTAGACCGCGCGGAGATGGGCTTTCGTCATCCGTTACGGCCGACGAAATATAGCATAGTACCCGCCGTCATGCCATCGGGTCGGATCGTCGGCGCCGCCGGGCCGTGTGAGCTTCTCAGCCGCCAGCGACAGGCCCAGACGATTTTGCGCGAAGCCAACCATCCCATGATCCTCTTCCCGCTCGATGCTGCAGGTGCTGTAGACCAACTGCCCGCCCGGGCGAACGAAATGCGACGCCGCCGACAGGAGCGATTTCTGGTCGTCGACCAGCTTGCTCATCGCCCGCCCCGAGAACCGCCACCGCGCCTCGGGCCGTCGCGCCAACACGCCCGTGTTGCTGCACGGGGCGTCCACCAGCACCAGATCGAAATCCATCGCCGACAGGCCGCCGAGTTGCTTGGCCTCCGCGGTCGTGACGATGTCGACCCCCATGCGCCGGCAGTTGTCGAGAATCGGCTGAAGCTTCTCCTGCGAAACGTCCAGCGCCACGATCTCGCCCGCATTGTCCATGCGCTCGGCCAGGTGCGTGGTCTTGGTCCCCGGCGATGCGCAAAAATCCAGCACCTTCATCCCCGCCCGTACGTCAGCGCCGGTCACGACCCCCGTCGCCGTGGGGTCCTGAGGCTGGATCCAACCGTCCCGGAACACGCCCAGCGATGTAACATCCAGGTGCTGGGCGAAGACGATGCTTTGGCCGTTGCTGTGGCCGGTCGTCTCGATGCCCTCGGCTTCCAGGGCCGCGATCGCCTCGCCCACAGTCGCCCGCAGACGGTTCACCCGAGCGATCAGCGGCGGCGAGGTGTCGCTCTGGGCAGCCCAGCGGATCGCCGGGGGCAACTTGCCATCGGTCTGTTCCAGCCATCGCTCGGCCAGGGCCGGCGGCAACGAATAGGCCTGGGCCAGGTACGTCGCCGGCTCGTCCTTCGGATCGGCGAACACCGCCCGATCCACCCGCCGATGGGTCTCCACCGCCACCGGAATAACGTCCGGCGCTATCGGTCCCCGCCCGGTCTCGGCCGGCGAGATGCTCCGGATAATACTGCGAAGCACACCGTTGACGAACCCGCCGCGCCCCTTTCGCTCTCCCATCGACGCCTGGCGAACGGCCTCGTTGACGGCCGCGAACTCCGGCACGCGGTCCAGGAACAGAATCTGATACAACCCGACCAGCAGGATCTCGTGAATGGGGGATGGCACCTTCTTGCCAGGCTGGGCCAGGAAGCTTTTCAGAATCGCCTCGAGCGTCCCGCGCCGCCGGACCACGCCCAAGGCCAACTCGCGGGCCAGACCTCGATCCACCGGTGTGACATCCCGCTCGTCCAGCAGGCGTCGCAATGAGGCCGTCACGTTTCCAGCCCGATCCCGAAGGGCCCAAACGGCGATATCCCGCGCGCTAACCGACATCATCGACCTCAACTTCAACAAACCGATCGCCCAGGGCGATCCGATAGCCGTTAACGAAGTCGGCCCACGCCATCAGGCGCTTGCCAGCCGGCTTGATCTGGTCAATTCGCAGCCGACCCCCACCCGTCCGGACCCGCAGCTCGTCGTCGAACATGCCGGGGCTCTGCCCCCCGCCGCCGACATCCTCGACCGTCGCACGCGCGATGACGACCGCCACATCCCCGCCCGCCTGACGGGCCAACACCGCCTGCCCGCCCGGCCACGGCCAGGCGCCATGGATGAGATCGCGGATCGTCTTCGCATCCGCCCGCCAGTCGATCCGTCCGTCGGATTTCTTCAGCTTGGGCGCGCGCGTCGCTTTCGTGTGGTCCTGCTCGGTCGCCTCCAGCGACCCGGCCGCCAGCCCATCCAGCGTTTCACAGATCGCCTCGGCCCCAAGCTCGGCCAGGCGGGCCTTCAACTGCTCGGCCGTCTCGCCGGGCTCGATGGCGGTCTCCTTGATCAGATAAATCGCCCCGGCGTCCATTTCGTCGACCAGTCGAAACGTCGTCACACCCGTCCGCTCCAGGCCGCGAATGATCGCCCAGTTGACTGGCGCAGCGCCGCGAAGCGCGGGCAGGATCGATCCATGCACGTTCAGCGCCCCCAGCCGCGCCGCCTCGCGCATCGGCCGGTGGACACGTTGGCCGAAATCGGCCACGCAGATCACATCGGCCCCACAGGCGGCGACAGCTTCGACCGCCTCGGCGCTGTTGACGTCGCCGCACTCGACGACCTCGCGCCCCATCTGCTCCGCCGCTGTCGCCACCGGCGTTGGGCGCATCTTGCCCCCGCGCCCCGCCGGCCGCGCCCGCTGCGTGACGATCCGAACAATCTCATGGGCCGATGCCGCCGCCTGCAAAGACGGCACGGCGAACGTCCCGCTGCCAAAGAACACCACCTTCATCGTTCACCTCAGCCGGCCATTGTCTACGCCCGGCCGACGCCCACAAGGCCAAATGCCCTAGCCCACTGGCCCGAATCACAAATCCTTGATATAGTTCCGCCACGTCCAACAGTATCTCTGCGTTATAAAACTGGCCGCTTACGACCACAAAGGCCGCACCCCGAAAGCTTCTACCACCCTTGCACTCGCGGCGGCGTGTCGTCATAACCTTGACGAGCCCTCGCAATCTCAACTAAGTTACAGCCATGAACGATCAGCCCACGACACCGCCGGCCGACGATTTCGCCGCATCGGTCGAAGCGATCCTGCTGGCCAGCAACACCCCCCTGACGGCTGCGAAGATCTGCGACGTCACACAGACCACCAGCCAGGCGACGGTCCGAAAGACCATCGAGCAGTTGAACACCCGCTACCGGCAACAGGGCGCCGCATTTCAGATCAAGGCCATCGCGGGCGGCTTTCAGATGCAGACCCTCCCGCAGTTCGACGAGGTCCTGTCGCGCCTGGTGCAGACCCGCAAGGACTCGCGCCTCTCACAGGCCGCCATCGAAACGCTCGCCATCATCGCCTACCGCCAGCCGATTCTTCGGGCCGACATCGAGGCCATTCGTGGCGTGGCGTGCGGAGAGGTGCTGCGGGGCCTGATCGAGAAGCAACTGATCAAGATCGTCGGGCGCGCCGAGATCCTCGGCCGGCCGATGCTCTACGGGACCACCCGCCGCTTTCTGGAAGTGTTCGGCCTGGCGGGCCTGGACGACCTGCCCAATGTCGAGGAACTTCGCGCCGCCGCCAAGGCCGCAGCCCAACCGGCACCTCAATCGACCAAGCTTCCCGACGATCCCGACGACGATGTCGATGATGAGGATCAGGACGAGGATCTTGCCGAAGACGTCGATGGGGATCTCGACGAAGACTCCGCCGACGATTGATGCCCCTCTTGGCCGTCCGCGCTATGCAGCCGCTCGCAGGGCACGCTGCTGCTCCGGCACGAGCAGGACGCTGTCGACCCCCATCGGTCCCGGCTCGACGCCAAAGGCCGCGTAGTCGGTGAACCACTCACCATCGGCGTGGTAGCGAAAGCGAAATACCCCCCCCGGCAAACTCAGCCGCACCCGCCAATGCCCATCCGCCAGTCGCTCCATCGGTGTGTGGCCCTGCTGCCAATCGTTAAAGTCCCCCACAACATATACTTCCCGCGCCTGGGGCCGAAAGAACTCAAACTCAACGCACTCCTGTTTGACCGTTACCATTGTCTGCCAGCCCTTATCTCGAAATGACAAACACTCCGTTGAATCGCTATATGATATTCGGACGCCCAAGCCACGCATTTCTAGGTAATTTGCGTTGCTTGTCCGATATTTGCTGTTTCCGCCGCATAACCTGGAAAAGAATTCATATTTTTTATATCGAGCGATTCTGCTGTCCCTGCACCAGCCAGTCGTTCCGCCCCAGGTCGCGCCCGCTATTGGGACCCGGAGATAACTCCAGGCCCAGTTTTTTCAAGGCAATCGCCTGTCCAGAGCGGCGACGACCACCTCCAGAAGATTCGATCACGCCCGCGGAGCTCGGGCCGATGGCCCTTACGCTGCAGGACGACCAGCTGCTGCCTCAACGCCAGGTCCTCTGCGGCGAGCGAAGATCTCGAACACAAGAAAGCTCTTAAGAGGATCAACACCCCGTGAACAAAGCCCATCGTTCATCTCCTCCGGCAGCAAATGACGGCGCATGGTAGCGTTGGGGGCATGAGATGGTAATGTTCGTAAGTGCCGGTAGAATATGGCGGACGGAGTTTCCGGCAGGGACAATTGAACGCCGTGCGTGCGCCGGCCAGGCTTGACCGGCAGCATCGCATTGTCGTAGCCTATGCTCCTTCGACACCCAGCGCGAGGAGGCAGCAATGAAGTGTGCATACCTGTGTCTGATCATGGCCGTTACGTCGGTGGGGTGCCAGCTGGCCACGGAACCGGCAACGGAGGCGCCGACACCGGTCTTGTCGGCGGGCGCCAGGGAGGTCCAGATCACCAGCACGCGGGATCGCAGCAAAGTGCACCAGGACATGTACGCCCGGTCCCTGGTCCTCTCGGACGGCTCGACGCGAATTGCCGTGCTCACGCTGGACTGCGTCGGTCTCGGCCTCGGCCATACGGTGCAGATACGCGAGGGCATCGCCAAGGCCACCGGCATCCCGGCCGACAACGTGACGATCAACAACAGTCACACTCACAACGCCGGGTGGCCGAGTGGCGAGTGGCAAGACGGCATGAGCTACGGCGACTGGCTGGTCAAGACCTGCGTGGCGCTCACGGTCGAGGCGAACGAGGCCCTGGAGCCCTGCGCGATTGGCTATGACCGGGTGCCCATCCAGATCGGGTTCAACCGCAGGCTCATCCAGGACGACGGCCAGGTGACGATGGCCATCAACCCGGACGGGCCAGTGGCGCCCTGGACGGACATCATCGCCATCCATGCGACCGAGAGATCGGCACGGATCGCGGTGCTGTTCACCTACGCGGCCCACCCGGTTATCACGCAGTTCTCGGATGTCATCAGCTCCGACTACCCCGGTTCGGCGATCGCCCGGCTGAAGAAGTTCCTGGGCGGCGGCGGACGGCCGGAAGACGGCGGGGTCTTCATGTTTGGCCAGGGATGCGGCGCCAACATCAACGCGTTTCCCCTGCGAGGCGGGCCCGAAGCCTGCGACGCCGTCGGCGCCAAACTGGCCAACGCGTTGCTGCGGGCGAACGTGGAAGGGGTGAGGCCGGGGCCGATCCGGGCCGAATCGCTCACCGTCAGCCTGCCCTACCAGCAGCCGCCTTCCGTGGCCGAGGTCGAAAAGGCCATCAAGGACAATCCCAAAGACAAACGCCTCAAGAAGTTGCTCAAGACCGCACAGGAAGGCGACAAGCCGCGATCGCTGGACTACCCGATGAAGGCCATGGCCATCGGGCCCGATCTGTGCATCCTGTCTCTGCCGTACGAGACGTTTTGCGATTACCAGCTCTTCGCCGACAAGGTCTCCCCGTTCAGCCATACCGTCACGCTGGGCTACTGCGTGGGGGGAGGATATATCGCCACAGCCGCCGCCTATGAAATGGGCCCACGCGGCGGCTATGAGGCCTCACCCCTTATGATCGCCCTGAGCAGTAAGTATGGGCTCGCCCTGGATCCGAGCGTTGAGAAGATCATTCAGAATGGGATCGTCGAGCTGCTGACGAAGTTGAAGCAGGGCGCTAACGACGAGTGACGACAAGGCCGCCGGCGGAACCTGAACACAGTTCTATCAGCGTAGATATCCGTAAGGCAGCGGGCCTTTGACGCAGCGATGGAGGCGCTGTGTCACAAAGGGCTCGCAGCGAAATCTTCCGAGACTGCAGGAAAGCTTAAGCCTCATAACCCGGAGGTCGTGGATCCGAATCCCCCGCTATGTTACTCGGAACATCGGCCTCGGCATCCGCCGGGGCCGTTTTCGTTGGTACGATCGTCCCGTCCCGCCGCAGGATCATCGGCCCAACGAAGTGTTCCACCAAGTCGTGCAGTTGGGCCGGGATGGCAATGTCCGTAAGTCCTTGTAGAATGTGGCAGACGGAGTTTTCAGTAGGCACAGCCATACGCCGTCGCCCGGATTTCGGCGAACCATAGCCGGCTCCCGGGCGTCTAAGTGCGCGGTAGCCGCCGCGTCTAGGGATACTGGAAAGGACCTGCCATGCTACATACCGCAAGAGCCCTGATAGCTTTCGTAACGGTCGTTCTGCTGGCCGTCGGCGCCGCCCAGGCCCAGTCGGAGCAGCCTGCCCCCCCGAAAGTCACGGAAGGCCAACTTCGGGCGGTCGATGCCGAGGGCAGGCCCGTCGGCTTGTGCCCCCTGAAGCACACGGACGTCCAGGCCGTCATCACGGGCCTGCTGGCCCGGGTGACCGTCACGCAGGAGTTCCACAATCCCTTTGAGGACAAGATCGAAGCCGTCTACGTCTTCCCGCTGAGGGCGTCGGCAGCCGTCCACGACATGACGATGACGGTTGGCGACCGCGTCATCCGCGGCCTGATCAAGGAACGCGACGAGGCCAGAAAGATCTACGAACAGGCCAAGGCCGCCGGGCACGTTGCGGGCCTTCTGGACCAGGAGCGGCCCAACATCTTCACCCAGTCCGTGGCCAACATTGAGCCGGGCAAGGCCGTCACCATCACCATCAGCTACACGGAGCTGCTAACCTACGAAGACGGCAAGGTAAGCTTCGTCTTTCCGATGGTGGTCGGGCCGCGTTACATCCCGGGCGCGCCGACGGGACAAGCCGGCACCGGCTGGGCCGAGGACACCGATGAGGTGCCCGACGCCTCCAGAATCACCCCGCCCGTCACGCCCAAGGACACCCGCGCCGGCCACGACATCTCGCTGGCAGTCGCTCTCGATGCGGGTGCGGCGATCCACGCACTGCGCAGCGAGCAGCACGGCATCAATATGGAATGGCAGGACACCGAGCGATCGAGCGTCGCCGTTCAATTGGCCAACAAGAAGGAGATCCCCAACAAGGACTTCGTGTTGGTTTGGTCGACCGTCACCGACGCTATCAGCGACGCAACGCTCGCCGGGGTCGACGAACGCGGCGGCTTCTTCCTGCTGATGCTGCAGCCGCCCGAGAAGGTCCAGCCCGACCAGATCATGCCGCGTGAGATCATCTTCGTGCTGGATACGTCCGGCTCGATGCGGGGCTTTCCGATCGAAACCTCCAAGTCGATCATGCGCCGGGCCATCAAGGAGCTTCGCCACGCCGACACCTTCAACCTGATCACCTTCGCCGGCACCACGAAGATCCTGTGGGACAAACTCCGGGCCAACACCGAGGCCAACCGTGCTGAGGCGATGAAGTTCGTCGACTCGCTGGAGGGCGGCGGGGGCACGGAGATGATGAAGGCCATCCACGCAGCGTTGGCCGGCGAGCATGATCCTGAGAAGATCCGCATCGTCGCCTTCCTGACCGACGGCTACGTGGGCAACGACATGGCCATCATCGACGCCGTTCAGAAGAACGCCCGCACCACGCGGGTCTTCAGCTTCGGCATCGGCACCAGTGTCAACCGCTATCTGCTGGGCAACATGGCCCGCGCCGGCCGCGGCGAGGCCGCCTACGCCCTCAACCAGGGCCAGGCCGAGAAAACCGCCGAGCAGTTCTATGACCGCATCAACGCCCCCGTCCTGACCGACGTGGCCGTCGACTTCGGTGACTTGGCCGACGCTATCGAGGCCGACGAACTCTATCCGCAACTGATCCCCGATCTGTTCAGCGCCAAGCCCGTGGTCCTCTACGGACGGTACAAGCCTGGCGCCGCCGACAGGGCCGGGACGATCACGCTGCGCGGGCAGACGGTCGCCGGCCCGTTCGAGCGGAAGTTGAAGGTGACCTTGCCGGCGTCGGCCGACCCCGGGGCGATCCCGGCCATGTGGGCCCGAAAGAAGGTCGCCCACTTGATGAGCCAGGACCTGTCCGGCATCCAGCAGGGAAGTCCTGATCCGGCCATCAAGGAGAGCATCATCGGGCTGGGGATAACCTATCGGCTGATGACGCGGTTCACCAGCTTCGTGGCCGTGGAGGAGAAGGTCGTCACCGTCGGCGGCAAGCCGCGCACGGTGGCCGTGCCGGTGGAGATGCCCGAAGGCGTCAGCTATGAAGGCGTCTTCGGCGATAGGCCCTCACCGGTGTCCACAGCGCGCCTTGTCGGTTCGGGTGGCGGTGGTGGCGGTGGTGGCTTTGCCGCGATGGCGCTACCAGAGGCGAGTGTCGACGAAGACAACGGGAGAAAGACGCAGGATCGCCAAGTCCAGCAGATCCGCGATGACGAGAAGCTCAGCGACGAGGAAAAGCGCCAGAAGATCGCCGAGCTGAAACTCGATAAGGCCTTGCACGGCCTGGCCGACAAGCTCGACGCGGACGGGAACTACGCTGACAAAACGCTCAGCGTCAGCGGCGGCAAGCTTGAGGTGGCGGTCTATTTGACGGACCTGAGCGACGAAGTGCTGGCCAAGCTTAAGGAGCTGGGCTTCGAGAAGATCCTCGACGCTTCGGCCGTCAAGATGGTCATCGGCACTATCGAGGTCGCGCGGCTGGCGGACCTGGCGCAGTTAGATGAGGTCCGCCGCATCGGCCTGCCGGAGCTGCTGGACTGAGTGCCTTGCAGTGCCCAAGAATGCGACGCCGGGCAGAAGGGCAAGGGTCGCTTGCGGGCCCGCTTCCCCGGCCAATCTATCATACGGGCCCGCAGTCCCAATCCAACATCCAGCCCCACTGCGGGTTGCATTGGTCCCGCTGGCCATCTAAACTTCGCCTACTTCACGCGTCTGGCTTGGGCCTTATGCTCGGTCGGTGCGGAAAGGCTGAACCATGACGTTGGCATATTTCGACTGTTTCGCCGGAGCCGCCGGCGACATGATTGTCGGCGCCCTACTCGATGCCGGTGTGGAGATGGACGCTCTGGCCGGCGAGCTGGACAAGCTCGGTGTGGGCGGCTACACCCTCGGCGCCGAACGCGTCCAGCGCGGCGCCATCACGGCAACATGGTTTCGCGTCCACGTCGATCAGAGCAGCCCGCCCAGCCGTCACTTCACCGATATTCGCGACATAATCCGCCAGGCCGACCTGATCGGGCGCGCCGGCGCCAGGGCCGAAGCGGTGCTGGCCCGCCTGGCCGCCGCCGAGGCCCACATCCACGGCATCGACGTCGAGCACATCCACTTTCACGAGGTCGGCGCCATCGACAGCATTGTCGATATCGTCGCCGCCTGCGCAGCGATGGAGCTTCTGGGCGCTGCCAGCGTTGTCTGCTCACCCGTTCCCTCCGGGCGGGGAACGGTCCAGTGCGATCACGGCGTCTTGCCCGTGCCCTCCCCCGCGACCGCCCGCCTGCTGGCCGAGGCGAACGTTCCTCTGTCCGGCCTCCAGATCGAGGGCGAGGCCATCACGCCGACCGCCGCGGCCGTGCTGACAACGCTGGCCGAATCGTTCGGCCCCCTGCCGGCGATGACGCTTACGTCCGTCGGCTACGGCGCAGGCTCGCGCAATGAAGGCCCGCTGCCCAACGTCCTGCGCGTCTTCGTGGGCCAAGCCGACAGCGACGGCGAGGCCGACACGGTCGTGGAGCTTTCGGCGAACCTCGATGACTGCACGGGCGAGTTGATCGGCGCAACGATCGAGCGCCTCCTGGCCGCCGGCTGCGTGGACGCCTGGGCCAGCCCCGTCACCACGAAGAAATCCAGGCCCGGGTGGATTCTGTCGGCCCTTTGCGCCCCGGCCGATGCAAGCGCCGTCGAAACCATCATCCTGTCGGAAACCACAAGCTTCGGCGTCCGCCGCCGAGTGTGCGCACGGACGAAGCTTCTGCGTCACCACGAGACCGTCCAGACGCGCTTCGGCCCGATTGGCATCAAGATCGGCTCTCGCGGGTCGGCGGTTGTGACGGCCTCGCCGGAGTTCGAAGACTGTCGCGCTGCCGCCGAAGCGCACCACGCATCCATAAAGGACGTCCTGGCCGCTGCCCAACTGGCCTACGGCCGGGCGGCCTGCCACGACGCTTGCGACTAACCCCGAGGGAAAGACCTAACACCTCATGCCCATCGCCGCCACCGCGATTACCGCCGTCACCGTCCTCGTAGGTCTGATATGGGTTTCCCGCCACATCATTATCAGCCGCGAGAATCGACACAGTTTCATCCTGTCGGGCAACTACCCCGGCCCGCCGCCCGAGACGCCGATGATCACCGTGGTCGTCGCCGCCAAGGATGAAGCCGACAACATCGAGACCTGCGTGCGTTCGATGCTGGCCCAGGACTACCCCAACTTCGAGGTCATCGTCTGCAACGATCGCAGCGAGGACGAGACGGGCGCGATCGTTCAGCGAATTGTTGACGAAGACCGCCGGCTGAGGCTGATCAACATCGGCCACCTCCCGGACGGATGGTACGGCAAGAACAACGCCATGCAGCACGGCATCGCCGAGGCGCGGGGCGAGTATTATTGCATGACCGACGCCGACTGCCGCCAGCATTCGACGCGCACGCTGTCGGTGGCTATGCAGTATGCCAAGGACAATGAGATCGATCTGCTGAGTGTGCTGCCGACGTTGGAGATGAAGGGCTTCTGGGAGAACGTCATTCAGCCGATCTGCAGCGCGATCATGATGATCTGGTTTCGCCCCGACCGGGTCAACAACCCCAAATGCTCCGCCGCTTACGCCAATGGGGCGTTCATGCTGATCAAGCCATCGGCGTATCAGGCGATCGGCACGCACGAAGCCGTCCGCCAGGAGTTGAACGAAGACATGCAAATGGCCGCCCGCATCAAGGCGGCTGGCCTTCGCTTGCGGGTCGTTCGCAGTCAGGGGCTGTATTCGGTAAGAATGTACACGTCGCTGCGTCAGAGCGTTCGCGGCTGGAGTCGGATATTCTTCGGCACCTTCGGCACGCTGCGCCGGCTGTTGCTGTCAATTTTCCTGATGTTGCTGGTGAGCATGTGGCCCTACATCTCCGCCGCAGTGACCGGCGCCATGCTTGCCTACACCGGCGGCGGCAACGGCTGGACCACAGCCGCGGCGGCCAGTGCGGCGTTGCTTCTGCTCCAAATGACGGCGATCTGGCGCTACTTCCACCTGATGGGCGCGAGGCCGTGGTTGTTCTGGACCTATCCGATCGGCTGCATCTTGGGATTGACGGCGCTAGTCGGCTCCCTTGCCAAGCTCCGGCCCGGCGCGAAGGTCGTCTGGAAAAACACCCCCTACGCCAAGACGGACCCGCCGCTTTCCTAGCCGCATCGACAACCGGCAAGGCCGCGCCTAGTCCGTCCGGCCCACCGCATCGACCAGCGCATCGAGGAACACCTGCGGGTTGGGCTCGAAGTCCATTGTGTGACAGCCGTCGATGGTGCGCGTGGCGGCCCGGCCGTCGGTCAAGCGCGCCACGACCTGTCGCGTCGCGGCATTGTCGATGATCCGGTCGCGGCTGGCCAGCAGCAGATTCGTCGCCGCGCGGATGCTCCCTCGCGGCATCCGGCGCAGCATCCAGTCCAGACGCCGGCTGGTGAAGAAAAACCGGGCCGTCGCCGTCTGCAGGCGAAACGGATCGTCGCGAAGATAAGCCCGCATCGCCTCGTTGTCGGTGAACAGGTCCACGTCGCTGAGCGGGATTGCGAACCGCCGTTTGCGCCAGACCAACAGACATGCCGCCACACCCAGCTTTGTCCACGTCGAGACATCCACCTTCGGCGCGATGCCGGGCGCGATGAGCGTCAACGAGGCGATGGCTTCGGCGCCTTCTCCGCCGGCGGCGTAGGCTGCCGCCAGCTTGCCGCCCCAACTGACGCCGAGGAGGTGACACTGCCGACAATCAGCGTGGGCCAGCGCGACCTTTCGGCATGCCGTCAGGTCCGCCAGAAGTTGGCCGGCCGACGCAGCATCGCCCTGTTCGCTGTCGCTATCGCCGCTGCCGCGCCGCGTGATCTGATAGACGGGATAGCCCGCTCGCCACAGCGCCTCGGCCGAACGCGTGAACCAACCCGGATGAGACTGGATGCCGTGAAGGTACAGGACCGGCAGTTTGCCCACATCTTCGACGGGCCGCCATGCGTAGATGGTCGTGGGGCCGCCATCGGGCAGGTCAACGGACAGACGCTCCACAGCCCCGGCGTCGGCGGGGCGATGAGCGGGCCCCACGCGCCACACGTCATGGGCATCGTCAGCAGCCATGTGTTGTCCTCACCGGTTCCTCCGCGTCCCCAGTACATGGGGTCTGGGCAGCCTGCGGCCGTGTTCGAACGGCCGCGGCGCCAGCGACATGGGGCGGCGCTGCCCGACGTTGACGAGCAATCCCAGGGCGGCGCAGTTGACCACCAGCGACGAGCCGCCGTAACTGATCAGCGGCAGCGTCATGCCGGTGATCGGCATCAGCCCCATCGTCATCCCCATATTGATGAACACCTGCGACATCAACAGCGTCAGCACCCCCACCGCGAGCAGCCTCCCCAGCGGGTCAACGGTCGTCAGGGCGATTTCGACGCCGAACAGAAAGATCACGCCGTATAGAAACATGACGGCCACACAGCCGAGCAGCCCCCACCGCCCGCCGATGAGGGCGAGCACAAAGTCCGTGTGGTCGTCGGGCAGCATTCGGAAAAAGCCGTGCTCGGCGTGCCATTGGGCCTGGCCCGTCCACCCGCCCGATCCGAGCGTTATCTTGGAGACCCGAAGCTGGTGGCTCAGGTCCCTGGGCACGTCGGGGTCGTTCTGACGCAGCCAGCCCTCCACACGCTTGACCTGGTAAGGTCGCATCACCAGCAGCGGGGCCGCCACGAGCAGATAATCCACCCCGGCGACCTCGAACGACGCATAGGACGTCGCCCGGCGCGTACGAAGATTGTCGGCCGACACATTCGCCGGCACGCGCCACAGAATCGGCAACAGCAGCATCGCCGTCGCCAGGGCCACCACACTCAGCAGGTGCCGCACTCGCGCCCCAGCCACGAACAGCATCCCGTAGAGCATGGGCAGAAACAGCAGGCACGTGCCGAGATCGGGCTCGCGCAGAATCAACGCCATCGGCACAAACGTCAGGATAAACGGCAAGACCAGCCCCCGCGCCCGCCGGTAGTGGTCGCCGAAACGCAGATACCACGCCAACATAACAATGAATGTCAGTTTGGTGGCCTCGGCGGGTTGAAAATTGATAATCTTCAGATCGAACCAGCGCCGGGCCTGGCCTCTCTCCGAGCCAATGATGAGCACCAACACAAGCAGCACCAGCGTCAGGCCGAACAGCGGGTAGGCCAGCCTTCCCACCGTGCGATACGGCACAATGGTGGCAAGGAGGAATATAAACAGCCCAACGCACGCGAAGATGATCTGCCGGCTGGTGAAGCCCCTCATAGAGGGGTCCGAGCGTTCGGAGGCCTGGATCGCCAGGATGCCGAACACCATCAGCGCCACCATCGCCACGATGATGGGCCAACTGGTGTATCGCAGATAGTCCCTGGTCTTCATCGCCATTGGTATCAGTCCACATATCCACGGGCCTGGCAGAGCCGCAACACTTCCCGCCCGATCGGCGCGGCGATCGTGGCGCCGCCGCCTTCGGTGATATATTCGACGACGACGGCAAAGGCGATTTTCGGGTTGTCGCGCGGGGCGAAGCCGGCGAACCACGCCATATCGCCCTCGCGGACGATCTGATCGTCGCGATCGATCCGGCCGTTGCCGTTGCTGTCCACGCGTTGGGGCGGCGTCTCGGCCGTGCCCGTCTTGCCGCAGACGTCGAAAGACAAGGGCTCGACCTGCAGGTCCGTCAGCGCGTCGCCGTGAAACGCCTTGTAGGCCGTCCCGCCCCGAGCGTTGACGACCTGATACATGCCGGTGGTAATGGCGTCAATCGCCTCGGCCGAGAGACCCAACTCGCGCCGCACCGGCGCCGGGCCGCCCTCACGCAGCAACGACAGGGACAGGAACTTTCCGCCCCGAGCGATTGTGGCCATCCCGTTGGCGACGTGCAGCGGCGTGACAGCCACGGGCCCCTGCCCGATCGCCAGAAACCGCGACGGGCCTCGCCCCCCGCCAGCGAGGACCTTGCCCGCCTTCTCCTCCCACAACCCCGTGCCGGGCGGCTCGCGGAACCCAAACGCCGTGTACCACCGGTGCAGCCGCGGCACACCCAGATGTTCGCCAACGTTATACATGAACACGTTGCAACTGTGCTTCATGGCGTCAACGACGCTCAGCGAACCGTGCCCGACGCCGTATCGCCAGATCCAGCAGCGAAACGCATCCGGCGTGTGCAAGTAGCCGCGACAGTCGAAGGTCGTCTCCAGCGTGATGACGCCTTCGGCCAAGCCCGCCAGAGCCGCCAACGGCTTGACCGTGGACCCGGGGGGATAGCGCACGCCGGCGGCTCGATGAAGCAGCGGCAGGTCCACGCGCTCGTTGGCCAGAATCGTGTAGTCGCGTCGATACTCGTTGAGGTCGTAGGTCGGCACGGACACCATCGCCAGGATCTCACCGTCGGGCACGGAGACCACCGCAACCACCCCGTTGTGCCCGTTGGACATATTCGCGAAGAGCGCAGCAATCTCTTCTTGAAGCGCGATGTCCAGCGTCAGCCGGATGTCCTGCCCGGGGATGGCGGCGACCTCCTCCACCACGACGCGTGCACCGGCTGTGCGCTGCGTGCGACGGTACCCTCGCCGGCCGCGAAGAAGATCCTCGCTCAGTCGCTCGACGCCTGAGACCCCGATCGAGTCGTCCGAATGATAGTTGTATCGCACCCGGTCGCGCCACTCGGCCTCATCCGGCAGCAGGTTGTATTGCTGGAGATGCTCTCGCGTGACGCGCCCGATGCTGCCAATGATGTGACAGGCGACGTCGCCGTAGGGGTAGTACCGGCTGGCGCCGGGTTGGATCTCCGCACCAACGGTGTTGTCGATATCGATCGGATCGGCAAGGCCGCGAACAACGGCGTGGGCCTGGTTCTGCTCGGCCACATCGCGTCGACGGCTGCTTTCGCGCAGGCGATCGACGTACCTGACGATTGCCTGCCTGCGCAACGCCAGATTGACGCCGTGCTCCCTGGCCAACTGGCGGGCCAGCCGCCAGGTATTGTCGGCCCGTCGATCGTAGATTTCCCGGGCGCGGTCCTCGGACAGGCTCTCTGCCTTCCTGATGCTGCGCACCGCCTGGCGCTGCCATTTGGGATCATCGATCAGAAAACCGTACTCCAGACAGAACGAATAATTCGGCCGTTCGACGGCGAGAAACATATCGTTGCGGTCGAGAATACGGCCCCGCGTGGTGGGCAGGGAGATGGTGTTTCGCAGTTCATCCTCGGCGGCGCCGCGAAAGGCCTCACCCATGACGATCTGGAGCTGCCACAGACGCGCCAGCGTGACGGCCATCACGATACCCGTCACCGCCACGAAGATCATCATGCGACGCTTGTACATGCCGGCCGTTCCTACATCATTCGCAGCGCCCCACGGGCGCCTCGCCCCCGCCGCATCGGTGCACCTATGAACCAGCGTTCGATACGACGCAACAATCGAAAGCCCACCATCATCAACAGGCCCGTGTAAACCGCCAGCCCCAGCGCTTGTATCAGCATCCGGCCCACACCGTCCCAGGCCCACGCCAGGGTTGCCTGAATCAACAGCCACGACATATGCGCGAACAGACAGAACACGAACGCCAGGGCCGCCTGCGTGAGGAACCGATCACTGAAGACGACCTCCCGCAGCTTGAAGATCAGCCCCGCCGCCATCGCGTAGGTCAGCGACATCGGACCAAGCGAAGTGGCTGTGCCCGGTCCGCCAACGGCCGTAAGCCCCAGCGCCAGCCCCAATATCCACCCGGCGATCATCGTATCCAGCAAGGTCGACGCCCGCAGGGCCACGAACACGGCCATGATCGCCAGCAAGTCCGGACCTATCCGCCCGACCCCCTGCCAGACGAACGTCAGGGCCGAGCCCATCGTCGTCTGCAGGACGATCAGAACGTACACGAGAATGACAAATGGGATCCATCTCATCGACGCTCGACCGCCCCTTCCCGCCACAGTGGATACACGATGTAGACGCGCCGCAGCGCCGCTAGATCCGCATCCGGCGCGATGATCAGTTCCTGGAAGCCTGCCTGCTGGGGATCGTCGCGGACTTCAACCACCGTGCCAATCGGGACCTTGTTAAGAAAAACTGTCTTGGGGATACTCGTCACCAACCAATCGCCCACTTGCACTCTTTTGTCGGCTGAAATGCCGCGCACAACCATCCCCGACCACCCGTCCCCAACGGCCGTGCAGGGGATCAGTTCGTTGTTCTTTCCCGTCAAGGGGACTTCCTTTGTCGGACCCGGGATCATTCGCGCGTTAGCCAGGTCGCGGTCCACAAACGCCGGCGTGTGGAAGTTCCGGTCGGTCACCAGGATAAGCTTGGCTGTAAATGCCCCCGTATCGCCGAGGTAACCCACCAACGCATTGGCGCCCAGGACGTTGAGCTTCACCATCGCCTTGGCGCGATCGGTGACCAGCCGCCGAGTCGTCACCCGATCGCCCGCACGGGCGCCCTGACGCTCGCCAACCCCAACGGTCCGGGAGTCCCCATACGGCAACGATTCGCCAGCGACGACGCGCGCTGGAATCAACACACAATTGACGCTCTTGGCCGGGCCAAACATCTCCTGAAAATTCGTCAGATCCCGCACCCGCTGCTCGGAGTCAGCCAGGCGACCCCGCAGATAGGCCACTTCGTTCTTCAGCAGCCGCTGACGCAGGTTGATCGCCTCGGCCTGCTCGGCAGACAACCCTTGCCCGCCCTCGTCGCCAAAGGCCCGCCGGAACGTCGTCGCCAGGTACATGCCGATATCGGTCGGCGCGATCATCACATACTGAAACATCTCCCTCGCCGGCCGCGCAACCCCCTGCCCTGCCACCGACATGAGAATCGACAGCCCCAGCATCACTGTCAGGACCCACTGCAGAGGTATTCCGTCACGCTTGGCCATACGAATCCTATCCGGCAACCCGAGGGATCATACTACCCCCATCATTGTCGAGCAAACAAGCTTGGGCCGCGTCCTAACGCTCAAAGGGCCCCGCTGGCTGGGATGCGGACGGGCCCGGAAGGACCTCGACGATCGCCCCGGCGGGCAGCCCCAGCCGACGCCCTTGGGCGCGGCCGATCTGGAGCACCTCCCGCGGCTGGCCGTCGACGACCTTGGTCGTCGTCGCCGTATCCGGCCCGATAGCGGGCGGCGCGGGCGGTGGGTCAAGGGCCAGTTGTTTGAGCACCGCGACGGTGTCGCTCAACTGCTGACAACGCTGACGCCACTGCAGGTCGGCATCGACGGCGCGCCGACGCTCCAGGACCCACAGGGCCCCGAGCGAAACCACGATGATCAGCAACAGGCCGCCAACAACATAAATCAGCATATCGCGAGGCGGGGGGTTGTCCTCGTTCATGAGCGGCATCCGTTGTGCGGCCAGGTCGATTGGGCCTGACGGCAATCCAGCATCCACGGGGGGTTACTTCAGTTGTATTTCCGCAACCGACCACGGGCGGTACGACGGGCGATCGACCTCGATCCGCACGTACTGGGCCAGGATCGGCGTCACCAGCGCCACGATGCTGCGCTTGCGATTGCCGGGGGCAAGGGTGCGGCGGGTGTAGGTTCGACCGTCCAGGCTCGTCGAGATCGTCAGCATATGGGCGTAGCCCATCGGGTCGTCGCCGTGCTCGATCGCCACCATGTTGAACAGGCACGCCTTGCCGAGATCGATCGTCAGCGACGCCGTGCGATATCCTTCGGTCGATCGCGCTCGGGTCCCGATATCCCCATCAATCGCCCAGCCGGCGTTCTGGACGCCTTGACCTTCGATCGACCAGGTCTTCTTGTCCGAGACCTCCGCCGCCGGCGGGGTGACTTTGCGTTTGAAGGTGCCGTCCGAGCCGCCGCAGCCTGGCGAGGCGGCGACAACACTCAGCAGCAACATAGTGGCAATCATTCGACGCTTCATAGCTCGCCTGTCTCCTGGAGCGTATGGAATTGGGGGATTATACCTTCTCCGGGCTGTCAACCAAGCTCTTCTGTGCGGTTTTGCCGCTCGATAAGAGTCGCCCGCCCGCCGGGACATCATCGCCCCGTTGACCCACGGCCGCGGCCCGCTACCATACGGTCATGTCCAAACCGCACGCCCATGCCGTCGTGATCGCCATCGGCGATGAACTGGTCCGCGGCCAATGTGTCGACACCAACAGCGCGTATCTCGCCGATCGGCTGGGCGAGGCCGGTATTCGCACGGTCGAGCATTGCACGATCGGCGATGAGCTGCCCGCCATCGTCGACGCCTTTCGCCGGGCCGCCGGCACGGCCGACCTGGTCGTGGCCACCGGCGGGCTGGGGCCGACCGAAGACGATCTCACCCGCGACGCCCTCGCCCAGGCCATGGGCGTCGATCTGACCCTCTGCAGCACGTGCCTGGCCGACCTGGAGGCGTTCTTTCACGAGCGAGGCCGGCCGATCTCCCAGGCCAATCGCCGCCAGGCGATGCTGCCCGTCGGCACCGAGCGGCTGGCCAATGCGGTCGGCACGGCCCCCGGTATCGCAGCCACGCTGGGGTCGGCCGCCGTGTTCTGCCTGCCCGGCGTGCCGCACGAAATGCGGACGATGTACGACCAACAGGTCGCCGCCCGACTCGGCGCCGGGGGCAATGTCATCCTTCACCATGCCGTCCACACCTTCGGCGCGCCCGAGTCCGAGATTGGCGCGACCCTCGCCGATCTCATGACGCCCGACGCCCACCCCCGCCTGGGCACCACGGCCAAGATCGGCGTGATCTCCGTTCGCTTCTCCGTCAGTGGCGCCACCATCGAAGGCGCCCAGGCCCAGATCCGCCAGACCAGCGACGTCATTCGTCAGCGGCTGGGCGAGATTGTCTTCGGTGAGGGTGAGGAGACTCTTGCGTCGGCTGTCGGCAACTTGCTGCAGCAGCGCGGCCAGACGCTCGCAACGGCCGAGAGCTGCACCGGCGGCCTGCTCGGAGAAACCATCACCGCCGTCAGTGGGGCCAGCGCCTATTATCTCGGTGGCGTGGTCGCCTATGCCAACCCGGTCAAGCAGCAATTCCTGGATGTGCCCGGCGATGTCCTGGCCTCCTGCGGAGCTGTCAGCGAACCGGTCGCCGCCGCCATGGCCCAGGGGTGCCGCCGCCGCTTCAACAGCGACTGGGCCCTAAGCGTCACCGGCATCGCCGGGCCGACCGGAGGAACAGCCGACAAACCCCTGGGCCTGGTCTACCTGGCCGTGGCCGGCCCCGACGGAACCGACGTGCGCCGCCACCACATCACCGGCCCCCGCGCCTTCGTCCGCCAGCGCGCAACGTGGATCATCCTGAACGACCTGAGGGTCGCACTGACGAAGGCGTAGCGCCCATTGGGTTCAATAACTGCGCCCAGGATGCGTTGCCCTGCGCCCCGATCGCCCGATGCGTCCCACCAGGGACGGGTGAAGGTAGCCCAGCACTTTCACTGCTGGGGCTGATGCGATCCCTCAACATCGGCAGAAGTCCCGTCAGGGACGACTGAACGCGTCCACAGGTTTCCCCGCCAGCAACGCCGGCGTGAAGCGCCGTCTATTCGTCCTCGGCGGTGATGAAGTCTCCTCCTTCATCTTCAGGCGGGCCGGCCGCTTTGACGGCTCTTACACATTCCGCCGCCAATTCGGCCACAGCAAAACGGTCGGGCAGGAGCTGGGCCTGCGTGCCCGCCAAGAAGGACTCCCGGAGTCTCTGATTGAACAACGTCGCCGCACCTTCGGCAATCCAGTCCTCATCCATTAGGGCAAGAAGCTCCTCAGAATTCGGCTGTCTTTTGAGCACTCGCTCAAGATCCTCGAACGTACAGACTTCACGGACCACTCGTACACCAAGGTCCCGCAGGTACTCGCCCGCACTGAGCGGGGCATGGCTGACTCCGAGAACCGGGCCTGGACTTCCTGATGCAATTTCCATCCAGCCGAGCACTGCATACGCGTCCGAGAGGGTGGCCTTGGCTAGTTCCGGGTCTACTTCCAGCAGTGCTGCCGCAGCCGCCACGCGGGCGCCTCGGTTTCGCCCGGTCTTGGCGACTCGTCGAAGGCCCGCCACTGTCGCCGGAGACGCCGCCATCGTGATAGGATGGTCGCGTCTCATCCACGAGAAGGCAAAAGTCTCTTCGGCCACTGAGAACCAAGGTTCCTGTTGCCATTCCCCCGGCTCCGCCATCAGCGCCGCGAGCCCTTCGACATCACCATTACCGATCTTCACGCGAACATAGCCCGCGATCTCTCGTATGGCGTAGTTATCCAGCGGAGATTCCGGTCCGCCTTCGACGGGGCATATTTCATCCAGTTCACGGGCGCATTGCTCACCCGGAGAAGCAACCTCAGCGTTGTCCCTGTCATCACACGCCGACAGAATCACGCCGCCCATCATCACAAGGACCATAATGCCCACTGCTGATATGATTCGTGTTCCCATGCGCATCTCCCAGTTGTAGAGCGCGTGCTTCGCACGCACGTGTCCGGTGCGCGTGGATCCGGAGAACCCGATCTACCCAACTGTTGAAACTGTAGCATGGACATCCCGCCCATGCCACATTTTGAGATAGCTCGTTAGTCTGCGCAAGAAAGACGGCGGCTTTGGGGTTGGGCCGCCGTTGGGGTGTCCGGTTGGTGGAGGTGGGTTAGAAGTCGTGCTCGTCGGACTCCATGGTCTTTTTCCACAGTTCGAGGTTCTCGAGGTAGACGGCTGTGCCCCGGGCGACGCAGGTCAGGGCGTCTTCGGCGACCTTGACCTCGAGGCCTGTGGCGTTGGCGAGGACCTGATCGATCTTTCGCAGCAGCGATCCGCCGCCGGCCAAGACGACGCCGTTGTCGACAAGGTCGGCGGCCAGTTCGGGCTGGGCCTTTTCCAGCGTGCGGGTGACGCAGTCGATGATGGCGCCGATGGGCTCTTTGAGGGCCTCGCGGACCTCTTCCGATGAGATCAGCGTCTTGCGCGGCAGGCCGGAAATCATGTCCCGCCCGCGGACCTCCATCGTGCGCTCCTCTTCCAGCGCGGCGGCCGAGCCGATCTCGAGCTTGACGCGTTCGGACGTCTGCTCGCCGATCATGAGGTTGTAGACGCGCTTCATGTACGCAGCGATAGACTCGTCCATGTCGTCGCCGGCGACGCGGATGGACTCGCACACGCAGATATCGGCCAGCGACAGAATGGCGACCTCGGTCGTTCCGCCGCCGATATCCACAACCATCGAGGCGGTCGGATCGGTGATCGGCAGGCCGGCTCCGATGGCGCAGGCCATGGGCTCGTCCACCAGGTACACCCGGCGGGCGCCGGCGCGTTCGGCGGAGTTGAGGACGGCCCGTTTTTCAACGGCCGTGATGCCAGACGGCACGGCGATGACCACGCGGGGCCTCAGGCCGAAGACCGATCGGCGGCTGTGGGCCTTGCGGATGAAATAGCCCAGCATCGCCTCGGTGATGTCGAAGTCGGCGATCACGCCGTCCTTCATGGGGCGGATGGCGCTGATCGAGCCGGGGGTCTTGCCGAGCATTTCCTTGGCGACCAGCCCGACGGCGTTGCCGCCCTGGAGAACGTGGTTGGTGCCCTTACGGACGGCGACCACGGACGGTTCGTTCAGAACAATCCCCTGGCCACGGACACAGACCAGGGTGGTACAGGTACCCAGGTCGATGCCCATGTCCATCGAAAACATGCCCAGGAGTGAGTCGAGGAACATGATCTGTCAACCTTCAGCGCCGCAGGCGCCTGCCCAACGAGCGATTCGAGCCATCTGCCCCCCGGCCACGTACGTATCCGGCGCACTGCCGGGCCAAAGGGTTAGGGTTGTCATCGGCAGTCCTATCTGGTCGGCATAAGCCAAATCGAGCCACCCGTAGAGCGGCCGCGGGCGCGGGCAGAGGACCGATCCACCTACCTCCGTCATTTACCGGGCGGGCGAATGGGCTCCGGCCATTTGCTGCTATCAAACAGCGTACCGAACGACATGCCGTAGCCGTCCGGCGGCGCCGACATCAGATTATAGAGAACCAAACCGATCGATACGCCCAAGGCCAGGATGGCGACGATCAACAGGACCGTGTAGACATCCGGTTGGGGTTTGACGGTTATCACAGGGGCGTCGGTATCTGCTTGCGTCATGGGTTACTCGCTATCGCAGGCTGGTGGTGACCTTGTCGCCCTGCTGGACACGCATGCCCTCGCGGACATCGAACAGGACGCCGGCGGACTCGTCGTCGTCGACTTCGTCAATTCGAAGATGCCCGACGAATTCGGACCCGCGGTATACGTACATCTTCATGCCCTTGCGGACGCCCTTAACGCGTCCGATGTTGATACTGGCCAGCCCGTCGGCCTGCACGGCTGTGACGGTGCCCACCAATGTCGCCACGGCAACGGGAGCGGCGGCGGCCGCATCTTCGGCCGATGCCGCCACGGCCCCACCCGCCGAACGCAGATCCGCTTCCAGCGTCTTGATCTCTTCTTCGCGCTGGACCAGCTGCTCTCGCAGGACGCGTTTCTCCCCGGCGTCCCGATCGATCTGCCCTAGGGCTTCGGCCAGGCTGTTCTGCGTAGCGGTGTATTCGGCTTGCACCTTGTCGTACTTGGCGTCAAGGGCCTTCAACTGGTCGGCCAGGAGCTTGCGTCGCAATTCGATCTGCTCGATGAGCGTCCGCAGAGACTCCAACTGCGTGGCAAACTGGTTGTTGTTGTCCTCCAGCTTGCCGATCATGATGTTCTTCTGGTCGATCTGGGCCTTGAGGCTGTTGTTCTCTTCCTGCAGTTTGCCGGAGGTCTGGGTCAGTTTTGCCCGCAGATCGGTAATCTCGATCTGCGCCCGGCCCAGGGCGCGGTTGTCATTGGCGGCATCGACTTCTGCCAGAACCTTCGCCTGTTTCTCCTTTTCATAAGCATCCATCCAGTTCGGCTCGACCATCGCCTGCCGGCTGAAAACCACGCCACCGCCAACAGTTAAGAGCGCCAAGATAACCACGCAAATTTTCGTCAGGATGTTCACCCGTCATCTCCTTCATTGCTATTTCGGGCCACCCGCGTCGGCTGCTGGCCGAACCGGCGACCGCCCCCCGGCATCGCGCGGCCACAGTCCGTTGCGGCGTCTTCGCGCAATTCTATTGAGCTTCAAGAGCAAGTCAAGTCGAATCGCGATGAGGCTGCTGTTCACTAGCATCGGCCGAAGGCGATCTTTACACTTAGTTTAAATGCAATGCGATCGTCTAATCGCTGCTGTCCGGCCCGTCAGCATCGGCGTCGGCGTCGGCGTGAGGTAACTCGCCCTCCGGCGCCAACAATAGAATGCTCATAGCACTAGCCACCCGCACCGGGCCGCGGGGGCTGTCCAGCAGAGGATAAAGGTCGTTGATGGCGATGTCCTGGCCTAGCCATCCCAACGCCACCGCCGCCATCTGCTGAAGCGACGCGACGTGAGATTCGGGAATCGTCGCTTCCGGATAGGCCTTGGCCAAGAGTTCGCCGGGCTGCTGAAGCGCCTTGATGCAGTAGGCGTATGCTTCGCTGGTGGCCTGGCCCATTCGACCCAACCCCCCTGCCGCCGCCACCCGAATGCGAGGCCAATCGGAATCTTTCAGCTTGTCGGAAAGCTCCTGCTCCGCCCCTTCCGGCCTGAGCCGGGCCAATGCACGAATCGCCAGAAGTTGCTGGTCGACATACGGGGTGCGACAGTACCCCTGAAGTCGCATTCCCGCCGCCACATCTCCCAGGGACGCCAACGACTCGATGATGTTGACCTCGACCATTGGATCCTGCTCATCGACCAGCAGCTTCTTGAGCGGCTCAATCGCCGATGGATGGCCGATCTTGCCCATCACCAACGCCGTATTGGCCCGAAGCCTTTTGTCGGGTTCCCACAAGAATACGCCCAGTTTCCTGTTGTAGCCCGTCTCGCCCAGACGATGCAGCGCGTAAATCAGAGCGCACTGGAAGACGTCGCGAGTCGCCGGGTCTTCCATCAGTTCGACAAGGTGAGGCTTGGCCGGGGCATATTGGCTGTCGCCAATGGCCATGGCCGCAGCGAAACGCACGGACGGCTCCGGATCGTCCAAAGCCTTCACGTACAGATCGCCCGCGCCCTGCGCCAGGGTCTGGCCCAGGGCTTCCATCGCGTGTGCACGGGTAAAGGGGTCTTCGTCTTCAGCCGCCGCACGCAAGACCGCCTCTGACTTTTCTACGGCATGGGAGACATCGACAGTCAAGACGGCAGGCTCTCTATCCCAATCCCACTTATTATCCCAATCCCACTGACAACCCACCGGCGCCAGCCATGCGACCACCCACAACGCCGCCGACAACTGAACCATTCCGTTCTTCATGCTCCTGCCTTCTTCTTGCGACACAGGATCCATCCGAGCATTATCACCGCAGCCGCACTCACCAGCCAAGCGAACACATCGCCCGCTAGACTGTACACGCTCACCCGGCTGTCCACAAGCACTTGCGGCGCGCGGATCGCCCCGCCTTCATCCCCTTTGGCCTCGGCCGACGTCAGCAGCAACTGCCCCGCCTGGGCCGGGGAACCGACCCCCAGCCCGCGCCGCCCGGCTAGCACCGCGATAATCCGCCCGTTGGAGTCCACCGACGCGCTGATGCCGGTATTGACGGCCCGCACGATCGGAACGCGATTCTCCACCGCCCGAAAACAGTAGGCCACCAGGTGTTGAGCATGCTCGGTCGACAGGCCGTTCGTCTCGCCGCCGCCGGGCTGGACGAACCACCCGTCATTGGAGATATTCACCAGAAGGTGAGCGACCTTTCGGCCCCGGTCCATAACCATCCGCCGGCAGATCCGGGCGAAGGTGCCCTCGTAGCAGATCGGGCTGGCCAGCGTCCACGTCTGCTTGTCCGAGGATAGTGCAAAGCGTCTGATCCGCTCGCCCGGGACAAGCTGAGCCATCGAAGGAGGCACGAACCCGCGAAGCTTCCGGTGCAGCCACGGCCAGGACGTGCGGAAGGGAACATACTCGCTGAACGGCACGGGATGGACCTTGGCATAGACGACCTTGGGCATCGGACTGCGATCGAACAAGAGCGCCCCGTTGCTGACGATCCACGAGCCGTCCTGCTCGGCGGCGGGACGAAGCGCCGATCCGCCGGCGAGGATCGGACACCGCAATCCCGTCGACAGCAGCCCCACCTCGATACCCCATTTGTTCAGATCGTCGATATACCGCCACACGAAATCGCGGACGGCCCGGTCGGTGACGCGGGGATCGTCGACCTTGTCACCAAGGAGAACCCTCGCCAGGCCGCGGAGCGGGCCAATCGGCGCACGGCTGGTCCGGATGCTGCGGACCTCCGAGTTCATGCCTGCCGGCAGGACCGTTTCGGGCCAGATCACCAGATCGCATTGTTGGCCGATAAACGCCTCGCTAGCGGCCGTGTATCGCCGAAGGGTCTTTTGGGGCCCCTCGCCCCGACGGTACAGCGTCGTCGGCACGGCCTCCTGGACGATGCCGATCACCGGCCCGAGCGTTTGGGTCTTCTGGCCCAGCCGCCACGCGCCATAGCCGATCACGCCGCCCAAAGCCGTCACCGCCACGGCCGCCCCCACGATGACGCGCCGGCGCGCCCACCACCGAGGCCCGTCGCCGCGCCGCAAGGCGGCCAACGCGGCATCGACAATGACGCCGTTGATCATGGCCAGAAGGAACGACAGCCCGTATTGCCCGGTCAGGTCGGCGATCTGGATCAGTGTTGTCCGGGCGTATTGGCTGTGGGCCAGAAAGTGCCACGGAAAACCGACCCCGTGCGTTCGGACGTACTCCAGCGCCACCCAGACGACCGGCAATGTCAGCCACATCGGCCAGCGACGCCGCAGGGCCGCCCGCAACATCACCGCCGCGGCCAGCCAAAACAGCGACAGGTACATGGACCCCGCCGCATAGCCCACAGGCGTGATCCACGTCAACCAGTAAAGATTCGCCGCCCAGAACACCAGCCCCGCTGCCGCAGCGGTCCACAAGGTCAGTCGGCCGCGGCGGCCAAACGCCAGCGCCAGCATCCACGGAACCAGCGCCAAATAGCCGAGAGGCCACCCGTTCCACGGCGCGAAACTGAACGTCAACAGCACCACGGTCAGCAGGCACAGCCCCACCACCGCCCACCATCGCCCCAGCCATTCCGCTGCGCCGCCCCGTGGGCGGGGCGGCGCAGCGGCCTTGGGCGAACGAGTTTTCCCGGCCTTGGGCGAGCCCGACTTGTGTGTTGGTCTTTGCATCGCAGGGATATTGAACGTACCATTGCCTGCAATGACAATAGGTTCTCAAAGTTCTTCTCACTCGTCGATGAAGCGCGTGGTCGTTCTGGCGGCCCTGTTGGCCAGCAGTATCGCCATCGCCTGGGCCTATGCGGAACAGATTTCCGCCCCCCGCCGCCGTGGGGCCGAGTTCGTTGCCGACCTGCATCGCATGGGTCTCAAGCAAATGCTGCCCGACACCTCGGCGAGGTTCTACCTGCATAAGCGGGAGGCCGTCGTCGGATGGCGGGCCGCGCTGGGCGGGTACCGCCCCGATGGCACGTACGAGGGGCTGGACATTGTCCTCAGACAAATCTCCGAAGGCAACGCCGCAGGCCAATGGGAGAGATGGCGCCTCGACGACAGCGCCAATACCGGCTATTACGTTGCCGGCGGTTTTCGTTTCAGAGAAGGTCAGTGGGAGGTCATCCCCACCACGTGGATCAAACTGGCGGGCCCTCGCGTCTTGGTCCAGCAGAACATCAAGGGCCGCGCTTTCCGCAGCGCGGCCGACGTCCCCGACAGCTACTTGCCGGAGGGCACGATGGATCTGGCCTTGCGGGCAATGCGGGGCCAGGCCAGATCGAGGCAGTTCAATTTTATCGACAACTCCATACCGCCCACGGGCGGCAAGCCGCAATTCATCGGCTTGAAGTTGAGAGACATCACAGAGGAAACGCCCTTGCCCGCCGGGACGGTCGCCGCCATCGAGTCCTCCATCGCCGGCCAGCCCAAGGAGATCGTGTTCCTGGACGAACAGGGGCTCATCCATACGACCAAGAGGGGCAAGCTCAGCGAGACACGATCCAGCCCGGCCGAACTCTACGAACACTTCCCGCAATTGGACGGCCAACTTCGGCAGATCCAACAGGCGGTCCAATTGGTCGCCCCGTTGGACTGATCGTCGCTCCATCCCCCGTTCTGTAACACCCGCACCGATCCGGCGGCGTCATTTCTCGACGGGCTGGCGGTTCTGCCGCTCCAATTGCTTGGCCTGCTCGATGAGTTTTTCCGGCGACAACACCTGGCGCGGCGTGAGGGTGTAGTGCAGGAATCGCCTATCCCGGTACGTCCACGGGGCCAGTTCGCTCAGCAGGTCCAGCGGGGGGATCTCATACAATGGCGGATTGATGGGCGCTGCAGTCTTGAGCGTCTCGTAGCCCTCCAAGCGCAGGATGATGTCGTAGTCCCCGTACCACACGAACTCGAAGGTCACGGGCGTACGGCCTTTTTCCTCGTCGGAGACCAGCACCAGCGCGCCCGGGGGGTCGCTCGTAATGGTCATCTCCCGCAAGACGCAGCCGCCACACAGCAAGGCCGCACACAAAATTGTCCGCACGATCAAGCGAACCATAGCCGCAAGAGTATCCCGCATGCCTGCCCCCTGCGGCAAGGGCAATCTTATCCGCCCCGGGCCCCGCCTCACCTCTATGAAACACAATCTTTTCTTTTTTCCGGCCGGGCGTATAATAGCGCGCATGGCCATCTACCAAACCGAGCGTGGGCATCAAGAGCCCTTCAGCATCCAGTTCAGCGTGTTCCTGGCCAACCGAGTCGGTCAACTTCGCGAGTTGTTGACGCTCCTGTCGGACAACAACATCTCATTGCTGGGATGCTCCATGGTGGATTCGTGCGATTGGAGCGTCGTTCGCGTGGTCACCGACGACCCGAACAAGGCGCGAGAGAAGCTCAAGCAGCGCGGCATGCCGTTCACCGAGAGCATGATCCTTCTGGCTGTGCTCGAGGAGGACGACACGCTGTCGCACATCACCGAACTGCTGATGCGGGCGGAGATCAACCTGGTCTTCGCCTACCCGTTGACGATCCAACGGAACAACCATCCGGTGATGGCGCTGCACGTGGACGACGATGTTTTGGCCTCGCATCTCCTGACGCGCCACGGCCTGACGCTGCTGGGACGAGAAGATCTCGCCGATCCGACCGGCCGCATCTGAGGATGCCTGATTCCGCCCCCCGCTCGCCCGCCCACCCGGCGAGGCGGGGCGAATGCCTTCTATTGACTCTCGACCCCCGCCCGGGTATGATAGCTTTGTTGTATGATAGCTTTGTTGGTTGAGATGCAAGCAGACACCCCCCCCCTGCGGTTTATCCTCGAAGGAGTACCCAACATGCCCGGAGAACTCGAAGGAAAGACAATTCTCCTTGTCGACGACGACAGGGATATTCTGGCGGCCATGGAGGCGGCCCTGTCCGATATGGGCCCGACGATCGTGACCGCTGCCGACGGCAATGCCGCCCTACACGCGGCTGAGACGAGCACCCCCGATCTGGTCGTGCTGGATATGATGCTGCCCAAGCGCAGCGGCTTCCTGGTTATGGAAAAGCTCAAGCGAGGCAAGAAACCGGACGATCCTCCCCATGTGGTCATGATCACGGGCAATCAGGGCGTGCGACACAAAAGCTACGCCGAGAGCCTGGGCGTCAGTGCGTATCTCAACAAGCCCTTTCGCATGGACAAGCTTCTCGAAACGGTCCGAGGCCTGTTGACGGACTGACAGATAACCGCCCGGAAAATCACTTGCCTGCTGTCGGCCGCAACCCTACACTGGCGCGATTACAGTGAGACGGATAAGAAGAGACCAGGCTTATTGACAGGGATTGCGAAAGGCAATACCCCTCTGACAGAGGAAGGCTGACCGTGATCGCCGCAGCATGGGCGATTGTTGGACTGTGTGGACGTTATGGATCGGACGGTTGTGGATAAGAAGAAAATCGTGCAGACGCACCGGGTGCACGCCGGTGACACCGGGTCGGCCGAGGTGCAGGTGGCTTTGCTGACGGCCCGGATCAATCATTTGACCGAGCACCTCAAAGGCCACTCCAAGGATCACGCCTCGCGTCGGGGCCTGCTCAAAATGGTCGGCAAGCGCAGCAGCTTGCTGAAGTATCTGTCCACCACCTCCCCGGATCGCTACAGGCAGTTGATTCAGAAATTGGGGATCCGTAAGTAGCGGTCGGATATCGGCGGCGATGGCGCCGTCGGAGTTCCGATTCACCCAGACCAATTATTCGCACCCGCCGTCGGGCTGTGGAGACTCGCAGCTGCGGTGGCCGGGCCAGCCGCCTGGAGCTTCATACCCTAAGGAACAACCCCCTTTGAGGGGGCAGACTCTAAGAATGACAGGTACCCGGACAATTTTGTAGAGACAGTCGCACCTTGCTCCGTAGCGGGTGCAGCACGCGGCGTCCGGGCGCGGAAATGACAGATGGAAGGAATGATGGAATGGCCGTGGTAAAGGTAGAAAAAGAAATTGCAGGACGTACGTTGACGTTGGAGACCGGCAAAGTCGCCAATCAGGCCCACGGAGCTGTGTGGGTTCAATACGGAGACACCGTGGTGCTTTCGACGGTGCTGACGGCTCCTCCGACGCGGGAGATCGATTTCTTCCCGCTCTACGTGGACTATCGAGAGAACCGCTACGCCGCCGGCAAAGTGCCCGGTGGATTCTTCAAGCGCGAAGGACGCCCGTCCACCAAAGAAATCCTGACGATGCGGATGATTGACCGGCCGATTCGGCCCCTGTTCCCCAAGGATTTCATGGACGAAGTGCAGATCCAGTGCATGGTGCTCAGCACCGACAACCAGAACGACCCCGACCTGCTGGCCATGATCGGCTCGTCGGCGGCGCTGGCCCTGAGCCCCGCCCCGTTCAAAGGCCCCATCGGTGTCGCCAAGGTCGGCTACGTCGACGGGAAGCACGTGGTCAACCCCACGCACGACGAGCTCGAAAACAGCTCGATGTGCCTGCTGGTCGCCGGGCCCGATGACTTGAACATGATGGAGCTCGAAGGCGATCAGGTCTCCGAGGACGTCGTCGCCGACGGCGTCGCCAAGGCCCTCAAAGCCAGCCACCAGGTCATCGAGTTGATCAACGAGCTGGTCGCCGCCCGCGGCGTCGAGAAAAGCTTCGAGGCCACCGAGCTGCCCGCCGAGTTGCTGACGCTTGTCCAAGACAAGGTTGGCGATCGCATCGGCCAGGCCAAGCGGATCGCCGCCAAGACCGAACGCTCCGACGCGCTCAGCGCGCTGCGAGACGAACTGCTCGCCGAGCTGTGCCCCGAAGGCGTCGACGAGCCCGCCTTCACCTCCGGGCAGGTCAAGGAAGCGTTCTTCCGCGTCGAAGGCAAGATCCAGCGGCGAATGATCCTCGACGGAACGCGTCCCGACGGCCGCGCTGTCGACGAGGTCCGCCCACTGGACATCGAAGTCGGAATGCTCCCGCGGACACATGGGTCGGCGATCTTCGCTCGCGGCGAAACCCAGGCGCTGGTCACCACCACGCTGGGCACGCCCCGTGACGAGCAGATCATCGACGGGCTGCTGGAGGAGTATAAGAAGCGCTTCATGCTTCACTACAACTTCCCGCCCTTCTCCGTCGGCGAGATTCGCCCGATTCGCGGCCCGGGCCGGCGCGAGATTGGACACGGGGCGCTGGCCGAAAAGAGCCTCGAGCCCATCATGCCGGAGGTCCAGGACTTCCCCTACACCGTCCGTCTGGTGGCCGACATGTTGGGCTCCAACGGGTCGACCTCGATGGCGACGGTCTGCGGCGGCACGATGGCCCTGATGGACGCCGGCGTGCCGATCAAGGCGCCGGTCGCCGGGATCAGCGTGGGCATGGTCAGTGACGGCGATGAGTACGTCCTGCTGACCGATATCCTCGGCGAAGAAGACTTCCACGGCGACATGGACTTCAAGGTCGCCGGGACGCGCGACGGCATTACGGGCATTCAGTTGGATATGAAGGCCCCCGGCCTGCCGCACAGCCGAGTCGTGGAAGCCCTCGCCCAGGCCAAGACGGCCCGGCACCACATCCTCGACGCCATGGAAGCGGTTCTCGCCAAGCCCCGTGATGAGATCAATCAGTATGCCCCGCGCATGCTGACGATCCAGATCAACCCCGAGAAGATCGGCAAGGTGATCGGACCGGGCGGCAAGACCATCAACCGCATCCAGGACGAGACCGGCGCCAAGATCGACATCGAAGACGATGGCACGATCTTTATCTCCTCGGCCAAGGCCGACGCCGCCGAAAAGGCCCGCGCCGAAATCGAAGGCCTGACCGCCGAAGCCATCGTCGGCAAGCTCTACACCGGCAAGGTGGTCTCCGTGCGCGATTTCGGCGCCTTCGTCGAGATCCTGCCCGGTCAGGACGGCCTGATCCACGTCAGCGAACTGGACAACAAGTATGTCAAGAACGTCACGGACGTGATGGATGTCGGCGACACGGTAACCGCCAAGGTTATCGCCATCGACAACCAGGGCCGAATCAAGCTCTCGCGCAAGGCCGCATTGGCCGAGCAGGAAGAGACCAAGGGCTAGGTCCCGCCCAGTAGATCGACCGCCCACGCGGCGGCCCGACCGTCACTTACAGCCCGATCCCCCGAGACATTCGCGGCGATCGGGCTGTTCTTTTTTGCCGACAGAAAAAGCTAGGGAAATCTTGGGAAATTGTTGCTTGCATCTTCCAAAAAGTAGTCGTACAACGAGGGTGTGGTATCTTCCATATGTTGTGCTGCGTACGCACATCTGGCATGGAACGCTAAGACCTCCGTTGCCTGCCTTACGTGACCCGGCCGTGCGTTGGGCCCTTATTGCGGGAAACGGGCAAGTTGGAGGCACTCAGCATGCCAATCGGTAAAGTGAAGTGGTTCGACCCCAAGAAAGGCTACGGCTTTATCATTGGGGAAGAAAATCAGGACGTTTTCGTCCATTACACCTCAATTCTCGGCGATGGTTTTCGCGCCCTGAAAGATGGCGAAACCGTTAATTATGAGGTGACAGAAGGCGACAAGGGCCTGCAGGCCCGCGAGGTCACACGGGACGAGGCGCAAGCCGTCACGGACCAGCCCGCGGCGTCAGCCTAGGTCGCTAACTTCATTTCACTGTGGCATCTGTTGACCGCAGACCACAGCGGCCCGACAATAGTCGACAGAAAGGGCCGTTCATGGGTCTATGGTGGTTCTTGGCAGGTGCAGCGGCGACAACGCCATTATGGGCGGCTTGGGGGATTCTAGCTACCCGAAGGCGCCGACGGGGAGAGTCTCAAAGCACTTCTCTGGGCGCGACCTGGACCGAAATGGCGCAACTGGCTGGCGGACTGGCCCACGAGATCAAGAACCCCCTGTCCACCATCAACATGAACCTTCGCCTCCTGGCCGAGGACATCGAACGTCATCCAGATGACGAGCATCGTCGATGGCTTCGCCGGCTGGTGAACGTCCAGGAAGAGGCCGACCGCCTCAAGGCCACCCTCAACGATTTCCAGCGACTGGCGGGCAAGGTCGAACTCGCCACCGAACGCGTCGACCTGCGAACCATCGTCGAAGACCTCGTCGCCTTTTTCGCCCCCCAGACCGAGACCCAGCACATCGTGTTGCGGCCCGACCTGCCGGGCGATCCGGTGGTCTGCAGCCTTGATACCCGGCTGATCAAACAGGCGCTGTTGAACCTTCTGCTCAACGCCGTCCAGGCCATGCCCGATGGCGGCGAACTGATCGTCCGAGTCTCGACCCAGGACGATCAGTCCCTTCTGGAGGTCATCGACACCGGGCCCGGCCTGGCGCCGGAGGATCTGGCCAAGGTCTTCGACGTCTACTATTCCACCAAAGCGGGCGGATCGGGACTGGGACTGCCCACCACACGCCGAATCGTTCGCGAGCATGGCGGCCAAATCTCCGTCGAGTCCGAGCCTGGCAAGGGCACACGGTTCGTGCTGACCTTCCCCCTGACCCCCTGACCCTCCTGCCGGGATGCGCCTGTGATAGACAACGTCCGACTATTCCAGCCCTCGTCCCCGCCAGCCGACAACGACGCGCTGGCCGTCGCTGTTGATGACGCATTGGCCGTCCTTGGCTCGCCGGCGGCCCTGACGGTCCTCGTCAACGACCCCTACCGCCAAACGGACACCCAAAGCGTCCTGAGCCTGCTCCGCCGCCGGCTGCCGGATGCGGCCATTCGCGCCCTCGTCGCCGTCGGCACGCACCGCGTCGCCGATGCCGACCGCACGGGCCACGAAGCCGCCCTTCGACAAGCCGGCCGAATCGACCCAATCGCCTGGCACGACTGCCGGGCCGACTCGCTGGTCGATATCGCCGCCGCCGGCATCTGGCGCGGGCATCCTTGGCTGGCCGATAGCGGCGACCTGCTCGTCATCGGCAGTGTCGAGCCCCACTACTTCGCCGGCTACACCGGCGCGCACAAAACAGCCACCATCGGCGTCGCCGGCTTCGACGACATCACCGCCAATCACGCCGGGGCCATGGACGCCCGCTGTCGCCCCTGCCGCCTGGACGACAACCCCGTCTTCGACGGCGTCGCCGCCATGCTGGCGGCGCTGGAATCGACCCGCTCCGTCGCCGCGGTCAATCTCGTCCAGTCGGGCGACCGCATCATCGCCGCCACCGGTGGCCCGCCGCTGCTCGCGCTGCGCGCGGCCATCCCGGCAGCCCTCCGCGCATTCGCCCATCGGGTCGATCGCCAGGCGGACGCCCTGATCGCTCACGTAACCGGGCCGTTGGCGCTGAACTTCTACCAGGCCGACAAGGGCGTCAAGAACAGCGAACACGCCGTCCGTGACGGCGGGCTGATCGTTCTGGATGCGGCGTGTCCCGAAGGCATGGGCGACCGAGGCGGCCCCGGCGCGCGGCGGTTCGTCGAGCTTCTTCGCCAGGCCCCCACCTGCGACCAGGCCATCGCCCTGGTCGACCGCCAGGGCTATCAGCTTGGCGACCACAAGGCCGTCCGCCTGCGGCGACTGACCGATCCGAGCCATCGCAACGTCCGCCTGGTCGTCGTCAGTGCGGGCCTGTCGGGCGATGCGCTCGCCTCGCTGGGGATCGGCTCAGCCGCCAGCGTCGAAAACGCCCTGGCCCAAGCCGGCCTGGACGCCCCCGACAAGACGATCTATCGCGTCCAAGATGCGGGCAATCTATGCATCCTCCCCCGCCGCGACGGGCCCGACGCCGCGGAGGTTTGACAGCCCCCCTCGGTGACATTAGCCTACAGGTCCATGGACACCCCTGCTGAAACGACCGCTGAGATTCTCATCGTCGAGGATGAGCCCGCCCACGCCGAGGCCATTCAGGAAGGCCTCTCGCGCCTCGGGCATCGCTGCGCCGTCACGGCCGACGGGCAGCAGGCCATCGATGAGATCAACCGGCGGCCTTTCGATATCGTCGTCACCGATCTGCAACTCGGCGCCGGCCCGGACGGCCTGGACGTACTCGCCGCCGCGTCGCAGACAATCCCCGGCGCCAAAGTCATCCTGATCACGGCCCACTCCTCCGTGGACACCTGCCGCCGCGCCCTCCAGCAGGGCGCGTTCGACTATATCGAAAAGCCGCTCGATCTGGATGAGCTGCGGGCGGTCGTCTCGCGGGCGGCCGAGATGACGGCCCAGAAACGCATCATCCACGACCTGCGGCGGCAACTGGACGAGAAGTTCGGCTTCGACAGCATCATCGGCAACTCGCCGGCGGTGCTGCAGATCCTCGATACCATTCGCCGCATCGCCCCGTCGGACCTGCCGGTGCTGCTGCTGGGCGAGAGCGGCACGGGCAAGGACATGCTGGCCTCGGCGATTCATCAGAACTCCAATCGCCGCGAGGGCAGGTTCGTGGCCATCAACTGCGCGGGCCTCAGCGAGACGCTGCTGGAGGATGAGCTGTTCGGGCACGTCAAGGGCGCGTTCACCGGGGCCTCCGGCGAACGGCCGGGCCGGTTCGAACACGCCGACGGCGGCACGCTGTTTCTGGATGAAGTCGGCGACATGCCCCTGACCATGCAGGCCAAGCTGCTGCGCGTGCTCGAAAACGGCGAGGTGGTCCGGGTCGGCTCAAACGAGCCGCTTCAGGTCGACGTCCGCATTCTCAGCGCCACCAACAGCGACCTGGCCCGGCGCGTCCAGGACAAGAAGTTCCGCGAGGACCTTTATTTCCGCATCAAGGGGACCACGATTGCCATTCCGCCGCTTCGCGAGCGCCGCGAGGACATCCCGCTGCTGATCGAGCACTTCATCCGACAGGCCAACGAAAAGCACGGACGGACGGTCAAGGGCATCGCCTCCGACGCGCGCCGCGTGCTGATGGCGCATCAATGGCCCGGCAATGTTCGCCAACTGCGGAACGTCGTGCAGAACATGGTCGTGTTGACCGAGCGGGACAAACTGGGCCTGGACGATCTGCCGGAGGACATCCATGACCGCGACGACGCGATTGCCGTCGCCCAGATGTCGCACCTGGCGGGCATCTCTCTGGAGGACGCCGAGAAACAGCTGATCGACAACACGCTGAAAATGGTCGGCGGCAACCGCGAGCAGGCCGCCAAGATTCTGGGGATCGGCGAGCGCACGCTCTACCGAAAGATCAAGGAATACGGACTGAAACAGTAGCCGCCCCGACCCCCATGGCCCCCATCCACATCCTGTCCGTCCACCTGATCAACAAGATCGCCGCGGGGGAGGTCATCGAGCGCCCGGCCAGCATCGTTAAGGAGCTCATCGAGAATGCTCTGGACGCCGGCGCGACCGCAATCGACGTGGTCGTCGAAGACGGCGGCAAGAAACTCATCGCCGTCACCGACAACGGCGGCGGCATGGGGCCGGACGATCTGGCGATGGCGTTCGCCCCTCACGCCACCAGCAAGATCGCCGACGAAAGCGACCTGTTCGATATTCACACCCTGGGCTTTCGCGGCGAGGCGCTGGCGTCGATCGCATCGGTTTCCCACGCCCATATCCGCACGCGCCGCAGCGACGCCGAGGGTGGCTGCGAGGTGAATGCCTCCGGCGACACCGTCGGCGACGTTCGCCCGTGCGCCGCAGCGGCCGGCACAACGGCGACGGTGCGCGATCTGTTCTTCAACACGCCCGCCCGGCGCAAGTTCATGAAGACCGCCAACACCGAGATCAGCCACATCAGCGAACAGGTCACCCGCCAGGCCCTGCCGCACGCGCCCGTGGCGTTCTCGCTGCGCCACAACGACCGGTCGATTGTGAAACTCCCCGCCGCCGCATCAACGGCCCAGCGCATCGCCGACGCCTTCGGCGACGATCTGGCCGACACGCTCATGCCGATCTCCGCCACCCACGACGGGCTGGACATTGTGGGCCTGATCGGCCCGCCGACGGCGGCGCGAAGCTCGGGCAAGTGGCAATACATCTTCGTCAACGGCCGATATATCCGCGACCGACTGCTGTCCCACGCCCTGCGCGAGGCCTATCGGGGCCGGGTCGATCCCAATCGCTGGCCGGTTGCATTCCTGTTTATTCAAATCGCCCCCGACCGGGTCGATGTGAATGTTCATCCCACCAAGATCGAAGTCCGCTTTCAGGATAGCCGCCACGTGCACAGCGCCCTGCTGGGCGCGCTGCGGGATGCGCTGAACAAGGCCATGCTCGCCCCGACCGCCATCCTGGACGATGCGGAGATCGCCCCGCTCTCTGGCGCTGACACCACGGACGTCGAGGCCCCCCACCAGTCGCTGCGCGACGCGATGGCCGATTTCTTTCGCTCGGCCCCGCAGCGCCAGCCGCACTTGACCTTTCCCCAGTCGCCACACCGGGACCGCACCGACGCGGCGCCGGCGGCGGCTTCGCCGGCCCAGCGGGCCTGGCCTATCCCGCATCCACAAGTCGCCGCACCTGCTACGACCGCGCCCGAGCCCTCGCCCGCCGAGGGGCTCCCAAGCCCCCCCCAGGTTCTACACACCTCGGCGATCCAGGTGCACAACACCTACCTCGTCGTCGCCGAGCAGGACGGCCTGATCATCGTCGACCAGCACGCCCTCCACGAACGCATTCTCTACAACGATCTGAAGCGGCGCCTGGCCGATGCCCCGCTGGCCAGCCAGCGCCTGCTGATCCCCAAGACGCTAACCGTCACGGCCGCCGAGGCAGACACGCTCACCGAGGCCGGGGGGCTGCTCGGGAAATTGGGCATCGTCGTCGAGCCCTTTGGCCCGGCCAGCGTGGCGGTCCAGCAGTTTCCAACCTTGCTGACCGAGCGGAAGGTCGAGGCGGAACTCTTTCTGCGAGACCTGCTCGACACGCTGGCCGACGACGAAACCGCCGACGCCGAGCGGGCGCTGGAGGCGGTGCTTCAGTTGATCGCGTGCAAGGCGGCCGTCAAAGCCGGCGACCCATTGACGCCGGCGGAAATCGAAGACCTTCTCGCCCGCCGCCAGGCGTTGGAGAAAGGATCGGCGTGTCCGCATGGTCGACCGACAACGCTGAAACTGACGCTGCGCGATCTCGAGAAGCAGTTCGCCCGCCTTTGAACGCCGGGCGATTGGCGCCGCCCTGCCGGGCGCGCCGGGCGCGGGTAGCCCATTTCCTATAAAAGGCGAAGTTGTCAGATTGACTGGTGCAAATCGCCAGGGAACCTCGATAAACTAGATGGCATGTCCGTGCGGGCACGGAAGACCTGCAGACAGGCCGCAAGACAGGTTGCAGGAGAACAATCATGAAATACTGCCTCCTTATAGGGGTCTTGACAGCGGCGATGTGTGTGGGGTGTGGGGATCCCGCCGAACAGATGCTTCAGGTTGACGCCAACCAGGGAAAGATGGCCCTGGCGATGAAGGGTAGCGGAAAAGATCTGCAGGATCGCTACATCATCAGCGAACACCGGACCCCCAAACTCAGCGACGGCACGGTGCTGGACGTGTGGATCCTCATCGCCTCGGCCAAGGCGACGGATCTGACCGAGGGCCAACCCCGAGGCACGGTGCTGCTGATCCACGACATCGGCAAGAGCAAGGCGTCGATGCTGGGGCTGGGCCAGGAACTGTCCAGGGTCGGCTATGACGTCGTCTTGCCCGACCTGCGCGCCCACGGCCGGACAAGCGGCAAGTACTTCACCTACGGCGCGAAGGAAAAGACCGACCTGGCCGCCCTGATGGACCAGTTGCTGCGCGAACGGACCGTCGACAGCAACGTCTACGCCTTCGGCCGGGGTATGGGCGGATCGATCGCCATCGGGTATGCGTCGATCCACCCCAAGTGCAAGGGTGTCATCGCCCAGCATCCCTATGCTGGGCCTCGACCGGTCCTCAAGAAACGCCCGCAGTTTGTGCTCATGAGCAACGATGAACTCAGCGAGGTCATGGAGGACGGGGCCAAGCTTGGCGGCTTCAAGTTGGAAGAGACCTCGACCATTCAGGCCGCCCGTCGCCTCAAGTGCCCGCTGCTGATCCTGTCGCAATCGAACGTGTTCAGTTCTGATGTCGACAGCCAGGCAATCCTGGATGCCACCAACAGTCCGAAACTCAAGGAGAACATCGCCAGCATGGAGTACGCGCTCAAGCCCAGCGTGTACCTGGCGGACAAGATCGACGCCTTCATCACCGGGCGAATTGAAATTCCCGGGCGAACGGTGATCGGCGTCGAGCGCGACGCCCCCGAGCCCGGCAGCACCGGGGCTTCGGACGAGCCGCCCCCGCCGCATACGGTCCGCCCCGCCCCGGCCGATTCGGCCGACAAGATGACGCCGCCGGTCTACGACTGACCGACCCATCCCCCTGCACATTGTCACGCCCGCGGACACCTGTCCGCGGGCGTGTTTCATTTCACTCAGGACTGCGACTTCGTCGCGGGCGCTACTTCCGTCTGCGTCGCTTGAGCATCACCGCGGCGCCCAGGCCCAACATTGACATCGTGGCCGGTTCGGGCGTGATCACGAACGCCAAATCCATCGACTCCTCCGAGACCGGATCGAGTAGTTCCCGCCACTCGCCGAAGCTATGGTCATACCAGGCCGCATCGTCATTGAAGTGGTCGAGCGACGTCTTCCAGCCCGCTGTCACGGGCTCGAACGTATCGTCGACCAGCATGATACTCAACCAGTAGATGGTCCCTTCCTCCTGCTCGAAGGGGTCAATAATGTCAACAATGTTGAGTTGATAGTAGTTGACGTGGTCCTGCGGCTCGTAGAAATCACCCTCCGGGTCGTACCATCCCTGAAGGCCTATGCCGTACAACCGCGTGCTGACGTCGGCTATGAGGAAGTCCCGTTCCCACAGGACCTGGTCGGGCCTGCTGAAGCCGCCCGACAGATTGGGATCGTCGGAGTAGATCGTCACTTCCACCTCGGCAGGCGCGCCAACCACATCGCCCTGCCAGGAGTACCACGTGTGAATGTCGGTGACCGGGCCGGTTTCGGTGCACAGCCAATCGTCGGCGAGTTCGGCCCAGACATCCCAACCGGTGGGGTCCGGCAACTGCGGGAAGTGCATCTTATGGCCATCGCTGGGATCCCAGTCCGCCGTGGCGGCCCCGGCCAGCAACACCATAACCCCAACAGCAATTGTAGCGATTCGTAGGTTGTGCATAAGTTCTGTTCCTTCCTGCAGACCCATCAGCCAACACGAGTTGACCGGAGACCGTGCAAAAGTCCTCTGACGAACAAATGGAAATCTGGCTCTCTTGCGGGCCGTCGAAAAGAAATGTGCGGCCTGGGACTGTGTCCCACGAGGCATTCTAGGCGGGCACATCGAGCTTCTTCGGGAAATGCCGTCAAATTATCGACAAGCCCCCTTCAACTCTCAGAGCGTCCTTGCAGACATACCGACCGTTGCCTCCGCGGCCGGGCGTGCGTATGATGTTCGCTTCACCAGCGGCCCGAGAGACCATGGCAGAACCCGCCGGACAATCCGAAACAATCGTCATTCTTGATTTTGGCAGCCAGTACGCCCAGCTCATCGCCCGGCGGGTCCGCGAGAATGGCGTCTACAGCCTGCTGGCCCGGCCCGACGTGTCCGTCGAGCCCAAACACCGCGAGATCCGCGCCGCTGATCGCCGGGACGGCGCTCGGGTCGAAGCTGCGCGGCGCCACGCGGATCGAGCTGGCGGTGGGGATGATGATCGCGAACGAGGTCCGCTGCGCGTCGGCCTCGATGATCTTCGTGGGCGACGTCCCCACCGCGGCCTGGAAGACCCGGAAGTTGGTGGTCCGGAGCGGCCGCGTGAAGACGGAGAGCTGTGGCTGCGTCTCGCGGCCGAGCAGCGCGATCATCTGGTCGAGCCGGTCGACCATCTGGCAGAGGAGCTGCTCGACGTCGGCCGGCGCGCCGATCTCCATTACCACGGTAGGACCCCCCGCTACGGCCCTACGAACGAGGTGCGGC
>LAZR01000165.1_pt1 | contig 78694 bp, 67 predicted proteins | sample 329461 | NCBI WGS metagenome assembly LAZR01 (sample SAMN03002196, study PRJNA259156) | marine sediment metagenome | biome: sea floor; feature: Hydrothermal impacted sediments; material: marine sediment; isolation source: Loki non-amplified sample from Loki's castle hydrothermal vent sediment ... | reverse complement strand
GGTACAGCCCCTCCAGGCTCCGGGCATTGATCCGAGGTGGTAAACTGGAGAACGTGAGCACGAACAGCCGGATTCGGCTGCGGCGGGGCGATCTGCCCCGGAAACCACGTCGCGATCGCGTGGAGGTTTCATGAAAAAGAAGCACTGGAGTTACTCGGTCGGCCGCTACGGTTGCCGGGTACGGGTGTATGAGCACGTCAACGGGATCCTCCATGCGGAGGTCCGCCTCCACGGCGTGCCGCCGCGTCGGTTCTCGCTGCGCTACACCGATCAAGAGGCCGCGACCCGCTGGGCCCAACAAGAGCAAGCCCGCCTGGAGCTGGGGATCTCGCGCCAGGACCGGCCGGCACCTACGGTCTCGCGCATCTTCGCCCTCTACCTGGCACACCACAGCCCACGGAAATGCTCGGAGAAGGAGCGCCGGAACGATGACCGGGTCGCCACGATGTGGAAGCGGGTGCTCGGTGCCGGCCAGGACCTCTTCGGTCAGACCGTGCTCGGGTTCGTCGAGGACCGACGTGCGGGCGTCGATGTCGTCCTGGGTGTTGAGGAAGTTGGCAATGTACGTGTGCATGCCATCGGGATAGAGCTTCTGCGTTTCGGCGGTGACCTTCTCGTGGGCGTTCTCGCCCCAGACGGTTACGCGAATCTTGTCAGCCATTGCTTGGCCTCCTTTGGGAACAACGTGGTCGAATGTCGAACGATTGGGGATATATACCGGGGTGACAGATCGTTGCCAAGGGGCCCGGGGATTTTTCTGGCGGCCGGGCCGGTGAGGCTCGAAGCGCGCCCGCTGCCGGCGCGGGTTGATTGCCTCGAAAAGCTACTGGCGGGCCGATCGAGGCGGGTTATAATGGCCCAATCGTGGCGGGGGCGATTCGTATATCCTATACTCACCTAAGGTCTACATTAAGAGAAACGATGGTCTTCGTGAGACATATGGTCGCATACATCGGCAGATGGCAGTGGCTGGCGGCGCTGCTGGTGGTCACTGCGTTTTCGTGCGCCGAGCCGCCCACGCCAACGACAGCGCCGACCACTGCCCCACTAACCGAGCCGATCGCGGCGCCTGCGAGTGCACCAACGCTTGCGCCGCCGCCGACGCCGGCCGTGGCAATAACGCCCGCCACGGCGCCGACACCTGTCGAAGCGCCGACGCCTGCGGTCATCAAGCCCGTGCCGATGCCGCCCACGCCGCCTGCCGATGCGCCTGCTCGGGCGGCTGAACTGCGGGGCGACGCCGTGACCGATGCGCTCCTGGGTGAGTTTGACGTCGCCCTGGACAAGCTGCGCCGGGCGGCCGCCCTGGCCCCCAACGATTCGAAGACGGCCATGTCCGTCGAACTGCTGAAGACCTACGTCGCCAGGCGACACGAAGCCGAAACGCAGCGCGCCGCCGAATATGTCCAGGCCGTGCGACGCGTCAAGCGCGCCATGATGGCGCAGGCCCACCTGACCGATGACAGCGACCAGAAACACCTGGAGACGCTTCGCGAGGCGGTCGGTCAGTTGGCCAAGACCTATGAGGGGCTCACGTCGCCTCGGGCCCTTCGGGAGGCCGGCGCCGACGAGGCCAAGCAGATGCGGGCCGATAGCCTGGAAGCCCTGGACAAAGCTCAGGCAAAGCTCGGTGAGATTAAGGGCCTGCTGCTGGCCGGTGGCGACGGCGAGTACCGCCGAGAGTTCGTCGAGGTCGTCGACGCTCTGCTGGCCGAGCTAAGCCGCTATCGCCAAGCATGGGCCGATGCGAACTTCGCTTCGCCCGACGACCACGAGACCTCCGTGCGCGGCATCCAGCGGGTCGAGAGCGACCTGGCCTATGCGATCTCCGACGTGGAGGTGATGGTCTCCGAAAGACCTTGGCGGATGGCACTGGTCCATGCCGCCCTGGCCCGCAAGGTCGCCAGCGAGGCCGACCGCATCACCGAGCAGCCGTGGTACCGACAGTTGCTGGCCGACAGCGTCGAGCGAGGACAGGCGTTGATCGACGAGGCCGAATGGACCATGGCGCTGGTGGCCTACATGGGACTGGAGGCGATGGTGGATGGCAACGGCGAGTACAAGCGCACGGCCAAGCTTGTACGCAGGCACGTCCGTGTGCTGGGACTTTACGGCCCGCCGGAGACCGCGCCGTCAGGGGCCGACGCGCCGATCGATGAGTTCTGGCAGGATGATGAGTTCTGGCGGGATGTGGTCCAGGGCATCACCGAGCAAATGGTCCGGACCATCATCTCCCGCGTGGACAGTTACTATGTCACGACCATCGACTATCGCAAGCTCATCCACGGCGCCCTGACGAGCGTGTTGGTGTTGGCTGAGACCCCCCAGATCACCGGAACGTTCGAAGGGCTGGCCGATGACAGCAAGCGTGAGGCCTTCGGTCGGGCGATCCATAACGCCATCGACCACTTCGCCGCCAAGCCGGATCCGTTGGACTATCTGGAGCTTCTGCTGGCGCTGAAAACCGTCCTCGATGCGTCCGATGCGACCGTCGACCTGCCGATCGGCGTGCTCGGCATGGAGTTTGCCGACGGATTCCTGGACGAGTTGGATGATTTCAGCCAGCCGATCTGGCCCAAAGAGGTCTCGCAGTTCAACAAGGTGACAAAAGGCGCGTTCGTGGGCGTGGGCATCCAGGTCCACAAGGATCTTGGCGAGCCGATGAAGGTCGTCACGCCGATAGCGGGAACGCCGGCGTTTCGGGCCGGCATTCAGACGGGCGATCTGATTGTCGCCGTCAACGGCGTGCCCACCAAGGACCTACCCATCGACCATATCATTCAGATGATCGTCGGCGACAAGGGCACGACGGTCGTCCTTCGCATTCGTCGTCGCGGGATCGTAGCGCCAATGGACGTGGAGCTCGTGCGCGATACGATCAAAATTCGGTCGATCAAAGGCTGGCGACTGGGGCCCACCGGCGAGTGGGACTTCATGGTCGACCCGGCCCATAAGATCGGCTACATCCGCCTGGCGCGGTTTACGGAGGAGACGGCGTCGGACCTCACTCGGGCGCTGAAGGCGCTTCAGGGGCAAGGCGCGACATCGGTGATCCTGGATATGCGACTCAATCCCGGCGGGCTGCTGCGGGCGGCGACGCGTACGACCAATGAGTTCGTCGACGGGGGAAAGATCGTCATGACGCGAGGTCGGCACGTGCCGAAGGTGGAATACAAAGCCAACTGGCGAGGCCAGTTTGTTCGCGGCCGGCTGGTCGTGCTGATCGACGAATACTCCGCCTCGGCCTCCGAGATCGTCAGCGGCGCCCTGCAGGATATGGGCCGGGCGAAGATCATCGGGCAGCGCAGCTACGGAAAGGGCAGCGTTCAGCAGGTCCTGCCGATCGCTTTGCCCCCCAACGAGGCCCAGGCGCTGCTGCGACTGACGGCCGCTTACTATTACGTGGGCCCGTCCGAGCATCTGCTGCACCGCACCAGCGGCGCGGCCGTGTGGGGGGTCCAGCCGGACGTCGTCATCCGCATGACGCCCCGGCAGATTAGGCGCTGGCTGGAGATTCGCCAGCAGACCGACCTGCTGCATGAGATCGCACCGGATCGCTTGGAGGCCGATCTGGCCGAGCAATACGAGGCCGACCTTCAGTTGATCACGGCGGTGACGCTGCTGAAGCTCGAATATCTCCACACCGCCCCCGAAGAACAGGCGGCGGCCGAATAAAGAGGACAGGCCCGCCCAGGGGCCGGGGAGAATCTAGGCGTTTTCGTGCGAGTCGGTGTCTTCGCTGTCGGCGGGCTCTGGGGGCGGCTCGGCGGGTAGGCCCGTCGGCTCGACCACAATCGTTCGGGCCAGAAGGTCCCCCAGCCGCTGACGTCCAGCCGTCAGCACCGGCAGCAGCAACAGCAGCAGCAACATGGTTATCGCCAGGAGAATGAGGACCTTCAGGAGATTGCGGATCAGGGCCTGGCGCACCGTGATCGCCTTGCCGTCCAGGCTCACCACGCGCAGGCCCATCAGTGTCTTGCCCAGCGTCGCCCCTCGCAACGTCTCCATGGCGACGCCGTAGATCAGGAACACTCCCATGGCGACGGCGCTGATGACGGCGGAGACCTGGGTCTTGGTAAGGCGCGTGATTACGTCCATCGACGGGCGGGAGTCCATCTCCTCGAGTGTGAGGATGGGGTTGACCTTGACGTACCAGTACATCATCGCCGCCGATGCGATCAGGAGTATCGGCGCCAGATCGATCACCTGGGCCAGCAGGCGCTTGAGCAGGTGGGCGGGTCGGACGCTTTTCGGCAGGGCCTGCAGTGTGAGCTGCTGGGCCGACCGCCCCAGGAGCATGCATGCCAGCGTCGCCAGCACCAACGTGATGAAGACATACTGCATCACGATCCCCCCGTCCTGATCGAACTCGGGCTGGCTGAAGATGCCGATCGGTTGCGGCGGCTCGGCCGTGCCGTTCGACGCGACCAGTAGGAACTGGACCTTGTCCTCCGTCGACCACACCACCGCCAGTCGATTGCCCAGGACCGTCGCCAGCAGCATCGTGTCCGCCGGCCAGAGCACGGCCTCCTCATCTCGCAGAACCGTCTGATGGCTGAACGTCCCATCGCCCGTCAATGTCGAAACCGTCAGGCCGATCTGTCCCTCGGCCCCCGCCGAGGTCAGCAGGACGGTAAGCTTCCCACCGAGCCCATCCATCGACACGATCGTTCCGTCGGCAAGGGGGTGCGGCAGGTCGGGCCGGCTCCACTGGCCGTTGCGCCAGGCGTACAGGCGGTTGCCGGGCGGCCCGGCGGTGCGGACCATCACATACAGCGCGTCGCCAGCGGTGGCGGCCAGGACGGTTGTTTGCGGGGTCAGGGGAATGGCTTCCAGATCGGCCACGTGGCGCCATTGACCGGCAACGGTCTGAAAGATGCCGAGTGTCGCCTCGTACGTTTCCATCACCGGTGCGGCCAGGCCGAGCCCGGTCGCCGGCGGCGCTGGCTCGGCCTGCTCGGCCCCCTCGCCGGGCAGGCGGCGCGGCACGACCGTGAGAATCGACGGGCCCCGCGCGTCGCCGAAGCCGGTGGCATCGCAAGCGGCCAGAGGCGCAATCGCTTTCGGCCAGCGCGGGTCCTGCGGGTTGCGGCCAACCAGTGAGTCGCCGTCGACGGCGCTGTAGCTGACTCGCCCGGTGGGTGCGCTGCTCAGCACGTGCAGCCGCCGGCCCAGCACGATGGCGAAATCCACCCGGCCGGACAGGCCGCGCTTGAGCCATCGCCATTGGTCTTGCCCTCCGCCGACGGGCCAGACGAGCAGGTCGAAGGTCTCCTCGTCCCGATGGCGGTCGACGATCCACAGATCGTCTCCGCTGCCGGCGATGAGCAGGTCGTGGTCCGATGAAAGACTCTCTTGGGCTGCCCCCGGGACCGGCGCCGCCAACAGGACTGCGGCGGCGACCATGCAGGCCAGGAGCACGTGTTTAGGCGAGATACTCATTGCTCGTCGGTCTCTTCTGGGATCAGGTGCCGGTCGACCTGAATGATCCGGTCATCCGTCATCGATGGCGGCAGATGATCGCGAAAACGGCAGGCGGCGCGATCCCATTTGTCGTCGACCGTCATCTCCGAAAGGACCAGATGGATGCCGGCCCCGCTGATCGGCCAGGTAATTCGAATGTTTGTCGGCATGACGACCGGCGGCTCGTCGTCGTCGGCCGATGGAAACGTCTGATAGTCGGCCAGATCAGCCGTCATGATGCACTCACCATCGGCATCGAAGAACCGCATCAGGAAAGGCCGACGCGCCTGCGTATCGGACCAACGAATGTGGATCTCACGCTGCAGCAGGATCTGCCCCGTCACCGGCTGATGATCGATGTGCTGCAGAACGTAGGCGTAGGGGCCGGGCGGCGTGCGGTCCATCTGCAGCACCACGGCCGGCAGGTCCGTTGGGTCGGCGGGCAGGTCGCTGATGCCCAATGCGGTCAGCAGGTCCTGAGGGTTCATCGCCAGCATCCTCAGGCCCGGCGCGCCCGCCAGATCGGTATGGCCCCAGTAGGCGGCGGCCTCGTCGCCGAGGTTGTACCAGAAATAATAGGCGCCTTCGTCGCGGCTGATGCCCACGCGGAACAATTCCATCGCGGCGGTCTCGCGGCCGATCAGGACGAAGTCGTCCGGACCAGGCCGATCGCCCTTGGCCAGCAGCACCAGCCCGTTGGGCGTCGCCAGGGGGCTGACCGATCCCCACGTCGTCGGCAGGCCGCCGTCGGGGTTGGCCATGGTGAACTTGATCTTCGCCCGCGCCCACAGACGCGGCGCGCGGCGGGCGTTGGCGTTATGCTCACGCACCAATTGGCCCAGCGCGACGCGCGTTTTCGGGAGCGGCTCGGGACAGCCGGGCAGGGCCAGAACACCCGCCACCAGCACGGCCAATTTGCACCAGATGGACGATGCGGTCATATGGGCTCTTCCATGATTTCGTTGAGGTGGTCGCTGACCTCGGCGATCTGCTCCTCGTCGAGGTTCGGGTCGATGACCTCGTGCATGCGGTCGGTCCCGCGAACGCGAAGCTGCCAGATATCGCGCCCCTGGCCGTCTTTTTCCATGTGGTCGTAGACCAACAGCTTCTTGCGCATCAGGATCAGCGTCAGCACGTAACGGAAGTTGATCCGTGCCGGCTCGTCGGCCCCATCGAGGCGCTCGAATAGGTTCAGCAGCAACTCGTTGTCGATCAGGAGCTTTTTTTTCTGCTGGGGCTCGGGAATGTGTGTGCGCCATGTGCCCACGACCGACGGGTCGTTTTCGCACGGATGGGCCTGCCAGTATTCCAGGCAGTAGTCCTCGCGGAGCAACTGGCCGTCGGACTCGCGCAGCACGGCCACGAACGCTTCCCCGGGCACCAGTTCCCGGTTCGAGCCGTGGCAGAGGCCCGCAGGCTTGGCGATGTCGTAGTCCTTGGCCATCGGTTATGGCAGATGCACGGCCCCAAGGGCCTCGATCTCGTCCAGCAGGGCGATCGCGCGGGCCAGGTCGTCGGCCGACCCCTGCTTGATATCGGCGGCCGCCGCCTTGTCGGTGAGATTCGGCACATTGACGCGAACATTGTAGTCGCTCAGCCGGACCGTCGCAGCCAGCAGGGCGCCCGCGGCGAGCAGGTCGGTGATCAGGTACGGATTGCACTTGTCGGCCAGGGCCTTCATGTCGTCCATGATCGCCAGGGCGAGCTTGGCGGTTTCGCGCGGGACATGGATCGCCGCCGCGGTGGCCAGTTGGACGGCCTCATCCTTTTCCGGCCCGTCGTCTTGCCGCGTGGCCTGCTGATAGAGCTGATAGGCCTGCACATCATCGGCAACGAGGTCCTGGAACATTCCGCGGGCCCGTTCGAGTCGCTCGCCCAGGCGGGTGTAGAATGCCTCGTGGTCGGCGAACTTCTTCTTGCCGCGGGTGAAGTTCAGCGCCATTTCCCCCAGGGCCGTCCCCAACGCGCCCGCCACGCCGGCGATGCTGCCGCCGCCGGGGGTGGCGGTTTTCGCGGCAGTGCAGGCGACAAACTCGCTGACGGGCATGGCCATGAAGTCTTTGGTTTCGCTCACCGTGTCTCCTCGTGTCTTTCAGCGTTTACGAATGAGGGCGCCCCGTCAAACCAGGCCGGGCCCGGCGGCGCCCGGAGCGGACATCTCGGCTGCGCCGGCGGCGCGTCAGGCCTTCTCTTCGTCGGCCCCGGTGTCTCGGGCCTCGACCTCGCTGAGATACGCCAGTGTGCGGTCCAGTTCGTTCTTCAGATGGCTGACGCGAAGGAGGCTCTTGACGCGCGTCAGAAGCTCCAGCCGATTGACCGGCTTGGAGATAAAGTCATCCGTTCCGCTGGCCACCGCCCGCTCGATATCGCCCAGTTCGTTCAAGGCCGTCACCATGATGACCGGAATGTCGCGGGTCTTCGGGTCGCTCTTGAGCTTTGGACAGACCTCAAAGCCGCTCATCTTCGGCATCATGATATCCAGAAGGATCAGGTGGTAGTCGGTCTGTTGGACCTTCTCCAGGGCCTCCGGGCCGTCGGTGGCGGTGTCGATCTGGCAGCCGAGCGACTCGAGATAGGCAACGATCAGTTCGAGGTTCTGAAGGTTGTCATCGACGACCAGGACTCGGCTGTCGGCGATGCTCGGCTGGCCGCTTAGGGGCGGTTCGGGCATGTTACGTTCTCCTGAGGCGACCCCAGTGGGGCGCCGAATGCGCGCATGACCCTATCGAGCGGAGGGACAAATAGCAAGGTCTTGTTAAGGGTGGGAACTGGGATGGGTAGGCGTCCGCATGTCGCAGCTTGTGGGCCCCGCGGTGGGGGGCTTGCCTGTCAAGGGGTGCAGCTTCGGCCGGTGGCGTGGCTGAGGCCGGGCCAGTAGGATGCACCCATGGCCAAGCTGTTCGAGGACACCTCGGATGCGCCGCCCCAGCAGATAGACCCCAGCGCCCGCGTGGTCGGTGTGGCCGTCAACGCGAACGTGTGGCGGACATTCGATTACCTCTGGCCGGCGGCCTTGGGCGATCCGCTGGTGGGCCAGCGGGTGAAGGTGAGTTTCGGCCGCGGCGACCGCAAAACGGGCGGCGTCGTGGTCGACGTCGATCGGACGCCCGGCTCCCACGCCCTCAAGCCGGTCGCCGAGGTCATCGATGCATCCCCGCAGCTCGATGCGTCGCTGATGGCGCTGGGGCAGTGGATCAGCGACTACTACATGACGCCGCTGGGGGGGACGCTGGCGGCGATGGTGCCCTCGGCCGTCGGTCGCCACGCCGCCGCGGCCGAGACGGTGGCCTATCTGGCGTGCGAGCGGCACGATTGGCCGGCGCGGCTGGGCGGGCGGCAGAAGCGCGTTCTGGACGAACTGCTGGAAGCGCGCAAGCAGAACGTCGAGCCGCTGACGCTGGAATTGCTGATGCACCACAGCGGCGCATCGCGCGATACGATCAAACGCCTGGCCGGGCGGAACATGATCCGCCTGGACACGCGCCCGGTGACGTTGCCGGAACTGTCCGAGACCGCCGGGAAAGACCCCTTTCCCCTCAACGATGACCAGATCGGCGTCTTGGCCGCCCTGGAAGACAAGCTGGCGGGCGGTTTTTCGTGCACGCTGCTGCACGGGGTGACCGGAAGCGGCAAGACCGAAATCTATGTCCGCGCGATTCGCCAAGTGGCCGCCGCCGATAAGCAGGCGATCCTGCTCGTGCCGGAAATCGCCCTGGCCACCCAGACGCTGCAGCGGCTGTTGGCGCGCCTGCCGCGCGTAGCCGTGCTGCATAGTGGCCTGACCGACGTCCAGCGGGCGTTCTATTACGACCAGATCCGCGACGGCCACGCCTCGGTCGTCGTCGGGCCGAGAAGCGCCATCTTCGCCCCGGCGCGAAAGCTGGGGCTGATTATCGTCGACGAGGAGCACGAGTCGACCTACAAGCAGGACACCGCCCCGCGCTATCATGCGCGCGACGTAGCGGTCAAGCGGGCGTCGCTGGCGGACGTGCCGATCGTGCTGGGGTCGGCGACGCCGTCGCTCGAATCGCTCCAGAACGTTCACCTGGGGCGGTACGAGTTGCAGGAGCTGCCGCGCCGCGTCCGCGGCCTGCCGATGCCGTTGCTGAAGATCGTTCACTTGCGGAAGGAATTGCAGGTGGGGCGAATCGAACTGATCGGCCGGACGCTCACGCGTCAGATGGCGGCGACCCTGGACCGTGGCGAGCAGATCATCCTGCTGATGAACCGGCGCGGGTTCGCGAGCTTTGTCTTTTGCCCCAAGTGCAAGTGGGAGCTGACGTGCGACCACTGCGAACGGACCATGGTGTTTCACCAGGCGACGCAACTGGTGATGTGCCACTACTGCCAGCGCACCGCGGCGCTGCCGGAGTTTTGCCCGGCCTGCCGGGGCAAGCTGCTGCTGTTCGGGATGGGGATCCAGCGGGTGGAGGGCGAACTGGCCCGAAAGTTTCCCGACGCGCGGGTCGCCCGCATGGACAGCGACACGATGACCTCGCCCAAGCAGTTCCAGAAGGTCTTCGACGCCTTTTCCGCCGGCGAACTGGACATTCTGCTGGGCACGCAGATGGTGGCCAAGGGGCTGGATTTTCCGCATGTTTCGCTGGTGGGCGTGATCTCGGCCGACACGTCGCTGCTGATTCCCGATTTTCGAGCGTCCGAGCGGACGTTCCAGTTGATCGTGCAGGTGGCCGGTCGGGCCGGCCGGGCCGAGCATGTCGGCGAGGTGGTCGTTCAGACGCTCCACGCCGACGAGCCCGCCGTCGCCCTGGCGGCCGGTCACGATTACGAGCAATTTGCCGCCGGCGAACTGGCCAGCCGGCGCGAGGCGAAGCTGCCTCCTTTTGCGCGGATGGTCCGCTTCATCATCCGCGACCGGCAGTCAACGAAGGTCGAGCAGTCGGCGATCCAACTGGCCGAGCGTCTCAGGTCGCTGCTGGCGGGGGCGGAGGTGAGGGTGTTTGGCCCCCAGCCGGCCGGGGTCATAAAGATTCGAGACCAGTTCCGCTGGCAAGTCCTGCTGATCGCCGAGACGGCCGGGACGATCCAGAAGATCCTTCGACCTCAGATGGAAACACTCTGTCGGGCCTGCGGCAGCGACGTGATCGCCGACGTGGATCCGGTGAATCTGATTTGATCGCACAATTGACTTGTCCCGTTGTTGACCGATAGAATCAGGGAGTCGGGCCCGTCGAGGTTTGGGCCCTGCTAAGATACGCCATGGCCAAACGTAAGCAGAAAAAGAAGACGAAGAAAGCTTCAGCCGCCAAATCGTCTCCCCCAATGAACCGACTGCGGCGGCAGATCGACCGCTGTGACACGGAGATCGTTCGGCTTCTCAACGAGCGGGCGTCGGTCGTCGTTCAGATCGGTGACATCAAACGCGATCGGAGCTCACCCATCTATTCGCCCGATCGGGAACATGCGGTTCTTCAGCACATCGCCCATCTGAACCACGGGCCGTTGCCGCGCAAGGCGCTCCAGGCGATCTATCGCGAGGTGATGAGCGGATCCTACGCGTTGGAGAAGCCCTTGCGCATCGCCTACCTCGGCCCGGAGGGGACGTTCAGCCACCAGGCGGCGATGCGAAAGTTCGGCGCGTCGGTGGAGTATCTCCCCCTGCCGGACATCCCGGCGATCTTCGAGGAAGTGGCCCGAAAGCATTGCAGCCTGGGGGTCGTGCCGATCGAAAATACGCTCGGCGGCGGCGTGGTCGATACGCTCGACTGCTTCGCGCATTTTCACGTGCCCATCTGTGCGGAAATCTTGCTGGAAGTCCACCACAACCTGCTGACCAAGGGCCCGACGAAGAAGATCAAACGAATCTACTCGCGGCCGGAGGTCTTCGCCCAGTGTCGCGAATGGCTTTCCAGCCAGTTTCGTGATGCGGAGCTGATCCCAATGGCCAGTTCGGCCCGCGCGGCCGAGCAGGCCGCCCGGTTGGTCAATGCGGCGGCGCTGGGATCGGAGCTGGCGGCGAAGGTGCACGGCCTGCGTGTGGCGTTTGCCCACGTCGAGGACAACCCGCACAACATAACGCGGTTCCTGGTGCTGTCGGACGCGCCGGCCAAGCCCACGGGGAATGATCGCACGGCGCTGATGTTCACGACGCGCCACAAGGCCGGGGCCTTGGTGGATGTGTTGAACGTCTTCTCGCGGAACAAGATCAATCTCAGCAGTATCGACTCTCGTCCGACGCGGCGGCGCAACTGGGCGTACTACTTCTTCATCGAAGCCGAGGGACACGTCGACGACCCGCGATTGGTCAAGGCTGTCGAACAGGCCGGCCAGCATTGTGGCGAATTGCACGTGTTGGGCAGCTTCCCGCGCGACACCACGCCGGTCTGATTGCGGTTGACTCCCCGGCCGCTTGGCGTCATAGTACGCCGTTTAACCCGCCGCCGGACTGGCCGCTTCGCCGGGAACTCCCGGCGGTGGACCGGTTCGACGCCAACTGAGTAACAAGGACGGTCGAATGCCCCGAAAGCTGTATATCGCCGGCAATTGGAAAATGAACACGTCCCTGGCCGAGTGCGCCGCCCTGACCGAGGGACTGGTGGAACGTCTGGGCGACGTGGCGGATGTGGATCTGGCGATCGCGCCGCCGTTTGTATACCTCCAGGCCGTGGGCCGGCAGGTGCAGGGAAGCCGGATCGCGCTGGGCGCCCAGAACATGTTCTACGAGGACAACGGCGCCTATACGGGCGAGACGTCCGCGGCGATGCTCAAAGACGTCGGGTGTTGCTTCGTCATCCTGGGCCACAGCGAACGCCGGCACGTGATCGGTGAGACCGATGAGTTGATCAACCGCAAGGTGCTCAAGGCCCTGGCCGACGGACTGACGGTGATTTTGGCGGTGGGCGAGCTTCTGGAGCAGCGCCAGGCCGGGCAGACGATGGATGTGGTCCGGCGACAGGTCCAGGTCGGCCTGGAAGGCGTCGGCGTCGCCGAGATGGCCGGCGTGACGCTGGCCTATGAGCCGGTCTGGGCCATCGGCACGGGCGAGACGGCCTCGCCCGCCCAGGCGCAGGACGTGCACGCGATGATCCGCACTCTTGTCGGTGACCTGTACGACGCCGAGACGGCGGCGGCGACGCGAATCCAATACGGCGGGTCGGTCAAGCCGTCCAACGCGGCGGAGTTGCTGGCGCTGGACGACGTGGACGGGGCCCTGGTTGGCGGCGCGAGTTTGAAGGCAGAGGATTTTGCCGGGATCGTTCAGGCCGGACGAGACGTCCCCTAGAACGACCCCAACGAGAGACCAAACCATGCAGGCATATGCATTCTGGGAAATCACACTTGCGACGTTGTTTGTCATCACGTGCGTGCTGCTCGTCCTGATCGTGCTGCTGCAGAAGGGACGCGGCGGCGGGTTGGGGGCCGCCTTCGGCGGGGCCGGCAGCAGTGCGTTCGGCACGCGGACCGGTGACGTGTTTACGTGGATCACGATCGTCCTGACGGGGCTGTTCCTGCTGCTGGCGGTGGGCACGACCGTGCTGCTTCGGCCGCCCCCCGACATCGTTGAGCGCCCGCAGTTCACGCCCCCGCCCCCCGGGACCCTTGGCGGGGAGACAAAGGTGGCCCTGGAGTGTGCGACCAAGGGCGCCGACATTTACTACACCCTCGACGGCACCGACCCCACCCGGGAATCAGGCATCCCATATGAGCGGGAGATCCCTGTCCAGCCCGCCCAGACGCTCAAGGCCATCGCCGTGCGATCGGGCTGGAAGGATAGCGGGATCCGGAAGGGACGCTACGGGGTCAAGCCGGAGACGTTGGACGCGACCGATGGGATTCCGCCTTTGGTGTTGCCGAGCGGCACGGCCCCCGGTGACGAATAACGAACGCCAGGCGCTGCTGGGAGACGACCATGCTTCGTTCGATGACGGGTTTTGGAAGCGCCAAAGGCAAAGCGGACGGTGTTGAATACGACGTTGAGATTCGCGCCGTCAACCATCGTTACTTCAAAGCCTCCATCAAGCTTCCCGAGGCCTGGTCATCGGCGGAAACCGACGTGGAGGCGCGCCTCCGCAGGGATATCCAGCGCGGGAGCGTCACGGTTTCGGTCCGCATGAAGGTCGCCGACGAGCAGGCAGCCTATCATGTCAACATGGCGGCGATGGCGCGCTACGTCGATCAGTTGCGAGAGCTGGAGGTTGACGGCAACCTCACGATGCGAATCGATCTCGGCTCGCTGCTGCAGCTGCCGGGCGTCTGCGAGCCGCCCGCCCTGGAAGATCTGTGCGTCAAGACCCACGCGGCGCTGATGGCGTTGATCGACGAGGCCGTCAAAGGTCTGATCGCGATGCGCCAGCGCGAAGGCGAGGCGTTGCGGACCGATCTGTTGGCCAACTGCGACGTGATCGATGAACATCTGGCATCCGTCGCCGAGCGATCGCCTCTGGTCGTCAGCGACTATCACGAGCGGCTGCACCAGCGCGTGGCGGAGTTGACCGAGACGGGCAAGATCTCTCTCGACGCCGATGTCCTGACGCGGGAGGTGGCGATCTTCGCCGAGCGATGCGACATCGCCGAGGAGATCAGCCGGTTGGGCGGGCACCTCGATCAGTTCCGCAAGACGGTGAACGCGTCGGAGGCCTCCGGGCGGAAGCTGGACTTCATCACCCAGGAGATGCTCCGTGAGGCCAACACCATCGGCTCCAAGGCCAACGATACCGAGATCGCCCGGGCGGTTGTTGAGATCAAGACAGCCGTCGACCGCATCAAGGAACAAGTCCAGAACGTCGAGTAGCGTTTCACCCGGCGGTTCGACTCCGGAGACGGTCTTGAGCAAGCGCGGAAAACTTGTTGTGGTCACCGGCCCCTCCGGCGTGGGCAAGAGCACCATCGTCGGCGAAGTGGTGCGGCGCACGGGCGCCGCCTTCAGCGTCTCGGCGACGACGCGCCCGGCGCGCCCAGGCGAGGTCGAGGGGCGGGAATACCAATTCATCGACGAGGCGACCTTCGAAGGCATGATCCAGCGCGACGAGCTGCTGGAATGGGCGAAGGTTTACGGCTGCTACTACGGCACGCCGTCGGCGCCGGTGCGGCAGGGGATCGAGGCCGGCAGGACCGTGATTCTGGAAATCGACGTCGAAGGCGGCAAGCAGGTGCATCGCCACATGCCCGAGGCGACGTTTGTTCTGATCGAGCCGCCCTCGGCGGATGCGCTGGCCCATCGGCTAACCGGGCGGGGCAGCGAAACGTCCCAGAAGCGGCAGGAGCGCCTGGCCAAGGCGGACGAAGAAATCGCCGCCGCCAAGGCCAGTGGCGTGTATAATCGCAGCGTCGTTAACGACGATCTGGAGGCCGCCATCGAGCAGGTGGCCGCGATCGTCCGAGAGGAGTCTATAGACACATGATTGAAGAACTTAAGAGCGATGACCTGGTCAACAAGGTCGGCGGGCGATTCAAGCTGACCGCCCTGATTCAACACCGACTGGTAGAACTGGTGCAGGGCCAGCGGCCGTTTGTGGACCGCAAGATGCCCGATGGCAGGCAACGGACCGATATGGAGATCGTCATCCAGGAAATCCTGGAAGACAAGATCGCCATCGACTACGAGAAGTCCGACGTCACCTCGCCCGAGAAGATAGCGAAGCTTGATAAGGGGACGTAATCCACTGGCGGCGCGATGGACGAACGCAACGATAATCCGCTGGCCGGCTACCAGGTGCTGCTGTGCGTTACGGGCGGCATCGCGTGCTATAAGTCCGCGGACCTGGCCAGCAAACTTACCCAGGCCGGCGCCGATGTCACCGTCGCCATGACCGACGCCGCTCAGCGGTTCGTCACCCCGCTGACGTTCCAGGCCCTGACGGGCAGGGAGGCCTACACCAGTCTGTGGCAGGCGAGCGAAGCCTACAGCATTCGTCATACCTCCCTGGCCGACCGGATCGATCTGATGATCGTCGCGCCGGCGACGGCGGATAGTCTGGCGAAGATGGCGGTCGGTATCGCCGACGATCTGGTCACCACGACGGCCCTGGCGGTCTCTGGCGCGTGTGATATCCTGGTCGCCCCGGCAATGAACCCGCGGATGTGGCAGGCGCCCGCCACGCAGACGAACATGAAAACGCTCGTCGATCGCGGCGTGCACGTGGTCGGCCCGGAAGAGGGGCGCATGGCCTGCGGAACGGTCGGGCCCGGGCGCATGACCGAGCCTGTCGACATCCTCAAGGTCGTCGCCGACCTGCTCAAACGCACTCCCCCTCGCAGCGCCGGCTGATCGCCGCTCACCAGCGGCCGGGCCGGGCGTTTCAACCAACCGAACCGGAGGCAACAGATGGTTTTCGATGCGTGCCTGGCCGACCTGGACGCACGGCTGGACGACCAGCAGGAACTGGCCAAACGGCAGGAGTGGCGGCGTTTTCTGGACGACCGGTGGGAGGGGGAATACTTCACCCCTTCCCCCCGCGCACCCGCCCCGGCGTCGGTCGATTGGCCCGCCATCCATATCAACGACGCCATCGAAGACGTCGACCTGATGGTCCTCAGCGAACTGGCCGGCTGCTCGGACGCGCTGGCCGACGGCGGCCGATCACCGTTGAACGTCCGGTGCAACTATGGGACAGCCATCATGCCGCTGCTGTTCGGCTGCGAGCTGTTCGTCATGCCGCGAGAAACATCCACGCTGCCGACGGCTGTGCCCTTTCACAGCGATGACGACGTGCGCCGACTGCTCGACGCCGGCGTGCCCGATGTGCGAACGGGCCTGGGCGGACGGCTGTTCGACACGGCCGAGCGGTTCCTGGAGGTCTTCGAGGCCTACCCGGCCGTCGGGCGAAACGTCACGCTCTATCATCCCGACGTCCAGGGGCCCGTCGACATCGCCGAGATGGTCTGGGGCAGCGAGATGTTCTACGCCTTCATCGAACAGCCCGACCTGGTCAAGCAGTTCCTGGCCCTGCTGACCGATACCTACACCGCCTTCATGACCGCGTGGTTCGATCTGGTCCCGCCGACGCCCGAGTTCTCGCCGCACTGGGGCCTGGTGCACAAGGGCCCGCTGATGCTGCGGAACGACTCGCTGATGAACCTCTCGGGCGAGATGTACGTCGAGTTCGTCCGGCCGGCCGATCAGGCTCTGTTCGACCGCTTCGACGGCGGGGCGATCCACTTTTGTGGCCGGGGTGACCACTACATCGAGGCGATGTGCGAGATGGACGGCCTGACGGCCATCAACATGTCACAGCCGGAACTCAACGACATGGACGTCATCTTCCGAAACACGGTCGACAAGGGCATCAAGCTCGTGGGCTTCGGCGGGATGGACCTGGACAACGTCGGTCGGCCCTTGCGGGGACACGTGCAGACGGGGTAGCCGGCCGCAGCGGGCGTCAGGGCAGGGGGATTCGCTTGTCGTCGTCGAGGCGTTTGTTGGCCCGGTACAGAAGGGCCGTTCGCCCGATCACGCCCACACAGGTCGCCGTGAGCGTCTCGGCCGCTTCGGCGGCCAGTATCTTGCGCTCGGACCCGGCGGGCAGCTTGATCTTCACCAGCTCGTGGTGATCGAGCTGATCGGACAGCGCCGCCAGCACGGCTTGGGTCAGGCCCGCCTTGCCGACCGACACCAGCGGGGCCAGCGACTGGCCCCGGCTGCGGAGGAAACGTTTCTGCTTGCCTGTCAGGGCGTCCACGGGGATTGTCTTTCGCCTCAGGCGCCCGACCCGAGGGCGCCCAGCAGGCGGGCGGCCGTCGGCAGGTCGTCGGCGGTGAAGGGCGTGTCGGTGCGAAAGCTCACGATACAGCCGCGCAGACTGTCGCTGGTGATCGCGGCGGCGCAGTCGCAAAGCAATTCGTAGCTGCCGTCGACGGGGCGGTGGCTGAGCAGGAAGAAACTCACACCCAGCGTCTCGGCCAGTGCGTCGATCTGCTCGGGGGTTTGGTTTCGCCCCCACGTCCATTCGTAAACGCCGCCGCCGCGGTGGAGGTCTTCGTCGCAACTGACCCGGTCGAGGATGTCCACGCCCGCCAGGTCCATACGCTGCGGCGAGGGGATGGAGTGCGCGATGAAGACGCCGTTTCGGCATCGGATGGCCAGCGGCATCGAACGCAGGAACGTCAGCGTCGCGGCCAGCACGTCGTCGCCGCCTTCGGCAAATGCCGATACCGTGTCGGTGGCGAACTGCTTGCAGACGCCGCGGCCGTCCTTGGAGATCTCGCCGCCCGTGACCTGGGCCAGCGTGTGGTTGGACATCACAAACAGGACCTGCTCGGGGTGGGCCAGCCTCAGCCGCGCCGACCGCAGGAGCAGGTCCACACTGCGGTCCTTGCCGGTGGCCGGGTCGAGATCGCCGTGGATCAACTCCTGCAGAACCAGGATGCGGCCGGCGTTGGCCGACAAGGCGGCGTGGGCGATGATTCGGGCCAGCAACTTGCGCTGGCCATGCACGTCGCCGGCGACGATCACCTCGTGGTCGTCTTCCAGCCAGAGCGTGTTCCCGCGTCGGCGCTGATCCTGCTCGTTCAGCTCGGCGGCGCGTCGGAAGATGTCGGCAGCCGGGTGAGACATGACGTGGTCAGGCCCTTCGGGGGCCGGTCTTAGCCAATGCGCGGCGGATGAGCCCCAGCCGCGACACGACGGCATCCATGGTCTCGGGGCGCCGCTTGGGCCGCAGCTCGATGCAGTCCAGCACGAGCTTGCTCAGCGCCGGCGGTACGTCTGGGTTAATGTGGTCGGGCGGCTGGGTGGCCAGGTCGGCCTTGAGAGTGACCTGGCTTTGCTTGGGCAGCACGGTCGTGATCGGCTTGCCCGCAAGCACCCAGTACAACGTGGCGCCGAAGTTATAGACATCGGTCCGGGCGTCCAGCGGCTGGCGCTTGACCTGCTCGGGCGCGATGAAGTCCGGCGTGCCCTGGATGCGCTCCTTGATCTTGCCCAGGCGGCAGCTCTGGCCCAGGTCGATGATCTTCACCGTGCCGTCTTCGGCCACAAGAATGTTGTTGGGCTTGAGGTCGGCGTGCACCCAGCCTGTCGCATTGACGTAGGCGACGGCCTCGGCCACTCGGGTGAAAATATGCATGACGTCGCGGATCAGTGTGGGACGCCGATCCTGGAGGCTCTCGCCGGCGCACAGCTCCATGAACAAATGCAGCTCGCTGACTCGCAGAAACTTGCGGATCTTCCGAAGGCGATAGATCTTCCGGATGACAGGATGATCGAGATGCTGAGCGACGTGAAATTCGTTCGTGACCTGGTCCAGAAAGCGCTGATCGGACGAATCGTGTCTGAGGACCCGTTTGAGCGCAAACTCCTCACCGCTCTGGCGGTTGCGGACCTGCCAGATCGTACTCCGCGCCCCGCTGCCGAGAGGCCTGATCACTCGACAGCCGGGCACCTGCAACGTCCGTGATGGATTCAGCACAGTTTTGAACTCGGGGTATAAGGTATGAATGAGTTCATGTATATCGGCTGAGATTGTACGCACTTATCGGCACGGTGGCAACGCCGGCGCTGCGGGCATTTTCCCCGGCGCCCAAGATTGTCCCAAACGATATCGACGCCCGGTAACTTACTCAAGTGACGGGCCTTCCGATCCGACGAAGATATGGGAACGCGCGGTCTGTCCACCCGTTGGACACGGCGGCGCATAACTTGGAGGCACACATCGTGGCGAACCTTCATGACCTTAGTATCGACCAGATCCGTCAGGTCATCATAACTGCGGTGTCCAAGCAGACGCCAATTACCGTAAGTGTCAAACGTGACGGTGGTTGGGAGAACTATAGAAGTTCATTCCTGGCCATGTACGAACTGGGTCTTCTGATGCGCCCGCCGGTCAACGAGGCTGGCGCGGGCCCGGCGCTGCAGCTGGCCGATCAGGTAGGCATCAGCTTCAAACAGGGCCACCACAAGCATGTCTTTTTGGCCACGGTAGCCGGCACGGCGTCCCATGTCGGGGCCGACGGGGAGCCCGTCACCGCGCTGAAGATCATCGGGCCATCCCGGATGCAGCGAATTCAGCGCCGGGCGTTCGAGCGCGTGATGGTGCCCGATGGCGAGCTGGTCCGCGTGGCGTTCTGGCTGGGCGGCCAGGAGGTCGAGCCCCGAAGCAGCGCCAACGAGCAAGCTGTCTGGACCGGCCCGGTGAATGACCTCAGCGCGGGCGGCTTTCAGGTAGCCCTTCAGGACTACCAAGGCCCCGAGCTGCAGACCGGCGACCTGGTGGGGGTGCGGCTGATGTTCGGCGTCGCCAACGAGACGTGCTTCGCTGACGCCCAGTTCCGCCACAGCAAGACCCACGGCCATGGAATCCTGATGGGCTTTCAGTTTGTGGGCCTGGCCCACAGTCGCCGGGGCCGATCGGCGCTGCAACTGATCTCCGCCAAAGTGGCCGGCTTCTACTGCGCCCAAGGCCCTCGCCGCCGCGCATCCTAAGCGCCCCCCTTGATGGGCGTCTTGGCGGCGGTAAGATGGCGGCATGGCCGATGAATCCGTCAGCGCCTTGACCTACGCCGTCTGGGCGACCGCATGGGGCCCGACCGCAGCGGTGGTCGATGGCGAGGACCTCTGTCGCTTCGTTCTGCCGCACTATCGAATGGATGAGCTGGAGGATCTGCTGCGTTGGGAGCACCCCGGCTGTCGGCGACAGGACGCAGCCTTCGAGCCCCTGATCGAGCTTGTGCGGCAGTACTTCAACGGCCAGCCTGTGAGCTTCGACACCCTCTCCTGTCACCTGCCCAGCGAGACCACGTTTGCTGGACAAGTCCTGCGGGCGTGCCGGCAGATTCCCTTCGGCGAAACGCTCAGCTATCGCCAACTCGCACTGCGGATCGGGCGGGAGGACGCCGCCCGCGCCGTCGCCGCTGCGCTGGGCAAGAACCCCATTCCCCTGGTCGTTCCCTGTCATCGGGTGACCTACGCCGACGGGCGCGCCGGTGGGTTTTCGGCCGCCGGCGGCGTGGAGCTCAAGCAGCGCATGCTGGCGATGGAGGCCGGCGCGAGCTCGTAGGCGCCCCGGCCGCGCGGCGTTGTCTGGAGGGGGACCGTGTGGTATCCTAGCCGCTTCGAACGGTCCCAAACGCTTGGGAGAGCCCATGCCGCAGTCGCTGATCACCAAGATCCTGGCCGATCACCTGGTCGAAGGCCAACTTACGCCCGGCCGGGAGATCGCTATTCGCATCGATCAGACCCTCACGCAGGATGCGACGGGAACGACCGCCTTCCTGCTGCTGGAGGCGATGGGGATTCCCCGCGTCCGCACCGAGCTGTCGGTCAGTTACGTCGACCACAACATGGCGCAGTTCGGCCCCGAGAATCACAACGACCACCTGTACCTGCAGTCCGTCGCCGCCAGCGTGGGGGCGGTCTTCTCGCGGCCGGGCAACGGCATCTGTCACCAGGTCCACCTCGAGCGGTTCGCCCGCCCGGGCCGAACGCTGCTGGGCGCCGACAGCCACACGCCCACCGGCGGGGGCATGGGCATGTTGGCCATCGGCGCCGGCGGGCTGGACGTAGCCGTCGCCATGGGCGGCGGGCCGTTCTACCTGACCAGCCCGCGCATCATCGGCGTGGAGCTTCGCGGCCGGCTTGGCCAGTGGGTGACGGCCAAGGACATCATCCTCAAGCTGCTCAGCATCCTAACGACGCGCGGCAACGTCGGCTGCATGGTGGAGTATTTCGGCGACGGCGTCGCCTCGCTGCCCGTGCCCGCCCGCGCCACCTGCACGAACATGGGCGCCGAACTGGGCGTCACCGCCAGCGTGTTCCCCGCCGATGACGTGACCGAGCAATTTCTCCGCGCCCAGGGCCGCGGCGAGCAGTTCGTCCCGCTGGCCGCCGATGACGGGTGCGCCCATGACACGATCACCAAGCGTCTGCACGTCGAGCGAGATGCCGCCGCAATCGAGGCCATTCGTCGACATGCCGCCGATGCCTCCCTCGGCCCGCCGGATGCGGATGGGTTTGCGGAGATGCGTTTCGGGCCGCTGGCGATCGATCTGGCCGAGCTGGAACCGCTCGCCTCCCGCTCGCCCAGCCCCGACAATGTCTTGCCCGTGGCCGAGCTGGCCGGTAAGAAGGTCTCGCAGGTGCTGATCGGCTCGTGCACGAACTCCAGCTATCAGGACCTGATGCGGGTCGCCGGTGTTCTGGCCGGGCGGACCGTGCATCCGGATGTGGAGTTGGGGATCGCTCCCGGCAGTCGGCAGGTGCTGACCATGCTGGCCGAGAACGGCGCGCTGGGCGACCTGGTCCGCGCGGGCGCGAGGGTCCTGGAATCCGCCTGCGGGCCCTGTATTGGGCAGGGATTCTCGCCCGCCGAGAACACCGTCAGCGTCCGAACGTTCAACCGGAATTTCACCGGGCGGACCGGCACATCAAATGATGAGGTGTACCTGGTTTCGCCGGAGGTGGCCGTCGCAGCCGCGATCGCCGGCGAGCTGACCGATCCGCGCGCCCTGGCTGAGCGGCTGGGGCTGGATGGTTCGCCCATCGACGCGCCGGAGGCGTTCTGCATCGACGACGGCATGATCACCATGCCCCCGCCGGCCGACCAGGCCCAACGCGTCGAGATCGTGCGGGGGTCGACCATCGTCAAGCCGCCCGCCGGCGATGTGCTGCCCGACCCGCTGACCGGCAGCGTGGTCATCAAGGTCGGTGACAAGATCACCACCGACCACATCATGCCCGCCGGAAGCCTGCTGAAGTTCCGCTCGAACGTGCCCGAGTACGCCCAGTATGTCTTCAACTGCTTCAACGAGCCGGATCAGCCCACCTTCGCCGAGCGGGCGCTAGCGGCCAAGCAGGTGGGCTGCGCCGGCGTGATCGTCGCCGGCGACAGCTACGGACAGGGCTCCAGCCGCGAGCATGCGGCGCTGTGTCCGATGTATCTGGGCGTGCGCGTCGTGATCGCCAAGGCGATCGAGCGCATCCACCAGGCCAACCTGGTCAACTTCGGCATCCTGCCGCTGACGTTTGTGTCCTCGGCCGACTACGACGCCGTCGCCGCCGGCGATGAGGTGACGATCGAGAATGTCGCAGCCGCGGTCGCCTCGGGCGAGACGATCACGGTCGCCATCGGTGGAGGCGAGCTGACCTGCTGTGTCGATCTGACGCCGCGCCAGCGGGCCATCCTGGCGGCCGGTGGGTTGCTGACCTACACGCGGAACGCGCGATAACCATGCCCGATCGCGGCTCCAACGTGGTGACGGTATTCGGGTCCAACGACCCGCTGGCCGGGGAAGGGGCGTACGAACTGGCCCGACAGGTCGGCGGCGAGCTGGCGAGGCTGGGGTTTGCGGTGGCCAACGGCGGCTATGGCGGCACGATGGAGGCCTCGGCCTGCGGCGCCAAGGAAGCGGGCGGCCGCACCATCGGCGTCACGTGTCGGATCTGGTCATCCGAGCCCAACGGCTTCATCGACGATGCCATCGTCACCGACGACTACTACCAGAGGGTCCGGACGCTGGTCGATCTGGGCGTCGGCGGGTATGTGGTCCTGCCGGGCGGGACAGGCACGTTGGTGGAACTGGCCGTGGCGTGGGAGTTGATGTGCAAGGGGCAGTTCGCCGATCGCCCGTTGGTGTGCGTGGGGGACTTTTGGCAGCCCGTGATCGATCGGGTCAGCTTGCAGCGGCCCGCGCACCGGCGATTTGTGGCCATGGCCCAGACCCCGCGAAACCTGGCCGACCACTTTTCGCTGTCATAGTCGCTTGGACCGGGCGGCAAAGACGCGTAAAATACCCGGGATCAATCCTATGAGGGTGATTTCCATTAACCGATATTTGGCCATTATATTGTGTGCGCTGCTGCTGGCCGGCTCGGCCCCGGGTCAGGAAGACCTCGAAAAATGGGCCGGCCGCTCCAGTCAGGCGCCCGCTGAGTCCGGTGAGGACGATGCGGCTAAGTCGACGGACACCGACGAGCCGACCGGCGACACCTCCGGTCTGGTCTGGCCGCCGCCGGACGAGTACGAATCGGTCCTTCTCGATGGCGATGGCCAGGCCGAGGAAACCGACGACGAGGGCGAGCTGCTCGATCCCGGAGAGGTGCCCCGTTCCCGGCAGCGCGGAGACAAAGGTCGGCGCGCCGGCCCGCCGCTGCCGATCCCCGGAAGCGCGCTGGTGAATCGGCTCTGCACGCTGCATCCGGATCCGAGGACCGGGTGGGTGATCATATATTTCCCGGATGAGCCCGGTCGCAAGGCGGAGGTGGAGCGTTGGGGTCTGCCCAACCGGATGCTGGAATACATGGAGCGGATCGTGGCCGACAGGCCCGCCACGGTGTTCCGCATCAGCGGCGAGAACACACGCCATGCGGGCCTGTCGTTCCTGCTGATCCGAAAGGCCACGGCCCTGACCGAGGGCGACGTTCACATAACGACCAGGCCGGTCGATGAACCGGACTCCGACGACGAGGATGCCGACGCGACAACTCGGCCCGGTCGGGACGGACCGACAACTCGACCCGCTCTGGACGGACCGACAACCCGGCCGGCCCAGGATGAGCGGACACGGCGATTCGTTTCGGCCGAGCCGACGACCCGGCCTGCCGAGGACGAGTTGATACCCCAATTGGTTTCGGAAGAACCGACGACCCAGCCCGCCCCCGAGGAACCGACGACTCAATCGGCCTCAGACGAGCCGACGACCCAACCGGCGCTCGCCAGCAGCGATGAGGTGTTGGAGCACTTGTTCCAGGATAGCCCCGGTGCGCCGGTGTTGCCGCGGGTCCGTCAGCCTTATGAACTTCGGCCCCAGCCGGGTTCGGAAGCGCCCATGGACGACCAGAATGTTGTCCACCCCGGTCGGGGGCACATGGTGATCGATCGGCTGGTGACGTTTCTGCCGGTAGGGCACGGCAACTGGGTCGAGGCGGTCTTCGAGGCCGACAACAACGGTCAGGAGCCGCCCCTCCGCGTGCTGCCCTCGCTGCTTCTGCCTGGGCCGCCGGACGGGACGGACCCCGATTCGATGGTTGGAACGACCCAGCGGTATTGGGTCTCCGGCGAGATTACGGAATACCGAGGCCGGAAATACCTGCTCCTGCGAAAGGCGCTGGTGCGCCGGGATATGGGGCAGTTCTGACCGGCCCGGGCAGCCGCGGACCGTTCGAGCAATTCTGACGAGACGCCATGACGCTGCATTGGCCATGGATGCTACTGACACTGCCGATAGTGGCTGCGGTGGCGATCTGGGCGCTGCTTCGGCCGGATCGACCGCGGGTGCTGGTCGGCAGCCTGTCGTTGTGGCGCGAGGCGCTGGCCTCGCTCGATGCCGCCGGTCGGCGACGCGCGCGGCGCGTGTCACTGGCTTGGCTGTGCGTGCTGGTCGGCAGCGTGCTAGCGGCGGCAGCGCTGGCTCGGCCCGCCCACCACGCTACCCGTCCGCTGCGTCACGTGTCATTGATCGTCACTCCGTCGGCCGAACTGGCCGGTGATGGGGCAGCGAAACTCCGCGGCGCCGTCAGCGCATTTCTGGGCCGCCTCGGCCCCGACGACCGCGTTCAGATCGTCCTGCCCGCTGCGTTGGGCGGGGCAGGTGAATGGCTGACGGTTGCCCGGGCCCGGGAGCAGATCTCGGACCTCAAGCCGCTGCCGGCGCGGTGGGATGAACTGACCGTGCCCAAATCGTCCGCCGATGCGCACCTGCGCGTGGCGTTCGTGCCCGCCGGCGCCATGACCGACACCCTATCGGCCGATGCGATCGTCGAGGTACCCGTATCGCTTCCGCCGGTGACGATCGACCGGTTGGCCGCTGCGGGATCGGACGGCCAGTTGCAGGTGTTCACCAGCCTGCGGAACCACACCCTATCGCCGCAGACCGTTTCGCTGGACCTGGCGGTGTTTATCGGCGGACAGTTGACCACCGGCGGGCTTTGGGATGTGACCGTCCCGCCGCAGGCGACGCTCGACGTCGTGCGAACGGCCGGGCCGGGCGAGTGGGTGGCCGTGATGGTAGCCCAGAGAGACTGGCCGTCCGATCTTGTGCGGGCCTATCTTGTCCATCGCCCTGTCGTCCGGCGAGCGGTGGCCATGGTTGGCCGCGACGATCCGATGGTCCGGCGATTCATCCGGTTCGATCCGCTGCTGCACCTGGTGGCGGATGTTGAGCGGGCCGACCTCGTCATCGCCATCGGCGCCGAGGCGCCCGTCGGCAAGCCCGTCATGCATCTGGGCCCGCCCGCGGGAACGACGGAGTATCGTGAGAACGTTTCACTCGCCCGCGCCAGCGCAGCTGTTGATGACGACGTGATGGCGGGTGTGGACCTGGCCGATGTGGCCATCCGTCGCCTGCCGCTTCGGCCGTCGGGCGTCGGACGAGCGGGCAAGCGGTTGGTCACGGTCGACGGGCAGGACGTTATTGTTCGCAGCAAGCCCACGCTCCTGTCGGGCCCGTCGGATCGCACCATCGACGTGGCCTTTGATATCAGCCCGGCCAATACCAACTGGACGTTGACCGAATCGTTCGCGATTTTCATGACCAACGCCGTGCGCTGGTTGGTGCCGGCCGGCGAGACGGACGACCACTACGGCTACCTGACGTCGCTGGAGGCCGGACCTCGCTCGAACGAGGCGTATCGCATCGCGCCGTCGGAACTGCTGATCGACTGGGCGGACGGGTTCCTGTCGCCGGGCAGGTTTCAGGTGACCGAGGGTGAGTCGAAGCGACTGATGGCCGTCAGCCTGGTCGGCCTGCGGGGCGGTCGGCCGGCCAGGCCCGTTGCCGAGCAGATTGTCGCAGTGCACCTGCCCGCCCCGGCCTACGCTGATGTCGGGCGCGAGCTTTGGCCGATGGCGGTCATAGCGGCGGGGCTGTTCTGGCTGGCCGGCTGGCGGTTGAGCGTGCGGCGCCGATAGGAACGCGAGCAATGCCTGACGATCTTCACGACGCAATGCTGTCCGACGCGATGGACGATCGGACGGTCCGCTGCAATCTGTGCGGCCATCGGTGCCGACTTGGGCCGGGGGACTTTGGAATCTGCAGCGTTCGCCAGAATGTCGGCGGGGTTCTCAAGACGCACAGCTACGGGCAGATCGTGGCGATGAACGTCGACCCGATCGAGAAGAAGCCGCTCTTTCATTTCCTGCCCGGCACGATGAGCCTGTCGATTGCGGCGGCGGGGTGCAACTTCCAGTGCGAGTTTTGTCAGAACTGGCAGATATCTCAGCAGCCTCGCATGGGCGGCCCGTCGCAGGGAAAGGCGACCACGCCGCTGCAGATTGTCTCGGCCGCTCGGAATTACGACTGCGCGTCCATCAGCTACACCTACACCGAGCCGACGATCTTCTTCGAGCTGGCCTACGATACGGGCACGCTCGCCCACGAGCAGGGAATCCGGAACTGTTTCGTCTCCAACGGGTACATGACGCCCCGCGCCGTCGAGACGATCGCACCGGTGCTGGATGCGATCAACGTGGACCTCAAGGCGTTTCGCGATGATACGTATCGCCGCGTGATGCACGCCCGTCTTCAGCCGGTGCTGGACTGCCTGCGGGCCCTGGTGGCCGCGGGGGTGTGGGTGGAGGTGACCACGCTGGTCGTGCCGGGCGTGAACGACTCGGCCGAGGAGTTGGGCGAGATCGCGCACTTTATCGCCAACGATCTTGGCCGCCACGTGCCCTGGCACGTCAGCCGGTTCCACGGCGATTTTAAGATGTCGCAGACGCCGCCGACGCCGCTGGAGACGCTGCAACTCGCCTGCCGGCTGGCGCAGGAGGCGGGGCTGAAATACGTCTACTGCGGCAATGTTTCGGGGCAGGTGGACGAACGAACACTGTGCCCCTCGTGTTCGAAGGTGCTGGTGGATCGCGTGGGGTACACCGTCCGCGATGTGTGCCTCGCCGACGGGCGTTGCGGCGATTGCGGCGAGGCGATCGAAGGTCTCTGGAGCTAGCGGACCGGACGGCTATAGGGCCGACGCCGGCGGCTACTTGCGCTTGCGGCGATTGCGTCGCTCGCGGCGCTTCTTCGAGCCGATCTTGCGGCGTCGTCTGGGCTTACTCATATCGTTCCTTGGGTCGGATCATTCAAGCGACAGATGATACGCCGAACGCGGCCGGGGAGCAACAGCAAAGATGACAGCGGAGGGCGGCCAGCCTATAATCGCCGATGACATGAATGATCCACGGGGACTTCGGCCTTATCTGCGGCTGCACTTGGCCTCCGGTGTGGGGCCGACGATTTTTGGGCGGTTGGTGGAGGCGTTCGGCGACGTTGAGACGGCCGCTGAGGCTTCGCCGTCGCAGTGGCGGCGGGTCAAGGGGATCGGGGAAAAGCTCGCCGCCGACATGGCGGCCGTCACCGACGAGCAGATCGACGCCGAACTGGCCGAGGCCGAGCGGCGGAGCGTTGCGATTCTGAGTCGCGAACACGACGACTACCCGGCGGCATTGAGGAATATCCACGACCCGCCCGCGCTGCTGTACGTTCGCGGCCGGCTGGCCGAGGCCGACGCGATTGCCGTCGGCGTGGTGGGGGCGCGGCGGTGCACACATTACGGGGGCGAGCAGGCCGACCGGTTTGGCGGACTGTTGGGCCGGGCGGGCTTTACGGTGATCTCGGGCGGGGCGCGGGGGATCGACACGGCCGCCCACCGCGGCGCGCTGGCGGCCGGCGGGCGGACGGTGGCGGTGATGGGCTGCGGGTTGGCGAGCGTCTATCCGTTGGAGAACGAGAAGCTTTTCGACCGGATCGTGGATGAGGACCGCGGCGCGATCGTCAGCGAACTGCCGATGACGTTCGAGGTCCGTTCCGGGAACTTCCACGCGCGGAATCGGATCGTCTCGGGTCTGTCGCTGGGCGTGGTGGTTGTCGAGGCGGCCCGTCGCAGCGGGGCCCTGATCACGGCGCGCATTGCGGCAGAGCAGGGCAAGACGGTCTTCGCCGTGCCCGGGCGGGTGGACTCCCCGATGTCGGCCGGCGTGAACCAGCTCATCCGCGACGGCGCCGTCCTGGCCGCCGACCTGGACGACATTCTCGAGCAACTCGGCGAGCTGGGCCGGAAGATGGGCTTCGAGCCGGACAAGACATCGGACGGCGATCGACCACTGCCGAGCGGGCTGGATGAAGCGGAAACAGCCCTGGCCGGGGCGTTGGCCAACGGGCCGTTGACCCTGGATGAACTGGCGCGTCGCACGGAGCTGGAAAGCGGCAAGGTGGCCGCGGCCATGACGATGCTGGTGCTCAAAGGCGTCGTAGCCCAACAGGCAGGAAATATCTTCGCCCGAAAACGCTGAGACGCAAAGGCGGGACATCTGCCGTTTCTCACTGTAGCCGCATGCCCCACGTCTGGAGCTGCATCGGTTGGGATTCGACATGGGCGAAAGCGGTCAAGGGGGTCGAATGCAGACACGCCAACCCCGCGCGTCGACAGAATGCAAGGGAGGCGGTGTTGAGGCTGATGACCTGTGCGTGCAGCCCCGGGGCGCGGGCCTGGCGGGCAGCGTCGATGAAGCGCATCAGCATCTGTGTCCCCAGCCCGCGGCGGCGGGCCTCGGGCAGAAGGTTGAAGTGCCACGTCGCCGGGTACTGGCGCAGCAGGCTGTCGGGGACGGTCATCTCGCCTTTGATCGCCGATCGCACCAAGGCCAGCATCGGCCGGCGGGAGCGGGCGTTGCTGATGAGGCGTTTTCGGATCACGCGCCAAATTATGCCGCCCAGAAGATATGGCACGTAGGCGTCAAAGTCTCTGACGTCGGCTGTCCCCGTGAGGTAGCCGACGACGCGGCCATCGGCTGGGCGAACGGCCACCCATGACAGCCGCGGCTGGCGGTCGGTGAAATATCGCGTCCAATATTCAGCCCACAGCCAATCGTCCGGCGCGATGTCGGCGCGATACTGGCCCATCCAATTTGTGGCGACGCAGATATCTCGGACGGCTTGCCGGTCGCATCGCCGAAGCGGGCGGATGTGGTAGGGGGTGTCGGTCGGCTGGCCCATGGCGGCCCCCGGGGAAGCTAGAATTGATGCAGAAATCGCACGTCGCCGGCGAAGAGGAGGCGGATGTCGGGGATGTTGTACTTCCGCATGACCAGCCGCTCGACGCCCAGGCCGAATGCGAAGCCGGTGTATTTCTCGGTGTCGTAGTCGACGGCCTCGAAGACGTTCGGGTGGACCATGCCGCAGCCGCCCAGTTCGATCCATTTGGTCGAGCCGTCCTCATAATGGAACTGGATGTCCAACTCGGCCGAGGGCTCGGTGAAGGGGAAGAAGCTCGGGCGGAACCGGGTGGCGACGTCGGGGCCGAAGTAGGCCTTGACGAACTGGTCGAGGCAGGTCTTGAGGTCGGCCATCGTGACGCCCTCGTCGACATACAGCCCTTCGACCTGGTGGAACATGAAGCTGTGCGTGGCGTCGACGGTGTCGGGGCGATAGACGCGCCCCGGCGAGATCACGCGGATGGGAGGTTGGCGATGCTCCATCACGCGGATCTGAACGGTGGAGGTCTGCGAGCGGAGCATGGTCTGCTCGGTGATGTAGAAGTTCTCCAGCGGGTCGCGGGCCGGGTGCGAGGGCGGAATGTTCAGGGCCTCGAAGTTGTGGTGGTCGTCCTCGACCTCCGGGCCGGTGGCGACCTCGAACCCCATTCGTCCGAAGATATCGCAGATCTCGTTGATCGTCTGGGTGATGACGTGGACGTGCCCGATCGTGGGCTTGTCGCCGGGGAGGGTGACGTCGATGGCGGGCCCCGCGGCGGGCTGCCCGGCGTCGCCCAGATCGGCGACGGTCTGGTCGTAGGCGGCCTGGAGGGTGTTCTTGAGCTCGTTGGCGGCTTTGCCGGCAGCGGCCTTTTGGTCCTTGGGGACCTTCTTGAGGCGCTGCATGACGGCCTTGAGGGCACCCTTGCCGCCGAGGTACTTGATGCGCCACGCCTCGAGGGCGTCCGAGCCACCCGCGGCGGCCAGGTCGTCGGTCGCCTGCGAGATCAACTGGTTGAGATCGTCGACGAAAGCCACATCCATCCTTGTATTGCTCGTCGTTGGCCTCTCCGGGCCGGCCGGCGCTATGCGGCTGCGACGGCGGCCTTGGAGACTTCCACGATCGCGTCAAAGGCGGCCGGGTCGGCGATGGCGACTTCGCTGAGCATCTTGCGGTTCAGCGTGATGCCGGCCTCGTTCAACCCGTGCATGAACTGGCTGTATTTCAGGCCTCGCTGGTCGCAGGCCCCGGTGATCCGGGTGATCCACAGACGGCGAAAATCGCGTTTGCGGTTTCGGCGGTCGCGTGTGGCGTAGACGCCGGCCTTGAAGGTTCGCTCCAGGGCGATACGGTATCGGCGGGAGGCCGAACTGTAGTAGCCCCGGGCGGCCTTGAGAACTTTCTTGTGTTTACGGTGCCGAGTGGCGCCCGATCGTACGCGTGGCATGGACTGCTCCTGCGGTCATTGGCCGGTGGACGTCCTGACCGGACTGTTCCGAGCCGTCCGGTTGGACGGCCGCCCCAAGGGGCTCCCACCTGGGCCGGTTTTATTTGGCCATCATCCTCTTGGCCGCCTTGGCGAATGCTGAATGCACCTCGGTGGTCTTACGGAACCGACGAATCCGCGAAGGGGACTTGACGGACTTCAAATGGCTGGCGCCGCTACGGTTGCACACCACCTTGCCGCGGGCGGTAATCCTGACCCGCTTAGCGACGGCCTTGTTTGTCTTCATCTTCGGCATAGAAACCATTCCTTAAGACCGGCTCGCCGACCGGTCAAAAGATCGGTATTGTACTGCTCATTCGGTGTTTGTAAAGGCCTTTTTTGTCGCTAAGCTGGCCGGGCTGCGGCCTATGCGTCCGAAGGCGTTTCCGCCGGACCAGTCTCGGGCTCGGCCGGGGGGGCTTCGGCGTCGGTGGCCGGGGGGGCGGTTTCGGCGGCCGGGGTGTCCTTCTTGTCCTTCTTGTCTTTCTTGGGGGGCTTCTTCTTGGAGATTTTCTTGACGGTGGAGGACAGCATCATCGTGATACGTCGGCCTTCGCGCCGGGGGTGCTGCTCGACCTTCGAGATATCCGCCAAGGCGTCCCTGATCTTCTCGAAGACCTTCAGGCCCTCGTCAATGTGGGCCAGCTCTCGCCCGCGGAAACGCAGGCCGAACTGCACACGGTCACCGCGCTGGAGGAACTCGTGGGCGTGATCGACCTTAATCTGCAAGTCGTGTTCGCCGATCTTCGGCGTTTTGATGCGGATTTCCTTCAGCTCGACCTCGTGGCGTTGGGCCCGGCTGCGCCGCTCGTCCTTGCTCTGCGAATACTTCCATTTGCCGTAATCCATGATCCGGCAGACGGGGGGGGACGACTGGGGGGCGACTTCGACCAGATCCAGCCCGGCTTCGCGGGCCATGGCGAGGGCCTCGACGGTTTCGATGATACCGATCTGTTCGTCGTTCTGGCCGATCACGCGGATCGGCGAAACCCGGATACGTTCATTGCGGCGCGGCGACTTCGCTGGGGGCGGCCGTCTTCTGGGTATGGGGATGGCTGTGACTCCTATGTCTACGTTCCCGGTCGACCCGCGCCCTCCACAGGCGTTGGCCGTAGCCGGTCATTATTGTCTGGTCAGCTTCCCGTCGGAAGCAAGGGTGTTTCGAGCCCTTTGGAATCGATTTCCTGTCGCAGTTGGGCGACGAACTCGTCGACCGCCAGCGCTCCGGCCTCGCCGCCGGTGCGATGGCGAACGGCGATCGTGCCGGCAGCGGTCTCGCGCTCGCCCAGAACGGCCATGTAGGGCGCCTTGGCGAGCGTGGCGCGGCGAATCTTGGCGCCGATTTTTTCGGGCGAGTCGTCCAGTTCGGCGCGGATGTCGGCGGCCTTCAGGGCCGACAGGACGGTGGCGGCGTAATCGTTGGTCTTGTCGCTGACGGGCAGGACGGCCACCTGCATCGGCGACAGCCATAGCGGAAACGCTCCGGCATAGTGCTCGATCAGGATCCCCACGAACCGCTCGGGCGATCCAAGGGGGGCGCGGTGGACCATGATGGGGCGGTGGGCGGCGTTGTCCGAGCCGATGTATTCCAGGTCGAACCGCTCGGGCAGATTGTAGTCGACCTGGACCGTCCCGAGCTGCCATTCGCGGCCGAGACAGTCTTTGACGACGAAATCGATCTTCGGCCCATAAAAGGTGGCCTCGCCGCGCTCCTCGGTGAAGTTCATGCCGAGCTTGCCGACGACGTTGCGGATGTTGTCCTCGGCCTGGTCCCAGTGGGCGGCGTCGCCGGTGTACTTGTCGCTGTCGGCGTCGCGCAGGCCCAGCCGAACTCGGTAGTCGCTCAGCCCGAGCGTCTGCAGGATCATCTGCGTCAGCTCGATGCAGGATTCGATCTCGGCTTCGAGTTGGTCGGGGGTGCAGAAGATGTGGGCGTCATCCTGGCAGAAGCCTCGCACCCGCGTCAGGCCGCTCAGTTCGCCGGACTTCTCGAACCGGTAGACCGTGCCGAACTCCGACAGGCGGACGGGCAGGTCGCGGTAGCTGTGTTGGACGGCCTTGTAGATCTGAATATGGTGCGGGCAGTTCATGGGCTTGAGCAGATAGCCCTCGTCCTCGCTGATCTGGATCGGCGGGAACTGCGATTCCTTATAGTAAGGATAGTGGCCGCTGGTCCGGTACAGGTCCAGCCGCCCGATGTGGGGCGTGTAGACGGGCAGGTAACCGCGTTTGAGCAATTCCCCGCGAAGCCACGTCTCCAGCTCCATGCGGATGATGGCGCCGTTGGGCATCCACAGCGGCAGGCCCGGGCCGACGGCGTCGGACAGGAGGAACAGGCCCAACTGCTTGCCGATGACGCGATGGTCGCGCTTGCGGGCCTCTTCGATGCGGTCCAGATGGGCGGCGAGATCCTTCTTGTTGAAAAAGGCGACACCGTAGATGCGGGTGAGCATCTTGTTGGCCTCATCGCCTCGCCAGTAAGCGCCGGCGACGGTCAGCAGCTTGACCACTTTCAGCCGGGCGGTGCTGGGCAGGTGCGGGCCCCGACACATATCCACGAACTCCCCCTGCTTGTAAAAGCTGACGACCGAGGCGCCTTCATCGCGGGCGAGGTCGTCGATCATCTCGACCTTGTAGTCCTGGCCGAGTTGGGCCATCCGCTGCTTGGCCTGGTCGATGGGCAACTCGGACCGCTCGGTGGGCAGGTCCTCGGCGATGATCTTGGCCATCTCCTTCTCGATCGTCGGCAGGTCTTCGGCCGAGATCGGCTCGGGCAGATCGAAGTCGTAATAGAAGCCGTACTGGAAGTCGTCGATCAGCGCCGGGCCGATCGTGTATTGGACCTTTGGGCCGTAGAGGCGCACGACCGCCTGGGCCAGCACGTGGGCGGCGCTGTGGCGCAAGACCTCCAGGGCCTGCTCATCACGATCGGTGACCAGTTGCAGCTCGTGCTCGCCTTCGATGACAGCGGACAGGTCACACAGTTGGCCGTCCACCCGGGCTGCGACAGCGGCGGAGGCGAGTCGCCCAGAGATGTCTCCGGCCACCTGCAGGGCGGTCACGGGCCCGTCGTAGGGACGCTGAGAGCCATCGGGCAATGTAATCACGGTGTTCATCGATTCGTATGCCTCATGCGGGGGCCCGGCCGGTGCGCGGAGCGGCCCCCAAGACGTAGATCCCAAAGGGCCCACCGCCCGCCAGGGGGCGAGAGAGAGTCGACAGACCACGACAGGGCCGCCCGCGATGTCTCGGGCGACCACACTACGATGTTACGGTCGTCATGGTCAACGACATGACAGCAACCTTGAATGGCATCCCATTGTCACCACGGGGAATTTAATCGCCCGGACCCGGGCTTGTCAACGGGGTTCTGTTGGGGCCCGGGGCCGGGGGAGGTGGGCGATCTAGGCCCAGCGGATCATGCCCATCGCCAGGGGGCCGGTCAGCAGGGGGTTGGCGGGCATGACGCGGACGGTGTACCCGACCATGCCCGTGCCGGCGCACGGCATCTGTGTGGCGTACTTGGCGCGGTTGTCGGCCAGCGACTCAACCTGGTTCATCCTGAGGCTCTGGCCGTCGTTGAGCTGGCCGTCCTCGTCGAGGGAGCCGAAGTACAGTTCGACCGTCACGTCGTCCGGGGTCAGATGGGCGAGATTCACGACCGCCTCGACGCAGACATCCCGCCCGACGACGGCGCCGGCGGCGCCGTTCATGTCGTCGGTTACGCGGTCGACCCGGACATGGACGAACTGGTCACGAACTCGCTGTTTCCAGGCGCTGAGGTCTTTGGCGCGGTCCATGTGGTTGGCCCAGAGGGTGTCCCATCGCTCGACGGCGGGGGCATAGAACATCTCGGCATACTGGCGGAGCATGCGGTTGGTGTTGAACATCGGCGCCAAGCGGGTCATGGTCGCCTTCATCTTGCGAATCCACCCGCGTGGGATATTGTCGGCTCCGCGGTCATAAAACAGCGGAACGATTTCCTTTTCCAACAGGTCGTAGAGCGCCTGGGACTCGACGGTGTTCTGATACTCCAACTCGTCGTAGTTCTCGCCCGAGCCGATGGCCCAGCCGACGTCGGGGTTGAAGCCCTCCGCCCACCATCCGTCGAGAATCGAGACGTTCAGGCCGCCGTTGGCGGCGACTTTCATGCCGCTCGTGCCGGAAGCTTCCATGGGTCGAAGCGGCGTGTTGAGCCACACATCGACCCCTTGAACCAGATAGCGGGCGACGTTCATGTCGTAGTCTTCGATGAAGACGATCGACCTGCAGAAGGCTTCGCGCCGGGCGGTGTGGATGATCTCGCGGATCAGGTCCTTGCCCGGGTTGTCGCGCGGGTGGGCCTTGCCGGCGAAGATGATCTGGACGCGTCGGCCGCTGGTGTTCAGCAGCTTGGCCAGGCGGTCCAGGTCCGCCAGGATCAAGTTGGCCCGCTTGTAGGTGGCGAACCGCCGGGCGAACCCGATGGTCAGGGCCTCGGGGTCGAGCACCTCGTCGGCGGCGCCCAACTCGGCGGCGCCGGCCCCGCGGTGGGTCAGTTGGATCTTCAGACGGCGTCGGGCGAAGGCCACCAGGCGCTCGCGGCGGCGTTCATGCGTGCGCCACAGCTCGGTGTCGGGGATCTGCTCGACCGCCTGCCAGACGGTCTGGTCGGAGGGCTTTTCGTGCCAGCGCGGGCCCAGATAGCGAACGTACAGATCGGCGAGGTCCTGGCTGAGCCAGCTTCGCGTGTGGACGCCGTTGGTGATCTGGCTGATGGGCACCTCACCGGTGGGCACGCCGGGCCAGACGCCGGCCCAGAGCGTTCGGCTGATCTGCCCGTGCAGTCTGCTGACGCCGTTGTGCCCGCTGGAGAGGCGCAGGGCCAGAACCGTCATGCTCATCGGTTCGTCGGCGTTGGATGGATCCTGCCGCCCCAGGGCCAGGAACTCCTCGCGCTGGAGACTGAGCTGGCCTCGATAGGCGGCAAAATACTTCTCGATCATTTCCGGATCGAAGGCATCGTTGCCGGCCGGCACGGGCGTATGCGTGGTGAAGACATTGGACGCGACGACGGCCTCAAATGCCTCGGCGAAACTGACGCCCTGTTCGGCCATCAGCAAACGAATTCGCTCCAGGCCCAGAAAGGCCGCATGCCCCTCGTTCATGTGATAGGCCTTGGGGTTGATGCCCAGCGCCTTGAGCATCCTGACGCCGCCGATGCCGAGAACGATCTCCTGGCCAATGCGGTTGGTCAGGTCGCCGCCATACAGTTGGGCGGTGATATGGCGATCCTGCGGCGAGTTCTCCGGCACGTTGGTGTCCAGCAGGTACAAGCGCACGCGCCCGACCCGCGCCAGCCAGGCGTGAATGTGGCAGCGCCGTCCGGCGATGGTCACCTCGACGCTGACGGGCCTGCCTTCGGCGTCGCGGACCAGCTCAACCGGCAACGTCGAGAAATCGTTGCGCGGGAACATTTCCAGTTGCCAGCCGTCAGCGTTGAGACGCTGGCGGAAATACCCCTGCTGGTAGAGCAGCCCCACAGCCGCCAGGGGGATACCCAACTCCGACGCGCTTTTCAGATGGTCGCCGGCCAAGACGCCCAGGCCGCCCGCGTAGATCGGCAGGCAGTCGGTCAGGCCGTACTCGGCGCAGAAATACGCCACCTGCGGTGTGCCGTCGCCGCCATAGGTCTTCGGCCACCAGCCGGGCGTCTGAAGGTAGGCCTGCAGGTCCGCATGCACGCGCTGGACCTGGGCGAGGAACCCTTCGTCTTCTGCGGCGCGCTGGAGGCGATCCTGCGCAATGCGGCCCAGCAGCAGCACGGGATTGTGATCCGTCTCTTCCCAGGCGAGGGTGTCCAGTCGGCGGAACAGTTCCATCGCCTCGCCGTGCCAACTCCACCGCAGGTTGTAGGCGATCTCCTGCAGGGCGCCCAATTCCGGCGGCAAACACGGCTCGATAGTAAATGCTCTTAACGGTCGCATAGTTGTCAGATGATTCGAAAAGCGGCGGTCAACGTCGGTCTGCACAAACGGTCTACTACCTAACTATAATCGGCAAGAGAGCTTTGAAAGCTTATCGGAACCGTGGGCCAGGTGAAGAGGCCTTCCGGCGGTCGCTGGGCTCGGTCGAGGCCGCAGCGTCGCCTCAGCCCTGCCGTCGCGGCGGCCTGCGCCCCTATGGTAGCACCGATGGGTGGCAAAAGAAGTTTTCTTGCACTTTCAGCCTGCATCAGGCCTTGGGCCGGCGAGAATCGTACAATTAAGTGGATGGCCCGGCGTGAATATGTCGATCTTGACCGAGGCCAGGCTGGACCGGTCGGCCGCAGGGGAGACCGAGCGGGCCGGACGAGAAAACGTGCGTATAACTGACTGATAATAATAGGATTACAAAGTATGCGGCGAAGGGCCCGATCCAATAGGTCATCGATGATCGCCCGGCATGCCAGGCACCGGCCGCGGCGCGTCGCGCTGCCATGGCGACGAAGGTGGCGACGGACGATCGCTGCATCGCTGGCCGAGCCCTGCGACCTGCCCCCCGCCGGGACGTGGCGAGATTAATTGGCCCATCGTCTTGACGGGGACGTCAGACGGTGAGAAAACGCGATCATGCGAATGTTGTGCACGTTATCGGCGGTTGTGTTATTGGTCGGCAATCTTGCCGCCCAGCAGGATTCCCGTGTGCAGACGGGCAATGTCCTGGACGCCAACCCCCAGATCGGCAGCAGCGGCGCCAATACGCCCGTTCGCACGTATCGGCCCGTCAACAGCCAACTGTATGTGACCGGGCAGGTCACCGGCCTGTCGAGGTTCCGCGGGTCGGTGGGTTATTTCGCTCCCGATCAACTGAATCTGACTCTCCCCGGTGAGGATATCCGCACGTTTCGGGCCCGGTCGGTTGGCTTGCGGCAGGTGACCAGCGGCCTAAGCCCCTACCGCACACATGCGTATCTCGACCGGGCGCAGACCGTGCTCAAGGCGCGGGCCATCGCCTCCGGCGCGGCGGCGACGGGGACGAACGTTCCGTTGCACAGCACATTGTCGCCGCAAGTAGCGGCCGAACTGTTCAGCCAGGCCACGCGACCCTACCGCGCGATGATCGAGCCGGTGTCCCGGACTGCTTCGACGGCTATGCCGCCGGTTGGGCGGGAGGCGCTCGCACCCGCCTGGATCTCGGCGCAGCAGGTGCGCACCCCCGACCGATTCGAAGATGTGGACCGTCCCGGAGCGACGGCGCTGTTTGCCCTGCCGTGGTACGGGGACCGCGAGGAGCTCGTTCGCCAGCTGCGCCGTCAGCGCGACCGTGACGAGCTCGATGAGGACGACGCTCGGCTCGGCTCGCGGACCGAGGCCCGACTTGACGCTGAGCTCTATTCCGAGGATGGGGGCCCGATGGATGTGAGCCTGGACAGGGGGATACCCCCACCGGCGGTAACGGCGATGCCCGACCCCGGCGAAGACATCTTTCACGATCTGCTGGTCGAGTTGCGCCGCCGCCAGCTGCAGCTCAAGACTGGGACGGACACAGACCAGCCCGATGAAGACGCCGAAGACTCCGAGGACGACGAGTACCTGATCGTTCTGACCACGCTGGGCGGGCGCCACAGGGACTACTTTAATGACTTCATGACCAAAGGCGACCGAGCGCTCAAGGACGGGCGATATTATGACGCCGCCCTGGAGTACCGGGGGGCTTTGTCCGTCAATCCGAAGAACCCGCTGGCTCGGCTGGGCGCGGCGCTGGCCCTGTTCGGCGCGGGCGAAAGCTACACGGCCGCCCTGCACCTGCGCAGGGCAATGGCGCTGTTCCCGCCGCTGATGGAGACGCGGCTGGATATTCCGTCACTGATGGACCCGGTGACGTTCGACGAGCGACTGAAGGCGTTCAAGCTGGACCTGAAGGAAGACTCCCAGAAGCTGGAACGGCCTGAGCCGCTGCTGTTGGCGGCATACCTGCATATGTGCGTGGGCGAGCGGCTGGAGGCAAGACACTATGCGCATCGGCTCAGGGCGGTCGCGGGCCGTGACGAGGTCTACCTGGCCTACGCGCGGTTCGTGCTGACGGGCAAACGCCCCGACGAACCGGACGACGAAACGCCTGTCGACAAAACGCCCGCCGAGGGGGCCAAAGGCCCCGTCGAATAGCTCTCTGAGTTCCCGGTTCCCCCCAAGAATCGTCAGTCAGAGGTCTTCCCGCCCGGTATCTTCGCCAGGGAGGCGTTGAAGGTTTCGAGCATCTCGCGGAGTTGGTCCAGCGACCAATGAATGTAGGCATCGCTGTGGGCGGGTTTGCCCCGGCGTTCGGTCATCAACCCCTTATAGATCGGCCCGAGAAATGCCTCGATCTCAGCCAGCGACAGCGGCTGCGGGTCGGCGCCCCAGGCCAGCAGGTCGTCATACAGCCGTCGAATGCGCTGGACCTGCAGGTACTGGTCGGCGACCAGAAAGTTCCCCGGCCGAAGATGAAGCTGCAGTCCCTTCAACGCCACCAGGATGGGTTCGTAGTTTAGCTGCGGCGAAAGCCTGAGAAACTTGAACTGCTGCACGTATCGACCGGCCTGCGCTCGCCCGCCGAGCAGCGCGTGGGAATCGTCGCTCTCGCGGCTGTGTCGCTCGGTGATCTGCGAAAACATCATCGTCGGATGCGGTTGGCTCTGGCGGATCTCATCGCTGACGAGGCGATTGATGACGACCGGACCGTCGCCGCCGTCGGTGGGCTCGCAGGCAATGGCGAACAGGCATTTCAGCACAGCCAACGGCAAGGGGCGGTCGGCCACCGGGCGCTGGTGAGACCGCAGTTGCAGCGAAATATGCACGCTGTGGGGGGCGACCTCGTAGAACCGCTGAGTTTCGTGGATCAACTGGTTCAGCGTCCACGGATCGCTGGTGACGGGCTTGGAGATATTGGCCTGGACGGACAGGCTGCCCAGGGCGACCTCGAAGAACCCCCGTCGCGGCGTGGGGGTGGCCTTGTCATGGTGGTCGTCGATGTGCCCGCCCAGCTTCCACGTGAGGGCATCGAGGGCGAAGTCGTAGAAGTACAGGAACCCGTCGTACCGACGGTCGCGGAGGCGGGCGCCTTGCGGGTCGCGAATGACCCCATGGCCGATGTCAGAGAACTCCAGTTCGGCGCCTAGCGGGGTGTGGCCTCCGCCGGTGTGGCGGGCGATGAAGTCGACCTCGGCCCGGGCGGGAGCGGGGTCGTAGAGCTTTTCGGCGATGATGACGGCCTGACGAACGAAGTCCACCAGGTCGTTGGTTTCGAAGTGCAGCGTTGCCAGGCCCTGCTGCACGAGGGCGTCGACCTCGCCGGCGGCGCGGTTGACCATGCGCAGGGCGGCCAGCAGGCTGAACGTTCGTCCGTAAAACATCTCACCGGGATCCATCCGGTTCAGTTCGTAACGGCAGTCGTGATGGATGCAGTCTTCGATCTGGTTAACGATCACCTGGCGGATGGCGAAGCGCAGATAGTTATCCGACAGCGCCCGGGCCTCCGCATCGCCGGTGATGCGGCCGTAGTTCGGCAGCGGCGTGTCGCCCAGCAAGTGGCGGATGGCGTAGTCGCTGATGCCGCCGGCTTCGAAGTGTCGGCGGTGTAGATCGCGAATGGTGGCTCCGCGCAGTTCGGCGATCGCCCGACGCGCCTGGAGCTCGCCGGTGCGCAGTTGCTGCTGCTCGGTGACCAGCAGGGCGGCGTCGATTTTCTCATCGAGGATCACTTCCTGTTTGAAGTGGTCGCGAAACTCATAGCCGAAGGCATGCTGCAGCTTGGCAAGGTTCCCCACGAACACCAGGGCCCGCTCGTCGCCCTGGCCCGTGTGCACGGCCAGCGTGCGCCGCTGGTAGTTGTCGCCCTCGTAGCGCAGCAGCAGCGAGAGGCACTCGCTGGGCAGCGGGCCGACCACGTAGCCGCTGATCCGCCCTTGCTCGTCCGGGACGGCGTACTGGTAGGTGTTATCGGGGCTGATTTTCTTGTAGCGGTTGAGGATCGCCCGGCGCGGATAAAAATTCTCCGTGCCGTCGGCCCGGTGAGAGACCGAGACCAGGCGCTTACCCAGAACCGCCCGAAACACCCATGGGTTCATGAGCGTGCCGTACACAAAGAGCTGGAACGGCTTTTGCCGGGCCATAAGTTTCAGCGAATCGATATGTGCATGGGCATGGCCGTCAGGATCGGCTCCTCAGCCATCAACTGGGCCATGTTGATCAGATAGGCTGCGCCTGGATGGCGGGCCAGAATGTTCTGCAGCAACTGCATCTCCTGCGACACAGGCGTGCGGATCGAGACGTCCTCGGTTCCCATTAGAAGGTCGAGGATCGTCTTGGGGCGCGGCAGCGTGATGTAGTGGCATCGCGTGAGGTCGGCGGCCTTGCGGGCGAGCATGACGGCGTCGTTGAGCGTGCCGGTTCGATCGACCAGCCCGAGTTCGACGGCCCGAGGGGCCGTGAAGATTCGGCCCTGAGCGACGGCGTCGATATCGGCGATCTTGTCCCCTCGCGACGCGGAGACGCGCTCGACGAAGATGTCGTAGATCTCCTGGGCGTCGGCGCGAATGATTGCGATCTCGCGCTCGGTCCAGGGGCGCATGGCCATCAGGCCGGCATTCTTGCCTCGCGAGGCCTCATACGTCGTGATGCCGATCTTCTCCAGCGTGCCGGTCACGGCCAGTTTGCCGCTGACCACGCCGATGCTGCCGATGATCGCGGCATTGTCGGCCACGATCGTCGGGGCGCCGACGGCGACGTAGTAGCCCCCGCTGGCGGCCATGCCGGAGACGCTGGCGATGACGGGCTTCTTCTCGGCGCATCGCCGGACGGCCTGGTAGATCAACTCGCTGGCCAGGGCCGAGCCGCCGGGAGAATTGATCCGCAGCACGATGGCCTTGATTCTCGAGTTCTCGCGAAGTCTATTCAGCAGCCGCACCAGGGTCCTTGCCCCGGCCATCTGCTCGCCGAACATCGCCCGCCCGCTGCTTCCCAGGCCAATGACGCCGTCCACGTGGAGGATGGCGATCGTCGGGTCTCGTACAGGCTTCCGCCGGGAGCTGGCGGCCAGCGATCCGAACAGCGCCAGCGGGTTGGACAGATCCAGCGCCGCACTCCTGTCGGCGCCGTAGTCGGCCACCCACCGGACGTTGACATCTTTGGCGCCTTCGGCGGCAGCGCCCATAGCGGCGACCTCCACGATGTGCCGCCACATGTGCCTCGACAGTTGGTGATCGATCAGGCCCAGTCGCTCAGCTTCGGGGGCCGAGAAGGGCCCTTCGTCGATGGCCGCCTTGACGGCGTCGACCTCAAGTGAGCGTTGCGAGGCGATCTGACCGCACAGTTGGCCGTAGAGGCCGTCGAGGAGCTCGTCCAACTCGCGGGCTGCCTCGTCCGACGGTTGGGTGTGCGTCATCGGCTCGGCGGCGCCCTTGAAACGGCCGATCTGGATGAACTGCGGCTCGATGCCCAGCCAATCGAGCGCGCCGCGGAAGAACATCATCTCCGCGTTTAGGCCCACGATCATCAGCCGGCCGGTCGGCTCGAGCGACACGTCACCGGCCGCCGAAGCCACAAGGTAGCTGCTCGTGCCGCCCGAGGGCAGGTACGCGTAGACGGGCTTGACGGCGTTCAGCCGTCGCACCGCCTCGGCGAGCTCCTGGGCCTGGGCCCAGCCCATCGCGGGCCGGTCGATCTCCAACGCAACGGCGTGAATGTTCTTGGCGTTGCGGGCCTTGGCCAAACGCCGAAGCCACTCTTCCAGCGTGTGGCGATGAGAGAGGCCGAACAATTCCACGTCGGGCGGGCTGGCATAGATTCGCCCGGCCAGGCGAATGTGGGCGATGTTGACAGCCGGCGGCGCCGGGGTGAATCCAGGCGCTGTGGCGGCCGGTGCGGTGGTCGGCTGTGTGGCCGGTTCGGTGGTCGGTAGCTGAGGTCCTGTCGTGGGTCCATCGGCAATCAGCAGGGACGTCGAGACGGCCGCCAGAACAACAACGAGACAGGAAACCGCCGTGAAGGGAAGGAATAATGATTGTCGCAGAGACATTCGAGGCTCCTATTTCCCGGGTGTGTCGTAGGGAGCTATTGTAGCGTTTGTCCGGCCGGTGGCAATGCCTACAATGGCGCCATGCAACGCCTGAATCGCGGCGAGCCGATGGCGGTGAAGACCTGGTCGTCGGCGGGATTGATAGTGACCACCTGGTGCAATGCCCAGTGTGCGTCGTGTTATCTGTCTTGCCGCCCGGATCGTCGCGAGGATATGACGGTCAATGAAGGATTGCGGCTGTGGCGGCAACTGGATGAGGCCAGCCCCCATGGGTGTCGGATTCATCTGACCGGCGGCGAGCCGTTCGGGCGATGGGATGTTCTGATCGATCTGTGTCGCCGGGCGGCCGACGAAAGGCTGCGGCCGCCTCAGAATGTTGAGACCAACGCGTTTTGGGCGACCGGTGAAGCCGTTGTGCGCGAGCGCCTGATCGCGTTGGATCGTGCGGGGGTCGAGTCCTTCGTCGTCTCGGCCGATCCGTATCACCAGCAGTTCGTCCCGATCGCCAATGCCCGCCTGGCGGTGCGTGTGGCGGAAGACGTCATGGGAAGCGACCGCGTGCGGGCGCGGTGGGCCGACTGGCTGGCCGACGGGCGCGACACCGGCGAGCTCGATGACGCCGGACGTTTCGAATTGTTCCTGCGCTATGCCCAGGACGGTCGGGACCGAATGAACGGTCGGGCGGCCGCTGCGCTCGGTCCGCATCTGGCGGACAAGACGGTGGCCCAGCTCGCCGACCGGCCTTGCCGCGAGGCGCTGCTGCGCAATAAGCAGATCCACGTCGGCCCGGGGGGCTGGATTGTGCCCGGGACGTGCGCGGGGATTCTCGTCGGTCGGGCCGACGAGCGGACGAGTATCGCCGAGTGTTGGCAACGTCTGGCCGACGATCATGCCGCCCGCCCGATCCTGGGCCCGCTCGCCGAGGCCGGGCCGGTAGGCCTGCTGCCGTTGGCGGAGACGGAAGGTTTCACCCCCGCCGACCACTACGCCGGCAAGTGTCATCTCTGTTTTGCGATCCGCACGCATCTGTCCGCCCGAGGACTCGGCGGTGACGAGTTAGGGCCCGCGGCGTGCTACGACACTGTTGCCGCAACGTAGCGACGGGTCTTTTGGCTTGACGGCGTTAAAGGCTGGGCGTATCGTTGGTCAGGGCGTCAAGGCGCAGTGCGGGGGGGGGATGTGACGGCATGTCATCAGGAAAGGCATGATGACGGACCAGCAGGAAGAACACAAAGTCGACGCATCCCCAGCCGATACGGAACTGGCCCGGGTGGTGGTCGAGCAGAAGCTTGTCACCCGCGAGGAAATCGACCTCTGTGTGGCAGCCCAGGCGGAAACGCCCGACAGTTACAGTTCGTTGGCTGACGTGATGATCCAGAAGGGCGTTGTGACGTCCAGCCAGATCGATCGGGTCAAGGCGATCGTGGACGCGTCCCGCGGGCAGCAGATTCCGGGGTATCAGATTCTGGCCAAGGTGGGCGCCGGCGCGATGGCGACGGTTTTCAAGGCCCGTCAGTTGAGTCTGGACAGGCTGGTGGCCATCAAGGTCCTGCCCCGCAAGCTGTCGGAAAATGCCGACTACGTCACGCGGTTCTACAAAGAGGGCAAGGCTGCGGGGCTGCTGAACCATCCGAACATCGTGCAGGCCTTCGATGTCGGCGAAGCGGGGGGCTTTCACTATTTCGTGATGGAGTACGTTGAAGGCCACTCGCTGCACGACGAACTGACCGAAGGGAAGCACTTCACCGAAGCCGACGCGATTGGCGTTATTCTTCAGATCGCCCGCGCGTTGGAGCACGCCCACAGCCAGGGCCTGATTCACCGGGATGTGAAACCCAAGAACATCATGATTGCCGCCGACGGCACGGCCAAGTTGGCCGATATGGGATTGGCCCGGGTGACGACCGATGTGGAGGCCGCCCAGGCCGAGGCCGGCCGCGCCTACGGCACGCCGTATTACATCTCGCCCGAGCAGATCCGGGGCGAAGTCGACATCGACTGCCGGGCCGACATCTATTCGCTCGGCGCGACGTTCTATCACCTGGTCACCGGGCAGGTGCCTTTCGAGGGGGCCACGCCCGCGGGCGTGATGCACAAGCATCTCAAGGACCCGCTCATCCCACCCGATCACATCAACCCCGAGCTGTCGCAGGGGCTGGGCGAAGTCGTCGAGGCGATGATGGCCAAGGATCGCGACCGGCGGTACGCCTCGGCGACCGACCTGATCGTGGACCTGGAGGCCCTGCAGCGCGGCGAGCCCCCGCTGCAATCGCGCCGGCATCTCAGCGCGGTCGTGCTGACGGGTCTGGCCGGGGAGGCCGAAAGCGATGAGACCCAAATGGACATGGCCCCTCCCTCGCCGGCCGGCCCGCTGCTGACGTGGGTGATCGTTCTGGCGGCGATCCTGCTGGCCAGCCTGGTGTTGAACGTCATTCTCATTATGAGCGGCTAACGGGTCCCGCGCTTACCGGGCCGACCCAACCCTCTGCAGCCCAATAGAAAAGCCCCCCACCTTTATCGGCGGAGGGCTTTGGCATTTTCACGGGCCGTCGCCGTGCTAAGAGGCGTTGGGTTTTTCGTCTGTCGCATTGATTCCGGTCGTGCGGGCGACGAGGGCCTTCTTGAAGCCCATCAGCAGCGGGCTGGCGATGGCCACCGATGAATAGGTCCCGAACAGCACGCCGGCGATTAGCGCGAAGCTGAACGAGTGAATGGTGCTTCGCCCACCCCAGACGTACATGATGACCACGACCATCAGCGTCGTGCCCGATGTCAGCAGCGTCCGGGCGAGCGTCTGGTTGATCGAGCGGTTGATGATGGCCGGGCTGATAGCCGTCAGCTTTCCGCGGTTTTCACGGATACGGTCGAACACGACGATCGTGTCGTTGACCGAGTAACCGATGACGGTCAGGAACGCAGCGACCATGGGCAGGTCGATCTTGAACGACGATATCCCCAGCCACTGGCCGACGGTTGTGTTGACCAGCCATCCGGAGGCCGCCACCAGGCCGACGACGATGAGCACGTCGTGGATCAGGCAGATCACCGCAGCGAGGCCCCACTGGATCGAGCCGAACCGCAGCCACAGGTAGGCCACGATCGCCAGCCAACTCAGGACGATGGCCATGACGGCCCGGCCGCGGGCCTCGCCGGCGATGGCCGGGTCGAAGTTGGTCATCACCATCGATTCCTCGCGTTCCAGCGAGTCCATGACGATTTCCTTCTCGATCGCGGCGAAACGCTTCCAGTCGGCGGTCTTGTCGACCGTGAGCGGGTCGAGGGCGCGGACCAAGACAGCAAAGGCCGAGTAGCCGTTGCCGCTTGGGGTCAGGCCCACCACCTCGGTCGGGTTGGCGCGCTGGTCTTCGAACTCCGGCTGGTCGCGCATCTCGCGGATGCGGGCCCGCAGTTCGCCGTCGCTTACGGACGGGTTGATGTTCTCGATCACGAAGATCACGCCGCTGTCGAAGTCTTCCAGCAGGTCGCGATAAGACGACAGGGGGTTGGGCGCGATGCGCGTCAGACCGTCTTCAGCCATCGTCACGCCGAACGCCTCGACCGCACGCCCGGTAACCAACCGGGCCCCGCGGAGGGGGATGCGCCGCTGCAACGCCGGTCCGAAAGCGGCGGAGGCAACGTCGCGGATGCGCTTCGGGTCGATCTCGGTCGTGGAGACCTGAAACATTCGTGGCGGCAGGCGTTCGGCCAGCTCGTCGCGGGTCAGCGCGCCGTCGCTCTCGGTATCGAGGGCGGCGAAGAAGGCTGGATTGGCCTTGGCCTTTTGCCATTCGTCCGTCGTGACGATCGTGTCGCCGTCGGCATCGTATTCTTCGAGAAACGCCGCGACGGCTTCGGGGTCCTGCAGCTCTTCCACGCGCGCCGTGGCGGCGATCAGAGCGCCCTCATCACCGAGGGTGACAGCCTGTGCAATAAAGCGATCGCGGACCACTGCGTCGTTGGGCAGCACCGCCTGGCCGTCGGCGCCTTCGAGCGTGGCGTCGTTCTTGAGGCGGATAATGGCCTCGGTGCCGGAGGAAAACTCGATGCCCATCACGTCTTCCCCCTGCCAGAACAGCGATGCAATGCCCATGACGACCATCACAGCGGACGCCGCCCAGAAGAAATGGCGTTTGGCCATCCAGTTGATCGACGGGACGCCGACCAGCGACATCATCTTCAGATGTCCGCGGATCAGGTTCGTGTTGAGCAGCAGTTGGAAGACCCATCGCGTGACGACCAGGGAGGTGAACATACTCGCCACGACGCCCAGACCCAGCGTGACGGCGAAGCCGCGGACCTCTTCGGTGCCGATCCAGCCGAGGATCAGACACACGATCAGCGTGGTGACGTTGGCGTCAAAGATCGCGCTGAAGGCGCGGCTGTAAGCGTTCTTGATCGTCAGGGCGGGGGATTGGCCCTTGGTCTGCTCTTCGCGGAGGCGCTCGAAGATCAGCACGTTGGCGTCGACGGCGATGCCGATGGTCAGGATGATGCCCGCGATGCCGGGCAGCGTGAACACAGCCCCGAAGATGCTCATCCCGCCGAGGATGAGCACGATGTTCAGCATCAGGGCGAAGTTGGCGATGGCCCCGGCCATGAGATAGTACACCATCATGAACGCCGCCACGGTGATCAGCGACCAGAAGGCGGCCCGAATGCCGCGGTCCCTATCGATTCGGCCGATCCCCGGGCCGAAGGTGTTCTCGCGCACCGGGTTGGGGTCCAGCTTGGCCGGCAGCGAGCCCGCCCGCAGGGTCTTGACCAACTCAGTGACTTCCTGAGGGTCGCCGCCGACAGTGATCTGGCCTCTGTTGGAAATTTGTCCCTTGATCGACGGCGCGCTGTAGACTTCGTCGTCCAGGATGATGGCCATCTTCTGGTCCATATGGTTCGATGTCAGGTCCAACATCAGACGGGCGCCTCGGGGGTCCAGCTCAAAGTCGACGGCTGGCTCGTTGCTCTTGCCGCGCCCCTCCCGGGCGTCCTCAAGCTCCCACCCGCGCTCGCCGCGGTCATGGAGCATGACGTATCCCGGGCGATTGTGAAGCAGCAGGTATCGCTGGCCCGCGTATTCGGCCACGACTAGGCCCGGGAAACGCTCGTCTTTATCGTGAATCGCCAGCCAAACGTAGGCCCTGTTTTGGCGCATGACTTCACTGGGGCCTGCCTCCTGCAGCAGCCGCAGGTATCGCTGACGCTCGGGGATGGAGATGACGTTTTCCGTTCGGCCGGTCTCATGGATCGATGGCGCGATGCGGAACTCCAGCACGCCCACCTTCCGCAGGATCCGCTTGAGCGTAAACGGGTCCAGCAAGCCATGGCGCAGGTCGGCCCAGCTCTGGTACAGCGTGACGGCGTGTTCGATTTGGCCCCAGCGCGGGCTGTATTTTTCCTTCAGGGCGGCCAGGTCATCGTCCAATTGCTCCTGACGCTTGCGAATCTCCTCGGCGCCATCGCGCTGCTTGCGCAGCTGGTCTTCCTCGCGCGGTGGGATGTAGCTCCTCAGAAGGTTCTGCAACCGGATGGGGTTGATGTTCTGCTCCAGCACCTGCCGGACGCGGGCTTCGTAGGCGACCAGGGCATTGTCGAGGTCGTTCTCGGCCTGGGGACGGGCGGACTTCTTGGCGGCGTCCAGGGCCTTTTGCGCGTCGGTGACAGCCTGTTGGGCGTCCATCAAGCCGCGCAGACGTTCGGCGGCGACCGGGTCGCCGAACGAATGCCGCTCGATCAGTTCCGCTTGGCGCTGCGGGTTGGCCGTCGACATGCGGCGGATGACGGCCCGCGTGATGTTGCCCTCGCCGAGCGTTTCCAGGGCTTTGCGATACGCGTCGCCCGCTTCCTTGGCGGCGCTGCTGGCGATCGGCATGCGAATCTGAATACGGTTCTTGCCGACCGGCCGAATCTCCCAGGCCAGCAGGCCGGTCGGGTCGACGCGATTCTTGATTGTCTGGGCCATCTCCGGCCCCAGGTTGCCGCCGGCGCTGGTGCGCTCGAGCCGGTCGATCTCGGCGGTGACCTCGGCCAACTTGTCCTGGAGCGCCTGCTTCTGGTCGTCAGAGGTCGCCGCCGCGAGCTCCTTCTCCAGAGCAGCCTTCTGGCCCTGCAGGTTCTCGACCTTGGCGTCGTTGCTTTGGATTTGGAACGTCAGGCTGTGGCCGCCGCGCAGGTCGATGCCTTCGGTCAGACCGTTGCCGAAGAACAATGACCCCAGACAGACCGCGATCAGCAGGGACAGTAGACCGAACTTCAACGCAAGATTCTTTGTTTCCATCAGGGCTTCCTATCTACGACAGGACGATGGCTATCGTTGGGCAAACCGAGTCGCCGATTATGCCTCCCACTGGGGTCGAACGCAAGGGATTCGTGCGTTGGCGACGGTCGGTTGACATGCGGTCGGTTGGGGCGTATCACACGAGATGGGTGCCCGCTAAGGAGCGATGCGATGTCATACGACGACGGCTGGGCGGCGCTGAATCTGGAGAAACCGGCCCGCATCCCGCACACCGAGATGAGCGCGGAGTGGTACCACTGGCCTCTGGTGGCGGCGGTGACCGGTATTGATGTTGATATTGACTCACCGGTCGAGACACGGGAAAAGGCCTGCGCCGCTTTCGTGGCTGCATGGGACTACGACGTGCACATGACCTTCTGGTTCGAGCCCAACGCTTACGGCGACAACTGGACCTACATGGGCCATGCCGATTACGCCCAGGAAGGGCGCGACTTCGAGCACGGCTGGGCGTGCCCCTACAAGACCGTCGAGGAGGCGCTGGCGCTGGATCCGTTCGAAAGGTTCACCACGATCGATCACGCCGACCTTGTGGCCGGCTTCAATGAGTCCAATGAGCTGGAGAAGCGGTTCTATCCCAGCATTGTTCCGGGAACGGGCATCTACCAGACCCTCATGAGCGGCATGATCGCCATTTTCGGGTGGGACATGCTGCTGACCATGGCCGGTGAGGACCCAGACGGATTCGGCGAGGTCATGAACCGGTATGCCGTTTGGGGTCAGCGGTACTACAACGCCCTGGCCGAGTCCGAGGCCGAGGTGGTTTGGGTGCACGACGACATGGTCTGGACGGAAGGGGCGTTCCTGCATCCTTCGTGGTACCGCCAGTACGTGTTCCCCAACATGAAGAAGCTCTTCGCCCCGCTGGTCGAGGCGGGCAAGAAGATCCTGTTCGTCAGCGACGGCGACTACACCGAGTTCGCCAAGGATGTCGCCGATTGCGGCGTCACGGGGTTTTGGTTCGAGTGCTTCACCGATCTGAAATACATGACCGAAACGTTCGGCCAAACCCACATCCTCGTCGGCAACGGCGACTGCCGGCCGTTGACATTCGGCACAAAAGACGACGTCCGCGCCGAGGTCGAACGCTGCATCGCCCTGGGCCGCGACTGCCCGGGCTATTTCATGTGCATCTCCGGCCACTTCCCGCCTAATATCCCGGTCGAAAACGCGCTGTACTACTACGATGTTTACAACGAACTTAGCCGGCGGTAAGTCGGGCGAGAAAGGGGACTCACGATGCAAGAGACAATGACTGAGATGACGTTCAAGGCGAGCGACATTGGGATGTCCCATGGGATGGCGGCCATGTGGCCGCTGTTTGTCCTGCTGGGGCTGCTTATCGTGGCGGCGGTTCTGGTGTTGGTGGTTCATCGGCGGACGTTCGTGCGGATCTTCTCGGCGGCGACGGCTACGTCGGGGATGCTGCTGGTGGTGCTGTTCTTCCTGCCGTGGCTGGGGGCGCAATGCTCGGGGACGGAAGTGCAGACGGCCAGCGGCTACGAGCTAGCCGCCGGGGAGACATCCCTGTCGGATGAAATGCCGCCGCAGATTCGACAGACGATCGACCTGTCGGAACACGGGCAGGCTGCCGGCGTGCAGGTCGACGGGACGGCGGAGGCCACCCTTGATACGTCCACCATTGATGCCCATGACACGGAGCCCAAGCCGTGGATTTACGCCGGGCTGGTCCTGGCGGCGGGGTTGGGGCTGCTGGGCGTGACGACACTACTGCGGCCTTCGACCCGGGGTGCGACCGGCGCACTGATCTGCGTTCTGGGGCTGGCCGGCTGCGCGCTGATGGGCTACGTGGCCTGCATCCAGAGCTTCGACGGATGGATCACGCCCAAGCCGCCCGAGCCGCCGACGATGCCCATGGCGGCGACGAGCCCGGCGCCTGCCCCCGTGGCCGCCTCAGATGCCGACGAGGGCGCCGTGCTGGAGTTCCGCATCGCGCCCTATCAACCTGAGACCGGCCGGACGGAAAACATCATCTCCATCGCCGAGCGCCAGCGATACCTGCAGCTGCTGCAGGAGGCAGGCCCCAGTGAAGTCCTGCGCCGGAACATGCCCTACGTCTGGCTGGCGATCCATGACGACGACGAGCGTTTCCCGGACCTGGTCGTGGCCGAATACGCGGGCCGGCGATACCTGCTGCTTCACAATCGCCCAGGATACGTCATGCTCCATGACCGCAGCGAGCGCGGGTGGGGGCTCGAAGACGTCAGTGAGGGACGCGATAGGAGTAACGAGCCCGCCGTCGACTTTGTGCTGGATCCCCGAGGCGCCCGTCAGATGCTGGACCTCACGTCGAGCCATATGAACCAGCACATGGCCATGATCATCGACGGCGAGGTCTACATCGCCCCACAGATCCGGGGCCGAATTTCCAACAGAGCCCAGATCACCACCGGCGGCGACGCTAAGGAAGTCGCTGATCTGATCAAGACCCTTCGGGCGGGCTCATTGCCGGCCAAGCTGGACCCCGAGCTGGTGCACGAGAGCAGCTTCGGCCCGGGGATGGAGGTGGTGATGGGTGGCATGATGACGGATATGCAGAGCGCCGTGAGGCAGTACCTCAGCGTACGGACGAAGTGGCCGCTGTTTGCGTCGCTGTCGCTCTACGTGTTGGCCATCGGCTGTGGCGTGTTGATGCGGATCAAGGGCCCCGGGATGCGGGCGTCCTTGGCGCCGACCGCGGCCGCGCCACCAGAGGCAGCGCCGACGCCGCCCCAGCCGACCGAGCCCACAACGCCCGATCATCAGTGATTGAAGTGTCTGGCGCCGGTGAAGATCATGGCCAGGCCTAGTTCGTCGGCGCGGGTGATGACGTCGGCGTCTTTCTTGCTGCCGCCGGGTTCGATGACGGCGGTGGCGCCGGCTTCGACGGCCCAGTCGAGCGAGTCGGGGAAGGGGAAGAACGCGTCGGAGGCCAGCGTGCAACCGGCCGTGTCGACCACGTCGCCGCCGCCGTACTGGGTGGCGATCATGCCGGCCAGTCTGGCGGAGTTGACGCGGCTCATCTGGCCGGCGCCTGCGCCCAGCAGCGCGAGGTCCTTGGCCAGGACGATGGCGTTGCTCTTGACGTGCTTGCAGACGATCCAGGCGAATCGCATGTCGGCGAGCTCGGCCTCGGTGGGCTGCCGCTTGGTGACGACCTTCCAGTCGTCCTCGTTGCAGCCAAGCAGGTCGCGGTCCTGAACGATCGCCCCGCCGACGATGTACTTGATGAACTTTTCGGTATTGCGCCGCCCGGTGAACGGGCCCACTTCCAGGATCCGCACATCCGGTCCCCAGCCCTTGCGGTTCTGGATGATCTGAATCGAATCGCCCTCGAAACTCGGCGCCGCGACGATCTCCGCGTAGAAGCCGCCCGCTCCGGCCGGCTTGCCCCATCGCTTGTAGGTCTCGACGATGGCGGCGGCCAGAGCCTCAGTGACCGGCCGGTTGACGGCGATGATGCCGCCCATGGCTGCGTTGACATCGCCGAAGTACGCCTTGCGGTAAGCCTCCACCAGGTCGTCATCGATCGCGCAACCGGCGGGGTTGGCGTGTTTGATAATGGCGACGGCCGGGGTGTCGAAGTCCTTGACCAGTTCCAGCGCGCCGTTGGCGTCGAAGTAGTTGTTGTAGCTGATGGGCTTTCCGCCCAGCAGTTTCGCGCGGGCGATGCAGGGCTCGGCGGCGTCGGGGCTGACGTAGAAGGCGGCCTGTTGGTGGGGGTTCTCGCCGTATCGCAGGTCGCCGGCCTTGGTGTAGCTGAAAGCGATGCGGTCGGGGAACGGCTCGCCGAGCTGGGCGGCGAGGTAGCGGCTGATGACGGTGTCGTAGTGGCACGTCAGGGCGAAGGCTTTTTGGGCCAGCGCCTGGCGCGTCGGGAAGCTCACACACCCGTCATTGGCGCGGATCTCCGAGAGCACCTGGGCGTACTGGTCGGGCGAGGTGACGATGGTGACGAACTTGTGGTTCTTGGCCGCCGCCCGGACCATGGTGGGCCCGCCGATGTCGATCATCTCGACCGCATCGGCCAGCGTGCAGCCGTCCTTGGCAATGGCGTCCTCGAAGGGATACAGGTTCACGCAGACCAGGTCGATGGGTTCGAGGCCGTAGGTCTCGATGTCCTTCTGGTGCTCGGGGTCGTCGCGCAGGGCCAGCAGCGAGCCGTGCACCTTCGGGTGCAGCGTCACGACGCGGTGGCCCAGCATGGCGGGAAAGCCCGTCCACTCCTTCACGTCGCGGACGGCGACGCCGGCGGCTTCGATCGCCTTGGCCGTGCCGCCGGAGGAGATAATTTCCGCGCCCATCTCAGCAAGGGCTTTGGCGAAGGGCTCGATGCCGGTCTTGTCGTAGACGCTGATCAGTGCCCGCTGGATCTTGGCGCCTTCCATGGACGTCTCCTTTCACTCCGTCGGTATGTGGGCGGCCGCTACTAACGCGGTCGGGGGGTGGCCTCGAGCATTTCGGCGGTCAAATGCCCGGCCTCCAGCGAGCGGATGCAGTAGATCTGCCCGTCGCGCGTGGCGGCATAGATCGCCGGAATGGTCGTATTGCCCAGAAACAGCTCGAAGCCCGTCATCATCAGCGTTGCGGCGACCTGCCCGGACATCTCATCGACGATCTGGAGCGCTTGGCTGTCGTCCAGGACGTAGGCTTTGCTGTCCATGACGGCAAGGATCTTCCGCCCGGTGGGCATGTCCCATCGCTTCTGGCCCGTCATCAGGTCGATCGCATACAGGCGATCTTCATCGGCATATTGGAAGATCGTGTCGGTGGCCACCTGGATGGGTCGTCGGCAGGGCCCGCGGGTGATGAAGGGCTCCCAGAGCTTGCGGCCGTGGAGCGGCTCGAAGGCGTAGATTCGGCCATCCTCGCAGGGCACGTAGCATCCGCGGTTGCCGACGTAGAACTCCGCGGTGATCGGCCCGCCGACGGTCTGGGTCCAGATGCGTTTCTGCCAGCCGATCAGTTGGATCGCATAGAACTTGTGGTCCTCGCCGCCGGCGTAGACGTGGTTGTTATGGTATTGCGGCGGGGCGGTGATGATGTCGTCGGTGGGGATCTCCCAGGCGGTGATGGCTTCGGCGGGGCGCACGGCGACGAGTTCGCCCTCGGCGGAGCCGACAAAGAAGGACTCCCCGTCGGTTGCGCCGCCGGTGTTGGCGGAGAAGCCGAACGCCACGTCGTACCGGTCGCGGACGACCCGGCCGGTTGTGCGATCGAACACCAGCAGGTGCGTGAGGGTGTTGATCATGACCGCGTCGAAGGCCACGACGTATTCGACGCTGGCGGGGTCGAGGACGCCGCGGATGCCGACGGGCTCGTCGGTCAGGACCATCTCATTGGCGTGTACGGGATCGAAGATCGTCGAGTTGGGGTCGGTGATCTGATAGCGCCACTTGGGCACGCCCCGCAAGGCGTCGATGGCGATCAGGTAGTTGTCGTTGGTGATGCAGTAGAGGTTCTCGTCGAGGCGATAAAGCCGTTCAATGCGTTCCCCGGGGTTCAACGTCAGCGGCAAGGTCCAGTAGTACTGCAGGTCGACCTTGGCCAGGACGTCCGGGTGAACGGGTTGTTGGGAGGGATCGACGATCCGTGTCCGGTTCGTCGGGGTGGATTCCGGTGGGCAACCGATGGTCACCAGGCAAACGGCCAGTAACAACAGCAGGGCCAACACACGCATGTGAAGCTCCTCAGATATCAAAGGGCGGCTCACGGTCCGCTCGTTCAGGGGGTTATGGTTCGATATCTACGTAATCGGTCAAATCCGCGCCTACGGATTGCTCGAAACGGCGCAGACGTCGAATGCGATCCAGATCGTCGGCAATGCGGTGGGCGAGCTTGAAGATATAGGGTCGTCCGTCCAGGCGGGCCCGCAAGTCCGTTTCCATGTCGTTCCAGCTGCCGTCATACAGTTCCTGCCGAAGCACGACGAGCATTCGCTCCTCACTCGTCATGCGTTCGACAAAGCGTCGAATCTTCTGTTGAACGTCTGCAGGAACGTCACCCACGGGACATCCCTTTCCGGCTGGTCCGTAAGTCAGGCGTAGGATGGATTCCGCAACTGTCGATTTTACTCTACGCAGGGGCGCGGACCATTGCAACCGGTTTGTCAGCCGGACGTTCGCGACAATCGGGCCAACGGGCTGCGATGGTGATCCCGGTCTCCGACGGCGGGGAGGGATCAACCGACCGGGAGGGGCTGGCGGGCGTCCGCTGGGGCCAGGGCGATCTGGATGAAACGGTCCCCATGGCGGCCGATTAGGGCCAGGAAGGCTTCCACGATGGCCGGGTCCAACTGCTTGTCCGACTGGCGCTTCAGTTCGTCCAGGGTCTCGGCTTGGCTCATCGCCTGGCGCCACGGACGGGAGGACGTCATCGCGTCGAACACGTCGGCGACGGCCAAGATACGGGCAGACAATGGAATGGCCGGTCCGATCAGCCCTTCCGGATAGCCGCTGCCGTCGAAGTGCTCGTGGTGGTAACGGACGGCCGGGACCTCCTGGTCGAGGAACTGCATCCCTTGCATGATCCGCACGCTGATGAGCGGGTGCTCGCGCAGCAGTTGGCGTTGGCTCTCGTCCAGTCGTTGCGACGACATCAGGATGCTGTCCGGCAGGACGACCATGCCGATGTCGTGCAGCGTGGCGGCGATTTCGATGTGCTCGATCTGGTTGGTGGGCAGGCCCATTTGCTCGGCCAGCAGGGAGGCATAGTGCTGCACTTTGCGGGCATGGTCGGCCATGTGCGGGCCCCGGGCCTCCAGCACCTCGACGATGCCTTCGATTGCGTCGTGGAACAGCGAGCGGAACTCACCGTTGAGGCCGGCCAGTTTCTCGCTCAGCCGACTGACCCGACGGTCCTCGGACGTGCCAGCATAGTGCAGGCCGCTCAACTCCTGGGCCTGGATGACGCAATTCCGGCCGCGGTCTTTGGCGAGATACATCGCCTGGTCGGCCACGATCTTCATGGCCGCCGGCGAGTCGATCTCGCCGACGTTCAGGTCGGTGACCCCGACCGAGATGGTCACGTGCAGGCTCAACGATTGGAGTTTGACCTCATGGTTGGCGATGGATTCCCGGAGGCGCTCGGCGACCTTGGCGGCGTCCTGGCAGGTGGTCTCCGGCAGGAGGATGGCGAACTCATCGCCGCCCAGGCGAACGGGCAGGTCGGCCCGGCGGCAGGCGCGGCGGAGGTTCTGGGCGATCAGTTGCAGCAGTTCGTCGCCGGCCTGATGGCCGCCGGTGTCGTTGACGGCTTTGAAGAAGTCCACGTCCATAACGAGCAGCGAGAGAGGACGGCCGTAGCGGCGGGCCTGGGCGTAGAACTCGGTGAGGGCCTGGTCGAAATGGCGGCGGTTGGCCAGATCCGTCAGTGTGTCGGTCCGGGACAGCTCGGCCAATTTGTCGAAGGCCGACTCCAGTCGGCGGGCCAGGGCCAGCGGCTCGCCGTGAAGGTTGCGGGTGAGGTCTTCGGGGGCGTGTTCGCCGAACGGAAGGTTCCGCAGGCGGCCCATCAGGCGATACATCGGCCCGGTTACCAGGACGTGCATGCCCAGAAAAATCAACGCCACCAGCCCGATCGACAGCCACAGAACGATCAGCACCATTCGCCGCGAGGCGACGGCCTGTCGGTGGATCTGCCCGACCGCAGCGGAGGCCTGATAGAAACCGATCGTCCGCTCGGTGGCCCCCACGGCGGGCCAGGCGACGGTGAGTGTCTCGTCTTGCCGCTGCCACCACAGCGAGCGGCTGCGGTCGCCGGGGTCCAGCACGCTCGGCGGCAGGGGGCAGCCGACGACGACCACGACGCCGGTGGGCAGGACGCGGGCCAGTGGATTGACCAGCCATAGATCGTAGGCGTGGGCCCCACCCTTGGCGGCCAGACGGCGGCGGGCAAAAACGACCGTCACGTCACCGACCTGGATGACCCCACCGGTAGGCGGGGTCTGGGCGCTGAGGACCCACTGAACGGCTTCGGCGATATCGCCGTCAGCCAAGGTCGCTGCGCCGGTGTTGGCGCTATCCGTCACTGAGGCCTGATGAACCAGCGCGCCGGCTTGGTCGGTCAGCCAGATGTGTTCAGCGCCGGCCAGGCCCGCCAGGTGCAACAGGGATGTCTGATCGGGTCGAACGTGTCCGGCGGCGACGGCTTCTTGGCCGACCCGCTGAAGTCGCTGGTGTTCGTCGGCGAGCCCCATAAGGACCTGTGTGTCGATGTGGGTAGCCTGTTCGCGAAGGGCGTCCAACTGAAGCTGCCGCATGTGCGGGGCGAGATAGAAGAAATCCAGCAGAAAGATACCGGCAACCGCCGTCACCGCCAGAATCAACAAGATGCCTGCTGACGACAGTCTCAATAAACGCACGAAGCCGGTCCTCATCCATGTCCACAAGGTTAGAAGCAGGGCGGACAGACCCATCCCCCTCCCCGACATCGGACTGGCATGGGGCGGAATTGAGCGAAACCTCGGTCGAGATAAGGGCTTCTGCGACGATCCCGCCGTTTTCAGAAGGGGCGGCCCTTACGCGGCCCTCGCGTCGGCCGGGCGCCGCCGCCTGTGATGCTGCTTAGCCGGGCGATCAGTGGAGAGAGACCAGACCGCGCCGGACGGCGAACTTCACCAGGTTGGTCTGATCGTGGATGTTCAGCTTGCGCATCAGCCGCATGCGGTGCGTATCGATGGTCTTGACGGCCAGGCCAAGCTGTTCGGCGATCTGGCGGTTCGTCTTGCCCTCGGCCACGCATTGCAGGACTTGGCGTTCTCGCGTGGTGAGGGTTTCGTAAGGGTCGCCGCCTTCGTTCATGTGATCCAGAACCGTCCGGGGGATGCCGGGCCCAAGAAACAGCTCCCCGCGAGAGACCGCCCGGATCGCATCGGCCAACTGCTGAGCGGCGGACTCTTTCAGCAGGTAGCCCGACGCGCCATATTCCAGAGCCCGTGCGATGAACTGCTCGTCCTCGTACATGCTGAGGATCAGCACGGAGACCCGTTTGGTCTTCTTGGTCAGTTCGCGGCAGATGTCCAGCCCGTTGAGCCCCGGCATCATGATGTCCAGTACGACGACGTCCGGAGACACTTCCAGGATCTGGCGGAGCACCTCCAGGCCCTCGCCGCACTGACCGACTACGTTGAAGTCCGGTTCCTTTGAGACAAGCGCAGCCAGACCTTCGCGCACCATGGTGTGGTCGTCTGCTAGAAAAATCGAAATCACATTATCCGACATTTCGCTGCCCCGCTACAGCCGAGCTGAAGGGTTAGTGTTTCTTGTCCGAGACAGAAACCCAGCGGAGGACCCAATCCGCCCTTACGCCGACCAGGCGGATTGTAGGGCAACCGCCACGCCGATGGTAAGCTATTTCCTGCAAAAATCAAGATAAAATAGCTAAGGTATTCACCCTAACCGCATGTGTTCATTCGTGTTACAGAGGGACCTCGCAAAGCCGCCCTCCAGTCGCTTGCGTGGGCGCCGGTCACTGGGTAGAAGACACCTCGGCGCCCATGGAACGAAAGGCACTCACGTGGATGCACTTATCTCCGACTGCGATGGTGTGATCGTCGATAGCGAGCCCATTCACCTGGCTGGCTTCCAGCAGATACTGGCTGAGTGGGGTGTGACATTGACTCGGCAGGCCTACTACGACCGCTATCTTGGCTTCGACGACCACGACTGTTTTGCCGCCGTCGGCGCCGACAACGGCCGGACGTTTACCGAGGACGAAATCGCCGAGATGACGGCCGCCAAGACGCGCCTCGTCCAGGAAAAGATGCACGCCAATCTTCAGCCGATGCCGGGCTTTTCCGCCCTGGTCGCCGCCTTGGCCCAAGCCGGCGTGCCGATGGCGATCTGCAGCGGCGGCCTGCGGGACGAGGTGGAACTGGCCGCGGTGACCGCCGGGGTAGGCGATGTCATCAAGACGCTTGTCTGCGCCGAGGATGTCCAGAGGGGCAAACCCGATCCTGAGGGCTATTCTCTGGCCCTGTCACGGCTTACGGAACTTGTCGGCCGAGAGCTTCGGGCCCGGCGAACGGTCGTGCTGGAAGACTCGCCGGCTGGTATCGCAGCGGCCAAGGCGCTGGGGATGGCCGTGCTGGCCGTGGCGAGTTCATACCCACGCGAGGCCCTGCACCAGGCCGATCGCGTTGTCGATTCGCTTGCGAATGTGACCGCCGACGACCTGGAAAACCTGCTACCGTAGGCGTCGATAGAGCGCCTCGATCTGGTTGACCATTCGGCTGTGGTCGAACCGATCGACACAGCTTTCCCGCCCGGCCGCGCTTAGGTCGCTGCGCAGCTGAGCCGACCCCGCCAAGCGCCCAATCGCCTCGGCCAGACCCTCCGCGTCGCCGGGCGCCAGCAGCACGCCGGTCTTCTCGTTGACGACCTCTCGCGCCCCGTCAATGTCGAAACTGACCACCGGCTTACCGGCCAGCATCGCCTGCGGAAGGGCCCGCGCGAGGCCTTCGCGGAGCGAACAATGCACGACGATGTCCGAGGCCTGCATGATGGCCGGGATTCGCTCCGGGGCCACCAGCCCGATGATGTGAAACCGGCCGGCCAGCCGGCGGCGGGAAATTTTTTTTTCGATTTTTCTTCGCAGAGGTCCGTCGCCGACCAGGCAGAAATGGACCTGTTCGCCCAGGCGGCAGGCCGCCTCGATCAGGTACTCGTGGCCCTTCAGCTCCGCCAGGCGCGACACCTGGGTCACCAGGACCGCATCGTCGGGAAGGGCCAGCGAACCGCGAAACTCATCCGCCTGCGGGCTAGGGGCCAGGAACGGCTCGACCTCCATGCCGCTGTAGATCGTGGTGTACTGCTCGGCCCGGCCCACGCCGGCCGACAGCGCCTGCCGCGTCATCGCGTCGGCGACGGAAATGATCGCATCGGTCCGCTCGGCCGCCCGGCGCTCCAGCGCGATGTACAGTTTGTTTCGCCACCATGTTTCATACGAATGGAACGGGAGGCCGTGAATGGTGTGGACGATCTTCATGCCGCCGGCGGCCGGCCCGCGGCGCACCTCAGCCGCCGCCCGCCGGGCGAGGATGCCGGCCTTGGATGAATGCGTGTGAACGATGTCGGGCTTGATCTCGCCCAGCAGTCGCTTCAGCGAGTGGTAGACGCGCCGGTCGCGGAGCGGGCGGATCTCGCGGCGCATGGCCGGCAGCACGATCACGCGGTAATCGCCCGCTGTCGCCCGCGTCATCAACTCGCCCTCCGGTCCGATCGCGGGCCCGGTGACCAGCGTCACCTCATGCCCGCGCGCAGCCAGACCCTCGCAGGTCAGGATCGTATTCTCCTGGGCCCCGCCCAGAATCAAACGCGTGATAACGTGGCAGATTCGCACCCGGGCATCGTCGTCGACCGTGCGCCACGCCGTCAAGACCTCAGCTCGGACGCCGCCCGTGTTGATGGGAGACCTTCGCACCACCCTCGACCCGCACGTCGCGACCCGGTAACCTAATCGCCGTGAGCGACGAGAGCGCAGTCCAACACGACGAGAAGGAACACTTTTTCGGCGCCGCCCGAGTTGTGGCCGGCTTGACGGTGGTCTCTCGCATGCTGGGGCTGGTGCGGGATATGGCGATTTTCGCCTTGGGGGCCACCACGGCCACCGACGTATTCTGGACGGCGTTCTCCGTGCCGAACCTCTTCCGCCGCCTGTTCGGCGAGGGGGCGCTGTCGGCGGCGTTCGTGCCGGTGTTCACCGAGGTCTCGCGGACCGACGGGTGGGAGCGGGCCCGTGTGGTGCTGGCCAATGTGATGGGTTGGCTGGCCGTGATTCTGGCGGGGCTGCTGATCGTGGGCGAGCTGGGGTTGGGCCTGTGGCGGATGATCGCCCCGGGGCCGTGGGACCAGCAACTGCTGCTGCAACTGCTGCAGATCGTCCTGCCGTTCATGGTGACGGTGTGCCTGCTGGCCTTGGCCTCGGCGGCGCTGAACTGCAAGGGCCACTTCGCCTACCCGGCCTTTGCGCCGGTCATCTTGAACGTCGCCCTCATCGCCGCCGCGGCGGTCGTGCACCTGGGCGGGCTCGGCAGCGATTGGCAAGGGTTGTTCGTCCTGTCCGCTTCGGTGATCGTCGCCGGCGTGGTGCAGTTGGCGGGCGTGTACTGGCTGCTGCGGGCGGCGAAGCTGGCGTCGCTGCCGTCGCTTCGCCCGCTGCTGCCGCAGACGCGCCGCATCGCACGGCTGATGCTGCCGATGATGATTCCGCTGGGGCTGTTGCAGTTCAGCGCGTTCTTCGACCGCCTGTATGCCCTGATCATGACGGCGACGGCCGAGTCGCCGACGTTGAGCCTGCTCGGCTGGTCGATCGATCGGCCGCTGGCCCCCGGGGTGGTGACGTGTCTCTATGCGGCCAATCGGCTGTATCAGTTCCCCCTTGGCGTGCTGGCGATTTCGGTGGCGACGGCTGTGTTTCCGCTGTTCTCGCGATATGCGGCTTCGAAGGATACCCCGAGCCTGCGCGATGCGACCAACCGCGCGCTTCGGCTGAGCCTGTTCCTGGGCATTCCGGCGGGGGTGGCGATTTCGATACTGGCCCTGCCCATCATCACGCTGATCTGCCGGCACGGCAACTTCACCGCCGACAACGTTCCCCGGGCGGCGGCGATTCTCAAGATGTACTGCCTGGGCATGTGGGCCTATTTCTGCAACCACATCCTCCTGCGGGCGTTTTTCGCGATGAAGGATGCGCGCACGCCGCTGCGGATTTCGTGTGTGTTGGCGGCGCTGAACGTGCTGCTGGTGGTCGTGTTGATCTTCACGCGCCTGCGAAGCGCCGGCATCGGCCTGGCGACGGCGATCACGGCGACGCTCAACTCGTTGGCCCTGATCGTCCTGCTCCGTCGCCGGCTGGGCGGGCTTGGGATCGGCCGACTGCTGGGCTCGCTGGGTCGAACGCTGGCGGCCACCGCGGCGATGGCGGCTGCGGCGACCTACGGCCTGCACCTGGCGGCCGGGCGCCTCGGCCAGTCAGGGAGTATCGAGACCTGGCCCTGGCCGAAGGTGGCGACCTGCCTGGCCGTCGCCATCGCAGCCGGCCTGACGGCGTTCTTCCTGGCGGCCAAGGTGATGGGCTGCCAAGAACTGGCCGAACTGACCCGCCGCGGCAGGAAACGGGCCCAGTAGCGCGGTACAATGACCCCGGCAGCACCACGAGGAGCCGGAAGATGTTTCAGCCGTCCGTGCCGGAAAAATATGTTCGTTTGAGTGACGACGAGTTGGCCCAGCGAATTGCCGCCTGCAAGGAGCGACTCGGCGGGCGGGTGTGCATCCTGGGCCATCACTATCAGCGCGACCCGGTGATCCAGTTCGCCGACTTCACCGGCGACAGTCTGAAGCTCTCGCAGCAGGCGGCCGATCAGGACGAGGCGGAGTTCATCGTGTTCTGCGGCGTGCATTTCATGGCCGAGTCGGCCGACATTCTCTCGTCGGATCGCCAGACGGTCTGCCTGCCCAACATCCAGGCGGGCTGTGCGATGGCCGATATGGCCGACGCGTCGGCCGTCACCGCCGCCCTGGAAGAACTGGCCGAGCTGACCGACGCCAAGGTCGTGCCGATCACCTACGTCAACTCCAGCGCCGCCGACAAGGCCATCACCGCCCGCGCTGACGGGGCGTGCTGCACGTCCAGCAACGTGCGAAACGTTTTCCAGTGGGCGCTCCAGCCGGCTGGCGGCGGCGGGGCCGGGGCCGACAAGATTCTGGCCATCCCCGACGAGCATCTTGGGCGAAACACCGCTGCGGCGCTGGGCTTCGAGGAGAAGGCGTGCGCGGTCTACGATCCGCACCTGCCGCAGGGCGGGCTGTCGGCCGCCGACGTCGAGGCGGCGACCTTCATCCTGTGGAAGGGCTACTGTCACGTGCACCAGGTCTTCACGGTCGAGCAGGTCGATCGCGTGCGGGCCGATCGGCCCGACATCCGTGTGATCGTCCACTCCGAATGCACGCGCGAGGTGGTGGCCGCCGCCGACGCATCCGGCAGCACGTCGCAGATCATCCAGGCCATCAGCGAGGCCCAGCCGGGCAGCCAGTGGGCCGTCGGCACCGAGGCCAACCTAGTCAACCGCTTGGCCCAGCGCCACACCGACCGCTTCATCCGCCTGCTGTCCGACCGCCCGGCCACCTGCTGGCAGATGGGCAAGATCGACCTGCTGCACCTGCTATGGGTCCTCGACGGCCTGGTCGCCGGCGAAATCATCAATCCCGTGACCGTCCCGGCCGACATCGCCGCCGACGCCCGCATCGCCCTGCAGCGCATGCTCGATATCAAAGCGGCGACGGGCCTGACACAATAGCGGCCTGGCCCCTGGGGCGGTCGATGTCGCCTCGGCAGGTCATTGCCCGGCTAAGGGGCGTGGCCGTCCCTGGGCCGCGTCGGCTGGGTGGGAGAGGTCTGGGGAGGTTGGTGGCGGGAGAAAGTCTCTCTGTGGTCGGCTGGCCGGGCGGGCTATCTTTAGATTACGGCGCTGTAACTTCCCGCGATAGGGCCCTAAGATGGCGGCCTTGATTCGGCCCGGTAACTACGGAGAGTCGCCATGCAATCATTCATAGGTCTATGTCTGCTGCTATTGGTCGGTCACTTGCTTCGCACCAAGGTGCGGCTGATTCGCAAGTTGTACCTGCCGTCGTGCGTGGTGGCCGGCCTGATAGGGCTGGCGGTCATTCAACTCTGTAGCGCCGCCGGTTCGCCCCTTCCCGAGGTGTGGACGCTGGGCTGGAAGGCGCTGCCCAGCATGCTGATCAATGTGGTCTTCGCGTGTCTGTTCCTGGGCGTGGTGATTCCGAAAATCTCGATCCTCGCCCGCCGGGCCGGGCCGCAGTTGGGCTACGGGCAGATCGTCGCCTGGGGCCAATACGTCGTCAGCCTGGGCCTGTTCATGGTGTTGCTCCAGCGTTTCTGGGACCTGCCCGACATGTTCGGCGCGATCGTGCCGGTGGGCTTTGAGGGCGGCCACGGGACCGCCACCGGGCTGGCTGAGACCTTCACCAAGAGGGGCTGGGCCGAAGGCGGGGACGTGGCCCTGACCAGCGCGACGGCCGGCATCATCAGCGCGGTGGTGGTGGGGATGGTGCTGATCAACTGGGCCATTCGCCGCGGGCACCTGGTGCGGGCCCAATCGGCCGAGCAGATCGCCAATGCGCCGGTGAGCATTCCGGAAGGTCAGCGCGCGTCGGCGGGCAATCTTACCGTCTCGCCGGACGCCATCGGGTCGCTGACGCTTCACCTGGCCGTCGTCGGGCTGGCCTGTGGCGTGGGGTGGCTGACCAAGCAGGGCATGATCGCCCTGGCCGGGCAGATCGGCCACGCCAAGGTCATCGAAGTGGCCAACGACTTCCCCCTGTTCCCGCTGTGCATGCTGGGTGGGCTGGTGGTGCAGCTCGGGGAGCAGCGATTTGACAAGGCCAAGCTGATCGATCACGGCCTGATGCGGCGGATTCAGAACATGGCGTTGGATTTCCTGGTCGTGGCGGCCATCGCCAAGATCCAAATCCATTCGCTGACCGGCTATCTGGCGCCGTTTGCGATTCTGGTTGGGGCGGGCATTCTGTGGAACGTCTTCTGCGTGCTGGTTCTGGCCAAGCGCCTGCTACCGGACGCGTGGTTCGAGCGGTCGATCGCCGAGATGGGCCAATCCATGGGCGTCACCGCGACGGGGCTGTTGCTGCTGCGGGTGGTCGATCCGAGGTACGAATCGCCGGCGGTGGACGCCTTCGCCTCCAAGCAGCTCCTGCACGAGCCGTTCATGGGCGGCGGGCTGTGGACGACCTCGGCGGTGTTTCTTCTGGCCAGTTGGGGCGTTTGGCCGGTGTTTTGGATTGCGACGGGCGCTATGACGACGTGGCTGATCGTCTTGACGGCGTTCAGCCTCGCGCGGCGACGGGCTTAGGTTTGTTGGCGGCGGGGCGTCTGTGGTAGGATGCGGCCGTCGGGCCCATCTGTAGGAGATGGAATGGGCGAGCAGGACGTTTATGACGTGATCATTGTCGGCGGCGGCCCGGCGGGCCTGGCGGCGGGGCTCTATACCTCGCGCGACCGTTACCGGACGCTGATTCTGGATAAGAACGGCCTGCCCGGCGGGCAGATCATGCTCACCGAGCACATCGAGAACTATCCCGGGTACCAGCGGATCACCGGGCCGGACCTGATCGAGAACATGAAGGCCCAGGTGCTGACCTTCGGCGCCGAGCTGAAGGTCAACCAGGCCGTCACCGGCCTTGCCCGGCAGGATGACGGCGTGCTGGCCGTCGACGTCAACGACGGCGAGCAGACCCACCTCGCCCACGCCGTCATCCTGTCGCCCGGCAGCGAGTATCGCCAACTGGGCGCCCCCGGCGAGGACGAGATGCGCCAGGCGACGCGCGTCAGCTATTGCGCGACCTGCGACGGGGCGTTCTATCGCGACAAGCACGTGCTGGTCATCGGCGGCGGCAACACGGCTGTCGAGGATACGATCTACCTGGCCACGCGATTCACCAAAAAGATCACCATGATCCACCGGCGCATGGAGTTTCGGGCCCAGAAGGTGCTCGTCGAGGAACTCTACGAGACGGCCAAGACCCACAGCATCGATATCAAGCTGCCGTACGTGCTGGATGCGATCGTCCCCAACGCCGACAAGAGCGACATCGACCACGTGCTTCTGCGAAACGTCGAGACCGATCAGACCGAGCCGTTGGCCGTCGACGGGGTGTTTGTCTTCGTCGGCATGGTGCCCAACACGGGCTTCTTGCGCGGGGCGGTCGAGATGAACGAGGCCGGCTACATCGCCTGCGACTGCACGACGCTCAAGACATCGATGCCGGGCGTGTTCGTCGCCGGCGATTGCCGCCAGCGCGCGGCGATGCAATTGGCGACGGCCTGCGCCGACGGTGTGGTGGCGGCGATGATGCTCAAGGACTACTTCCGCGATCCGTCAAGTTGGTCGGCCACCATGGCCGAAGACGGCATAGCAGAGCGATAATCGGTACTCCCCCGGATGTTGGGCGGGCGTTCTAGCCCGCCTTGCGGCGGGCGGGGCGGTTGGCGGGGCGTCGGCGATTGGGCAGTTCGGGCGGGGGGGAGACGAACACCTGTCCGCATCCGGCGCATTTGACCTTCTGGCCCCCGACGCGTCCGGGGACGGAAAGGGCAAGGCGACAGCGGGGATTGGGGCACGTCATGGTCACCGGTCGCATCAGTCTTCTCCTGAACTAGCAAGAGTTTCCGGCCGTTTACGTTGCCGGCCGTAAGTCCTTCTGTAGGGGTATTATCGTCCTGTTCGGGGGGCGTCTTAAGCAGGCGAAGTAACTTGTATGAAATCTTCCCCGAAACTCTGAGTCGGCCTGTGAGGGGCCCGGCGGGGGCCCCTGTGGGGGGGCGATTTACTCCTCGCCGACGCGGGTGATTTCCGCCCCCAGGGCCGTCAGCTTCGTTTCGATCGCGTCGTAGCCGCGATCGATGTGGTAGACGCGCTGAATGGTGGTCTCGCCTTCGGCGACCAAGGCCCCTAACACCAGCGCAGCCGACGCGCGAAGATCGCTGGCCATCACAGGCGCTCCGATGAGCTTCTTGACGCCGGTGACGATGGCGGTGGGGCCTTCCTTGCGGATATCGGCGCCCATCCGCAGCAGTTCGGCCACGTGCATGAAGCGGTCGGGGAAGATTTTCTCGGTGATGGCGCTGTTGCCGTTGGCCAGGCACAGCAGGGCCATCAGTTGGGCCTGCAGATCGGTGGGGAAGCCCGGATACGGCTGGGTGGTCACGTCGGTGGCGCGGAGGTGGCGGGCCGAGGCGACCACGACCTCGTCGCCGTCGGCCTCAACGTGAATGCCGACCTCGCGCAGCTTGTCCACCACGGCCATCAGGTGGTCGAGCCGGCAGTTCCGCAGATGGACCTCGCCGTTGGTGATGGCGGCGGCGATCATGAACGTGCCCGCCTCGATGCGGTCGGGGATCAGCGTGTGTTCGGCGCCGTGGAGTTGCTCGACGCCCTCGATCGTCATCCGGGGCGAGCCGGCCCCGCTGATCCGGGCCCCCATGGCGGTCAGGAACTCGGCCAGGCTCTGGATCTCCGGTTCGCAGGCGGCCGATTCGATCACGGTGGTCCCTTCGGCCAGGGTCGCCGCCATCATCACGTTGGCCGTGCCCAGCACCGTCGAGCCGAACGGGCCGCCCAGGAAGATATCGGCCCCCTTGAGACGTTCGGCCGTCGCGACGATATCGCCGCCGTCCAACTCGATCTTCGCTCCCAGGGCCTTCAGGCCGCGAAGGTGCAGATTCACCGGGCGCGAGCCGATCGCGCAGCCGCCGGGCATGGCGACGCGGGCCTTCTTGCGTTTGGCCAGCAGGGGCCCCAGCACGCAGATGCCGGCCCGCATCTTGCGGACGCGGTCGTAGGGGGCGTGGCTGGCCGATTCGTCGACGACCTCCACGTGGACTCGCCCGTCCTGGCGGCGGACCTCCGCGCCCAGTTCGCCCAGCAGGTCGGCCGTGTGGCGCACGTCGGCCAGGTCCGGCGCGTCGTGGATGACGGAGGGCCCATCGCCCAGTAGGGCGGCAGCCATGATCGGCAGGGCCGCGTTCTTGGCCCCGCTGACGGTGATCGTCCCTTTGAGACGGCGCCCGCCTTTGATGACGAATCGGTCCATGATTTTCCTTCACTTCCTTGGAAAGATCAGCGGCTGGCAGGATACACTGTAGCATACTGGTGTTTCAACCGTCGCAGATGGCGGCATCTCTCTCAAGTTCGGCCGGTCTGTGTCCGGATTCTATGGTGTCACTGCCCATAGAGGCTGGTGGAAAGGATCGATTGGCATGGCGGAGATTCGACAACACATCGTTGCTGAGGTGCATGACGAGGCCGGGAAGCTCAGCGAACTGACCGACCGCATCAAGTTTGCGGGCGTCAACATCCAGGCCATGTGCGGCTGGTCCGAAAAGGGCCGCGGGCACGTGATGTTCCTGACCGACGACAACGACAAGGCCGTCGAAGCGATCGGGCCGGTGGTCGACAACGTGCGGACCGAGGAGGTCGTCTGCGTGATGGTGCCCAACCGCCCCGGCGCCCTGAGCGAGGTGGCTCACAAGGTGGGCGATATCGGGATTTTCATCAAGGCGATTTACGCCGGGCCCGACGACGAGACCGAGGCGATGATCATCCTGTCGACCGACAACAACGCCCGTGCGGTCGCTGAGATCGCCTGAGGCCGCCGGGGGTCAGGACAATCGGGTGGCCACAACCGCCCGGTCGAGGTCCTGGTGGTCGCGGATCACTCGCGGATCGTCGAATTGCTCGACCGCATCGAGCAGATCGCAGACCGCTTCGCCCTGGAGAATACCGAACTCCAGAATCAGCACGCCGCCGATGTTGAGATGATCGGGGGCGGCGGCGATCAGGGGGCGGATAACGTCCAGCCCGTTGGGCCCAGCGCGCAAGGCCTCGGTCGGTTCGCGCTTGACGCTCTCGGCGATCGGCTCGCCATTGGTGACATAGGGGGGATTGGTTGTGATCACGTCAAAGGCGGAGAGGTCCCGGCAGTCCGCGGGCTTGTTGAGCAGATCGGCGACGCGGAACCGCAGGCGGTCGGTGACGCCGTGGCGCTCGGCGTTTTCCTGGGCGACGGCGACGGCGCCTTCGCTGACGTCGGTGGCCAGCCCAGTCAGATCGTCCACCTGCATCGCCGTAGCGATACCCACGCACCCGCTGCCGGTGCACACATCCCACATCACCCCCGGGCGGCCCAGGCCTTGAAGGTGATTGACAGCTTCACTGACGAGGATCTCGGTTTCAGGGCGGGGGATCAGGACGGCTGGCGTGACGTGAAAGGTCAGAGAGTAGAATTCCTTCTCCCCGACCAGGTAGGCCACGGGCTCGTGTTCGCTGACGCGGCGGACGAACTCGCGATAGGCCGCTAGCTGCTGAGGGGTCGGAGTGGAATCGAACCGGGCGTAAAGGTCTATTCGTTGACACGCCAATACGTGCGCCAGCAACGTCTCGCCTGCCAGCCGGGGTGCGTCGACACCCGCCCGCTCAAGATACGAGCGTGTCCAGTCCAGAAGCTTCAGAACGGTCCATGGCCCCGCCGGTTGCTCTGTGCCCATACCTCAAATCTACCCCAAGTCAATGTAGATTGCAATCGCCTCGTTGCCGGGGAAGAAAGCGCCCCCCGTCCTCATCATGCTGCCCCGTGGTTGACCCCGCGTGTCGGGGGTCGGGTCCTCTCGCCGGTGTTGGCGGACCGGAACGTCGGCACGATAATCTGCGAGACCGGCGCGAACACAGCCCCCTTGGCCTTCATCCGCTCATAGGGCAGGTACTGGTTGGGCGCCTCGGTGTCCAGGATGGCGTCGGCGACCACGATGACCTCGAACCGGCGGACACGAAGCCCGACAACCGCTTCGACAATGCCTTGTCCGACCCCAGCCCCGCACACCACGAACGTCGTCGGCTCCAACTCGGTGATCAACCGTTCGATCCGGGCATGCTCGAAGATGTCCGTATCGCGCTTCTCGAAGACGAGCTGCTGGTACCGGTCGAACAGCTCATGCGGCAGGTCGGTGACGTTGCGGATGCCGAAGTTGATCCGGTTGGGCAGGATCGTCCGAGGCAGCTTCTGCTCGCCGGGCGTACCGTCGATGCAGTGAGGGTGAGTGCCCATCGGCCCAAGCTCGCCGCGCCCAAGGCGTAGCAACGTGCTGATCACCGGGATTCGTTCAGCTCGGACCCAGTTAAACAGGCGCACAATCTGCCCGGCCACCGCTGGTGAGCTGGGTCGAAAACACGCGCCGTCGGGGTCGAAAAAGTCCCGCTGCGTCTCGATGTCCAGTACGATTCTCTGCGTGGCCATGACTTAGACCTCTGCATCTGCGGCTAACATAGTCTCTTCTATACCATCTTAGGTCAGTATAAATAGAACAAGGGCAGTATTTATACGTTAATCTGGGCCAATCGGTTCGGTGTGATGGGAAATGGTGCAAACGGGCAGGTAATCAAGTGGTCAATTCATCAGGTACGCCAGAATCAGCCACAGAACAACGGCCAGGGCGAACAGCCCCCCGACAATCTCTGCAGTGAGCACGAGGATACGCCACCACACCCCTGCGAGCCTCTCCACTCGCAGCGTTCGGTAGATCGCCGCCACCGACACGCACAGCGGAATGCACAGCCACAGGATGCTGCCGGGCGGCATGGCGATCGGATTGACGAACAAGGTCCAGGCGATCATGACAGCGAGGCCTCCGGCTCAGGTGTCTGCTTGTCGGTCTCGTCAGTGGGGGAGGGCTCGCCCGTCACGCCCATCAGCGCCAAGGTGGCGGCGTCGAAGATGCACAGCAGATTCAGTAGCCCCGCGACGCCGGCAAAGGCGCGGGCGGCGATATCAACCGGATAGACCAGCGCGACATTGTCCTCGGCCAGTTTGCTATCGATGAGCATTCGCCGTTCGCCCGGTCGTCCTCCCCGGTCGGGGGGCGCCATCGAAAGCTTGTTGTCCACATCCCGGTAGGTCTGGTTCTGACGATACCACCCCACCAGGCCGTGCGTGCCCGTCATCATCTCGGCGGCAAACCACCATCGCTCGTAGCGGGCGTCGCAGGTCAGCACGCCGCCCATGGCGATGCCGGCCCAGAACGTCGCGCCGATCGTGAAGAAGATGATGAGCCCTCGTTTGGTCCGCCCGATGTAGGCATGGCCGGCGCCGGGCACGAGCCATGCCAGCACGGCGGCGAGAAGGAAATTAGGCGGCGATGTCTTTTTCTTGGCCATTCCCGGACGCCCAGACGGCCTGGTGCACCGACTGGGGCAGGGCACTTTCGCCCACAACGCCCGGAATGTCAAGGGAGTCCATCGTCTCAGCCGGCCTGGCTGACAACATTGGCCAGATGCTTCGACTGCAAGACAGCCACCGGTTCGATGTCCATCACCAACACGGTGACATCATCGGCAGGGGTGTGGACGCCGACCGACTCATCCAGCGCGGCGACCAGTTCGACCAATAGCTGCTCTTTCGGCAGACCGGCCATGGGACGCAGGACATCCAGGAATGGATGCGCGTTGGCGGAATCGTCGCCGGATGCGAAGGCGTCGTCGGCGCCGTCGGTATACAGCAGCAACCGATCGCCGGGGGAAAGCTGGCAGGTGTGGCTCTCGAAATGCGCCTCGGGGATCACGCCGAGCAGGCTGCCGCCGGAGGCGAGCAACTCGATTTGGCCGTTGGCGCGAATCAGGACGGGCGCGGGATGGCCCGCGCGCGCATACGTGAGCGTCAGCGTGGTGACATCCAGGACACAGTGAACGGCCGTGCAGAAGTGGCAACTGGACAGGTCCTGCTGGCAGATATCGCTATTCAGTTCACTCAGCGTCACCTCCGGCGGAACGATCTCGTACGTGTTGCCGTGGATGCGCTTGGTCTGGATGGCCTTCTTGATGAACATCGTCAGCAGCGCCGCGGGCAAGCCGTGGCCGACGGCGTCGACAACGTAGAAACCGACGTGGGTTTCGTCGAGGCGGACGATGTCGTAAATGTCGCCGCTGAGCCAACCCGCCGGGCGAAACAGCGTCCCAAAACGGACCGGGCCGACCTCCGGCAGATGATGGGGCAGGAAGTCCTGCTGCAGCCGGGCGGCCAGGCGCATCTCCTCGTTGAACAGCTTAATGCTTTGGTCCCGTTGGCCCAGGGCCAGTTTCTCCCGAAGGCGGGCGATGCCCGGCTGGAGTTGGGCGGCGACGGTGAACTTGGCCGCCAGCTCGTCGCTGCTGGCGTCCTCGTCGACCCACAGCAGTCGTCCCTTTCGGGTCGCCAGCAGGCTGCGAGTGAGGGTGGCATGAGGCGGCAGCATGAAGACCGTTACCGCCGGGGATGTCTCCAACTCGTCGAGGATCTCCAGGATGGCGGCCGAGTCATTGCGGTGACCGTTGAGATGCACCACCGTCAGCACGGCATCGCGCAATTGCGGCGGCGGCCACTGGTCCCAGTGGCACGAAACCAGCCGCCAGCGGCCGTCGGCCGCCGACTGAACATTTGGCGGGGCTGAGGCGCCGCCGACGAACACCATAGTTTCACTATCGGTCAACGTTCTTGTCCTCGAGCAGTTACGTGTGCGGATGCACCTTGGGACGTCGGTGCGGTCCGTTGGGTAATCGCCGAAGAACTGGTCGCCCTTGAGTGGGTTACGAGATTTTCCTTGCCCCGTTGGACTGGGCAGGAAAGGCGGCTGCGGCCTAACGCCGAACGATCTGGCCGGTGAGGGTGACCTCGTCACCCTCCTTGACGCCGGCGCGGGCGAAGGCGCCGGCGTTCACCTCCAGAACATACTTCGCCGGCCCCTCACTGCTGTAGGCGGTGAGATTGCTCTGGTCGGATTCGACAGGCATGGTGTAGATGCGGATGATCCGCCCGTCGGCGTTGATGAAGGCGATGTCCAGCGGGATGAACATCCCCCGCATCACAAACGCCATCACCTTGGGCCGCTCATGGACGAACAACATGCCGGCCTGCTCATCGAGATGCTTGCGGCCGGAGAGGCCCAGAAACTTCTTCTCGCGAGTGTCGGCGATCTCGACATGCCACGTGGTTCCGTTGATGGTCACGGCAGGGGGGGCGGGGCGGCGCCGACAACCACCCGCCGGCAGGACGGCCAAAACAACTGCGATTGCGGCTAAGGTCCAGCTCTTACGCATCGGACAGCATCTCCACAAGCATTCGGCGTACCAACTCGATCGGCAGGCCCACCACGTTGGTGAAGCTGCCCTCCACGGCGACGACGTACCGATCGGCCGTCTCCTGAATCGCGTAGGCGCCGGCCTTGTCCACCCACTCGCCGGAGGCAACGTAGGCGTCGATCTCCTCTTCCGTCATGGGCCTCATCCGCACCGTGGTCGCCTCGCTGGCGATCAATCGGCGGCGCCCGCGGATCAGGCAGACGCCCGTGATGACCTGGTGAGGATTCTGCGAAAGCGTGCGGAGCATCTGCCGGGCCTCATCGGCGTCGGCCGCCTTGCCCATGATCCGGCCATTCAGCACGACGATGGTATCGGCCCCAAGCACGCAAGCGTCCGGCGGACACCTGTCGGCTACCGTTCGGGCCTTGAAGTAGCTCAAGGCCTCGGCGTACCCCGTCGGCGACAGCGGAGGCGAGGTCGCCGGCGGCTCGTGCAGGGGGGGCGTCATGGCGCGGAACGGAATACCGGCCTCCCGAAGCAGCGCCTGGCGACGAGGCGAAGAAGATGCCAGGACCACGGATGTTGTGTTCGTCTCCAACATGGTTGGTGGCGGGGATAGGGGCAACTGATAAAGCCTAGCCGGATACAGACTAACGACGCTGCCGACCGCGGTCAACGATCATGCTTGCTGTTAGGGCGGGGTTGGGAAAATAGTCAGTCTGAGCCGGCTGGATTGTATCTTCACAGAATTCGCGTTTTGTGCTATAATGTATCAAGCGAGGGCAGTTCCGCAGTTAGCTATACAATCTGACAATCAGGAGGCTTGCCATGAACGAGGCGGCTATACGGAAAGATCTGATCGACCTGCACAATGCCTTGGCCAGTTCGCCTGCTCTTGGCGGCGGTAAAGGCTTGCAGGGGATTTATGAATCCAACGATAGCCCAGACCCCGAGCCCCTGTCCATTCCGGACTGTCTGTCCCAGATCCGCCTGAAAATGAAGTATTTGGTCTTCGATCTGGAAGCCACCCGACGCGAAAACCACTACCTCCGCCAGATGTTGGACATTCACCGAAAGCGTGGCGGGCAGAATGCCCCCGGCCACGATAACGAGTGGTAATCGGGCGATTGAGGTCATAAATAGCTGCAGGGAAGGAGCAGCAACCGGCCTTTGCTGACTCGGCCGGTGCAAAAAAGTTGAGGAGATCTGGATCGGGCATGGCGCGAGCGCGCTGTGCCTTTTTTTCTGCCCAAATCCCCTAAAGGCCTTCGATGGGGCTGGACGATAATCTACCACCAAGACATTGTGGTCCGGGGCTTGGGATGCCCCATATGTGGGGGGCAGCAATCTATTCCGTCATGAGTTGCCTCCGGGCCCATACGTCCAATGGCGGCGCAAAGAAATATCCAAGAAATAGTATTGGAATCTTGACGTTTGGTCGATGTTAGGCTAGGATGCACCGAACAAAGCCCGAAAAACTGAATACGAGTATGCGGATGGCTGACACTGGGTTGGCCCGCCACTCGGTCGGGATTGCGTGCGTCCAGTCGTAGCGAATGGAATATCGCGATGGCCGCACGGTCGAACGAGCGGCCATGCGGGAAGGAGCCCGATCATGACCAACCCACCGATCTGCCAATTTGGACCGGGCGGCGAGTTTGTTAGACCTTGGCCTCCCTCGGCCCAGCCGATTCAGCCGGCAGACGATGTGGAACCGACCGGCGCCGAACTGGCCCAGGACGCAGCCCGGCAGGGGCTGGAGACGCCGCTGGTGAGCGTGGGGCCGGCCGGCATCGACTGGCAGGAACAGCCGATCACCGGGCTCGCCGCCGATGCCGTGGCCGCCGCCGCCGGCAGCATCATCCGCCTGCTCGAACGATCAGCGGAAGCCCACGGCTCGACGCCGCTTTCCGATGAAACGCGGGATCGGGCCGTTCGACGGTTGGCTGAGGACTTGGCCGCCGCCAAAGAGCCCGTCCCCGGCGTCCTGAAGCAGCGAACGATGCGGGCCGACGACGTGGCGATGCCTGCCCCAACGCCCGGGCGCGTGCTGGCCGACGCCGGATACATTCTGGCGGCTGAAACAGACAAGGAGAGTCGCGATGCCAAGGAAATCAACCTCGCCCACGCTTACGCCGAGGCAGATGGAAGTCCTGCGTCTGATTCATCACTATCGACAACGCCACGGCTATTCCCCGACGATGCAGGAGATTGGGGACCAGTTGGGCCTCACCAAAGTGACCGTGTTCGAACACGTCGGCGCCCTCGAAAGAAAAGGGCTGGTGCTTCGCGGTGCGAAACACACGGCTCGCTCTTTGCGGGTCTGTCCTGATTTTACGTTCCCCGAGGACGATCAGCCCGGCCTGCCGCTGGTGGGCCGAATCGCCGCCGGCGCCCCGATCGAGGCCATCGAGGACCGCCAATCGCTCGACGTCGAAGGCCTCTTCGAGAGCTCCGGCCAGACGTTCGCACTGGAGGTCGTCGGCGAGAGCATGATCGACGAGCAGATCCGCAGCGGTGACTACGTGATCTGCCGCAAGGCCAGCACCGCCCGCAACGGCCAGACCGTCGTCGCCTTGATCGACGGGGGGGAGGCGACGTTGAAGAAGTTCTACAAGGAAGGAAACCGCGTGCGGTTGCAACCGGCCAACGAAGCCTTCAAGCCGACTTATCCGCAACACATCGACATCCAGGGCATTGTCGTGGGGGTGGTGCGGCGCATGTAGCCCTGCGCTGGCGCACACCGGCAAGCCCGCAGATGCACCCAGGCGCCGTCAACACGCCCCGACGGCGTCTGTGCTTTTTTTTCTAAGCGGGCTTACGTAAGTTCGTAGCAATCGAGCCGTCAACTCAGGCCCGACGGGCCGTCTTGCTTAGCCCAGGGCGAAGCCGTGAGCGTGAGCGCAGCGAGCAGTCGAACGGCGAGCCCTGGGGAGTGAACCGACCCATGGGAAAGCCCCAACGGGGCGCCTTGAGGGGTCCGATAGCCCTGGCTCGTGTGATGGCACGGCCTCAACAATGGTCTCAAGCGCGTGCCTGACAAAGCCAAGACACCCCTTGCGGGGCTTGCCGCATTGCCGACGATAACCCAGGGCTTGGCCTGACGGCCTACGCCCTGGGCTGAGCAAGGGACCCCGTTGGGGCCCAACGATCAACAAGGGCGCCAACCGACGCTACATGAAATTGCCCACGGCTCTAGCGAAAGAGGCGATCGGCGAGTTCGTCGGGGATGACGGCGGCTGGGGTGCGAGGGTGGCCCATGCGGACGTCGGGCTTGACGGCGCCGTGGAAGTCCGATCCGCCGATCAGGAACAGTTCGTACTGTCGGGCCAGGTCGATGCAGTGGCGGGTCTGCTCGGCCGTGCAGTCGCTGCAGTAGGCTTCGATGCCGTCCAGGCCGGCCTCGACGAGGTTGTGGACGATGCGGTCCAACTGGGCGTTGTTGTCGCACTTTAACTGCGGTGGATGGGCCAGAAAGGCCAGCCCGCCGGCGGCGTGAATGGCGGCGATACTGTCGGCCGGCGAGAGGCGCTGGCGGCCGACGTAGGCGGGCCCCCCGGCGGCGATGTAAAGGTCGAAGGCCTGCTGACGGTCTCGCACGTGGCCGCCGCGGCGCAGGGCCTCGGCGATGTGGCCGCGGCTGATGATGTCGTCCGTGCCGCCGGCCTCGCGGGCGACGGCCGAGACGTCATCCATCGTGATCGCCAGCCCCAGCGCCTGGAGCTTGGCGACGATCTTGGGATTTCGCTCGCGCCGGCCTTTCTGCAGCGTGGCCAGCATGTCGACCAGGGAGGCGGCTTCGGCGTCGATGCCGAGCCCGAGAATATGCAGCGTCCCGCTGGGCGGCTCGGCCGATACCTCGATGCCGGCTGCAAAACGCAGATCGGGGAACTGGGCGGCGCTGCGGCGGGCCTCGGCCAGACCGTCGACGGTATCGTGATCGGTCAGCGCGATCGCGGCCAGCTTCAGTTGGTCGGCCATCGCCACCACGTCAGCGGGGCTGAACTGGCCGTCGGAGACCGCGGAGTGCGCGTGCAGATCGACGAACCGGCGGCCGGACGCGCACCAGGAAGGCAAGATCAGCTTTCCTCGATGTCGGCAAACAGCGGCGTGGACAGGTACCGCTCGCCGAAGCTGGGCAGGATCGTGACGATGACCTTGCCCTTGTTTTCGGGCCTGCGGGCGACGATATCGGCCGCCTTCAAGGCCGCCCCCGACGAGATGCCGACGAACAGTCCCTCTTCCCTTGCCGCTCGGCGGGCCCAATCCATCGCGTCCTGCTGATCGATCTGTAAGACTTCGTCGACGGCGTCGAGGTCGAGCACCTTGGGCACGAACCCCGCGCCGATGCCCTGGATCTTGTGCGGGCCGGGCTTGAGCTCCTCGGACAGCCGCGCCTGCGTGAGGATGGGGCTCTGGACGGGCTCGAGGGCGATCATCGTCACCGAAGCCTTGCGCTGCTTGAGCGCCTCGCCGATTCCGGTGACCGTCCCGCCCGTACCGACGCCGGCGATGACGATGTCGACCTGGCCGTCCGTATCGTCCCAGATCTCCTCGGCCGTGGTGCGCCGGTGAATGTCGGGATTGGCGGGGTTGTTGAATTGCTGGGGCATGTAGGCGTTGGGGGTCTCGGCGACGAGCTTCTCGGCGGATTTGATTGCGCCGGTCATGCCTTCGGCGGCCGGGGTGAGCACCAGATCGGCCCCAAGCGCCTTGAGCACCTTGCGGCGCTCGATGCTCATCGAATCCGGCATGGTCAGGATGCAGCGATAGCCGCGCACCGCACAAACCCACGCCAGGGCGATGCCCGTATTCCCGCTGGTCGGCTCGATAATAACCGTCCCGTCTGTGATCTTGCCGTCACGCTCGCCGGCAAAACGGTCCCGGATCTCCTCCAGCGTCAGGTCGGCCTCCGCGGCCACCAGCGCCAGCAACCACGCCTCATGAGCATCCAGCAGCCAGCGATAGCGCTTGCGGGGGATCGCCCGCGGCACCTCCCCCGTCCGGCGCCAGTGCGCGGTCCATTTGATGGCAATCGACCGACTGACCCTGAAGACGCGGCCAGCCGCACTTGCAGACTGCCCCGCTTCAACAGCCCCGATCAAGCGTTCGCGCAAATCCTGTGAATAAACCTTGGCCATGCGACCCTCCTGGCGAATCATCGCCACAAGAGAATCATAATCGGCACAAAAAGGGAATCCCATCAGGCCAAATGCGACTCAGTCATTCTCGAAAATGGTCTAACAGCTGAAAGCTGACAGCTGACAGCTATTCCTCTGTGTCTCCGTGTCTCTGTGGTAGTCTTGCTTTTTTTAGCGGGAGAAACACATGCCGACCGAGAAGGGCAGGAGCGGTGGCTGTTTGTGCGGCGGGGTGCGCTACCGGGTCAAGGGCGCGCTGATCGACGTGTCCGCCTGCCACTGTTCGCAGTGCAGAAAAACCACCGGGCATTTCTTCGCGTCGACCACGTGCTCGCTCGAAGCGTTGAAATTCGAGAACGAGGAAACGCTCTCCTGGTACGAATCCTCGACGGGCGCGCACCGCGGTTTCTGCTCGCGCTGCGGCTCCAGCCTGTTCTGGCAACCGGATGAACAAGACGCTACCGGTATCCTCGCCGGTTCCCTCGATCAGCCAACCGGCCTTAACACCATGGGCCATATTTTTGTCGGCGAGAAAGCGGACTTCTACGAGATCAGTGACCCGTTACCGCAGTTCGAAAAATCGTCGGACGGGGCGCTAAAGGACGACAGTCTTTAAAATGGCCGGCGCCGGGTGGGTCACAATCCCAGATACGCTTCCTTCACGCGGTCGTTGGTGAGCAGCGCCTGGCCGGTGCCGGTCAGGGTGACGGCGCCGGTTTCCATGACGTAGCCGCGGTCGGCGATGGCGAGCGCCTGGAAGGCGTTTTGTTCCACCACGAAGACGGTGACGCCGTCCT
>LAZR01000164.1_pt1 | contig 78991 bp, 86 predicted proteins | sample 329461 | NCBI WGS metagenome assembly LAZR01 (sample SAMN03002196, study PRJNA259156) | marine sediment metagenome | biome: sea floor; feature: Hydrothermal impacted sediments; material: marine sediment; isolation source: Loki non-amplified sample from Loki's castle hydrothermal vent sediment ... | reverse complement strand
CACCACCGGCTATCTCGACCAGGTTCCGGTCAAGGATGTCGGCCGCTTCGAGCAGGGGCTGCTGAACCACCTTCGCACCAAGCACCGCGAGCTGCTGGACTGGATCACCAACGAGGATCCGAAAATCAAGGGCGATGCGGCTGACCGCATCAAGGCTGCGCTGGACGAATTCGCCGCCGATTTCGCCTGAGGCCCCGGAAAGGATACGCTAGATGCCTAGCCTGAAGGACCTGAAGAATCGGATCGAGTCGGTCAAATCGACCCGCAAGATCACGAAAGCCATGCAGATGGTCGCGGCGGCGAAGCTTCGCCGCGCCCAGGAAGCTGCCGTGGCCGCACGCCCCTATGCCGAGCGTATGAGCGCGGTCATGGGGCAGCTTTCGGCCAGCGTGGCCGGCAGCGACAGCGCGCCCCGGCTTCTGGCCGGGACGGGCCGCGACGAGGTGCATCTGCTGGTGGTCATGACCGCCGAGCGGGGCCTGTGCGGCGGTTTCAACTCGTCGATCGTCAAGAAGGCGCGTCTTGCCATCCAGCGACTGCAATCGCAGGGCAAGACGATCAAGATCCTGACGGTGGGCAAGAAGGGCCGCGACCAGCTGCGCCGCGACCATGGCGACAAGCTGATCGGCCATGTCGATCTGTCCGAGGTCAAGCGCGTGGGTTATGCCAACGCCCAGGACATCGCGCGCGACATCCTGTCCCGCTTTGACGCGACCGAGTTCGACGTGGCGTCGATCTTCTACAGCCGGTTCGTCAACGTCGTGTCGCAGATCCCGACCGAACAGCAGGTCATCCCTGCCAAGTTCGATCAGGACGAAGGCGACGCGCCCAGCACGCTCTATGATTACGAGCCGAGCGAGGAAGGCATCCTTGCCGATCTACTGCCGCGCGGGATCGCCACCCAGATCTTCACGGCGCTGCTCGAGAATGCTGCAAGCGAACAGGGCGCCCGTCAAAGCGCCATGGACAACGCGACGCGCAATGCCGGTGACATGATCGACAAGCTGACGATCGAGTTCAACCGCACCCGTCAGGCGGTCATCACCAATGAGCTGATCGAAATCATTTCGGGCGCCGAAGCGCTCTAAGACGAACCGGAGTAAGACAATGGCAAACGCTAAAGGCAAAGTGACCCAGGTCATCGGCGCCGTCGTGGATGTGCAGTTCGAGGATCACCTGCCAGAGATCCTCAACGCTGTTGTAACTGAAAACCACGGCAAGAAACTGATCCTCGAAGTGGCTCAGCACCTTGGTGAAAACACCGTGCGTACCATCGCGATGGATGCGACCGAAGGTCTGGTGCGTGGCCAGCGCGTCGAAGACACAGGCGCGCCAATCTCGATCCCAGTGGGCAACGCCACATTGGGCCGCATCATGAACGTTGTTGGCGAAGCCATCGACGAAAAAGGCGAAATCGTATCGGCCGAGCGTCGCTCGATCCACGCGGATGCGCCCGAGTTCGCGGAACAGTCGACCACATCCGAAGTGCTGGAAACAGGCATCAAGGTAATCGACCTTCTGGCACCCTACGCCAAGGGTGGTAAAATTGGTCTGTTCGGTGGTGCCGGTGTTGGTAAAACCGTTCTGATCATGGAACTGATCAACAACATCGCCAAAGTGCACTCCGGTTATTCGGTTTTCGCGGGCGTTGGTGAACGTACGCGTGAAGGGAACGATCTGTACCACGAGATGATCGAATCCAATGTTATCAACCCTGATGACCTTGAGAAATCGCAGGTTGCGCTGGTGTACGGCCAGATGAACGAACCTCCCGGAGCGCGTATGCGTGTTGCTCTGACCGGTCTGACACTGGCCGAACAGTTCCGTGACCAATCCGGTACCGACGTTCTGTTCTTCGTCGACAACATCTTCCGCTTTACCCAAGCCGGTTCCGAAGTTTCGGCTCTGTTGGGTCGTATCCCTTCGGCCGTGGGCTACCAGCCAACTCTGGCGACCGACATGGGCCAGATGCAAGAACGTATTACATCGACCAAATCCGGTTCGATTACTTCGGTTCAAGCCGTTTACGTTCCTGCGGATGACCTTACCGACCCTGCGCCTGCGACATCCTTTGCGCACCTTGACGCGACGACCGTTCTGGACCGCTCGATCTCTGAAAAGGGTATCTACCCTGCTGTTGATCCGCTCGGCTCCACATCGCGTCTGATGGACCCGTCCATCGTTGGCGAAGAGCACTACAACGTGGCGCGTGACGTTCAGGGTATCCTGCAACGCTACAAGTCGCTGCAGGACATCATCGCGATCCTCGGCATGGACGAACTGTCGGAAGACGACAAACTGACCGTTGCCCGTGCGCGTAAGATAGAACGCTTCCTGAGCCAGCCTTTCGACGTTGCGAAAGTATTTACAGGTTCCGACGGTAAGCAGGTCCCACTGGAAGAGACAATCACCTCCTTTAAGGCGGTTGTAGCCGGTGAATACGATCACCTGCCCGAAGGTGCCTTCTACATGGTTGGTGGCATCGAAGAAGTGAAAGCGAAAGCTGAAAAAATGGCGGCAGACGCCGCTTAAGGAGCGCTGAAAATGGCAGACACAATGCAATTCGACCTCGTTTCGCCCGAGCGGCGGCTGGCCTCGATGCAGGTGACGGCCGTTCAGATTCCGGGTGCGGACGGGGATATGACAGCAATGCCTGATCATGCCCCCACCATCACCACGCTGCGCCCCGGTGTGCTGCGTGTTGAAGGCCCGGAAGGCACTGCTGAGTATGTGGTAACCGGCGGCTTCGCTGAAATTTCGTTTGATGGGGTGTCGGTTTTGGCCGAACGCGCCGTGCCCAAGGGTGATATGACCCAAGAGCATCTGGATGAAATGATCGCCGAAGCCAAAGCCATGTACACAACGGCAAAAGAGGGTTTCGTGAATGAACCTGGCCCCGTAGACGACGCAGCCAAGCTGCTGTCCGACATGGTTGCCATGGGGGACGAAATCGGCTTGTCGAGCAAGCAACCCAGCCTCTGACGTTTCCTTGCCCGTTTTGATGAAAAGGCCCTGCAATCGCGGGGCCTTTTCTATTTGTTACCCTTAACATAAGGTTGTCTGATTGTTTGGGTAGGACAGGGTAGGGCAGACCATCTCGATGAAACGAATGAACGCAAGTAGTGTAGGTGTCGACAGCGGAGAGGCTGTTTTGTTTTCCGACTTTCAAGATGGGGGCGAAATGTGGACAGGGAAGGGCCAGCGCGAGCGGCGTAACTCGATCAGGTTTGCAACACCGTACCGCGATATCCCCACTGTACACACGTCCCTCGCGTTGTGGGACGTGGATAACGCGACAGTTATGCGCGCGGATCTACGGGCAGAGAATTTGACAAACGAGGGGTTTGAACTGGTGTTCCGCACCTGGGGCGATACGCGTATCGCGCGCGTCAGGGCGTCTTGGATGGCCATTGGGCCATTGTCACCGCAAGACGACTGGGAGCTCTAATACAGGCCCCCAGCCGCTGTTTCAGGGGCGCTTAGCCGGGCTTGTACATGCCGTCATAGATCGGTTCGAGTGTGTCGGCGTCGAACAGCGACGACACCGAGGTGCCGTTCCAGATATTCAAGATCGCTTGCGCAAAGATCGGTGCCGTGGGAACGATCCGGATGTTTGTGGCCTGCTTCACCGCCGGTGTGGGGGCGATGCTGTCCGTAATAACCAGCGACTTCATCACGGAATTGCTGATGCGTTCTACCGCAGGGCCGGACATCACGCCGTGGCTGATGTAGGAGTGCACTTCCTTCGCGCCATTCTCGAGCAACACTTCGGCGGCTTTGCACAAGGTACCAGCGGTGTCGCAAATATCGTCCACAATCAGGCACACCTTGTCGGTCACATCGCCGATCACGGTCATTTCAGCAATCTCGCCTGCCTTCTCGCGGCGCTTGTCCACGATAGCGAGGGGGGAGTTGATGCGTTTGGCCAGTTCACGCGCGCGGGCAACGCCGCCCACATCAGGGGAAATGACCATCAGCTCATCCATGCGGCCCTTGAATTCGTTCTGAATATCCAGCGCGAATACGGGCGACGCATAAAGGTTGTCGACGGGAATATCAAAGAAGCCCTGAATCTGTGCGGCGTGCAGATCCATCGTCAGGATGCGTTCAATGCCGCTGCCCACCATCATATTCGCGACCATCTTGGCCGTGATCGGTGTGCGCGCCTTGGTGCGGCGGTCCTGACGAGCGTAGCCGAAATAGGGTAGAACCGCTGTGACACGCGCGGCGGATGACCGGCGCAGCGCGTCGGCCATGACCAGCAGTTCCATCAGGTTGTCGTTGGCGGGGTTCGACGTTGGCTGGATGATGAACATATCCTCGCCGCGGACGTTTTCGTAAACTTCGACAAAGATTTCGCCGTCATTGAACCGTTCGACACGTGCGTCGACCAGCCCTACGTTGACCCCCCGATGCAGCGACATCCGCCGTGCGATGGCTTTGGCCAACGGCATGTTCGCGTTACCTGAGATCAGTTTGGGTTCGGTGGTTTGAGCCATGTGCAAAGGGTCCCTGGATGCAGAACATGTGACAGAATCGTGACGTTGACACCGCTTAGCATGGCCTTACGGTCTGGCAAAGCTGCACAGCCCTGATCGGAGACCCCAAATGGCCCATATCGACTATTTTTTTGCGACACTTTCACCATATGCCTATTTGGCGGGAAACCGGCTTGAGGAAATTGCCGCTAAACACGGGGCAACGATCACCTATAAACCTTTCGATTTGATTACCGCTTTTGGGCGAACCGGTGGTCAGCCGCCCAAGGACCGGCACCCGTCCCGGCAGGAATACCGCGCGATTGAACTGCCGCGTCAGGCCAAGAAGCTGGGGATGCCGTTCAACCTCAAACCCGCGCATTGGCCCACCAACGGTGCGCCTTCATCCTATGCAATCATCGCGGCACAGAACGAAGGCGGCGATGTGGGCAAGCTATGCCAGCTCTTTATGACCGCCGTTTGGGCCGAGGAACGTGATATTGCCGAAGACGAAGTCGTCCGCGATTGCCTTGAAAAGGCGGGCTTTGATCCCGCGCTGGCCGACAAAGGGCTGCTACAGGGTGCCGATACCTATGCACGCAATCTGGAGGAAGCCGTTGAAAAGGGCGTCTTTGGTGCGCCATTCTATATCCTAGATGACACACACAAGTTCTGGGGGCAGGACCGGTTGGACGACCTTGACCTTGTGATGGCGGGCAAACTGTGACTTCAGCCCTGTTTACCCGACACTTCGGACATGGCCCGCGTCAGGCGCTGGCGATCCATTGCACACTCGCCCATTCCGGTGCGTGGCGCGGGGTGGGCGAAGCGCTGGCGGACGATCTGAGGCTTTTGTGTTGCGATCTGCCCTCACATGGTAAATCGCAGGATTGGGACGGAGACGGTGATCTGCACGAACGTTCGACAGATTTGGTGCGGGATTTGCTGACCGAACCTACTGACATCATTGGTCATTCCTTCGGTGCGACGATCGGTCTGCGAATTGCGATCGAAAATCCCGAACTGGTGCGCAGCCTGACGATGATCGAACCGGTTTACTTCGCCGCAGCACTTGCCGATGATCCGGCGCGGGTGGCCGCGGGGGATCGTAACTCCGGCGGGTTCGACGCAGCGTTTGACGCGGGCGACCGGATGGAAGCGGCGCGCATCTTTAACACCGGCTGGGGTGACGGCAGCGGATGGGAAAAGACGCCCCAAAAGCTGCGTCAGTATATGGCGGACCGTATCCACTATGTGCCCGCCAGCCAGCCGTTCTTGCGTGACGACAATGCCGGACTGCTAGAACCCGGCAGGTTCGCCCGCGCCACGATGCCGGTGCTGTTGATCGACGGCGGCGCGTCGGGCGATATGGTGGACGCAATCAGCACATCCATTGCACGACGCCTGCCGAAAGTGACACGCAAGGCGATTGACGGGGCAGGGCACATGGCCCCGATCACCCACCCGCAGGCCGTCGCCGCTGAAATCCGCAGCTTTCTTGAAACGGTATAACGGTCAGAAATACGACAGGAACTGGTCGATCGCCTCTGTGCCGACCGACCAGTCACAGACCAACCGTGCAGACAAAGGCGTATCTGGATCGCCGCTGTCCAGCGGGCCGTCCATGACATAGTATTTGGCCCCCGCAGCTTGCAACTTTTGGTGGATGCGGCGAGGCCATTTGGCAAAGATCATGTTGGCGTCGGGTTCATGCAACATTGTCGCGCCCGCAGCGCGTAGTCCGTCCGCCAGATAGCGCGCATTGTCATTGGCTTGGCGGGCGGTCGCCCTCCACAGATCGTCCTGCAGATAGCCCGCCATCTGCGCTGACAGGAAACGGTGCTTGGAAAACAGATGCGCACCGCGTTTGCGCCGCAGCTCGAATTCCCACGCTTTGGCGGGGTCAAAGAAGATCACTGCCTCGACACCCATGCAGCCGTTCTTGGTGCCGCCAAAGCTGACGACATCGACGCCCGCTTTCCATGTCATCTCTGCCGGGCTGCATCCCAAGGCAACCAGCGCATTGGCAAACCGCGCCCCGTCCAGATGCACCGGCAGGTCATAGCGTTTGGCAACGGCGGTCAACGCGTTCAACTCCTCTAGCGAATGAACGGAACCGCGTTCGGTCACCTGCGTGATCGACACCGGTCCGCGCTGCGCGCCATGCACATTGCCCTCTGGGTGCTTCTCGATCGCCTTTGTCAGCGCCTCGGGGGTCATCTTATCGTCTGTTTCAACCACGGTCAGTTTTGCAGCGCCGGCATAGAATTCGGGCGCGTTACATTCGTCTTCGTGGATATGCGAGGTGACCGAGCAAAAGATCGTCTGCCACGGCTGGGTATAGCAAGCCAGCGCGAGCGCATTGGCAGCGGTGCCGGTTGCGACCAGATAGACCGCGGCCTCGGGTGCCTCGAACGTGGTGCGGATCGCGTCACGGACTTCGTCCATGATCGCATCATTGCCATAGGGCATCGCGTGGCCGCTGTTCGCCTGCGCCAGACGGTTCATGATCTGGGGATGGACAGGGCCCGCGTTGTCAGAAGCAAAAAACATCAGGTTGGCTCCTCGATGATGTGGTCTTCCCATTCCTCGAATGGGGTGTCGAATTCCGAAACAGTCTTGTTTTGAACAGAAATACCGGCGCGATGCACACTGTCGGGATCACCGCTGATCAACGGGTGCCAATCATAAAGTGGTTTACCCTGCCACAGCAGCCGATAGGCGCAGGTCAGCGGCATCCAATAGGCGTGGGTATCAAGGTTTTCGGGCTTCAGGACGATGCAGTCGGGCACGAACTGGTGCCGGTTTTGATAGTGACTGCACCGGCAAGTCGCGTCATCTAGCAGACGGCAGGCCACACTGGTCAGGGCGACTTCTTCGGTGTCTTCGTCTTCGAGCTTGTTCAGGCAGCATTTACCGCAACCGTCACATAGCGCTTCCCATTCGTCTTGCGACATCTTGGTGAGCGGCTTCTTTTCCCAGAACCGTTTGGCAAGACCTTTGGCGGCAATCGGATCGGTCATAGCGCGGCCAGAATGCTGCGGGCCTGAGCGCTGTCCGCATCCATCTGGGTGATTAACGCCTCAAGACCGTCGAATTTTTCCTCGCCGCGCAGGTGGTCGACCAGCGCGACCGAGACATGCTTGCCGTATAGATCGCCCTTGAAGTCAAAAATGAAGGTCTCGAGGTTGGCTTTGTTCTCCCCGAACATCGGGCGCACGCCAAGACTGGCGACGCCGTGGTACCGACCGGATTGCGGCCCCTCAAGCACATCAACCAGCACAGCGTAGACACCAAAGGCTGGCGGGTGCAGCCCGTCGATCGACATATTCGCCGTTGGGTAGCCCAGTTCACGGCCGCGCTTTTCACCATGCAAGACGGGGCCTTCAACACGATGCCAATGTCCCAGCATCGCGGCGGCATCGCGGGGACGTGCCTCTGTCAGTGCGTTGCGGATCGCGGTCGAAGACACGGTATCGGGGCCCTTCGCCATCAGCGGCGCGATCGTCACGCCAAATCCCATCTCGGCACCGAAGGCCTGCAGCTGTTCAGCCGTGCCAGCGCGCGCCTTGCCAAAGCGGAAGTCAGCGCCCACGACCACATGGCGCAGGCCCAACCCGTCAACGATCACCTCCTGCGCAAAGGCGCGGGGGCTCAGGCTGGACAAAGTGGCATCGAACCCCAACTCATACAGCTTGTCGACGCCGATCTTTTGCAACTGGTGCGCGCGCGCCTCTGCACCCATCAGGCGGAAAGGGGGGGCGTCTGGGGCGAAGTATTCGCGCGGGTGCGGCTCGAATGTGACCACCCCCAAAGGTGCTTCGGGCAGGGCAGCACGGGCCATGTCGATGACCGACAGATGCCCCAGATGCACGCCGTCAAAGTTGCCAATAGCGGCAGTTGCCCCCTGATCGGAAGCCGTTACAAATTGATAGTCGCGAATGATTTCCATGCGCTAGGTGGTAGCCCCGTCTGCCCCCGCTTACAAGCAGCGGGGTGGCACAGGGTGGTGAAAAACCGCAGCGTCGTCGGTAGCGCAGGTATCACAGATGTGGGGTCAGTCGAACTTGCGCGACGGGGCCAGAACGGTTGCCTCGCCAATCAGGACCTTTTTGCCGTCAATTGCACAGTGACAATCCAGTTTTACACGGCGTTTGTCGAATTCGATATTGGTGACCTTCACCTCTGCATAGACCAGATCGCCGGGGCGCACGGGGGCCAGAAACTTGAGCGACTGTGCCATATAAACGGTACCATGCCCCGGCAGTTGCTCTCCGATTACAGCAGAAATCAGGCCGGCGGTCAGCATCCCATGGGCAATCCGCCCTTCAAAGATGGTATCCTGCGCATAGGCGTCGTCCAGGTGCACCGGATTACGGTCGGTGGACACCTTGGCGAACATCTCGATGTCTTCGTCGGTCACGACCTTGCGCAGATAGCGCGTCATGCCGATTTCGATATCTTCGATACAGATCGTTCCGCGGGGCAGATTATCCAACATGCCAGCCCTTTCAGTAATAAAGTGACGCCAGTTTCCGGTGGTGTGAAACTTAATTACTTTGCGGGCGCAGAAACGCAAGGAAAAAGTAGGTCAGCGTAGGTGCCCAATAGTGTAAGTCGGGGCCGACGTTTCCTTTTCAAGATAGCGGGTTAGCGCATCGGGATCGGGTTGGGTTTCGGTTTCCGTCTCCCGCGCGGCAAGCCCACCAGAGATGAAAAGCGAATCGATATCCTCGCCCATGGCTCCTTTGATGTCGGTATGAATGCCGTCACCGATGGCGAGGATGCCAGTGTCAGAGATGTCTTTGTCCAAGGCATAAAGCTTGCGGCGGGCCAGATCATAGATCGGTGGGTGCGGCTTGCCGAAATACAGGCTTTCACCGCCCATCTCGGTATAAAGCGCCGCCACAGCCCCCGCGCACCATTCGCGCACATCGCCACGGTCCACCACGATATCAGGGTTCGCGCAGAGCAGCTTGAGCCCCTTTTGCTTGGCATAAAGCAGTTGTGGGCGCAGCACAGAGGGGTCTTCGGATGGATCGAACGGGCCGGTGCACACGATGCCTTCGGCGTCTTCTAGGTCAACGCGATGGATGTCGGCGGGATCATCAAGCACATCACTTGGGTCAAAGAAATGTTTATCGCTGGGCGGACCAAGGTGCCAAACCTGCGTGCCCACCATGCCGCGATACATCGCCGTGCGCGCAGAGTCGCCCGAGGTGGCAATATCGTCCCACGCATCATCCGGTACCCCGAAGTGCGCGAGCTGTTTGATCACGCCGTCGCGGGGGCGGGGGGAATTCGTAACGAGCACCACCTTGCCACCACCTTTACGGTAGGCTTGCAGTGCGGTCACCGCGTCTGGCAGCGCCTTGACGCCGTCATGGACACAACCCCAGAGGTCGACAAATAACGCGTCATAGCGGTCAGAGATTTCGAAAAGGTTACTGATAATCTGGGTCATGGGCCGCTTTCCAATCTGCAAGAGGTTTGCACCGCAGAAAGCACACATCCCTCCGCTGGGCAACTGGGCAGCGTGTCGTTGGCGCAGGGGTTATAACCGCGCCAGCCCGTCCGCGATTTCGCCCGCGATGGCGGCGGCATCCACGCCCTCACGTTCCGCAGAAACGCGCAACCCCAACACGTCAGACTGATAGCGCCGCGCCAGACTGCGCGGGTTGTGACCGGCGCTGATATCGCCCGCGGCTTGGGCTTGGGCAAACAGCTCTGCGAACATCTGCTCCATCTTCAGCAAGTGGGTGTTTGCCTTTTTGGCCAGCGGGTGACGGTGGGCCTGAAGTTCCAGCAAAGTCTTCGACAACATGCAGGCCTTGGCGGGGGCGGTGTCGTTTGAAATGACCATACATGGAAATTTTTGCAGCGCGGGGAGGGGCCCTTCGGTGCGGGCAAGCGTCTTCATCCGCTCTGTCCCGTCGGCGGCGTATCTATCCAGTGCAAGCTCGAACAACGCGTCCTTAGACCCGAAGGCGGCGTAAAAACTGCCCGGCTTCATCTGCAGGCTCGCTTCCAGATGCTTAAGCGAGGTGCCAGCCCAGCCACGTTGCCAGAACAGATCGCGCGCGCGTTCGATCAGATCGTCACGGTCATAGTTCGGCTTGCGAGGCATAGGATCACCTTTTCTTGAATGATTGCTCAATTATATACTTGAGTGATCGCTCAATAAACCCTAAATGTATCTCAACGAAACATTTACAGGAGTTTTTCCATGTCCTTCCCGTCCCACGATCTTGATACCGCCCCCGAAGCCTCCAAGCCGCTGCTTGAGCAGTCGCAGAAAGCTTTTGGCCGTTTGCCCGGTCTGCACAAGGTTCTGGCTGAGAGCCCGCAGGCCTATGAAGGCTATCAGGTGCTGCACAAGCTGTTCACCGAAACCGATTTTGATGCGGAAGAGCTGACGGTTGTCTGGCAGGCGATCAACGTTGAAAACGAATGCCACTACTGTGTGCCTGCACACACCGGTATTGCCAAAATGATGAAGGTATCGGACGAAATTTCCGATGCTCTGCGCAACGAAACCGCGCTGCCCACACCCAAGCTGGAGGCACTGCGTACGTTCACCGTTCAGATGTTCCGCCAGCGTGGCAACGTCTCTGACGATCAGATGAAAGCGTTCTTTGACGCGGGCTATGGCCACCGTGCCGTGCTGGATGTGATCCTTGGTATGGCGCAGAAAACCATGTCCAACTACGTGAACCACGTCGCACAGACGCCCGTCGACGACGTGTTCAAGCCGCTGGCATGGGAACGCGGCGATACCCCTTTGAAGGTATAAGCCACCTGCGCTTCTGCGCTGCGCTGGAATGACAAAAGGCCCCCTAATCGCAGGGGGCCTTTTGCGTTTGTTACCCCCGCCAGGCGGGGGGCAGATGGGTCTGTTTAGGCTTTGATGTTCGGGATGATCTGCTTTTTACGGCTCATCACGCCCGGCAGGACAACGCTGTCACCGGTGACGGTCGCGCCAAAGCTTTTCTCTGCCACGGACTTGGTAAAGTCGTTGGGGATCAGCATGGTGGCTTCTTCGTTCAGGATGTCGACAACGAAGAGCAATACCTGATCGGCCCCGTCTTCTGTGGCAACGCCGGGCATCGCAGCCATCAGTGCATCCTTGCGGTTCAGCACCGTGGCAGGCGAAGTGGTTTCCAGAACAGAGACCCGGAATTTCTTGCCGCCGACTTCGTATTCCTTGCTGTCCATCCGCAGCAGTTCCGCTTCGGAGAAAGACGAAACGTCGGATTTCGCCGCAAACATCTGCGCCGCGTATTCGGCAATGTCGACGCCCAGATCTTTGGCCAGCGCGTGGGCGATGGCGGTGTCTTCTTGCGTGGTGGTCGGGCTGCGGAATTCCAGCGTGTCGGACAGGATGCAGGTCAGCATCGCGCCTTTGATGTTCTCGGGCATCTGCGCCATGTCATCACCGATCATTTTGTACATGATCGTCGCTGTACAGGCGAGCGTTTCCATCACGATGTTGACGGGACCTTTGGTTTCAAGCCCGCCCACCAGACGGTGGTGGTCGATGATGGCGGTGATGTTCGCGTCATTGATGCTGGCAGGCAGTTCCGCAGGGTTGTTGGTGTCTACGATCACAACGGGTTGGTCGGCTTGCACGTCTTCGATGATCTGTGGCTTGTCCAGTTTCCAGTGGTCCAGCATGAACAGCGCTTCGGTGTTGGGTTCGCCCAGCAGGGCGGGGGCGGCGGCGACGCCTTTGATTTCGTTCAGATACCATGCCCAGATGATCGGGCTGCCGGTGCTGTCGGTGTCGGGGGATTTATGGCCAAAAACAAGCGTTGTCATAGGGGATATCCTGAAGTGGGAGAGTGTTGATTTGCGCGCCTTATATGGCTGGTTGCACCACTTGTCACCACCTGCCTGATACGCGCAGCTTTGGGGTTCTCAGCGGCGGGGCAAAGCTGGTAGCACTGCGTTTATGACAAACCCGCGCGAAACCGACCTTTACCCGCCGATCAAATCCTTTCTGGAGGATCAGGGTTATGTCGTTAAATCCGAGGTGGGCGCGGCGGATGTCGTGGCCGTACGGGGGGCAGAGCCGCCGGTGGTGGTAGAGCTGAAGCTCGGCTTTAGCCTGACGCTGTTTCATCAATGTATCGCGCGCCTGTCCGTCAGTGATGACGTCTATCTGGCTGTCGCACGTCAGCCGGGCAAACGCTTTGCTAAGGCGGTCAAGGATAACACCGCGCTGGCGCGGCGTTTGGGGTTGGGGTTGATCACCGTGCGGCTGAAAGATGGTCTGGTCGAGGTGCATTGCGATCCGGGCCCCTATGCGCCGCGCAAAAGCGCCAAACGGCAGGCGCGGTTGCTGCGTGAATTCGCACGGCGTCAGGGTGACCCGAATGACGGCGGGCAAACGCGGGCAGGGCTGGTCACCGCCTATCGGCAGGATGCGCTGAAGCTTGCGATGTATCTGTTCGAGGCAGGGGCGAGCAAAGGTGCCCATGTCGCGCGCGAAACCCAGGTCCAGCGGGCAACCGCCATGATGCGCGACAATCACTACGGATGGTTTGAAAAGATCAAGACAGGCATATACGGCCTGACCCCGACAGGTGCCGAAGCCGTTTCCGCCGCGGGGCGGGTGCTCGGGTCGGACTAGCCTGCTTGGGGCACGGGGCAAGTTGGCTAAAATTTTTCAAATTACCGTGGTTGACTAGGGCCGTGCACATCCTTAGCTATCCCTCGTTAGCACTCGGCAGGGCTGAGTGCTAATGGCTGCACCCCTCGACCGGAGGGGCGGCTTGGGAGAATAACTTTGAGCCTTAAGGAGCTGAAAGATGGCATTTAAACCGCTGCATGACCGTGTGCTGGTGCGCCGCACCGAAAGCGAAGAAAAAACCAAGGGTGGCTTGATCATCCCTGATTCCGCGAAAGAGAAACCCTCCGAGGGTGAAGTTGTTTCTTGTGGCGAAGGCGCGCGCAAGGACAGCGGTGAGCTGATCGCAATGGCTGTAAAAGCCGGCGACAAGGTTCTGTTCGGCAAGTGGTCCGGCACAGAAGTCACCCTGGACGGCGAAGAACTGCTGATGATGAAAGAAAGCGACATTATGGGGATCCTGTCCTGAGCTCAGGCAGACCGGGGCCTAGCGCCTCACCCAAGATACGCTGACATCAACCCAAGATTTTAGGAGAGACACTATGTCTGCTAAGGACGTAAAATTCGGGACCGACGCCCGTAACAAGATGCTTAAGGGTGTGAACATCCTTGCCGATGCCGTCAAAGTCACACTGGGCCCCAAAGGCCGTAACGTTGTGCTGGACAAATCCTTTGGCGCGCCTCGCATCACCAAAGACGGTGTATCCGTAGCGAAAGAAATCGAACTGGAAGACAAGTTCGAAAACATGGGCGCACAGATGGTCAAGGAAGTTGCTTCCCGGACCAACGACGAAGCGGGTGACGGTACAACAACCGCAACCGTTCTGGCCCAAGCCATCGTTAAAGAAGGCATGAAATCGGTTGCCGCTGGCATGAACCCGATGGACCTGAAGCGCGGCATCGACATGGCGACCACCACTGTCGTCGAAGCGATCAAAGCAGCAGCGCGCCCTGTCAACGACAGTGACGAAGTTGCCCAAGTCGGCACCATCTCTGCAAACGGCGAGAAAGAAATCGGCCGTCAGATCGCAGACGCGATGCAGAAAGTCGGCAACGAAGGTGTGATCACCGTCGAAGAGAACAAAGGCCTGGAAACAGAGACCGATGTTGTTGAAGGCATGCAGTTCGACCGCGGTTACCTGTCCCCTTACTTCGTCACCAACTCCGACAAGATGACTGTCGAGCTGGAAGACGCGATCATCCTGCTGCACGAGAAAAAACTGTCCTCGCTGCAGCCAATGGTTCCCCTGCTGGAGCAAGTGATCCAGTCGCAAAAACCACTGCTGATCATCTCGGAAGATGTTGAAGGCGAAGCGCTGGCAACTCTGGTTGTCAACAAACTGCGCGGCGGCCTGAAAATCGCAGCGGTCAAAGCACCCGGTTTCGGCGATCGCCGCAAAGCCATGCTGCAAGACCTTGCAATCCTGACAGGCGGTCAAGTGATCTCCGAAGATCTGGGCATGAAGCTCGAGTCCGTTACAATGGACATGCTGGGTTCGGCCAAGAAAGTCACCATCACCAAAGACGAAACAACAATCGTTGACGGCGCTGGCGAGAAGGCAGAGATCGAAGCACGTGTTGCTCAGATCCGTAACCAGATCGAAGAAACCACATCCGACTACGACAAAGAAAAGCTGCAAGAGCGCGTTGCCAAACTGGCAGGCGGTGTTGCCGTGATCCGCGTTGGCGGCATGTCCGAAGTTGAAGTAAAAGAGCGCAAAGACCGCGTTGATGATGCCCTGAACGCGACACGTGCCGCTGTTCAAGAAGGTATCGTTGTTGGTGGTGGTGTTGCACTGGTCCAAGCGGGCAAAAAGCTCGAAGGCCTGACAGGCGACAACGCAGACCAAAACGTTGGTATCAGCATCGTTCGTAAAGCACTCGAAGCGCCTCTGCGTCAGATCGCTGAAAACGCTGGTGTTGACGGTTCCGTAGTGGCCGGCAAAATCCGCGAAAGCGACGACCTGAAGTTCGGCTTTAACGCTCAGACCGAAGAATATGGCGACATGTTCAAATTCGGTGTTATCGACCCTGCCAAAGTTGTGCGTACAGCGCTGCAAGACGCGGCATCCGTTGCTGGTCTGCTGATCACAACCGAAGCCATGGTTGCCGACAAACCGTCGAAAGACGGCGGCGCAGGCGGCGGCATGCCCGACATGGGTGGCATGGGCGGCATGGGCGGCATGATGTAAATCACGCCGCCGGGGCGATCACGCCCTTGTGCTGACAGAATGAAGGGGCGCATCACCCGATGCGCCCCTTTTTCGTGGCGCGTCGTGCAAGGGTGGCCTAAGCAAACGCCATGCGTATCCTTTGCCTAACCGCCCTTGTGATGGTCGCCTTTGCTGCCAATTCCATTCTGACCCGTTTTGCCATTGCAGGGGGGCATATAGACCCCACTGGTTTTGCCGTCGTGCGGGTGCTGTCCGGCGCGGTGCTGCTTGCCATGCTGGTGCTGATACGCGGCGGGCGGGTGCCACTGATACGACGTCAGCAGGGGCTTGGGGCGATCACGCTTGCGATCTATATCATCGGCTTTTCCCTCGCCTATCTCACGCTGGACGCAGGGCTGGGTGCGCTGATCCTTTTCGGCGTGGTGCAAATTGCAATGTTCACCCATGGCGCGCTGTTCGGCGTGACCCCGACACCGCGCAAGTTGCTGGGGGCGGCGGTGGCCTTTTCAGGATTGGTGCTGGTGCTGTGGCCGTCGCAAGGCGTGGCGGTTGACCCATTGGGAGCCGCGTTGATGATCGCCGCAGGGCTCGGCTGGGCCGCCTATACGATCATTGGCCGTGGCGCGTCCGACCCGCTGGCAGGCAGCGCGGGGAACTTTGTGATCTGCACACCGCTGGTTGCGGCGCTGCTGCTCGTGCAGCCAACCTTCTACTCACCCACAGGGATTGCACTTGGCGTTTTGTGCGGGGCGGTGACCTCTGGGCTGGGATATGCGCTGTGGTATGCTGTGTTGCCAAGGCTGGCGCAAGCGACGGCGGCGGTGGTGCAACTGTCGGTGCCCGTGATCGCGATCATTGCCGGCGCTTTGATCCTAGGCGAACCGCTCGGGGCAAAGGTTGTTGTCGCCACCGCACTGGTGCTTGGTGGGATCGCGCTGGCGGTCAGCGCACGATCGGCTCCAACGGGTCGTAAGTGACCGGATCATTGCCAAAGGCAACCTGCGCCAGACTGTCCGGCTTGACCCGCAGGTCGCGCATCTCGTCGGGGGTGACCCAGCGGCGGTCGGTCACGATCCTTTCGGCGTCCTGCCACGCGGGGTCCACATCGGCAGAGCCGATCACAGTGCAGCGAAAGTAGATATCCACCTGATGGAAATCCCCCTGAGGGTCGTGGAATTCATTCACTAGACAGGGCGCACCCACGGCGATCTGCAGGCCGGTTTCTTCATAGACTTCGCGGATCAGATTGTCGGGCAGGGCGCTTCCGCGTTCTACCCCGCCACCGGGTGCACACATCAGGTCGCTTTTGCCATCGGGATAGGCGTTGACCAACAGCAGCCGCCCGTCATGGACCAACACGGCCCGTACCGCCAAACGCGGGCTATTTTCCGCCATGTTACCCTCAATCTCGCGGTGTATGCGTCAAAGTATTTCACATGCGGCGTTTTCAGTCTATTTGACCCTAGCTATGAAAACACTGGTCACAATCACTTTCTCGCTCGCTGTGCTGTCGGGCATGGCGCAGGCGCAGTCAACGCTATCTACGGCGGGGGAGGGGCGTTGCGTGGTGCTCTTGCACGGGCTTGCCAGAACAGAAACGTCATTCGCTTTGATGGAAGCCGCGCTGGAAACCGAAGGCTACACCGTCGTGCGCCCCGGCTACCCGTCAACCACCGCCCCCGTCGAAGAGCTGACCCGCCGCACCTTGCCCGACGCAGTCGCGGCCTGCGGGACGGCATCGGTCGATTTCGTGACCCATTCCATGGGCGGTATCCTTCTGCGGCAATGGGTGGCCGAAACGGGCGATGCGCGTATTGGCCGCGTCGTCATGCTGGCCCCGCCCAATCACGGCAGCGAGGTCGTGGACACACTGGGTGATCTGGCCGCGTTTGACTGGATGAACGGACCGGCAGGGGCGCAGATGGGCACGGGTGAAAACTCCCTCCCGCTGCGTCTGCCCCCGGTTACCTTTGATCTGGGTGTGATCGCGGGGACGCAATCGTTGAACCCCTATTTCTCGTCGCTGCTGCCGGGGCGAGATGATGGCAAGGTGTCGGTGCAATCCGCGCGTGTCGACGGCATGCGGGATTTTTTGATGCTGCCGGTGACGCATACGTTCATGATGATGAACCCGACGGTGATTGCGCAGACGATGACCTATCTGAACACAGGTAAATTCGACCGGTCGCTGGGGTTCGTGGATGCGGTGCTTGATTCAATCGGCTGCCCCGAAGGGGCCTGCTTGCCGGGACAAAAGGCTAACGATGCTGAACGTTGAATTTACCGGCGCACAGGTCTTGGGTGCGCAAACGCTAGAGGCCCGTCCGCTGGCTGTTTCCGAAGGGCGCATCACCGCAGCCCCGCAACCCGCCAGCGTCGATCTGCGCGGCTATATCATCATGCCGGGAATCGTAGACGTACACGGTGACGGGTTTGAACGGCATCTGGCCCCCCGACGCGGTGCGATGAAAACCATGTATGAAGGGCTGGTCGCAGCCGAGGCAGAACTGGCGGCCAACGGGATCACCACCGCCGTTCTTGCGCAATTCATCAGCTGGGAAGGCGGCTTGCGCGGATATGAGTTTGCCGATCAAGTGTTCGGCGCGATCCAGAGCGTCTCTGATACGCTGGTGACCGATCTGCGCGGTCAACTTCGGCTAGAAACGCATCTGCTGGATCTTTTCGCCGATCTACCCGAGCGCATGGCCGATTGGGGACTGTCCTATATCGTGTTCAACGACCATCTGCCACACGACAGGTTGGCGAAAGGGCAGGTCCCCAAACGTATGGTTGGCCAAGCGCTCAAGGCGGGGCGTAACCCCGATGACCACCTGAGAATGATGCAAGACCTACATGCCCAAAGCGCGGACGTGCCCGGTGCGCTGGACTGGCTATGCAAAGTTTTGGCGGGGCGTGGCATCCAGATGGGCAGCCACGATGACACCACCGCCGAAGGCCGCGCAGTCTGGCGCAAACGCGGGGTTCGCGTCGCCGAGTTCCCCGAAACACTGGAGGCTGCGGAAGCCGCAGCGGCGGGCGGGGATCACGTCGTGCTGGGGTCGCCCAACGTGGTGCGCGGCGGATCACATAACGGCAATGTCTCGGCGGTGGATTTGATCACGATGGGCGTCGGCGCGGCCCTGGCGTCCGACTATCACTACCCCTCGCCACGACGTGCGGCGTTCATGCTGGCCGACAGCGGTGTGTTATCCTTGGCGCAGGCATGGCATCTGGTTTCCGGCGGTCCGGCGGCGGTGCTGGGGCTGTCCGATCGCGGTGAAATCGCCACAGGCAAACGCGCCGATCTACTGGTGCTGGATGCGCAAACACGCCGCGTCGCCATGACCATGGCGGGCGGTCGCGTGAGCTATATGTCCGGTGATATTGCCGCGCGGTTCCTTCGTTAGGCTCGCGCGGAATTTGCCCTAGCTTGGCCGTTTGACAATGTTCACATGGCCCATCTTACGGCCCGGTTTAACATCCGCCTTACCGTAAAGATGCAGCGCCGTGTCGCGCTGTTTGGCCAGCTCGGGCACGCGGTCCATGTCATCGCCAATCAGGTTCTCCATCACCACATCGGCATAGCGGCTGCCATCGCCCAACGGCCATCCGGCCACGGCACGGATATGCTGTTCGAACTGGTCCACCGCACAGCCGTTCTGCGTCCAATGACCCGAGTTATGGACCCGTGGCGCGATCTCGTTCACGATGAATCCCTGTCGCGTGACGAAAAGCTCGACCCCAAGAACACCGACATAATCGAGCGCATTCAGTATCTTGGCGGCAAGAAGTACCGCGTCCATGCGCTGCGCTGCGCTCAGCCGGGCTGGCACAGTGGTGGTGTGCAGGATGCCGTCGCGGTGCACATTTTCGCCCGGATCGAAACAGGCAACCTCGCCCGAGGGGCTGCGCGCGGCAATGACCGACACTTCGGCGGTGAAGTTCACGAACCCTTCGAGCACGGCGGGTGGTAGTGTGGAGGATGCCGTCGCGGTGGACGTTCTCACCGGGATCGAAACAGGCGACTTCGCCCGTCGCCCTGCGCGCGGCGATGACGGAAATTTCGGCGCTAAAGTTCACGAACCCTTCGAGCACGGAAGGCGCGCCATTCATTTCGGCCCATGCGGCGTCAAGATCGGCATCGTCTTTCAGACGCGACTGGCCCTTGCCGTCATAGCCAAATCGACGTGTTTTCAGGATCGACGGCGCGCCGATGGTCGTCATCGCGGCGTCCAGATCGGCGGCATTGGCGATATCGGCAAAGGGGGCAACAGTCAGGCCCAAACCTTCGAGGAACTGTTTTTCGACCAAACGGTCCTGACTGGTCCGCAGGGCCTCGCGGTTGGGACGGATGGGGGTGATGTTTTCGATCACATCCAGCGCGTCGGTCGGGATGTTCTCGAACTCGAACGTGACAATATCAACCGACTTGGCAAAGGCGGTCAACGCGTCGACGTCATCATAGCCCGCGGTGGTCAGCGCGTGGGCGACATCACCTGCAGGCGGGGTGGCACCGGGTTCAAAGATATGCGTGCGAAATCCCAGACGTGCGGCGGCAACAGCCAGCATACGGCCCAATTGCCCGCCGCCCAAAATCCCAATGGTGGCCCCTGTTTGCAATGCTTCAGTCATTCGAAGGCTCCTCCGGGATGGACGCGCTGAGCGCATCGCGCCAAGCGTCAAGACGGGTGGCAAGGGCAGGGTCTTGGAGGGCCAGAATACCCGCCGCCATCAGTGCTGCGTTGGCGGCGCCGGCCGCACCGATTGCCATGGTCGCGACCGGAAAGCCACGGGGCATCTGGACGATAGAATAAAGCGAATCCACACCTGACAATGCCTTGGTCTGCACCGGCACCCCGATCACAGGCACGCGGGTTTTGGAGGCCATCATGCCGGGCAAATGCGCAGCACCGCCCGCACCAGCGATGATGACCTGCAGGCCACGATCAGCGGCAGTTTTGCCATAGCTCCACAACCGGTCGGGCGTGCGATGTGCCGAGACGATCTTGGTCTCGTAAGCGATACCAAGTTCATCCAGCAGCGTTGCTGCCTCGCGCATGGTGGCCCAATCGGACTGCGAGCCCATGATGATGCCGACAGGTGGATTTTCCATGAAAAGGGCCTTTGCTAGAGCGTATAAGAAGCGCGCACTATAGCCATGATCGCCCGCGTGGCAATCCGCTGGCAGGCGCTGTCAGGCGGTAATATCGGGGGTCAGCCGGTCTTCGATCTGGGCAATCAGGTCTTTCAGCCGCAGCTTGCGTTTTTTCAGCCGCTGCAGCGTCAGTTGATCCCCGGTGCCTTTGTCGACCAGCGCTTGAATGGCGTCGTCCAAATCTCGATGCTCGCGGCGAAAAACCTCGAGCTCGACACGCAGGACATCGTCATTCTTCATCGACAGATCGGAGGGAGGATTCATAAGGCTGGCTGATTCTTGCTATATCTGGGCTTGTGAATATAGGCGTCTGTAATTCAAAGGCATAGCCCTTGCGTCCTGTCCCCATGCCCCCCATATTTGAAACAGGTCGCCGATTGCGGGGCCAGATGACTGACTGTCGCTTATCTTAAAGGACGTGTCTTATGACGAAACTAACGCTGGCTTCCTACCCTCATATGCTGGGTTTTGAGCAGTTGGAACGGGTGATGGAACGTACGGCAAAGGCCGGCAACGAAGGCTATCCACCGTTCAACATCGAACAAACTTCCGATTACAGCTATCGCATCACGCTTGCGGTTGCAGGTTTTGCGGAACAAGATCTGTCGATAACCGTTGAGGACAGACAGCTTGTAATCCGTGGCCGACAGGTCGACGCGCAAGATGAACGTATCTTTCTGCACCGCGGTATTGCGGCGCGACAGTTCCAGCGGTCTTTCGTGCTGGCAGATGGCGTAGATGTCGGTGAAGCGCTGATTGAAAACGGTCTGCTTCATGTGGATCTGACCCGCGCCAAACCCGAAAAGGTCGTTCAGACCATCAAGATCAGAAAAGGGGAATAAAATGCATAACGAAGAAACGCATGTCCAGGATCGCACCGTCTACGTCAAGATGATCGCTGTGTCCGACCTTCCCCTAGAGGTGCGCGAGCAGGCGGAAGGGTTGAAACAGCTTTACGCCGTACATGACGCCGAAGGGCAGCAGCTGGCGTTGGTCGGTGACCGCAAGCTTGCGTTTAGCCTTGCACGCGATCACGATTATGCGCCCGTGATGGTGCATTAAACTGTATCACCTAAAATTTGCTGAAAAGGGTCGCTGTTTTGCGGCCCTTTTTTGTGCACGACGTCCAACATCACGCACGATAAAGGCCAGCCCATGAAGGCTGGCCTTTCGTTGTTCGACTTGGTGAAAGGGTCACCCCTTGATCAGCCCCATGCTTTCCAGCTTGAGCAGTACCTGATGCGCGCAGTTGTCGACGTCGACATTCTCTGTCTCGACGCGCAGTTCGGGGTCGGCGGGGACGTCATAGGGGTCTGAAATCCCTGTGAATTCCTTGATCTTGCCTTCACGGGCCAGCTTGTACAGACCCTTGCGGTCACGGCGTTCGCATTCCTCGATGGAGGTGGCGACATGCACCTCGACGAAGGCACCAAAGCTTTCCACGTCTTCGCGCACGGCGCGGCGGGTGGTGGCATACGGCGCAATGGGCGCGCAGATGGCGATGCCGCCGTTCTTGGTGATCTCGGACGCGACATAGCCGATGCGGCGGATGTTCAGATCGCGGTGCTCTTTGCTAAAGCCCAATTCCGACGACAGGTTCTTGCGGACGATATCCCCATCCAGCAGCGTGACGGGACGACCGCCCATCTCCATCAGTTTGACCATCAAAGCGTTGGCGATCGTCGATTTCCCCGAACCGGAGAAACCGGTGAAGAAAACCGTAAAGCCCTGCTTGTTGCGTGGCGGCTTGGTGCGGCGCAGCTCTTCAACCACCTCGGGGAAGGAGAACCATTCGGGGATTTCCAGCCCTTCCTGTAGACGACGGCGCAGCTCTGTGCCCGAGATGTTGAGGATGGTGATGTCATCCTTGTCTTCGATCTCGTCAATCGCCTCGTATTGCGCGCGCTCGGCCACCCAAACCATATGTTTGAAGTCGACCATTTCGATGCCCATTTCTTCCTCATGGGTGCGGAACAGGTCCTGCGCATCATAGGGGCCATAGAAATCATCACCGGCAGAGTTCTTGCCGGGGCCCGCATGGTCGCGGCCCACGATGAAATGGGTGCAGCCGTGGTTCTTGCGGATCAGACCGTGCCAGACGGCCTCGCGGGGGCCGGCCATGCGCATGGCAAGGTTTAGCAGGCTCATAGCGGTGGTGGCAGCGGGGTATTTGTTCAGCACGGCCTCGTAGCAGCGCACGCGGGTAAAGTGGTCCACATCGCCGGGCTTGGTCAGGCCGACAACAGGGTGGATCAACAGGTTCGCCTGCGCTTCACGCGCGGCGCGGAAGGTCAGTTCCTGGTGCGCGCGGTGCAGGGGGTTGCGGGTCTGGAAGGCCACAACCTTGCGCCACCCCATCTTGCGGAAATAGGCACGCAGCTCGTTCGGCGTGTCGCGACGCGCCTTGAAATCATAGTGGACGGGCTGCTGGATGCCAGTCACAGGGCCGCCCAGATAGACGTTGCCCGCGGTGTTGTGCAGATAGTTCACCGCCGGATGCGCGCTGTCGTCCGCGCCAAACACGTTCTCTGCTTCGCGGGCCTTGTTCGGGACCCAACGGTCGGTGACGGTCATCACCGCCAAGATCACGCCTTCCTGATCGCGCAGCGCAATGTCCTGCCCGATCTCGAGCCCTTCGGCAAACTTCTCGGACACATCAAGGTTGATCGGCATCGGCCAAAGCGACCCATCCGCCAGACGCATGTTTTCGACAACACCGTCATAGTCTTCTTCGGTCAAGAAACCCTTAAGAGGGTTAAAGCCACCGTTCATCAGCAGCTCTAGATCGCAGATCTGGCGCGGCGTCAGGTCATGGCTGACCAGATCGCCAGCTTCCACCTTCAGCTTTTGCGCCGAATCGTAAGAGACATAAAGTTCAGGGATCGGAGCAAGGTTGGGCGTTTGCATGGGCGTCTCGCAATATTTTGGGTTCAAATTCGGATATTCGGGCTGATAGACCGCCCAGCTTGGGCTAGGCAACCTTTGCCGCCGGTTTATGGCGAATTACGGACGGTGACGTGTTTTTTGCTGGGAAAAGCCAATCTTATCCCAGCAAATGCCATTCTGGGCGAACGTTATGCGTCGTCTTTTACCTCGGCCCCATAGCCTAGCGGCAGCGATGTGTCCTTGCCGGAGTCGTCGCCGACCTCTGCAAGGAATCGTTCAGCCTCGAGCGCGGCCATGCAGCCCATGCCAGCGCTGGTCACAGCCTGACGGTATTTATGGTCGGTCAGATCGCCAGCGGCGAAAACACCCGGCACAGAGGTTTCAGTGCTGTCAGGCTTGGTAACGACATAGCCGCCCATATGCGTTTCCAGCGTGTCCTTGACCAATTCGTTCGCGGGCGCGTGGCCGATGGCCACGAACACACCTTTACAGGGGATGTCGGTAATCTCGCCAGTTTCCACATGTTTAACCTTCACACCTTCAACGCCAAGCGGCGCATCGGTGCCATAGACTTCGTCCAGCTGGTGGAACCATAGCGGTTCGATCTTGGGATTTTTCATCAGACGGTCGATCAGGATCTTTTCGGCGCGCAGCTCGTCACGGCGGTGGATCAATGTCACCTTGGAGGCAAAGTTGGTCAGGAACAGCGCTTCTTCTACGGCGGTGTTACCGCCGCCGATAACCACAATTTCCTGATTGCGATAGAAAAAGCCGTCGCAGGTGGCACAGGCCGAAACGCCAAAGCCTTTGAACTTCTCTTCGGTTTCCAGCCCCAGCCATTTCGCACGCGCCCCCGTCGCAAGGATCACCGCATCGGCAACATAGGTTGTGCCGCTGTCACCTTTGGCGTGGAAGGGGCGGCTGGACAGGTCCAGATCGGTGATGATGTCGCCGATGATTTCGGTCCCCATCGCCTTGGCGTGGTCCTGCATGCGGATCATCAGGTCAGGGCCTTGAACCTCGCTATCTCCGGGCCAGTTTTCGACCTCGGTTGTGGTGGTCAACTGGCCACCCGGTTCGATGCCTTGCACAAGGATCGGGTTCAGCATCGCACGGCTGGCATAAACGCCGGCAGTGTATCCCGCAGGGCCGGAGCCGATGATCAAGAGCTTGGTTTCGCGTGTTTCGGCCATGATAAAGAACCCCAGAGTGTATTATATGTTGCGTTCCAACGGATATAGACGCCGCTCGTGTTGCCTTAAACCCCAAGTTTGCATATCCGCCCTGCAAAGATCACCGTCATCGAAAATGCGGTTGATTTTTGCTTGAATTCAGAACATTGCGCACCGGCGAAAGATTATTGCGTCCAACGTTGTTGGTGCTATAACAATTGAAAATCCTATGGGGGTATTATGGCAGGGACGCGGCTTGATCCGATTGATCGGAAAATTTTAGCCGAATTGCAGGCAGATGGACGCATGACCAACGTCGAGTTGGCGAAACGCGTCGGCATCTCTGCACCGCCGTGCTTGCGTCGGGTCCGGACCCTCGAGGAAAGCGGCTATATCCGAGGCTATCATGCCAACGTAAATGCACGCGAGCTCGGGTTCGAGGTGCAGGTGTTTGCGATGGTCGGCCTGGCCAGCCAGGCTGAATCCGATCTAACCGCTTTTGAGGAAAAATGCCGCAACTGGCCGCTTGTCCGCGAATGCCATATGTTGAACGGCGAGGTGGATTTCCTGCTGAAATGCGTTGCACCTGACCTGTCGAGCTTTCAGAGCTTTTTGACGGGCCAACTACTAACCACCCCAAATGTCGAAAGCGTCAAGACCAGCCTTGTGATTCGGCCGGCCAAGGATGAACCGGGTGTGCCCTTTGATGTGCTGGAAAGCCGTCTGAAAAACGCGCCCTAAGGCGTTTGGCCCAGTATAAAATGCCCAACCTCGGCCTTACGCCCGCGGGTAACACAGCGGGCCAAAGCCTGTCGTCGCACCGATATGGGGGAACATCGACAGAAATGCATCGCGTTGATGCACCGGCAGGGCCGCGATCGTGGCGGGGCCGGGGTGGAACGTCTCCATCTCGAGGCCGCTCACGCTGATGGCTGCATGGCGCGCCAGACCCAGATGATACAGCCGGACGGGGGTGGGGGGCTGAATCTCGATGATATTTACGCCGTCCACGAGATCGCGAATCAAGGTAAAAACTTTGTGTCCCGTTCCCGCGCCGCGCAAGTTCTGTGGCGTGTGTAGAATGCGTGCAGCGGGACCGAAGGTCAGGAAACTGGACGGACGTGACAGCCCCAGACTATCCGCCATCACCCGTACCCAAGGGGTGCGATGACCCGTATCAGCGGGGACAAATTTGCTTGATCCGATCCACAGCAGGGGGGCCTCGGTTCCGTCGGCCCGTACAATCCGGTCACCGGGGCACAGGTCTTCGACGGGGGTTTCCCCTTGGGGCGTACTGATCAATGTGCCGCGGGCAAAAGCCGAAAACGGTTCTTCAAACAGCGGGGTTGCAGGGACGTAGCCTTCGGTGACAAAGACAGTTCCGTCCGGTCGCAGCGCTGCGATCTCATAAGCTCGGGTGCGGCCGCCCGATCGCGCAGGGGCATCGTGCAGAACCGAACGGGAAGCCGTCTGTGAATACGGCGTATGTGTTTTGGAGGGGATGAAATCAGGGACAGTGTGTAATGTCATGATATGACCTTTAGCTGACCGCTTCCATGTTTCTCACACCCCCGCTGAAGCAGTACGATCCAGATGAATGGGCGCGTGGCACCCTGCGCGTAAGGCGTGCGGGCGGACCAGTGGGTGCGCCGCCTAGGTCGGCAGAAAAGGCTGTCGCGCCGTTAGAGCCGCTGCAGGGCGCGATACGTCTTGCCAGACCCCTGTAGCTCAGGCGGCCTTTTGGTGCGATTGCGTGGCGGCGCGCTTTGCGATGAAAGCAGCGCGGCGTGTGCCGCGGGACCAAGGCAGTGTGACGCCTTCTTTGTTGGAAGCGTCGATAACCGATTTGATGAAGCGTGCGTTGGTTTTCATGCTCTTTATCCTACTGTCTATGGGCAGTGCCCTTTCGTTAGGATCACTATGCAAATGATTTTGGGCAAGGATGGGGCGTTTCAGTAAAAAAAGCCGATAATTTATAGTGACTTTGAACAGCTTTGCGGCACGCGGCTGAAAACGCTGCAGGCCCTTAAAATTAGGACCTCAGGTAGAAAAATGGCGTGGTCTGGCGCGGGGGCAAGCCGTTTGTGCGGCGAAAATTGGGCAGGTGCTTGTCACATTGCCGCCCAATTTCAGAGTGCTAGAGCACGATCGCCGCGATCAGGCGGCCGTAATCGGCTTCTTTCGCGTGCGTGCTGCGGCGATAGGAATAAAAACGATCCGCGTCGCTATAGGTGCAGTGCCGCGTCCATTCCGCATGGCCCACGCCCGCCGCGCGCAAACGGTTCAGGCCAAAGCCAGCAAGGTCAAATTGCATGCGGCCGTCTGTGCCATTGGCGAAATAGCGGGCGTATGTCGGGTCTTCGGCCAAAAAGGCATCGATGAATTCCGGACCGACTTCATAGGCGCGCTGGCTGATGCAAGGGCCGATGACCGCAGTGATATTTTCGCGTGTCGCCCCTAGGTCTTCCATCCCCTCGACGGTCGCGGTCAGCACACCGTCCAGCGCGCCGCGCCATCCTGCATGTGCGGCCCCGATGACGCCGGCTTCGCTGTCGTGGAATAGAACAGGCTGGCAATCGGCGGTCAGGATCGACAGCGCCAAACCCGGTGTCGCAGTGACCAAGGCATCGGCGCGGGGCTTTTCGTTCAAGGGGACAGTGACACTGACCACAGTCGCTGAATGAATCTGGTGCACGCCGACCAGATGATCCGGCGCGACCTCCATCGCGTCGGCGACGCGGGCGCGGTTGATCTCTACGATCTCGCGCTGATCCGAACTGCCAACGCCGCAGTTCAGCCCCGCAAACACACCAGACGACGCGCCCCCGCGACGGGTGAAGAATCCGTGGCGCACATCGCCCAGACTATCGGAGGTGAGTATTTCCAGCGTCATGGTTCCAATCCTGGGGGCGGGTTCTGATGCGGCGGGTAAATCCCCATCACTTTAAACAAATTTCCCATTTCTGACGGATGCGTCAAGCGTTTATGTGCGGCGATATGGCTGTTTAGCGCGTCGTCTGTCATGCCCTTGGCAAGGGTTTGTGCGCGTTGCGTGATACCGAGGCGCTCAAGAAAAACACCTTGCGGGGTGATACGTGTGTGCGTGGCCGGAGCCGCTGCTAGGGCAAGCTTTTCAAAATCGACGTGCGCTGTCAAATCGGCGTGGCCCGGTGCTGTCAGCGGATCGGTCTTTTCGTGCCCCTGCAAGGCTTGCAACGTGTCGCCCAGACTGTGCCAATCGCCATAATCGATAATCAGTGCAGCCCCGCCGTGGGTTGCGATCCGGTCAGACACAGGGTGCAGCAATGGGGCAAGCTGGGTGCAATCCTCGACCAGATCGCCGGACGTGGTATCTGCCAGACGGTCGGCCAGTGCAGGTTGCGGCAGATCTGGCCCCAGTCCGAAGGTCAGTACCCCGTCGGCCAGCCCGACCTGCCGTTCGCGCCACGATGTTTCCCCGCGAACAAACTGGCGGATGGGCAGCGCGTCGAAGAATTCATTCGCCACCAAATACAGGGGCTGGTCGGGCAAGTCAGCGGTGCCATCAGCCCATGTTACCTGATGCCCGGCAAGTGTCTTGGCCTGTACATCGCGCAGCGTTGGTGATGCCTCGATCAACGTGATCTGTGCGGCTTCCGCAAAGCCGGGAACTTGGCGCGTGGCCCGCAACATATCTGCCATCAGGGTGCCGCGACCGGGGCCTAGCTCTGCCAGCGTAAAGGCTTTGGGTGCACCTTGGGCGATCCAGCATTGCGCTAGACACAGGCCCAGCAGCTCTCCGAACATCTGACTGATTTCGGGGGCGGTGGTGAAATCACCCTGCGCGCCAAAGGGGTCGCGGGTGGTGTAATACCCCTGTGTTGGATGCAGCAGGCAGGTGGCCATATATTCGTCGATCCGCATCGGTCCATTGGACGCGATGCGGGTCTGGATCGTATCGCGCAGGGTCGTCATGCGTTGCGCTTTGCCCGCAGGATGAAAAATAATCCGATCGCGATCATCGGCAGGCTCAGCAACTGGCCCATGGTCAGGCCCCAGCCGCCTACATGCCACGCCAATCCCAGCGGATTATCGGCGCTGACGAATTGCGCATCAGGTTGGCGCACAAATTCAACGGCAAACCGCGCGGCCCCGTATCCAGCCAGAAAGACACCCCCGATCAACCCCTCGGATTTCAAGCCGCCGCGCCGCCATGCCAGATAGATCAGCAGCGCACCAAGGAGCAGCCCCTCAAGCAGGGCTTCGTACAATTGTGAAGGGTGCCGCGCGCAGATCGTCGCGATATTGGGACAGTCCTGCGCCGCCACGGTCGGAAAGGCCACGCCCCACGGCAGGTCGGTCGGGCGGCCCCAAAGCTCTGCGTTGATGAAATTCGCCAGTCGGCCCAGAAACAGGCCAGGTGCGAGACCCAGACAAATGACATCGCCGGTGGAAATTGTGCTGATGCCATGCCTCTTGGTAAACGCGATGCCTGCAAAAATCACCCCAAGCGCACCGCCGTGGAACGACATCCCGCCTTCCCAGATACGTAAAATCTGCGCCGGGTTGCTCAGGTAATAGCTCGGTTGATAGAACAGCACATACCCCAGACGCCCGCCCAGAATGACGCCGAGAATGACCCAGAACAGCAAATCCTCGACCTGCTGCTTGGTCATAACGGGGGTGTTGCCCGCCCAAAGCGAAGGCCGCTCTATGGCGCGTACAACGATACGCCAGCCGATCAGGATGCCGGCAATATAGGCCAGCGCGTACCAACGCAGGGCGACAGTCATGCCAAATAAGGTGAACGAGAATATCTCGGGTGACAGGTCGGGGAAGGGGAGCATTGCATTCATGCGCTGATTGAGCCTGACCGCAAACGGAAGTCAACCTTGCGAGAAGCCACATTGCACACCATATAGTGACCAACAGCCGATCAGGAGAGAATGACCATGCAAACGCGCAACAAGATTTTTGACGACATCTCGCAGATGATGACAAATGCCATGGGCGTGGCCCAGGGGGCAAAAACCGAAGCAGAGACCGCGATGAAGGGGATGCTGGACCGTTGGCTGGCAGACCGTGATTTCGTCACCCGCGAAGAATTCGATGCAGTCCGTGCGATGGCCCAAAAGGCCCGCGAAGAGAACGAAGCCCTGAAATCGCGGCTCGATGCGATGGAAAACAAGGGATAACGCCCTGCGCCGATTTATCGGCCTTCGTCATAAATGTGACCCACACCCGCCCTTCCGGCGGGTGTCTTTGTTTTGGGCTGGCGATTCTGTCGTGATTGCTGCCATTCGGGCGGCAGGCGCTACAGATTGCGGTTTATCCTGCATTTATCCACAAGATACTGAGGTTATCCCCTACCTTTCGTGGTTACCCCCAGAAAAAGACTTGCCTCATAGCCGCGTAACGCGCACCATATTTGGTATAGGTCGCTGATGACTTCAGCGAATTATGGTAGATGCACCCATGTATTGATGTGCCTGCGCATATGAATACCCGGATCGAAAGAGGTGACCACATGGCCCTGACAGAGCAGTATCTTGAAGAAGACATTCACCCCATCGACATCGTAGAGAATCTCGCGGCGTTCCATGATTGGGATTTCGACCGTATCTCGGATGAACAGATCGCTATGGCTGTCGAAGGGCAGTGGCGTACCTATTCCATCACCCTCGCATGGTCGGCATACGATGAAACACTGCGCCTTGTTTGCACGTTTGAAATGGACCCGCCTGCTGAAAAACTGCCCGTACTGTACCACCTGTTGAACGATATGAACGACCAGTGCTGGACCGGCGCATTCACCTATTGGCCGGAACAAAAGCTGATGGTGTACCGCTATGGGCTGGTTCTTGCCGGTGGTCAGGACGCCTCTGCGCAGCAGATTGATACCATGATTAACGCCGCTGTCACCAACGCAGAACGGTATTATCCCGCGGTGCAACTGGCGGTTTGGGGCGATCAAACGCCCCGACAAGCCCTTCAGGTTGCCATTGCAGAGGCGTACGGCCACGCATAGGTGTATCCCCGAAACGTTAATTTAGGGGTACCGATATGAAAGATACGCGCATCGCCAAAGACGGTTTGGTTCTACTGGGCTGTGGCAAGATGGGGTCTGCGATGCTGGCCGGCTGGCTGGCACGCGGGCTTCCGACATCTTCGGTTTATGTTATCGATCCGAAACCCTCTGACTGGTTAAAAGAGCAGGGCGTGCAATTGAACGTCGATCTGCCCAAAGAGCCGGCGGTTGTGCTTGTCGCTGTCAAGCCGCAGATGATGGGCGACGCACTGCCCACCTTGCAGGCTATGGGCAACGGCGAGACAGTGTTCGTCAGCGTTGCAGCCGGCACCACCATCGCGACATTCGAGAAAACGCTGGGGGAACAAACGCCCATCGTGCGCGCCATGCCCAACACGCCGGCTGCCATTAGCCAAGGCATCACCGCGATCGTCGGCAATGCCCATGTAGATGCCAAAGGTATGGACGAAGCCGAAGAGCTGCTGTCGGCCGTTGGCGATGTCGTCCGGTTGGACGAAGAGGCGCAGATTGATGCGGTGACAGGGGTCAGCGGCTCGGGTCCGGCGTATGTTTTCCACATGATCGAGACAATGGCCGCAGGCGGCGTCGCACAAGGGCTCAGCCCCGAGCTGGCGCTGAAGCTTGCCACAGCCACGGTCGCAGGGGCAGGGGCGCTGGCCAAATCCGCCGACGAAGGCCCGGATCAGCTACGCATAAACGTCACCAGCCCCAACGGCACCACGCAGGCGGCGCTGGACGTGTTGATGAACGAGAAAGACGGCTTTCCTGTCTTGCTCAAGCGCGCGGTGGCAGCTGCTGCTGATCGCTCGCGTGAGCTCTCGAATGGCTGAGATCAGCTTTGACGACTTCATGAAGGTCGACATCAGGGTCGGGACGGTCACCCGTGCCGAACCCTTTCCCGAGGCCCGCAAGCCCGCGATCAAGATGTGGATCGACTTTGGTCCCGAGATCGGAGAGCGTAAAACCTCTGCGCAGATCACAGTGCATTACACGCCCGAGGCCTTGATCGGTACGCAGGTGATGGGGGTGGTCAACTTCCCCCCGCGCCAGATCGGGCCGTTCATGTCCGAAGTGCTGGTGCTTGGGGTGCCGGATGACGACGGGGCGATCGTGTTGATGCGCCCCACGCAACCCACCCCGAACGGAGGACGTCTGCATTGACGAAACTACTAATCGCTCGCCCTGCGCCCCCCGAAGTGCATGAAGCACTTGGAGGCTTTGACGTGACTTACCGTGACGACAGCGCGCCATTGTCCGAGGACGAGATGCAGGACGCCCTGCGCGACTATGATGGGGTGCTGGCCACCTTGGGCGATCGGTTCTCGTCCGATATCTTTCGCAAGGTGGGGATGCCGCGCTGTAAAATGCTCGCAAATTTCGGGGTCGGCTATAACCACATTGATGTAGATGCGGCGAAAGCGGCGGGGCTTCAGGTCTCGAACACGCCCGGTGCCGTCACAGATGCCACGGCAGATATCGCGATGACCTTGATGCTGATGGCAGCGCGGCGTGCGGGGGAGGGCGAGCGGCTGGTGCGGTCAGGCGAATGGTCCGGCTGGGAGCCGTCGCAGCTACTCGGGATGCATCTGACGGGCAAAACCGTCGGGATCGTCGGGATGGGGCGGATCGGCCAAGCGGTTGCGCGACGCTGTCACTACGGCTTCTCGATGGACGTGAAATACTTTAGCCGCAGTGTCAAAAGCGTCGCCTATCCGGCTGAACATATCAACGACCTCAAACGCTTGGTGGCCGCGGTTGATGTTGTCGTCATCGCGGTACCTGGTGGGGATGACACCCAGCACTTGATCAACGCGGATGTTCTGGCGGCGATGCAGCCCCATGCGTATCTGATCAATATCGCACGGGGCAATATCGTGGACGAATCCGCCCTGATCGAGGCGCTTCAGGCCGGCACCATCGGTGGCGCAGGGCTAGATGTTTACGAATTTGAACCATCGGTGCCGCAGGCGTTGCGGGATCTGGATAATGTGGTGCTATTGCCGCATTTGGGCACGTCCTCGCGGGAGGTGCGTGTGGATATGTGGCTGATGGCGGTTGAGAATTTGAAAGCTGGCGTCGCGGGCGAAACGCCTCCGAACCTCGTTTAGCGGCCCACGGCTTCGCGCCAATGACGGCGGCACAGAGAGATATAGGTCTCGTTGCCGCCGATCTGCACCTGCGCGCCCTCCTTGATCGCGCCACCCTGCGCATCTTGCCGCACCACCATCGTCGCCTTCTTACCGCAGTGGCATATCGTGCGGACCTCGCGCATTTCATCTGCCAGTGCCAGCAAGGTCGCAGACCCGGGGAACAGCAGACCGCGGAAATCCACGCGTAAACCATAGCACATGATCGGCACACCCAGATCATCCACCGCACGCGCCAGTTGCCAGACCTGATCGGGGCTTAGAAACTGTGCCTCGTCGATAAAAATGCAGGCGCAAGGGCCGGAGGCGAGACGCTGTTCAATCTTGGCCAGCAAATCTTCGCCCGTCTCGAAGGTGTCGGCCTCATGACCGATGCCGATGCGAGACGCGATGCGCCCGTCGCCTGCGCGATTGTCGAATTTAGCGGTCATCAGATACGGCACCATGCCGCGTTCGACATAGTTATGCGCTGCCTGCAACAGCACGGTCGATTTGCCCGCGTTCATGGTCGAATAATGAAAGTAAAGCTTTGCCATGGCCCTCTTTAGCGTCAGGCAGCCGCCGCGTTCAAGATCGAGATGTACCCGTTGGCGCAACCATCAAGAAACCGTCCAGACCGCTGCAGAAATGACCCACCGCCGCGGCGACGAACGGTGGGCCGCATCTGATCTAGCCGCGACGCTGCACCAGCACAGAACCCACGGAATATCCGGCCCCGAAGGAACAGATCAGCCCGGTATCACCATCGACCAGATCGTCAGAGTATTTTGAAAACGCGATGATGGATCCGGCAGAGGATGTGTTGGCGTAGTCTTGCAGGATATTCGGCTGCTCGCCTGCTTCGGGCTCACGCCCAAGCACTTTGCGACCGATAAAGTCGTTCATCGATTTGTTCGCCTGATGCAGCCAGAGACGCTTCAGGTCCGTGGCCTCGACCCCTTCGTGGGCCATGTGGCCCGCGATGTGTTCGGCGACCATGGGCAGCACTTCCTTGAACACCTTACGTCCGTTTTGCATGAACTGCATGTCACGCCGGTCTGCCACGCCATCGGGGCGCGAGCGACGCAAGAAACCGTTGTTGTTGCGGATGTTGTTGGAAAATTCGGTCGCGCAACGGGTTGATTTGATTTCAAAATAAGGGCCAGACGCATCCTCTGCGCGTTCGATCAACACGGCCGTTGCCACGTCGCCAAAGATAAAGTGGCAGTCCCGGTCACGCCATTCCAGGTGGGCCGAGCATATCTCGGGGCAGACCACCAGCGCCGAGCGGATCGAGCCGGAGCGGATCATATCAGCCGCCGCTTGGATGCCGAAGGTCGCGGAGGAACAGGCAACGTTCATGTCAAAGGCAAAGCCATTGATGTCCAGCAACTGCTGAATTTCGATCGCGACCGCCGGATAGGCGCGTTCGAGGTTCGATGCCGCGCAGATCACGGCATCCACATCAGCGGCAGTCTTGCCTGCCTGTTTTAGTGCCTTTTGCGCCGCATCCAGAGCCATCTCGGCCATCAGGCCGGGTTCGTCATCTGATCGCTGACGCAGCAGCGGATGCATCACTTTGGGGTCAAGAATACCCGTCTTATCCATGACATAGCGCTGCTCGATGCCCGATGCCTTGACGATGAACTCCTCCGAAGAGTGTTCCTTGGCGGGCAGCTCTCCTGCCTCGATCTCGGCGGCATGTTCGAGGTTGTACAGATCGGCATAGGCGTTGAACGCCTTGACCAGCTCGGCGTTAGTGATGACCTGTTCCGGCGTAAAAATGCCGCTACCAGTAATGGCGGGTGTGTACATGGGTAAACCTTTTTCAGCGTTGTCCGAGTAGGCCAAAGAACGGCTGCCGGGTCAAGACCAGCGGGCGCTGGCAGACAAGGGCAGGGGACAATGAGGGGGAGGAAAGGGGGGACCTGCGCCAAGCAATCCGGCGCGGCGCAGGTCCACGAGGGCGTTTAGCCCTGAAGCGATTTAACGCCGATTTCATCTTCGGCTTGCGCCTTGATGGCCAACGCAGCGGCATAGGCACCGGCAGCCGTGGTGAAATACGGGATCTTGTCATACAGCGCGATAGAGCGGATGGATTTGCTATCCTCAACCGCTTGCGTGCCTTCGGTGGTGTTCAGCACCAGATGGATCGCGTCGTCCTTCATCATATCGGTGATGTTCGGACGGCCCTCATAGACCTTGTTCACGATCTCGCAGGCGATGTCATGTTCTGTCAGCCAAGCCGCAGTGCCGCGGGTGGCGCGCAGGGTGAACCCTTGGTCCAGCAAGATGCGGGCGGCGGTCAGCATCTCTTCTGACTTGTCCATATCCTTGACCGAGAAGAACACACAGCCCGACCGCGGCAGCGGGTTGCCGGCCCCCATCTGGGCCTTCAGGAAGGCACGCGGGAAGTCGCGGTCCCAGCCCATGACCTCGCCGGTGGACCGCATTTCTGGCCCTAGCAGCGTGTCGACACCGGGGAAACGCGCAAAGGGAAGCACCGCTTCTTTGACCGAGAACCAAGGCATGTTCGGATCGGCCAGCGTCATCGGATCGCCCAAGGGTAGCACGTCGTCATAGGCGGCATCATCGCGGTAGGGCGCACGCAATGGGAAGGCCGAAAGCTTTTCACCGGCCATGATCCGTGCCGCGATTGACGCAATCGCGCTGTCTGTCGCCTTGGCAACAAACGGGACGGTGCGCGAGGCACGCGGGTTGACTTCGATCAGGTAGATTTCGCCATCCTTAACCGCAAACTGGATGTTCATCAGGCCCACAACGTTCAGCGCCAGCGCCAACGCCTTGGTCTGTTTTTCGACCTCTGCGATAATCTCGCTGCTCAGTGAGTAGGGCGGCAGCGAACAGGCGCTATCGCCCGAGTGCACGCCGGCCTCTTCGATGTGCTGCATGATGCCGGCGACATGAACGTCGGTGCCGTCTGACAGCGCATCTACGTCAAGTTCAACCGCACCGGACAGGTAGTGGTCCAGCAACACGGGGCTTTTGCCTGATACGACAACGGCTTCGCGGATATACCGTTCAAGGCTGGCCTGATCGCGCACAATCTCCATCGCGCGGCCGCCCAGAACGTAAGACGGGCGGATCACCAGCGGAAAGCCGATGTCTGCTGCGATCTCAAGCGCTTCGGCGTCGGAGTGGGCGATACCGTTATGCGGCTGTTTCAGGCCCAGCGATTGCACCAGCTGCTGGAACCGTTCGCGGTCTTCGGCAAGGTCGATCATGTCGGGCGTGGTGCCAAGGATCGGGATGCCCGCCTCTTGCAGCGCTTGCGCGATCTTCAGCGGTGTCTGGCCGCCGAACTGAACGATGACGCCGTGCAGCGTGCCGTTTTCCTGTTCGACCCGCAGAATTTCCATCACATGTTCAAAGGTGACGGGTTCGAAATACAGCCGGTCCGACGTGTCATAGTCGGTCGACACGGTTTCAGGGTTACAGTTGACCATGATCGTTTCATAGCCCGCGTCGGTCAGCGCATAACAGGCATGACAGCAGCAATAGTCAAACTCGATCCCTTGGCCGATCCGGTTCGGACCACCGCCTAGAATGACGACTTTTTTACGATCGCTGGGGCGGGCTTCGCATTCGACCTCGCCAAAAGCCGGAGCCTCGTAGGTCGAATACATATAGGGTGTTTGCGCTTCGAATTCGGCGGCGCAGGTGTCGATCCGTTTGAACACGGCCTTGACGCCAAGGTTCAGACGGGCACGGCGCACGTTGTCTTCTTCGCGACCTGTCAGCGTGCCAAGACGCGCGTCGGTAAAGCCCATCATCTTGAGCTTGCGCATGCCATCCTCGGTCAGCGGCAGACCATCCTTGCGGACCTCTGCTTCGGCATCGACGATCTCGCGGATGCGGGCAAGGAACCACGGATCGAACATGGTGACGCCGTGGATATCCACGTCAGACATGCCGTGACGCATCGCCTGCGCAATGGTGCGCATCCGGTCCGGCGTTTGCTTGCTGATCGCGGCAATCAGGGCGGCTTCGTTCTGCGCCGCATCGGCGGGCAGATCGCTATCGAGCCCGGGAATGTCGACCTCGTCAAAGCCGGTCAGCCCGGATTCCATCGACGCCAGCGCCTTTTGCAGCGACTCGTGGATCGTGCGGCCAATGGCCATCGCTTCGCCCACAGATTTCATCGCCGTCGTCAGATAGGGCTCGGAACCAGGGAATTTTTCGAATGCGAACTTCGGGATCTTGGTGACGACATAGTCGATTGTCGGCTCAAACGAGGCAGGCGTCACACCGGTGATGTCGTTGTCGAGTTCATCGAGGGTAAAGCCGACAGCCAGTTTGGCTGCGATCTTGGCAATCGGGAAACCCGTCGCCTTGGAGGCCAACGCCGAGGACCGCGACACGCGGGGGTTCATTTCGATCACAACCATGCGCCCGTCAGCGGGGTTCACGGCCCATTGTACGTTCGAGCCACCGGTCTCTACGCCGATCTCGCGCAGCACGGCGATCGAGTGGTTGCGCATGATCTGGTATTCTTTGTCGGTCAGCGTCAGGGCAGGGGCCACGGTGATCGAATCGCCTGTGTGTACACCCATCGGATCGATGTTCTCGATCGAGCAAACGATGATCGCATTGTCAGCGGTGTCACGTACCACCTCCATTTCGAACTCTTTCCAGCCAAGCAAGCTTTCGTCGATCAGGATTTGCCCCATTGGCGACGCGTCCATGCCCGAGCGGCAGTAGAATTCGTAATCGTCGCGGTTATAGGCCACGCCACCGCCGGTGCCGCCCATGGTAAAGGCAGGGCGGATAATTGCGGGCAGGCCGACATAGTCCAGCGCGTCGAGCGCAAGCTGAACCCCCGCCGCAAGGTCTTTCTTGCCGCTGGCCGCAACCGGCGCTGTGACGATGGTTGCCTTGGGGTTTTCGATGCCCAACCGGTCCATCGCTTCGCGGAAAAGTTTGCGATCCTCTGCCATTTCAATGGCTTCGCGTTTCGCGCCAATCATCTCGACGTTGAATTTCTCCAGCACGCCCATCTCTTCGAGCGCGAGCGATGTGTTCAGCCCGGTCTGGCCGCCCATTGTCGGCAGCAGCGCGTCGGGGCGTTCTTTTTCGATGATCTTGGCGACAATTTCAGGGGTGATGGGTTCGATGTAGGTGGCATCTGCCAGCCCGGGATCGGTCATGATCGTCGCAGGGTTGGAGTTCACGAGGATGACCCGGTAGCCTTCTTCTTTCAGGGCCTTGCAGGCCTGCGCGCCGGAGTAGTCGAACTCGCACGCCTGACCGATGACAATGGGCCCCGCTCCAATGATCATGATCGACTGGATATCGGTTCTTTTTGGCATGGCTCAGGCCCCCGGATGTTTGCAAATTCTCCGCGTTATAGGCCTTGGGGACAGAGGTGCAAGGGGGCATATCGGGATAGGGGGCGTGTTTTCAGGCAACACCCGCGTAGCAGGCACGCAGCGTTATGCCGCGCGGTGCCGGTTTCCCTTAACCAAGGGTCAGAAATGCCCGCAAAGAGGCCTCGAAGTCGCGCGGCTTTTCCGCATGTAGCCAGTGGCCTGCGCCCGGCAGTTTGGCAAAGCGGGCCTGCGGGAACAGCGCCTTGATGACGGGGCGATCTTCGGATTTGACATAGGTGGAGTTGCCGCCGGACAGGAACAGCACCTCCCCCTCGTATTGTCCATCGACCCCGTCGGGCCAGCCGACGATTTTGGACATATCGGCTTCGAGCACATCAAGATTAAGCTTCCACGTCTTGTTGGGCACATCCAGTGACTGGGTGAAAAAGCTTTGTAGTGCGGGCTCAACGCCAGAAGCGGCCAGTTGCTCTGCCGCGTCAGAGCGGCGGGTGAGCGTGGCCAGATCAACGCTGCGCATCGCGTCGATAAATTCCTGCTGGCTGTGGCCATAGGTGACGGGGGCGATATCGGCCACCACTAGGCGGTTCACGAGGTCAGGATGGTTCAGCGCCAGCATCATCGCGGCCTTCCCGCCCATCGAATGCCCGCAGACATCCATCGGCGCGCCAAGGTGTCGGATGACCTCGGCCAGATCAGTCGCCATCTCGGGGTAGCTTTGGCTTTGCGCACGCGGGCTGTCGCCGTGGTTACGCATGTCGACCGTGATTACGTGGCGCTGGTCGGACAGACGTTTAGCAATCACACCCCAGTTGCGCCCAGACCCGAAAAGACCATGCACGATTAACAGGGCGGGGGCGTCGGTAGCGGTGCCATATTCGGTATAATTCAACATGCCCAAAGATGTAGGGCCATTGCAGCCAATGTGCCAGAGCGTTTAAGGTCGCCCCATGTTGGATCAAAAAGACCTAGATAACAAAGCACAGGAATTGCAACGTGGGTTGCAGGACAAATTGGGCGTGCAGGGGCGCGATGTCTCTCATGCACTGGCCCGTGCCGGACGCCGCTTGCCAGCACGGGTGCAGCGCCAAGGCAAAGTCTTTGCGCAGGCGGTCTTTATGTCGCGCAATCCCAAGGTGGCACGACAGCTTGACGGTGCGACGACGCAGGCCGCCTATGCCGAGGTGATGACCCACATCGAAGGCATCGACGTGGTTGAGCGGCGCAAGGACCGGTTGCTGCACCTTGCCGCCAGCGTGGCGTTCAACCTGTTGTTCGTCACGGTCGCCTTTATCACCTTTCTATGGTGGCGCGGGTACATCTAACGCGACAGGTAGAGAAGCTGCACAATAACAAAAGCCCCGCCGCAGGAATGCAGGCGGGGCTTTTGCGTAAGGCGTTGGTGGGGCGCTGCCCCGCCCTTGCGGGCCCCCCGGGATTTTATCCCATTTGGATGGGCCCGGGGCGCGGCGCTTTAGAGATCGGGGTAGATCGGGAAGCGGGCGCAAAGCGCTTCGACTTCGGCTTTGACTTTTGCTTCGACGTCGGCGTTGCCGTCGGCCCCATTGGCGGCCAACCCGTCGACGACTTCGATGATCCAGTCAGCGATCTGGCGGAATTCATCCTCTCCAAACCCGCGTGTGGTTGCAGCGGGCGAGCCCAGACGGATGCCGGAGGTGACCATGGGCTTTTCAGGGTCAAACGGTACGCCGTTTTTGTTGCAGGTGATATGCGCACGACCCAGTGCTTTTTCGGTGTCGTTGCCTTTGACGCCTTTGGGGCGCAGGTCGACCAGTAGCAGGTGTGTATCAGTGCCGTGGGTGATCGTGTCGAGCCCGCCTTTGATCAGCTGGTCGCTGAGGGCCTGGGCGTTTTTAACGACCTGCTGGATGTAGGTCTTGAACTCGGGCTTAAGCGCTTCGCCGAAGGCCACGGCTTTGGCCGCGATGACATGCATCAGCGGGCCACCCTGAATGCCGGGGAAGATGGCCGAGTTGAACTTTTTGGCCAGCGCTTCGTCGTTGGTCAGGATCATGCCGCCGCGCGGTCCGCGCAGGGTTTTGTGGGTTGTCGTTGTGGCCACATGCGCGTGGGGGAAAGGCGAGGGATGTTCGCCCGCTGCAACCAGACCGGCAAAATGCGCCATGTCTACGTGCAGGTAAGCACCGACCATATCGGCAATTTCGCGCATGCGTTTGAAATCGATCTGGCGCGGGATGGCAGAGCCCCCTGCGATGATCATTTTTGGCTGGTGCTCTTTGGCCAGCGCTTCGACCTGATCATAGTCGAGCAGATTGTCTTCCTTGCGCACGCCGTACTGGATGGCGTTGAACCACTTGCCGGACTGGTTCGGCTTGGCCCCGTGTGTCAGGTGGCCGCCCGCGTCCAGGCTCATCCCCAGAATGGTGTCGCCGGGTTGCAGCAGCGCGGTGAACACACCCTGGTTTGCCTGCGAGCCAGAGTTCGGCTGGACGTTGGCGAAGTCGCAGTTGAACAGTTTGCAGGCGCGTTCAATGGCCAGGTTTTCTGCCACGTCGACAAATTCACACCCGCCATAATAGCGACGGCCCGGGTACCCTTCGGCGTATTTGTTGGTCATCACTGACCCTTGCGCCGCCATAACAGCCGCAGAGACGATGTTCTCGGAGGCGATTAGTTCGATCTCGTTACGCTGGCGGCCCAGCTCGTCTGTGATGGACCCAAAGATTTCGGGATCGGCTTCGGACAGGGGGGTGGTGAAAAAACCGGTCATGGGCATGGTTCCTTTGACTGCAGATACGGGTTGCAGGTGGTCTAGCTTAATCCGGTACGGGGGTGAAGGTCGTATTACGCCGGTCGCACCGTCATATGCGGCAAAGCTGGTAGGCCCGCGCGATATGTGGTTCTTTTGACTGTGAATATCCCTCATTGGAAACATCCGCCCATGAAGATCGCTTTTATCGCAAGCCGCTCTGATGTTGCACAAGATGCGCTGACCGCGCTCAGCGCCCGATATGGCAATGCCACGCGCGAAGAGGCCGAAGTGATTGTGGCCCTAGGGGGCGACGGGTTCATGCTGCAGGCACTGCACGACTCGCAAGAATTGTCGACGCCGGTCTATGGGATGAACCGCGGCACGATCGGGTTCTTGATGAACACCTATGCCGAGGAAGATTTGGTGGCGCGGCTACGTGCCGCCGAGGAAGCGGTGATTAACCCGTTGGTGATGGTCGCGACCCATGCGAATGGCGAAACGTCCAAAGCGCTGGCCCTGAACGAGGTCGCCTTGCTGCGCGAGGGCCCGCAGGCGGCCAAGCTGCGCATTAGCGTCGATGGGCGCATTCGGATGGAAGAATTGGTCTGCGATGGCGCACTGGTGGCGACGCCTGCCGGGTCCACCGCCTATAATTACTCCGCGCACGGCCCGATCCTGCCGATTGGCGCGGACGTGCTGGCCCTGACGGCGATGGCAGCGTTTCGGCCACGGCGCTGGCGCGGGGCCTTGCTGCCGAAAACGGTGACCGTACGCTTTGATGTGCTAGAGCCCGCCAAACGCCCTGTGATGGCCGACGCCGACGGGAATTCCTACCGCGATGTCGTCGCGGTCGAGATCACCTCGGACCCTTTAATCAAGCACCGTATCCTGTTCGATCCGGGCCACGGTCTGGAAGAACGGCTGATCAGCGAGCAGTTCAACTAATCCGCGTTTCAGACGGAACCGCGGTGCCTTTGGCGCGTTGATATTCCGAGACGCATGAGAGGCCATTCAGGTGCTTCCATCGTTTGGAATTATAGCAAAAGGAGACCTGACATGAATTGGGATACAATCAAAGGTAACTGGAGCCAGATGACCGGTAAGGTTAAAGAAGAATGGGGTGATCTGACCGACGATGACCTGACAGAAGCCGCCGGTGAACGCGATCAGCTGGTCGGCAAGATTCAGGCGCGCTACGGCGTTGCCAAAGACGAGGCGGAGCGTCAGGTAGACAGCTTCGTGGCTAAGCATTAACCCGCCCAGTGATTGAATAAAGAAGGCGGCTCAATGAGCCGCCTTCTTTACGTTTGGGGACACGACAGCGCTTAGGCGCTCTTGGCATATCCAATGGTTTGCAGCGCTGCCTTGATCTCGTCCAGAATGGCGGGGTCGTCGATTGTAGCCGGCAGCTTGAAAGGCTCCGAATCTGCGAGTTTGACCATCGTGGCCCGCAGGATCTTGCCCGAACGGGTTTTGGGCAGGCGCTCCACGACCAAGGTCATTTTATAGGCCGCAACAGGCCCGATCTGGTCGCGTACCAGCTTTACGCATTCGGCTTCGATCTCTGCGTGCGGACGGTTGACGCCTTTGGACAGGCAGACAAACCCCATCGGGGCCTGTCCCTTCAGCTGATCGCTGACGCCGATCACGGCACATTCGGCAACATCAGGGTGGCTTGCCAGAACTTCCTCCATCGCGCCGGTCGATAGGCGGTGGCCCGCGACGTTAATCACGTCATCGGTGCGCGCCATGATATAAAGATATCCGTCCTCATCAATCTTTCCCGCATCGCCGGTTTCGTAATATCCCGGATAGGTCGTGAGGTAACTTTTGCGAAACCGCTCTTCGGCATTCCACAAGGTTGGCAGCGTGCCGGGGGGCAGGGGCAGCTTGATCGCGATAGAGCCGAGCGTGCCTGCAGGCTGTGGTTCGCCTGCCTCGTTCAGAATCTGCACATCATAGCCGGGCATCGGCACCGTGGGGGAGCCGACCTTGACCGGCAGCGCCTCGAGCCCCGCGGGGTTGCCGACGATGGTGTAGCCGGTTTCGGTCTGCCACCAATGGTCATAGACAGGTTTGCCCAGCTTTTCTTGCGCCCAGATCACGGTATCGGGGTCGGCCCGTTCCCCCGCCAGATAAAGCGCACGCAAGCACGAAATGTCGTATTTCCCGATCTCTTCGCCCTTGGGGTCTTCGCGTTTGACGGCGCGGATCGCGGTGGGGGCGGTAAAGAAGCTGCGCACATTGTGTTCAGAGATAACGCGCCAGAAGGTGCCCGCATCAGGTGTACCCACGGGCTTGCCTTCGAACACGACTGTCGTGTTGCCATGCACCAGCGGGCCATAGCAGATATAGCTGTGGCCCACGACCCAGCCCACATCGGACGCGGCCCAGAACACGTCGCCGGGATCGACGTTATAGATGTTCTTCATCGTCCAGTTCAGTGCAACCAGATGGCCAGCGGTCTGGCGCACGACGCCCTTGGGCGCGCCGGTCGTGCCCGAGGTGTAAAGAATGTAGGCGGGGTGGTTGCCCTCGACCGCAATGCAGGGGGAAGGGGGCGTGCCTTCTTGCGCGTCGTGCCAATCCAGGTCGCGCCCCGGTATCAAATCGCAGGGGGCCTGTTTGCGCTGCAGGATCAGGCAGAAATCGGGTTTATGGTCGGCCTGTTCGATGGCCCCGTCCAGCAGCGGCTTGTAGGCCACCACGCGCGAAGGTTCCAACCCGCAGGACGCGGCGATGATGGCTTTGGGGGTGCAGTCGTTGATCCGCACGGCCAGCTCGTTTGACGCAAAGCCGCCGAATACAACCGAATGCACCGCCCCGATCCTCGCACAAGCCAGCATCGCCTCAAGTGCTTCGGGGACCATCGGCATATAGATGATCACGCGGTCGCCTTTGCCCACGCCATTCGCCTGCAGCACACCTGCGACGGCGGCGACGCGGGTTTGCAGCTCGGCAAAAGTAATCTTGGTCTGGGTGCCGGTGATCGGGCTGTCGTGGATAATCGCCACCTGATCGGCGCGGCCGTTTTCGACGTGCCGGTCCACGGCGTTGTAACACGCATTTACCTTGGCATCCGCGAACCATTCGTACAGATCATTACCTTTTTCGAACAGCGCCTGACGCGGAGCTTGCTCCCAGTCGATGGCTTTGGATTGCTCTAACCAGTAGGCTTCAGGATCGTCCTGACAGCTTTTGTAAATGTCGTGATACCCCATAAGCGGCTCCCTCCCGTGAACGCGTATCACTTTTGGTAGGCCAGAGCCGCGGGCAAGAGCAAGAGCTTGCGCCTAAAACACGTGCCATCCAGCAATAAATTTTACAGGAGCCGCTGTGCTGCCTGTGTGGAAATTGACAAGCGCGTTCTGGCCGATGCACGGCATCCTGCCAACGACCGGATGCAAAATGTCGGATTCAGACCATTGCGTCGAATTTGGATCAGACCGGGGGCGGTAAGGGGCGCAGCGTCGGGTTCAGGGGCCGCATATCGCTGCCCCTTGCGTCTTTGAACAAAGGTCCAAGACAATGGGTGACAAGCTCGCCAACAAGAAGAAAAAGTCCAAAGCCGACGCGCGGCCTGCCAAGCCGACGCCAAGCAACGTGTCCGATATCAAGGCACCGTTTGCCGCAAAAGGCATCAAGCCGGCCAAGTAATCCCGCGCCGGTTCCGGTCGAACGCCGCCCCCCGCGTGAGGGCGGCGTTTTCACATGGGGCTTAGCCGTATTCGGCGACGGGCGTGCCCGCGATAGCCCCGACGTTCAGCAGCCCGCGTGCGGTAATGGAGGATGACACGATGTGGGCGCGGTTGCCCATCCCCATCAAGATCGGTCCGACCTCAAGCCCGCCCCCCTTCATTTTTAGGATGTTGCGCACGCCCGATGCGGCGTCTGCATGGGCAAAGACCAACACGTTGGCGGCTCCTTCCATCCGGTTCGAGGGCAGCAGTCGTTTGCGCAGCTCGGGATCAAGCGCGGCGTCGATGTTCATCTCGCCTTCATAGCAGAAGTCGTGGTTGCCGGCGTCCAGCAATCGCAGCGCGGCACGCAAGCGTTTGCCCGATCCTTCCCCCTGATTGCCGAACTGGCTTTGCGAACACAGCGCGATTTTGGGTTCGATGCCAAAGCGCTGCACATGGCGCGCAGCCCCGATGGCGATCTCGGCGATCTGTTCGGGGGTGGGGTGCAGATGGACCTGCGTGTCCGCGATGAACAATGGCCCGTCTTCAAGGATCATCAGCGACAGGGCCCCGTGCGGGCGACGCCCGTCGCGGCCCAGAACCTGTTCGATATAGTTCATGTGCCAGCGGAATTCCCCGAAGGTACCGCAAATCAGGCTGTCGGCCTCTTCGCGATGGACCATGACAGCACCGATGGCAGTGGTGTTGGTGCGCATGATCGCGCGGGCGATGTCGGGCGACACGCCACGGCGGGCCATCAGGTTGTGATAGGTCTCCCAATAGTCGCGGTAGCGCGGGTCATTTTCGGGGTTCACCAGATCCACAGTCTCGCCCAGTTTGATGGTGAGACCCGCCTTTTCGATGCGGCGTTCGATGACATCCGGGCGGCCGATCAGGATGGGCCGCTCGTTGGTTTCCTCGACCATCGCCTGCGCGGCGCGCAATACGCGTTCGTCTTCGCCCTCGGCAAAGACGATCCGGCGAGGCGCAATGCGGGCGGCTTCGAAAACGGGGCGCATCAACATGGAGGATTTGAAGACCGAGCTGTCCAGCTTGTGGCGGTAAGCGGCTAGATCCTCGATCGGGCGGGTGGCGACGCCTGTCTCCATCGCGGCCTTCGCCACGGCGGTCGAGACGACACCGATCAAGCGTGGATCAAAGGGTTTGGGGATCAGGTAATCGGGGCCGAATGTCAGCTGCTCGCCCTGATAGGCCGCTGCCGCCTCGGCCGACGTGGTGGCGCGGGCGAGGGCTGCAATGCCGTCGATACAAGCGATCTTCATCTCGTCGTTGATGGTCGTTGCGCCGACGTCCAGTGCCCCCCGAAAGATAAAGGGGAAGCACAGCACGTTATTGACCTGATTGGGAAAATCCGACCGGCCCGTCGCGATAATCGCGTCAGGGGCAACGGCGCGGGCAAGGTCGGGCATGATCTCGGGCGTGGGATTGGCCAAAGCAAAGATGATCGGCTGCGGCGTCATTTTCTGCACCATTTCAGGGCTCAGCACACCGGGGCCGGACAGGCCGAGGAACAGATCGGCGTCATGGATCACATCGGCCAGATCACGCAGGTCGGATTTCTGCGCGTATTCCGATTTGATCGGGTTCATGTCGATCTCGCGGCCCTCGTAGACCAGCCCGTGAATATCGCACAGCCAGACGTTCTCGCGTTTGACACCGAGTTTCAGCAGCATGTTCAGGCAAGCAATGCCCGCCGCGCCGCCACCTGTGGATACGATCTTGATGTCCTCGAATTTCTTGCCCGCTACAAAAAGCGCGTTCTTCACGGCGGCACCAACGACAATCGCCGTGCCGTGCTGGTCGTCGTGGAAAACCGGTATGTTCATCCGCTCGCGGCAGATGCGTTCCACGGTAAAGCAGTCGGGGGCCTTGATGTCTTCGAGGTTGATCGCGCCAAAGGTCGGTTCCAGCGCGCAGACCAGATCGGCGAGCTTTTCAGGATCGGTTTGGTCAAGTTCGATATCGAAACAGTCGATATTGGCGAACTTTTTGAACAGGACGGCTTTGCCCTCCATCACCGGCTTGGACGCAAGCGCGCCGATGTTGCCAAGCCCCAAGACTGCGGTGCCGTTGGTGACAACGCCCACCAGATTCGCGCGGGTGGTATAGAGGGCAGCCGTTGTGGGATCAGCCTTGATTTCAAGGCAGGCTTCGGCGACGCCGGGGGAATAGGCCCGCGCCAGATCACGGCCATTTGCCAGCGGTTTCGTCGCACGCACTTCGAGTTTTCCGGGCTTGGGAAAGGCGTGATAGTCCAGCGCGGCTTGGCGCAGATTTGGCGCATCGGTCATGTTTTGGCGGTCCTTTAAGAGAGTAGTTTAGCGTTAAACTAAATTTCAAGCCGCGCCAATACGACTTTTGGAGAGGGGCGCTGCACCGCGCAGGGCAGGGGTGATCATGCAGGTGGGAGGGGGCCAGTCCCCATCGCGGCAGGCCGCGATCCCCCCGGAGTTTGCCTGGCAAAATGAAGCTGCGCATTTTTCCGCTTTTGGCATCGCAACTTTGGCGAAAGGTTTTTATAGTTTTATGAAACCTTGGGGGATTTATGACCAACGATTTGCGCCAGCACGCCAGCGCCGTGCAAGAAAATGCCTATGCGCCCTATTCCAACTTCAAGGTGGGGGCGGCGCTGCGCACGGCGTCGGGGTCGATTTTCGTCGGCTGCAATGTAGAGAACGTGGCCTACCCCGAGGGCACCTGCGCCGAAGCGGGGGCGATTGCGGCGATGATTGCGGCGGGCGAAACAGCCTTTGTCGAGGCTTATGTGATCGCGGGAAGCCCTATGCCCGTCACGCCCTGCGGCGGCTGTCGTCAGAAACTGGCAGAGTTCGGACAGGGCGAGGCGCGCGTGACCATGGCGACCGTTTCTGGCGTTGAAGAGGTGATGACGATGGCCGAGCTGCTGCCCGGCGCCTTTGGCCGCGCCCATATGGAGCGCTAGGCCATGGATGCCCGCGCGATCCTGTCCAAACTGCGACACCGGCGGTCATTGAACCGCGAAGAGCTGGTCTGGTTCGCGATGGCTTTGGCAGATGGTCGGGTCAGTGATGCACAGGCCGGGGCGTTTGCGATGGGTGTCTGTCAGGTCGGCCTGAGCGATGTGGGGCGCGTCGCCCTGACGCTGGCCATGCGCGACAGCGGACGGGTGTTTGACTGGGACCTGAACGGGCCGGTGTTGGATAAGCATTCCACTGGCGGCGTCGGCGATTGTGTAAGCCTTGTGCTGGCGCCGGCTTTGGCAGCTTGCGGGGCCTTTGTGCCGATGATCTCGGGACGCGGGCTGGGGCATACCGGCGGGACGCTCGACAAGCTCGAAGCGATCCCGGGAGTGAATACCACGTTGGACGAGGCGCAGTTTCGCGCGGTGGTGGCGAGAGCTGGCTGCGCGATTGTCAGTGCGACCGACGGTATCGCGCCTGCGGACAAACGTCTTTATGCGGTGCGCGATGTCTCTTCGACCGTGGACAGTCTGGATTTGATCACCGCGTCGATCCTGTCGAAAAAGCTCGCGGCGGGGCTGGACGGCTTGGTATTGGACGTCAAGGTCGGCAGCGGTGCCTTTATGAAAGATCTGGCGCAGGCGCAGGCGCTTGCCACAGCGTTGACCAAGACTGCGAATGCCAGTGGATGCCGGACAACGGCGGTGATTAGCGACATGAGCCAACCTTTGGTGCCAAGCCTTGGCAATGCGCTTGAGGTGGCAGAGGTGATGCGTGTCCTGACGGGGCACAGCAAGGGGCCGATCGTATCGGTCTGTGCGGCCCTTGGGGGTGTTTTGCTGGCCAATGCCGGGCTGGCCGGCGACGTGCAGGTCGGCGCGGATATGATCGCCCAAGCGATCCGGTCGGGGCGCGCGGCGGAACGGTTTGGCGTGATGATCGCCGCCATGGGTGGCCCTGCGAAGTTCGTTGAAAACTGGACGCGGTTCCTGCCCGAGGCACCAATCATCCGCGAAGTGCCCGCAGCCAAAGCCGGTTATGTGACAGCGATTGACGGCGAAGCGTTGGGCCTAGCCGTGGTCGCCTTGGGCGGCGGTCGCGCGGTCGAGACGGACCAGATCAACCCCGCCGTCGGGATTTCCGACGTTGTGCGGCTTGGGGCCAAGGTGTCGTCCAAAGGCCCGCTGGCAGTCGTTCATGCCGCCCGCGCCGATGATGCCGAACGTGCAGCGCAGGCGGTGCGGGGCGCGATTACGATTGGCCCGAAGCCGGTCCCTATCCCTGATTTGATTGTAGAGAGGGTCGGCTGATGGCGCGTGCTTTTCTGATCGTAATGGATTCAGTCGGCATCGGCGGTGCACCGGACGCGGACACTTTCTTTAACGGTGCGGTGCCAGATACCGGTGCGAATACCTTGGGCCATATCGCGCAGGCTTGCGCCGAGGGACGGGCCGAAAACGGGCGTAGCGGCCCTTTGACAGTACCGCATCTGGCGTCGCTGGGTCTGGGCCCTGCCATTGAACTGGCCAGCGGGCTTCGTATCGACAGTCTGGATTGCGTCCTCAGCGGCACATGGGGGGCAGCGACGGAAGTGTCGCGGGGCAAGGATACGCCGTCGGGGCATTGGGAATTGGCGGGTTTGCCCGTGCCGTGGGACTGGCATTACTTTCCCGAGGTGTCGCGGTCGTTTCCGCCCGAACTGGTGGCGCAGCTTGCGGCCTTTGCGGGGACGGACGAGATTTTGGGCAACTGCCACGCCCCCGGCACCGCCATTATCGAGGAGTTTGGCGCGCAACACATCAAGACCGGTTTTCCGATCTGCTATACCTCGGCTGACAGTGTGTTGCAGATCGCCGCGCATGAAGAGAGTTTCGGCCTGCAACGGCTGTTGGACCTATGCGAAAAGATGGCTCCGATTGCGCATGAAATGAAAGTCGGTCGTGTGATTGCACGCCCCTTTGTCGGGGATGCACAAAGCGGGTTTACCCGCACGACCAACCGTCGCGATTTTGCAATCAAGCCGCCTGCGCCGGTGCTCAGCAACTGGGTGCAGGACAGTGGTGCGCACGTGTATGCGGTGGGCAAGATCGGTGACATCTTTTCGATGGCCGGTTTTGACGAGGTGCGTAAAGGGCCGGACGCGGCGCTGATGGGACATCTTGGCGATTTGATCGACACCGTCGAAGACGGCAGCCTGACCTTTGCGAATTTCGTCGAATTTGACAGTCTTTACGGGCACCGGCGCGATGTGTCGGGTTATGCTCGTGCGCTTGAATGGTTCGATGCCGAGATCGGCAAGCTGCTGGGGCGACTACGGACTGGTGATATGTTGGTTCTAACCGCAGATCATGGCAATGATCCGACATGGGTCGGCACCGACCACACGCGCGAGCGGGTGCCGGTTCTGGTGGCAGGACAGGGTGCTGGCAGCTTGGGACAGATCGGTTTTCGCGATGTCGCAACGTTGGTGGCGCGGCATCTAGGGGTCGCGGTGCCCGACTAAACTCTGTTCGGCGGCGTATCGGTCGGGTGGGGGCCAGCCCCCATCGCGGCAGGGCCGCGATCCCCCCGGAGTTTTGCTTGGCAAAATGAAGCCTGCCCGGACGCGGTGGTTGCGGGGCACGGCTTTTCGGGGCATGAGTTCAGCAAGTAATATGGAGAGCGCCCCGATGTCCGATATCATTGACCACCTGACCGTCGTTAATCATCCACTGGTGCAGCACAAGCTGACAATCATGCGGGATAAATTGACGTCCACCGCGGCGTTCCGCCAGTTGCTGCGCGAGATCAGCCAGCTTTTGGCATACGAGGTGACGCGCGGCCTGCCGATGACGACCAAGCGGATCGACACGCCAATGCAGCCTATGGACGCGCCGACGCTGGACGGCAAGAAACTGGCGCTGATTTCGATCCTGCGCGCGGGCAACGGGTTGATGGATGGGGTGCTTGAACTGATCCCGTCCGCGCGGGTCGGTTTTGTCGGTCTTTACCGCGACGAGGAAACGCTGCAGCCCGTCGAATACTACTTTAAGGTGCCAGAGGGGCTGGATGACCGTCTGGTCATTGCCGTGGACCCGATGCTGGCGACGGGCAATTCGTCTGTGGCGGCGATCGACATGCTGAAGAAGGCGGGCGCGACCAATATCCGGTTCCTGTGTCTGCTGGCCGCCCCCGAAGGTGTGGCGCGCATGAAAGAGGCCCATCCCGATGTGCCGATTGTGACCGCGGCTGTCGATGAGAAGCTGAACGAGCTGGGATATATCATTCCCGGGCTTGGTGACGCCGGTGACCGGATGTTCGGGACCAAATAAGGCGCAAATGGGCGATCCGGTGATCAGGGTGCTTTACTCTGAAACCGGGATCGCGCATGGTTTGTTTACTACATTGTGTGGGGGCGCAGATGAAATTTACTAGTATTGTGGCTGTAGCGGCGTTGATGAGCGCACTTGGAGCAGGAATTGCACAAGCGCAAAGCTTTCGCGACCAGCCAGCGGAATTCCCGTCGGCGTCGTATAAAGGCAAGCAATATGTTGACAGCAAAGGCTGTGTGTACATTCGGGCCGGTATTGATGGCAATGTGACCTGGGTGCCGCGCGTCTCGCGCAAGCGTCAGGGGGTGTGCGGGTTCAAACCGACCAATGTGCAAACAGCTGCCAGTGCACCTGCCGGTGCTGTTGACGCGCCGGTACAGATCACCGTGAACAGCGCGCCCGTCGCGGCCAAGCAGCCCACGGTTGCGGCACGGCCCTTGCCACAGCGCAAGGCCAAGCCGGTTGTTGTACGCCAGAAAGCACCCAAAGTCGTGCGCCAGCCGGTGCCGCGCTCTGTCGATGTGCCAGCAGCCCCTATAACGCAGGCTCCGGTTGCTGTTGCGCAGGTCCCCAGCACGTGTGCAGGGCGGTCGGCGATCAGCCAGCAATATTCCGGTTCGCGGACTAAAGGGGTTGTTGTGCGTTGCGGTCCGCAAACCGCGCCAATCCTGCCCTCGACAGCGCAGGTTGCTGTGACGGGAACAGCGCCGTCCCATGTGAGTACGACGCGCCGTGTGACGGCCCCTGCAAAACCCGCGCCTGCACATGCCTATACCCGCATTGTGCCAAAGCACGTCGCGATCAACCGCCAGAACACCTATGCCAATGTGGCCGTGCCAAAAGGCTATCGTCCCGTGTGGGAAGACGATCGTCTGAACCCGAAACGGGCAGAGCAGAACCTCGCCGGACGGTCCCAGATGCTGCTGATCTGGACCAACACCGTGCCGCGCCGTTTGATCAACCAGAAGACTGGTCAGGACGTTACGGCGCGCCTGCCGCTGGTTTATCCTTATACATCGGTTGAACAGCAGCGCCGTGACTTGGGCGACGTGACCTTTGCCAAACGCAACGGCCAACTGGTCAAGCGCATTGTACGCAACAAAAATGCTGCCCCAGCTAAGCGCAAGCCGGTCTATTCCAGCCGCTCTGCGCCGAAGCCGGTGGCAACTGCACCCGCGACCCCGCGTGCTGCGGGCAAGACCTATGTGCAAATCGGCGTTTATGGTGACAACGCAAACGCACAACGCGCCGCGCAACGTATCGCGCGGATGGGCATGGGCGCGCGGATCGGCAAATCCACCCGCGGCGGCAAGACCTATCTGTCGGTGCAGGCCGGACCTTTTGGCGCGTCCTCGGCCCCTGCGGCATTGGGCAAGCTGCGCGGTGCTGGCTATGGCGATGCTTATATCCGCTGACAGTCAAGTGCGATCACACAGACAAAAGGCCAGCCGGAGCGATCCGGCTGGCCTTTTGCGTTTTATATCAGTGTTTTGGTATCCGCGTTACCCGCCGCAGATGTTTTGCAACCGCAGCCAGTCCGCGTCGCTGAGCAGCGGGTCGGTTTCTTTGCCGTTCATCGGATCGCCCTCGATCAGGGGGAGGACCGTTTCGCCGGTGATGTCGCGCGCCTGCGCATAGGGAGTGCTGTGCAGCCGCTGCTTTTCGAACCGTGCGAGCAAGGCATCTACCGGTGGTTCGGGGGACGGTTCGGCCATCAGGTGCTCCGCATAGCGCGTCAGGGCCGCGTCGGATACATCGCCGGTCGTTAGTAACCGGAAGTTTTCGCGGATACTGATCGTCGCCAGCATATGTTGCAGCGGATCTGTGACGGTGCGTTTGGTTTGCTCTGCCAGAATATAGCCGCCCGCGATATCGGGGGATTCGTAGTCCTCGAACAGGGTTTTGTTCAGCACAATCAGACCGCCTGGCAGGTGCAGGCTGGGACGGGTCATGGCCGGCAGCACAACCATCGGTTCCGAAGACAGGCGCGCCCCGAGTTTTGCCAGCGCAGTCCGACCCCGCGCATTGGTGCAAGCGCCACCCGACACCCGTTCGATCTTTTTCAATAACGACGTCCCGATAGAGGTGCGTTTGACCTTGGGGACGACCTTGAGGGTGTGATCTTGTAAGGCACCGGGCAGCCAGAACAGCGCCACGGCCGCCACCACTAGCGCAGAGGTCAGCACCCCGGCAAAGCGCAACCGGCCGGGACGGGGGCGGTGGCGTTCGACGACACGGCGCAATGTTTCGATGGCGTCGATCATCTCTCCTTCGTTGTCGGGGATTTCCAGCGTTTCACTTGGGTCGCCATCGGGGTGGTAAATAGCAGGACGGATGCCGGGGTTCGACCGTGCCAAAGCCGCCAAGGACCAATGGGCCAACGCCTGATCCCTAAGGTCAGAGATTACCAACGTCGCATCGCCGATCGACACGATGACCTCGCGACGTTGCGCATCCGGGGCCGAACGCCAGAGTCCGGTTGCTTCCAACCGAGCGTATTTGGAAAGGGCTGTCATATCCTGAAGTATAGTGCCTAACTGTTTTGGATAGTTTACCACCTGACACGGGTTGAGCAATGGGTGGACTTACGACAGCATAGGAGAATTCTAAAGGAGCGCCCCGATGCAAATCAAACCCGCACATCCAGATGATGCCGCCAGACTGGCCGAGATGTGGTATCAAGGATGGCATCAGGCGCATGCCAGCGTTGTCCCTACAGCATTGACGACCCTGCGCACCCCCGAGGAATTCACGATGCGGATGCGCGTGCATCTCAAACATACGAAAGTGGCTTGGGTTGACGGACAGATTGCGGGCTTTTTTATGGTGGATCACGACGAGATCTATCAGTTCTACATCAGCGCCACCTTTCAAGGCTCTGGTCTGGCGCAGCAGATGATGGAGGCGACAGAGGCAGAGCTGGGCCACGGGTTGAAATGGCTGGCCTGTACGGTCGGCAATACGCGGGCTGCGCGGTTTTACGAGGCCTGCGGTTGGGTGCAGGCGGGCACGATCCCCTACGAGGTCGAAACCGGCGAAGGGCCGCTACAGATTGACGTCTGGCGGTATGAAAAACGGCTCGGGCCGGTCAATCAGGCAGAGACGATGATCGCTGCCGATCCGATCATCTCTCAAAACGTGATGTAGCATTAGCTATGACTTCGCGGCCTCGGCGCGCAGTTCGAATTTTTGTACCTTGCCGGTCGAGGTTTTTGGCAGCTCCTGAAAGATAACCCGTTTAGGCGTTTTGAACCCTGCAAGGGTTTGGCGGGCAAAGGCGATCATGCTGGCTTCGTCGCTTGTTGCACCGGGTTTAAGCTCGATAAACGCGCAGGGCACTTCCCCCCACTTATCATCCGGCTGCGCGACCACGGCAGCAAGGTTCACATCGGGATGGCCCATCAACACGCCCTCTACCTCGATAGATGAAATGTTTTCCCCGCCCGAAATAATGATATCCTTGGCGCGGTCCGCAATCTGTATGTGGCCATTGGGGTGTTGCACCGCCAGATCGCCGGAATGGAAATACCCGCCTGCAAATACTTCACGTGTTGCGGCGGGGTTCTTGAAATAGCCTTTCATCACCGAATTGCCGCGGATCATGATCTCGCCTTGGGTGGCACCATCCAGCGGGACTTGGGACATTTGGCTGTCCATCACGGTGATATCCTCCATCATGGGCATGGCGACGCCTTGGCGGGCTTTGATCGCAGCGCGTTCGGCCCCTTGAGCGTTGTCCCACGCGGGGTCCCACAGGCATTCTGTCACATGGCCATAGGTTTCGGTCAGCCCGTAGACCTGCGTGACGTTGAACCCCAAGGCTTCGATTTTGGACAGGGTGGCGGGGGCGGGGGGTGCACCGGCGGTGAACACCTCTACCTGATGGTTGAACGTGCGGCGTTCTGCTTCGGGGGCGTTCACCATCATGTTCAGGACAATAGGCGCACCGCCGAAGTGGGTCACGCCTTCGTCTGCGATGGCGTCATAGATTGCGGCTGCGGTAATGTCGCGGCAGCAGACCAGCGTGCCGCCAAGCAGGGGCATCATCCACGTGTGGTTCCAGCCATTGCAGTGAAACAGCGGCACGATCTGCATGAACACAGGCCGCGTCACCATGCGCCAGCTCACCACTGTCCCCATGGTCATCAGATAGGCGCCGCGATGATGATAGACCACGCCTTTGGGCCGCCCCGTGGTGCCAGAGGTATAGTTCAGCGCAAGGCTTTCCCATTCGTCGCTTGGCATATGCCATACGAAGGCAGGGTCGCCTTGCGCGATAAAATCTTCATAGGTCGGATGACGCCCTGTCGCGGCAAAACCGGCATCGGGCACTTCGATGAGCAAGGGCGCAGGCCCGTCCAGGTCGGCACAGGCGGCTTCGGCCAGATCGATGAACTGCGTATCAACCAGCAGCACCCGCGCTTCGCCGTGGTTCAGGATATAGCGCACCGTCGCCACATCCAGTCGCGTGTTAATAGTGTTGAGCACGGCACCGCAAGCGGGCACGCCGAAATGGGCTTCGGCCTGCGCGGGAATGTTGGGGAGCAAGCTAGCAACCACCTGACCCGCTTCGATCCCAGCCCCCGATAGGGCAGAGGCCAGCTGCGAGCAGCGCGCGTGATACTGCGCATAGGTCACACGGTGTGCGCCGTAGATCACCGCCGTTACATCGGCAAAGACATGCGCTGCACGCTTCAGATGCGACAACGGTGTAAGCGGCACATAGTTCGCCGCGCATTTGTCCAGCCCGTCTTCGTTTGTCATCCAGCCCATGGCGCACCTAGTCGGTCGTTTCTTGGTTCCGGTTACTATTGCGCAGCATCCCCCGTTTTGGGAAGGATGATAAAAGCAGGCGAGGGAAGAATGATGGGTCAAAGCGCAAAACGACCGACCGTGCCCAGAGGCAGGCGGCAATGATTATCAGCCGCGGGCGCAGCTATATCTTTGTGCATATTCCAAAGACGGGGGGCACATCGCTGGCATTGGCGCTTGAGGCGCGGGCGATGAAAGATGATTTGCTGTTGGGGGATACGCCCAAAGCCAGCAAACGGCGCAAGCGGCTGCAGGGGGTCACGGCGGCGGGGCGGCTATGGAAACATTCGACGCTCGCCGATATCGAAGGCGTCGTGACCCGCGAAGAGATCGGCCAGATGTTCGGCTTTGCGCTGGTCAGAAACCCGTGGGACCGGATGGTCAGCTACTACCACTGGCTGCGCGACCAAGGGTTCGATCATCCGGCAGTGGGGCTGGCCAAGTCGCTGGAGTTCGGCGCGTTCGTTCAGTCACCTACCGTGCAGGGTAGTCTTGCTGCGTCCCCTTATGGGTCTTATCTGCGCGACGGTGCAGGTGTAGATCAAAGCAACCTGTTCGTCCGGATCGAGCATTTCTCGCAGGATGCGCAGCCATTGTTCGATCATCTGGGGTTCGATCTGACATTGCCCCGCGAAAACGCCTCTGACCGCGCTGCGGGCTATCAGGGGTATTATACCGCAAAAACACGCAACCTGATTGCCACGGCCTGCGCCGAGGATATCACCCGTTTCAGCTATAGTTTCGACAGCTGAGAGCAGGCCCCCCATCGATCGCCGCAACGCAAAACGGCCAGCATGAACTGCTGGCTGTTTCTATTTTGTGTGGTGTCGCCTGAAACTCAGGCGGCTTTGGCGTCGGGGCCGAAGCGACCATAGAAGCTCTGGTTCTTCTCTGCCATTTCACGCAGCAAGTCGGGGCATTTAAACCGCTCGCCAAACTTCGCTTCCAGCTGGTCACAGCGTTCCGCCGCATAGGGCGTGCCGATGATGTCGAGCCAGCTGAACGGGCCACCGGACCAAGGCGCAAAACCCCAGCCAAGGATCGCGCCCACGTCGCCTTCGCGGATGTCTTCCAGCACGCCTTCTTCCAACGCGCGAACGGCTTCCAGCACTTGAACGAACATCAGGCGGTCCTGCACATCGCGCAGGTCTGGCTGTTCGTCGGCCAGCGGGAACTTGTCGTGCATCCCCTTCCAATAGCCCTGACGCTTGCCCTTTTCATCATAGTCAAAAAAGCCCGCGTTCGCCTTGCGGCCCAGACGGCCCAGATCTTCCATCCAAAAGATCAGGTCATCGGCTTGGGACGCAGGATAGGCATTGCCCATGGCCGCCTTGGTCGCGCGGGCAATCTTGGCCCCCAGATCGATCGAGGTCTCATCGGTCAGCTGCACCGGCCCCACAGGGAAGCCCAACAGCTGTGCCGCGTGATCTACCAGCTGCGGTGCTGTACCCTCGGTGATCATCCGGGCGCCTTCGTTGGCGTAGGGGATGATGCAGCGGTTGGCATAGAAGAACCGCGCGTCATTTACCACGATGGGCGTCTTGCGGATCTGGCGCACATAATCGAGCGATTTGGCAACCGCACGGTCGCCTGTTTCGGCACCCTTGATGATCTCGACCAGCGCCATTTTCTCGACCGGCGAGAAGAAGTGGATGCCGATGAACTGATCCGCCCGGCTGGACGCTTTGGCCAGCTCGGTGATCGGCAGGGTCGAGGTGTTGGAGGCAAAGATGCAATCCTCGGGGATCACGGCTTCGACGCGTTTGGTCATCTCGGCCTTGACGCTAGGGTCTTCGAATACGGCTTCAATGATCAGGTCACAGCCTTTCAGCGCGTCCAGATCGGTGGTCGCAGTGATCAGGTTCAGCGCGGCAGTTTTCTTTTCCTCGGTGGATTTCTTGCGCGCGATGCCCTTGTCAAAGAAGCTGGCGGAATAGGCTTTGCCCTTGTCGGCGGCTTCTTGGGTCTGGTCGATCAACACGACCTCGATCCCGGCCTGTACGGACACAAGCGTGATGCCCGCACCCATCATGCCGGCACCCAACACGCCCAGCTTCTTGACGCGCTGATCGGCAACACCTTCGGGCCGCACTGCACCTTTTTCCAGCGCTTCCTTGTTCAGGAACAGCGACCGGATCATGGCAGAGGAGGACGGGTTCAGCAGGATGTTGGTGAACCAGCGTGCCTCGATCTTCAGCGCGGTATCGAAGGGCACAAGCGACCCTTCGTAAACGGCGCTCAGCAGGGCCTTGGCCGCAGGGAAGGCACCTTGGGTCTTGCCGTTGACCATCGCATTGGCCCCGACGAAGGTCATGAAACCCGCAGGGTGATAGGGGGCACCACCGGGCATCTTGTAGCCCTTGGCGTCCCAAGGTTTCAGAATGTCCGCATCCTTGGCATTCAGCACCCATTCTTTCGCAGCGGCCACGGGATCAGCGACAACTTCGTCGATCAGACCGGCAGATTTCGCGGCAGCAGGGGCGACCATCTTGCCTTCCAGCAAGAAGGGCGATGCGGCCATCGCGCCTAGTTTGCGTGTCAGACGGGTTGTGCCGCCCGCGCCGGGAAAGATGCCGACCATGATCTCGGGCAGGCCGATACGGGCCTTGGGGTTGTCGGCGACAAAGATGCGGTGTGTGGCCAGCGGCAGTTCAAGCCCGATGCCAGCGGCGGTGCCGGGCAGGGCAGACGCGATAGGCTTACCGCCCTTGTTGGTCTTGGCATCCATGCCGGCGCGTTCGATCTTGCGCAGCAGGGCGTGCATTTTCATTGTGCCGTCGAACAGCCCCTGTGCGGGGTCATCGCCCGCATCTTCGCGCATCTTGGCCAGCAGGTTCAGGTCCATCCCGCCGGCAAAGGACCCGTCTTTGCCAGAAGTGATCACGGCACCCTTAACGGCGTCGTCTGAAAGTACCGTGTCGATGATGCTGTCCAGTTCCGACAGCCCCTCGATCGACATGACGTTCATGGATTTTCCGGGTACGTCCCAGGTGATGATGGCGACGCCGTCGGCGTCTGTCTTCATGGTGAAATCGGTCATTTATATCTCTCCCTGATTTGGAGTGTGTTACGAGCGCTGAGGCGTGTAATCAGCGAATTTTTCAAGCAGCGATCTGATCAACTCGATTGTCGCTTTGGGGCCTGCGTCGCAATCTTCTTCGCTCAGCAAGACCCGCTTGAAGTCATTGAAATTCTCGCGGTCGAAACTGTCGCTTGGATCATTGCGGTGCTTAAAGAACAGCGGCGGGTCATTCTGGTACAGACGCACATAGGTACCGCCCCGCTCGACTTTGACCTTAAGATCCTTCAGGCCCTTTTTGGGGGCCATTTCGGCAACGGCAAGAAACGGGTGGGTTTCATGTACCATTAGACGCGCTCGATGATGGTTGCGGCACCCATGCCGGAGGCAATGCACAGAGTGGCCATGCCAACTTCTTTATCCGACCGCTCCAGCTCGTCCAGCAGTGTGCCGATGATCATCGCGCCGGTCGCGCCCAAGGGGTGACCCATAGCGATCGATCCGCCGTTAACGTTGACCTTGCTCTCATCAACATCGAACGCCTGCATAAAGCGCATGACCACGGCCGCGAAGGCCTCGTTGACCTCGAACAGATCGATGTCGTTGATGTTCATTCCATTGTCGGCAAGAATTTTTTCGGTCACGGGAACGGGGCCGGTGAGCATGATGGTCGGGTCGGTGCCGATCTTGGCCGTCGCCCGAATGCGCGCGCGCGGCTTGAGGCCGTATTTCTCGCCAAATTCCTTGTTGCCGATCAGCACAGCCGCGGCACCATCCACGATACCCGAGGAGTTCCCGGCGTGGTGAATGTGGTTGATTTTTTCGAGGTGCGGATATTTCATCAGCGCGACCTTATCGAAGCCCGGCATGACCTCGCCCATCTGCTGGAACGCCGGGTTCAGCGCGCCGAGCGATTGCATATCGGTCTGCGGGCGCATGTATTCGTCATGGCTGAGGATCGACAAACCGTTCTGGTCTTTGATGTCGATCACGGATTTTGCAAAACGGCCTTCGTCCCATGCTTTCTTTGCACGTTGTTGGGATTGCACGGCCAGTTTGTCGGCCTCGTCCCGGGTAAAGCCGTATTCCGTCGCGATAATATCAGCCGAGATGCCCTGCGGCACAAAATAACGGTCCATTGCGAGCGACGGATCAACGGCAATCGCAGCACCATCGCTGCCCATGGCCACGCGGCCCATCATCTCTACGCCGCCGGCGATATAGGCCATGCCCGCGCCGCCCTTGATCTGGTTGGCGGCCAGGTTCACGGCTTCCATGCCAGAGGCGCAGAACCGGTTGATCGCGAGGCCGGGGATGCGTTCGTCCAGATCGGATGCCAGCACCGCAGAGCGCGCCAGACAACCGCCTTGTTCCATCACCTGGGTCACGTTGCCCCAGATCACGTCCTCGACGGCGTGGCCTTCAAGGTTGTTACGCTCTTTGACGGCGTTGAGAGTCAGCGCGGATAGCCGCAACGAGGTGAGCTCGTGCAGGGCACCGTCTTTGCGGCCCTTGCCACGCGGGGTGCGCAGGGCGTCGTAGATATATGCTTCGGTCATGTGGTGTCTCCCTTTGGGTCAGGCGCGGTCAGCGGGGCTGCCGGGCATCAGGTCGTAGGGGGCTTTCCAGCCCGGTGTTTCGCTCAGACGCGTAAGCCACGCGTCGATATGGGGCCAATCCTCGCGGACAAATCCGAAAGGCTCGGGGTAATAGAGATAGCCGCAGCAGCTGAGATCGGCGTTGGTGATACCGTCGCCGACGATCCAGTCGCGGCCCTCAAGGTGGTCGTTCAACACGGCATAGGCGGCAGACAGACGCCCCTGCATAAAGCCGATGACTTCTTTGGGCTGCTTGTCCTCGGGGAGAAAGTTTATCAAGAACCGCGTCATACCGGCGTTCGAGCTGAGCTTGTGGTTGTCCCACAATACCCACCGCAGGATCTCGCGGCGCTCTTCGTTGGTGCGGCCGCCGAACTTGCCCGATTGTTCCGATACATAGTCCTGGATCACACCGGATTGCGTCAGCCGGATGTCACCGTCGATTAGCACAGGGGCTTCGCCCATGTTGTTAATGGTGGTGCGGTAATCCGGTGTGCGGGTCTGGCCGCCAAAGAAATCGACCTTCACCGGCTCCCAATCCAGCCCCGACAATTGCAACGCAAGCGCCGCCTTATAAGCGTTCCCGCTTTCGCCAAAGCAATGCAGTTTGATGGTCATCTGAACCCTCCCTCAAGTCCTGTATGTTGATCCGTCAGCACGTGGGGGTTTCACACCCCCACACCCCCGTGGAGTTTATCCGGCAAAATGAAGATGCGCGGGTCTGTGTTATTCAGTTACTAATCATCTTGTCGTATTCAACCCCCGCGCGGCAGGCTGGAGAGCCGGGTCGCGTGCAAAGTGAAGCCCTGCTTTGGTCGTGCTGATCGCGTGATCAGGGCAGGGTGTTTCGCTTCATTTTGCCCCTTAAACTCTCCCCGAAGGGTCGGGTTCGGCAGGGCACTTGGGTGGTGGTGGTGTGCTACCTCTTTCGTCCGTCCAGTTCCGCATTAAAAAGCCGCAGTCTTGCGGTTAGGTTTTCCTCGTCAATCACGCTGTTGAAGTTCTCGAAGAGAAACGACAGCGCTTCGCCTTCATCCAATCCGGCCTCTGCCGCGAATTTCTTCAGGCGGCGGTAGCCGTCTTCGGTCATGGCGACAGGGAAGCGGCGGGTCAGGCGGAAACGTTTGGGCATCGGGCGTCCTTTCAGTCAGCATCGGGGTGGGGGATGTCCCCACCCCGGTGCAACCTAGAAGTTTGCCGCGTCGAGCGCCATCACAGTATCCGCGCCGGTCTCGATCCGCTTGAGGTGCAGCGCCGTCGCGGGCAGTTGGCGGGCCATGTAGAAACGGCCCGTTGCCAGCTTGGTCTCGTAGAAGGTCGCGTCACCGGTGCCATCCTTAAGGGCTTTGTTTGCAGCCAGCCCCATTTTCGCCCACATCAGGCCAAGGCAGACATGCCCGAACATATGCATGAAGTCGTTCGACCCCGAGAGCGCGTTGTTCGGGTTCTTCATACCGTTTTGCATGAAATACATGCCCGCCGACTGCAGGTCTTTGCTGGCAGCCTTAAGCGGCTCCATAAAGCTGGCGTCGAATTCGGCGTCCTGGCCGGTGTTTTCCTTGATGAAGTTTTTGACCAGATCAAAGAACGCCATAACGTGTTTGCCGCCATCTTGCGCCAGCTTGCGGCCCACGAGGTCCAGCGCCTGAACGCCGTTGGCCCCTTCGTAGATCATGGCGATACGGGCGTCGCGGGTGAACTGGGACATGCCCCATTCCTCGATATAGCCGTGGCCGCCATAAACCTGTTGCGCCTTGACGGTCATGTCATAGCCGACATCGGTCAAGAAGCCCTTGATAACGGGAGTCATCAGCGACACGAGGCCATCTGCGTCCTTGTCATCCGCACGGTGTGCCGCGTCGATCAGGCTAGCCCCCCAAAGGATAAACGCCCGCGCACCTTCGACAAAGGATTTCTGTTCCATCAGGCTGCGGCGGATATCGGGGTGTACGATCAGCGGATCGGCGGGTTTGTCGGGGTGTTCGGTGCCGGTCACCGCACGGCCTTGCAGGCGGTCGTTGGCGTAGATCAACGCGTTCTGGTAGGCGACATCGGCCTGCGCCAGACCTTGCATGCCGACGCCGACGCGGGCTTCGTTCATCATGGTGAACATGGCGCGCATGCCTTTGTGTTCGTCGCCCAGCAGGTATCCGACAGCACCATCATAGTTCATCACACAGGTGGAGTTGCCGTGGATGCCCATCTTTTCTTCAATGGAACCGACGGTAACGGCGTTGCGGTCCCCAAGGGAGCCGTCTTCTTTGACCATGAACTTAGGCACGATGAACAGCGACACGCCCTTGATGCCTTCGGGGCCGCCGTCGATTTTGGCCAGCACCAAGTGGATGATGTTGTCGGCCATGTCGTGTTCGCCGGACGAGATAAAGATTTTTTGGCCGGTAATTTTATAGCTGCCGTCGTCTTGTGGGGCTGCCTTGGTACGCATCAGACCCAGATCGGTGCCGCAGTGGGGCTCTGTGAGGTTCATGGTGCCGGTCCATTCGCAGGACACCATGTTTGGCAGATACGTATCTTTTTGCGCGTCGGACCCGTGCGCCAGAATTGCGGATGCTGCACCATGGGTCAGACCCTGATACATGGTGAACGCTTGGTTAGAGGCCGAGAACATCTCGCCGACAGCGGTGCCCAGAACGTAGGGCATATTCTGGCCGCCGTACTGCTCTGGCATATCCAGACCGGTCCAGCCGCCTTCTTTGACCTTTTCAAATGCTTCTTTAAAACCTTTTGGGGTGTAAACGACGCCGTTCTCCAGACGGCAGCCCTCCCGATCACCGACTGCGTTCAGCGGTGCCAGCACTTCGGAGGTCAGCTTGCCGGCTTCTTCGAGAATGGCAGAGGTGAAATCCGCTTCCAGCTCGTCGTAGCCGGGGGTTGACGACGCGGTGACGTTCAGCACGTCGTGCAGTACGAATTGCAGATCTTTGATCGGGGCGGTGTAGCTCGGCATGTGGTGTTCTCCCTTGGCCATCTGGCCGTCATTTGGTCAGTATAAATTGGTCGGTGTATAAGGTGATCGGGTGCGCCGGACCGTGGCCTATTCTGCCGCGTTTCGGGCGCTGTTGATGGAGGCGATCATTTTTTCACCCCATTTTAACTGGTTTTGCAGGTCGTCTATGGCGTTGTTGAGATCGTCGCGTTGCGCCTCGAGGTCGGCCAGACGTTCGCGCGCGATGTCATAGGTACGCGCCAATTGGGTCTGTTGCTGGTCACCCATATGATACAGGTCCAGCAACTGACGGATTTCTTCGAGGCTGAAGCCAAAGCGCTTGCCGCGCAGGATCAGTTTCAGCCGCGCACGGTCGCGTTTGGTAAACAATCGCTTTTGGCCCTGACGTTCAGGGAAAAGCAGTTCTTTTGCCTCGTAGAACCGCAGGGTGCGCGGGGTGACGTCAAAGGCTGTACACATCTCGCGGATGGTCATCGTAGTGGTCGACATATGGGGTACTCGCTATTCTATCACATTAGTAGAACGGTCAACTGCGCCTATATGAGGAGCGATATAACCTAGAAGCAAGCTTACGTAATCCAGACGTCACGTCAAACGTTTGCTTTACGTTGGGTAATTGCACGTAACCTGACCTAATAGGCTTTTTCTGATACTTTTGTTGATCATGGGGTGTTGCCGCCTAAGTTGTTTGGGGGGAACGCCAATGGCGACGGGGGAGCGGACATGCCCAAGAAGTTGGGTTCAGATAGATTTGTGGACCGCCTTAGCGAGGTGCGGAGTGTTTCGGCGCTGTGGTTGCTGGTGAATCGTTTTGCCAAGGCGCAGGACTTTCGCACTGTGACCTACCATAGTATTGATGTGCAATCCTTGGGGGACTCTAATTTCGGGGCTGTCGCGATAGGGATTCCGCACGTGTTCCAGCGCATGTACACTGCCGAGCGCCTGTATCTTGATGATCCGTTTCCCGCCTTCGCGGCGTCGCGGATCAGCCCGTTTTTCTGGCAGGATCTATCGCAGATGACTACGCTGACCGACAAGCAGCAGGCCTACCTGCGCATCGCCAGAGAGCACGGTTTCGCTGATGGGCTTGTCTGTCAGGTCTTTGGCCCTCAGGCGCGCAACGCATTGGTGAGCATCGGTTTTCACGAGGGCAAACCGCGCCCGTCTCAGGCCGAGGTGACGGCGCTGCAAATGGCGAGCCAGCTTGCCCATTTGCGCTTTTGTGCATTGGTCGAGGGGCCGGGGGCGTCTTACCGCCGACTGTCCCCGCGCGAGCTAGAGCTGCTGCGCTGGATCGCACGGGGGAAAAGCAACACGTCAATCGCGCAGATCATGGGCGTATCGAGGCATACGGTTGATACGATCATGCGGCGTTTGTTCGGCAAACTGGACGTGACCGACCGGACGCGCGCTGCAGTGAGGGGGTTGGCTTTCGGCTTGATTGATCAATCCCTCGACAACCTGGCCTGAGACCACCTGCGCATGTCGCGTAGCTACGGGACATGCGCCCGGTCTGGTCGCAGCATAGGTATGGCAGCTTCTTAAATGAGAGTGGACAGCCCCGTGGCCCAGAATAAGACCTCGATCCCTTCGGTGATCCCGACTGCAATTGATCTGACGCAAAGCATGGGGATTTCAGCCTCTTCGGCGTCGAAGGGGCTTTTGGACGCTGCAAAGCTGGCCGAGGACGTGGCCTATGAATTTGCCGCTAATCTGGACGCGGATTCGCTGACAGAGTTAATTGTTGCGGCGGCTGACCTGACACGTCTGTCCGATGTGATGCGCCGTATGGCAGCGCGTCAGGTCTGAGCTTTGCGGGGCGGCGCTAGTGGTCCGACTCGCCTTTTGACGCGCATTTGGCCAATGCGGCTTCGGTATCATCGCGCGACTTTTGCAGCTCTTCTATGGCTTCTTCCAATTGCTTGCGCTGTTCTGCCAACTCTCCCAATTGGCGGTCCGCGCTGACCACCCAAGCCCGCATTTGAGCTTCGGTGCCTTCATTTTCATAGATCAGCAACCACTGCCGGATACCTTCTAGGGAATACCCGAACTTACGCCCCCGCATGATCAACTTCATGCGCGCGATTTCCCGGGCACCATAGCTGCGTGACCGTCCCTCACGCTCGGGGTGGAGCAGTTCTATATACTCGTAGTAGCGCAGCGTGCGCGGCGTGACGTCAAACTCCGCACACATTTCTTTAAAGTTCAGGCGTTTGTCGGTCATCATGGTCTCCTCAGTTTCGGAAACTATGCGGTTCACTTTCCAAGCGCAACACTGGGGTTGCTCTTGCTTGGTCGCTCGGTTGATATGGGGGGAATAACGCCAAGGAAGCAAAAAATGTCAGACAAACTTCGCATTGCCAAGCAGTTCATCTCCGCGCTGCCCTACAGTGGGGCTTTGGGGATGGAGCTGCAAGAGCTGGATGGCGGGGTCTCTGTGATCGACATGCCGTATGATGAAAGACTGGTCGGCGATCCGCGCACGGGTGTCTTGCATGGCGGGGCCGTGTCGGCGTTGATGGATACCTGCTGCGGGGCCGCGGTGATGAGCCACCCCAGCAATCCCGGCGGCACGGCAACCATCGACCTGCGCATAGAATACCTGCGGGCGGCTGTGCCGGGGCAGCGCATTACCGCGCGGGCGGAATGTTATCACGTAACGCGGTCGGTCGCCTTTGTGCGTGCCACAGCGCGAGACGAAGAAGACGGCAGCCCGGTCGCCACCGCCACCGGCAGTTTCACCGTGGAGGGCAAACGATGAGCACACGCAGCAAACCCGAAACCGTTCAGGTCGTCAAAAAGCGCCGTGACGCGGCCTTGCGCGCATTGGTGGACGGCGTGCCCTATATCACCTTTCTAGGCATCCAGTTCGACCGTCGCGGGGACGAGTTGACTGGCATCCTGCCCTATTCAGACAAGCTGATCGGCAACCCGATGCTGCAGGCGTTGCACGGCGGGGCGACGGCGTCATTTCTCGAGGTCACGTCGATCATCACGCTCAGCTGGGAACACCTGTGGGCCGATCTGGAATCCGGCGCGCTTGCCGTGGACGAAATGGACGCGACGCATCTGCCACGTTTGCCTAAAACGATTGATTTTACCGTTGATTATCTGCGGTCCGGCTTGCCGCGTGACGCCTATGCGCGGGCGCGGATCAACCGATCGGGGCGGCGCTATGCGTCGGTGCATGTCGAAGCATGGCAAGACAACCGCTCGAAGCTTTTCGCGCAGGCCACGGGGCATTTTCTGATGCCGCAAAGCCGTGACTGACGCGATCCCCAAGGGCGAGGTCAGCGCCGTCGCCCTTGGCAAACTTTCTGCCAAAGAAGTCGTCACGCACCGCCGTGTGCTGAACATCGCCATCCCCATTGTCATCTCGAACGCCACAGTCCCCATTTTAGGGGCGGTCGATACAGGCGTGGTGGGGCAGATCGGATTAGCGGCCCCCATCGGTGCTGTGGGCATTGGCGCGATCATCCTGTCTTCGCTCTACTGGGTATTCGGCTTTCTGCGCATGGGCACCGTGGGGCTAACTGCGCAGGCGGCAGGGAATAATGACGATGCAGAGGTCGCAGCCCTGCTGACGCGCGGGCTGCTGATCGGCGGGCTGGCGGGCTTGGCACTGGTTTTGCTGCAACTGCCGCTGTTCTGGGCGGCGTTCCAGGCGTCTCCGGCCAGCGCAGAGGTTGAAACGCTCGCACGGTCCTACATGGGCATCCGCATCTGGTCCGCGCCGGCGGCGATTGCGATCTATGCGATAACCGGCTGGTTGATCGCCCAAGAGCGTACCCGTGCCGTCCTGGTGGTACAGCTGTGGATGAACGGCATGAACATCTTGCTGGACCTGTGGTTTGTGCTGGGGCTGGATTGGGGCATCGAAGGGGTCGCCATCGCGACGTTTCTGGCCGAATGGACGGGGGCGGCGCTTGGGCTGTGGTTCTGCCGCGCCGCTTTTGCCGTGCCCGCGTGGCGAGACTGGGTGCAGGTTTTCGACAGACCGCGCTGGATCAACATGATGAAGGTCAACGGCGACATCCTTGTGCGGTCCCTATTGCTACAGTCGATATTCGTCTCGTTCCTGTTTCTGGGGTCGGGCTTGGGCGACGTCAAGCTCGCGGCCAATCAGGTGCTTTTGCAATTTTTGATGATAACGGCCTTTGCGCTGGACGGGTTCGCCTTTGCTGCCGAGGCGTTGGTCGGGCGTGCCATAGGCGGCAAGCAACGCGATATCTTGCGTCGCGGTGCGCTGCTGACCAGCGGCTGGGGCCTGTTGGCCTGCGCACTGATGACGATTGCTTTCGCGTGGGGCGGCGGCATGATCATTGATCTGATGACCACCGCGCCGCTGGTGCGGGCAGAGGCGCGGGTATTCTTGCCCTATATGGTCGCGGTCCCGCTGCTGGGGTGGGCATCATGGATGCTGGACGGGATTTTCATCGGGGCCACACGGTCGCGGGACATGCGCAACATGATGGCGGTGTCGTTTGTGATTTACTGTGCGTGTGCGGCATTGCTGGTCCCGTGGCTGGGCAATCACGGGCTGTGGATTTCGCTTCTGGTGTCCTTTGTCGCCCGTGGCGTGACACTGGGGCTGCGCTACCCTGCGCTGGAACGTGCCGCGGGCTAGGAGACGTTGTGTTGAGGGTCGGGGCAGCGTTCGCTTGAACGGCGCCCCGAATTTCATCAAAGCCAAGCGCTGCGGTTACAGCCGACGGCATCGGCGACGGTGTCAAATCCGTCTTGCTTCAATAGCTTGTCGATCCCTTTGGCGATATCCGATGCCAGCGACAGACCGCCATAGACCAGCGCGGTATAAAGCTGCACCGCCGATGCACCTGCGCAAATCTTGGCATAGGCATCTTCAGCCGAGCTGATGCCCCCGACGCCCACCAGCGGAATATCCGTGAGGGTAGACAGTCGCGCCAACACACGGGTGGACTTTTCGAACAGGGGCGCGCCCGACAGCCCGCCCATCTGGTCGCGCTGCGCGTTCTTTAGGCCGGCGCGGTCCAGTGTTGTGTTGGTGGCAATGATCGCTGCGACATCTGCGTCATTTGCAACCTCGGCCACATCGGCGATCTCTGCCTCGGTCAGGTCGGGGGCGATTTTCAGGAACACGGGCGTATCGCCGCGGACCTCCATCACGCCGGCCAAAAGCGCGGCGAGGGCGGCCTTGCCCTGCAGGTCGCGCAGCTTTTCGGTGTTGGGCGAGGATACATTGACTGTGGCGAAATCGACGTGATCGCGGGCCAGCTCCATCACGCGGGCGAAATCGGCGGCGCGGTCGGTGCTGGTCTTGTTGGCCCCAAGGTTGAGCCCCACGGGCACGCCCGCGCCGCGGCGCGCCAATCGCGTGCAGATCGCCTGCATGCCTTCGTTGTTAAAGCCAAAGCGGTTGATCGCCGCGCGGTCTTCGGTCAGGCGGAATAGACGGGGTTTGTCATTGCCTGGCTGGGGCAGGGGCGTGGCGGCCCCGACCTCGATAAAGCCGAAACCCGCGTTGGACAGCGGCGCGACGGCGGTGGCGTTTTTGTCAAACCCCGCAGCAAGCCCGACGGGGTTCGGCAGGCTCATCCCCGCCAGCGAGGTCTTCAGCCGCTTTGACGTGACCGGACCGGGCGCGGGCGCAAGGCCAAGCCGCAGTGCGGTGATCGCCAGACCGTGGGCCGTTTCGGGGTCAACCTGATGCAGGGCGCGCAGCCCCAGCTGCTCGACCATACGCTTCATGCAAATTCATCCGTTAGGGGCAGCGGCGCGCTGCGGATCAGGCGCGAGGTCACAACTGCAGCCTGACGGTGCACGACCGCCCTTTTGTAGCGCGGGTCCGAGATCATCTGCAAAAACGCGTGTGCGTTGGGGTATTGCGCGATGAACATCACATCCCACGCCTCGTCCGAGGGGCCGATCAAGGTCGTCTCGAACTGGCCACGCCACAGGATCGACCCGCCGACATCTGCCAGCACCGGCCCACTTTCCGCGCCGTAATCCTTGTAGGCTTGCGCCCCTGTCAGCGCTTTGGCCGCCAATGCGTGATCGTCGGGGTAGGCGGCCTTGTCGCGCAGTTTAACAAGGTTCACCATGTTCAGCGGCGTGTCGCGGTCCAGCCCCTTAAAGGCATCAAACTGGGCGCGATCCGGGTCAATATAGCCTGTCATTATTCGGCCTCCTTAAAGCCAGCGGGAAAGTCATGCGCCCCGTCCACCAACGGCAGCGGCTGCGCCCAAACAACGTCTTCTAGCGCCAGTGCGCGGTACAGATGCGGGAATTTGGCACCGCCCCGCGATACCTCCCATTTCAGCGCATCGCCAAGGCGGTCAGTCTCTACGGCCAGCAGAAACAGATCTGCCTCGCCCGCAAAGTGTTTCGCCGCAGTTTCAGCGGCCTGTTCAGAGGTCGAGAAATGCACATAGCCGTCGGCCACATCAATCGGCGCGCCGGCGGTAGAGCCGTCGCGGCGCAGGGCCTGCCATTCATCGGAGCGGAAAATTTTGTAAATCAACATAGCTGCTGTGATGCCTTGGTCGGTGCAAACGGTCAAGGGCTGTGCGCTTTGCCGCAGCGCAGGGCGGTGACCTTGGGGAAGGGCGGGTTTGCGCTCAGATGGTCTTTGACAAGGGGGCAAACTGGGGGTCACCATAGGTGCATAATTCAACCCAAAGGGGGGACCCATCATGAAACGATTCCTGACAGCCACGGCAGCGCTCGCGCTGACCTCGGGCATGGCAGCGGCGGACTATAGTCTGACCATCCTGCACACTAATGACTTTCACGCGCGGTTTGAACCGATCAGCAAATACGACGGACCGTGCTCCGCCGAGGACAATACCGCCGGTGAATGTTTCGGTGGCACCGCGCGGCTCGTCAACGCGATCAAGGACGCCAAGGCGCGCACCAACAATCATGTACTGGTCGACGGCGGGGACCAGTTTCAGGGCTCGCTGTTCTACACTCACTACAAGGGCAAGGTGGCAGCCGAGATGATGAACATGCTGGGCTATGACGGCATGACCGTGGGCAACCACGAATTCGACGATGGCCCCGAAGTGCTTGCCGGCTTTATGGAGGCGATCAACTTTCCCATACTGATGTCGAATGCAGATGTATCCGCCGAACCGCTGCTGGCCGACAAGCTGGCGAAATCGACCGTCATCGAACGCGGCGGCGAGAAAATTGGCCTGATCGGGCTGACCACCGAAGACACACCTGATTTGGCAAGCCCCGGCGAGAACGTCGTGTTCTCTGATTCAGTGGCCGCCGTGCAGGGCGAGGTCGACCTGTTGACCGCGCAGGGGGTGAACAAGATCATCGTGCTGAGCCACTCGGGCTACAAGGTGGACCAGATGGTCGCGGAAAATACCACGGGTGTCGATGTGATCGTTGGCGGGCACAGCAACACACTGCTGAGCAATACCCAAGAACGCGCCGAAGGGGCGTATCCGACGATGGTTAATGAAACGGCGATCGTGCAAGCCTATGCCTACGGCAAATTTCTGGGCGAGCTGAATGTCTCCTTTGACGACGAAGGCAACATCAAGGAAGCCTCGGGCGAGCCGATCCTGATCGATGCCGGCGTCGCCGAAGATGAAACCACCGTCGCGCGTATCAGCGAGTTGGCCCAACCCCTGGAAGAGCTGCGCAGCAAAGTCGTCGCCGAAACCACCGACGCGATCGAGGGCGACCGGTCGGTCTGCCGCGTGCAGGAATGTCAGATGGGCAACCTTGTCGCCGATGCGATGCTGGCCCGTGTGGCAGATCAGGGTATCGAGGTCGCGATCCAGAACAGTGGCGGTCTGCGGTCCTCTATCGATGCGGGCGAGGTCACGATGGGCGAAGTGCTGGCCGTACTGCCGTTTCAGAACACGCTCTCTACATTTCAGGTCACCGGCGCTGCGCTGGTCGAGGCGTTGGAAAACGGTGTGAGCCAGATCGACGAAGTCGCCGGTCGTTTCCCCCAGGTCGCGGGCATGACCTTTACCGTTGACCCAAGCGCTGACGCGGGCAGCCGGATCAGCGATGTCACCGTTTCGGGTATGCCGCTAGATCCTGAAAAAACCTATGGCGTCGTGTCCAATAACTACGTGCGCAACGGCGGCGACGGCTATGAACCGTTCAAGACCGCGCAAAACGCCTATGACTACGGTCCGGATCTGGCAGATGTGACGGCTGAATTTATCGCCGCCAACGGGGCCTACACGCCCTATACAGATGGCCGCATCACGGTGAAGTAATCAGCCTGCTGTAAAAAGAAACGGCGCGCCTCTAACAACAGGGGCGCGCCATTCTCATGTCTCGGCGCGGCGCAAGCCGCAGGCTGTCCGATATATCAGTTGCTTAGCGGTGCCGGATCAAAGCTGACTTCACCACTGTAGCTTACGGGGTTGTCCCCCTCGGACGCGCCGATAAAAGTGACTTGAGCGCCTGCTTCTACCGTATGGCGATAGCTTTCGCCGTTTTGCAGCGTTCCCGACGTCCATGACCCGTCGCCGCCGCTAACGGTTCGAGCGGCATTCGCGTTATTGACGAAACTCAGCTCATCTCCGGCTTTGACGTAAATCACTGCTGGAAAAAAAGCCTCGTCGAAGATGATGATGTCATGCGTCTGCGCCGTGGCCGCGTTGGCCGTCGCAAGCGTCATAACGGTGGCACCGACCGCGGCGAATTTGGTAAATGAAATTGGCATTCCAATGCTCCCTTTCAAAGGGGCCCCCCCCTAAATTGATACGTGGGAGGTATCGTGCCATTACGGCGGAAATAGGGCGTCTGTGCCGCTATACCTTGCCGATACGTTAAAGAACTTGGCCCGTCTGTCCGTCCAGCCATGTCATGAACGATTGCAGGGCCGCGGTTTCAGCGCGATCTTCTGGCCAGACAAGGTAGTAGTTCCCGATGCTTTGCGTTGTCTGGGTCGACGCCAACACCAGCTGGGCATCACGCAAATAGGGCTCGGCTGAAAACGTAGGGAGCAGCGCCACCCCCAACCCGTGCACCGCCGCCTGCGCCATTGTCGAAAACTGATCGAACATCATACCGGCGGGGGGCTCTTGCGTGACACCAAGGGCGCTCAGCCAGCGCGACCAGCCGCGCGGGCGCGTATCCAGGTGCAGTAAGGGAAACCGCAGGATCTGGCTGGGGTCGTCCAGCGGTTCAGTCAGCAGCTCGGGCGCACAGACAGGCACAACGGTTTCCGGCATCAGCGATAGATAGCGCACGCCGGGCCAGTCTTCCTTGCCAAAATGTATTGCAGCGTCAAAGGGGCTGTTCTGAAATGAAAACGGGTGCAGTCGCGTGCTGAGGTTCACCGTCACCTCTGGATGCGCCTGAGCAAAGTCGCGCAGCCGTGGGGCCAGCCAATGCATTCCGAAGCCGGGCAGGATCGCGAGGTTCAACGCGCCTGCAATCGGGTTTGTACGCGCAGTTATCGACGCCTGTGCCAGCCGGTTCAACACATCACGTACCTGAATTACATAGTTTTTACCGGCCTCCGTCAGAACCAGTTGCCGCCCCATCCGGTCCAGCAAGGCGACGTTCAACTGCGCCTCTAACGTCTTGAGCTGCCGACTGATCGCGCTTTGCGTCAGCGACAGTTCCTGCGCCGCGAGCGTGGCGCTGCCCAACCGCGCCACTGCTTCGAAGGCGAGCAGGGCGTTGACCGAGGGAAGGAACCGACGCGGGGCGATCATATGACTTAAACTCATAGGTTCAGGAGTAACCAGCGATAGTCTTTCGCCGCATGCTTTGCAATACTATGGCCAAATCTGAACCCCGAGGAGGATATAAGATGAGCACCGAATTGCCCGTATTGAAAGCCAAAGACGCCCCAGACATGGGCAGCTTTGATTGGGCGGATGCCTTCCGCCTGAGCGAACAGTTGACCGAAGACGAGCGCATGATCCAAGAAAGTGCGCGCGCCTACGCTCAGGAAAAACTGCAGCCCCGCATCATTGACGCCTTCGCGAACGAAACCACAGATGAAGGTATCTTCAAGGAAATGGGCTACATGGGCCTGTTGGGCGTCACGGTGCCCGAGCAATACGGCGGTCTGGGCGGCAACTATGTTTCCTACGGTCTGGTCGCCCGCGAAGTTGAACGTGTGGACAGCGGCTACCGGTCGATGATGTCGGTGCAATCCAGCCTCGTGATGTACCCGATCTATGCGTATGGCTCGGAAGAGCAGCGCATGAAGTACCTGCCCAAACTGTCCAGCGGTGAATTCATCGGTTGCTTTGGTCTGACCGAACCCGATGCAGGCTCTGACCCTGCGGGCATGAAAACCCGTGCCGTGAAAACGGCCAACGGCTACAAGCTGACCGGTTCCAAAATGTGGATCTCGAACGCGCCGATCGCCGATGTTTTCGTGGTATGGGCCAAGTCGGAAGAGCACGGCGGCAAGATCCGCGGCTTTATCCTTGAAAAGGGCATGAAGGGTCTGTCCGCACCAAAAATCGGCAACAAGCTGTCGCTGCGCGCATCGATCACAGGCGAGATCGTAATGGACAACGTCGAAGTCGGCGAAGATGCGTTGCTGCCCCATGTCGAAGGCCTGAAAGGCCCGTTCGGCTGTCTCAACCGCGCTCGCTATGGCATCAGCTGGGGCGCATTGGGGGCCGCTGAATTCTGCTGGCACGCCTCGCGCCAGTACGGTCTGGACCGCAAGCAGTTCAACAAACCGCTGGCGCAGACACAGCTGTTCCAAAAGAAACTTGCTGACATGCAGACCGAAATCGCGCTTGGCTTGCAAGCCTCGTTGCAAGTGGGTCGCTTGATGGACAACGCCAACGCCGCGCCCGAGATGATCTCCATCGTCAAGCGCAACAACTGCGGCAAGGCGCTGGACATCGCCCGCATGTCGCGCGACATGCACGGCGGCAACGGCATCAGCGGTGAATTCCAGGTCATCCGCCACATGATGAACCTTGAAACCGTGAACACCTACGAAGGCACGCACGACGTGCACGCGCTGATCCTGGGCCGCGCCCAGACCGGCCTGCAGGCGTTCTTCTAAAGCGACGACAGAGGGGGCTTTGGCCCCCTCTCATCCCATCCTGCACGTGGCTGAAACAGCTTGCTGTAGGATCGTGCCCGACCCCTCATGACATTTCCAAATGGCTTTAAATCCCGGGGGACCGGGGGCTGGCCCCCGTCGCCGCTCCGCGCCAATCGCTGGGACTACAGTGCACGCGCCCGGGCGACGAAAGCCGCGGCGTCTGCGGGGGCCTGTCCCATTTGGGTGGCGGCGTCGAACAGGTCTTCGGCCACGTCGGGATAATCTGCCCGCACCAAATCGGCCAGCGGCACCTGCTTTGCCATTGCGTCCTGACACAGCTGTTTTGTGATCTTCTGAGCTTGGGGGCGAGGCATGGTTTCGGCCAGCGCAAAGCTCAGCGCTTCGGCGTGGATCAACCCCAAACCATCGGTCAGCGCGCTGTGCATTTTGACAGGATGCGGCGTCAGCCCCGCAACGAGCGTTTTGGCATGGGTCAGGGCTGCGGCAAGGCTCAGCGCCAACTGCGGCACGGCCATCCATTCCGCGAACCACGCGCCGCCGTCACGTTGGTGCTGGTGCGCCGCGGCGGCCTGTAGCGTGGCGCGCTGACCGGTGAATTGATGCCCCAAGGCGACAATTGCGGAGGGCGCTACTGGGTTCTGCTTTTGCGGCATGGTGGACGAGGCACCAGCCGCGCCAAGGGCAAGCTCGGCGGTTTCGGTCATGGTCAGCGCCAGCGTGCTTTGCGCGATATGCGCCAGCGCTGCCATCACGCGGCCCTGCCAATCGGCGATGCGCAGCACGGGGCCACGGTCCACATGCCAGCTGCGCCCGGGATCCCTCAGGCCAAGCGCTTGGGCCAGTTGCGCACGCGTCTCGGCGGCTTTCGGGCCAAGGGCAGAAGCCGTCCCCGCCGCCCCCGACAGGGAGACGAAGAGCGACCCTTCGCGGAGCGCCTCAAGCTGGTCCAGCGCATCACACAGCGGCATGCCCCATTCGGCCAGAACCGCGCCCCAGCTGGTGGGAGTGGCGTGTTGACCGTAGGTGCGGGCGGGCATCGGCAGGGACTGGTGCTGTTCGGCACCTGCCGCAAAGGTCGCGATGATGTCGCGCAGGTCCGTTTCGGCCAGCTTAAGCGCCTGGCGCAGTCGCAGCATCAGCGCGGTATCGATGATATCCTGACTTGTGGCCCCCCAATGCACATGCTGAGCAAATTCCGGTGCCTGCATTTCGGCGCGGAACTGGGCCAACAGTCCCGGTACAGACACGCCGTTTTCCCCCGTAGAGGCCGCAATCGCGCCGGGATCGACCTGAATTTCCAGCGAGGCACGGTGGATCGCGGCGGCGCTCAGTTCGGGGATGACGCCAAGGCTGCCTTGTACTTTGGCCAACGCGCCTTCGACCAGCAGCATCGCGCGGATCGCAGCGGTGTCGGAAAACAGCCGCCCCGCGTCACCGGTGTTGAAAAGTTGTGCGAACAGGGGGCTGTCAAAGACGCTGGCGGCCATGGGTTACCTCGGAATGATATCGTCGATGATCCGCGCCAGACCGGCGGGATCGGTAAAGAAGGGTGAATGCCCGCAGGCCATTTCATGAACATCCGCGCTTGGCCAGTCCTTCGTCATCGTGACCTGATAGGCGGGCGGGATGGTGCGGTCGTCCATACAGCGGATATAGCTGCGCGGCATGGCATCGGCGCGCGCGGTATCGGGCAGGGGTTTGATCGTCGGGGCAACGGCCTGTGCGCAGAGCCGAGCAGCCGCAAAGCCCGCGACGTCCGGTGGGCAATCGTGATAGAAAAGCGTCTCGGTCATGGCGGTATCAAGGGTAAAGCTTTTGCCATCCGGTGCCAGACGCACGGCGGGCATCAAGGGTTGGCTCGGGGCCTGTTTGCGCATTTCTGCCAGCGATAGCCCCGCAGCGGGGACATAGGCGCATAGATAGATCAGCCGCGCCATTGCGCTTGGATCTTTTTGCGCCGCAGCGCCGATGGCGAAGCCACCCATCGAATGCCCGACCACCACCGTTTCGGGGGTAGAGGCTGCAAGCACCGCGTTGGCATAGCCGTCCAACGTTACCGCGTTGACGGGGGTGGTGTCGTCGCCGTGGCTTGGCAAGTCGATGGCGCGCGGGCTGTGCCCAAGCGCACGCAGCGCCGGGATCAGATCGCGCCAGCACCATGCGCCGTGGCATGATCCGTGAACCAATAGAATATCAGACATGTCCTACGCTTTCAAAAAACTCGGTCAGCAGATCCGCGTATTCCTGCGGGTGCTCGACACAGGGCAGATGGCCGGCCTTGCGGATGATCTTGAACTTCGCCCCGGGGATGAGATCGATTGTTTCGCGTACCAGATCAGGCGGAGTGGACCCGTCATCGGAACCTGCGATCCCCAGCACCGGCAGGCGCAGCGCCGCCGTGGGCGTATAGAAATCCGTGCCCGATATCGCGGCAGAGCATCCCGCGTAGCCTTCGGCCGGCTGACGCACGACCATGTTGCGCCAAAGTTCAATTTCAGGCGTGGCGCGGAAGGGGGCGGCGAACCAGCGTTCCATGATCGTGTCGGCCATCGGTTCAATCCCGCTGTCCTGCACGGCGCGCACGCGGTCGGCCCACATATCCTTGGTGCCGATCTTGGCGGCGGTATTGGACAGCACCATGGCGCGGATCAGGTCTAGCCGCTTGGTCGCGAGCCCTTGGGCAATCATCCCGCCGATCGACAGGCCGACAAAGACGCAGTCCTTTACGCCCAGATGATCCAGCAGCTTTTCCGTATCGCCGATCAGCGCACCCATCGCATAGGGCGCAGGCGGACAAGACGACAGTCCATGACCGCGTTTGTCAAATCGGATGATACGCAGTCCCTTGGGTAGCAGCGGCAGGATCGGGTCCCAAAGGCGCAGATCGGTGCCCAGTGAATTGGCAAACACGACAGGCGCGCCATCGTCAGGGCCATCCACGCGGTAATGCAGGCGCACATCGCCGGTATCGAAAATATTCATGTCAGAACCTCCTCAGGGGGTATCAATCAAGGGTGGCGAGCGCGCGGGTAAAAACATCCGTATCCACATTCCCGCCTGATATCGTGACGATCACATCATCGCCTTCGATCTCGTCCCTGCGAAACAGAGCGGCGGCAAGGGCGACGGCACCGCCGGGTTCTGCCACAAGTTTCAGCCGGTTGAACGCATGGCCAATCGCCTGCAGCGCCTCGTCATCAGTGACGACAAGGCCGGGGCCACACAACCGTTTGAGGATTGGAAAAGTCAGGTCGCCCGGTTGCGGCGTAACGATGGCATCGCAAATCGACCCGCCAAGCGCGGCATTGCGCTTGATCTGCCCTGCGGCCAGCGACCGCGCGGCGTCATCAAAGCCATCTGGTTCGGCGGTGCGGACGCGCAGCCCCGGTGCGTCAGCTTCCAGCGCCAGCGCAATGCCAGAGGTCAGCCCTCCGCCACCACAGCAGACAATCACATCGGCACAGGCGATCCCCGCCTCGGCGGCCTGCTGCGCGATCTCGAGCCCGGTGGTCCCCTGACCTGCAATGACCAGCGGATCGTCGAACGGTTTGATCAGCGTCAGTTCCCTTTCCTGCGCCATAGCCGCGCCAATCGCATCGCGGTCCTCGGTCATGCGGTCATATAGCACCACTTCGGCCCCAAGCGCTCTGGTGTTGGCGATCTTCAGACGGGGCGCATCGGCGGGCATGATGATCACGGCAGGCACCCCATGCAGCTTGGCCGCATAGGCAACCCCTTGAGCGTGATTGCCGCTGGAAAAGGCGATAACCCCCTTGGCGCGTACGGATGTCTCCAGTGCTGACACCGCCGACCAGCCGCCGCGAAACTTGAAGCTGCCGGTGTGTTGCAAACACTCGGGCTTGACCCAAACGCGCCGCCCCGCGATGTCATCCAGAAACGGAGAGTTCAGCAAAGGCGTGCGCCGCACGTGCCCCTCCAACCGCCGCGCTGCCGCGCGGATCATGTCGATGTTCATTGCATCATCCCGATCCATTCGTTCAAGGCCTCAACCGCCTCGGGTTCGTCCAGAAACGGAATATGCCCGCGCCCCGGCACCCTTGCGACCACCATATCAGGGCGGCGGCGTTCCATCTCTTGCAGAGTTTCCTCGCTCAGCAGATTGGACGCCATGCCACGGATGCAGGCAATCGGCAGCCCGTCAAACGCGTCAAAGAAAGGCCAAAGATCGGGCGAGGGCGCTGAAAACGCCTTGGCCACCGCATCGCGCAAATGCTTGTCATAGGTGATCTGCAAGCCGCTTTCGGTCTGGGTGTAGTGCTTTTGCGCTTCCTCCAGCCAGCGGCTGTCGGGCACATTTTCAAATTCTGGGAACACACGCGGCATGGCGGCGGCGGCTTCGGCATGGGTCTTGGCGGCGGGGTTGCGGCCAACGAATTCCATGATGAAATCCAGCCCCTGGGGGTCGATATGTGGCCCGACATCGTTAAAGGCGACGCCCAGCAGGTGATCATGCGCCACCATCGCCAGCCCCATAGCGTTTAGCCCGCCGCGCGAGGTGCCGATGACGGCGACCCGTTTTAATCCCAGATGTGCCAGCAATGCCAGCACGTCGCGGCATTCCACCGGCAGGCTATAGTTCTTCCAGTTCTTGTCGAAGTCCGACCGGCCACGGCCTCGGTAATCCATGCGGATCAGGCGTTGGCCCGGCAAATGCGGGGCCAGATAATCGAAATCCGCGCCGGTGCGGGTGAGACCCGCGAGACAAAGGATTGGCAGCCCGTCGCCCTCATCCGTGTAATGCAGCGAAAGCCCGTCGGAGGTGGTGAAACGCGCCATCAGAGGCCGGCCAATGCAGGGATGCCGCTGAGCTCACGTAACTGATGCGCCGGTGTCCAAGGCAGCCGGTCGACCGGATCGCCGACCCGGTTCACCCATGCGGTGGTGAAG
>LAZR01000163.1_pt1 | contig 81954 bp, 111 predicted proteins | sample 329461 | NCBI WGS metagenome assembly LAZR01 (sample SAMN03002196, study PRJNA259156) | marine sediment metagenome | biome: sea floor; feature: Hydrothermal impacted sediments; material: marine sediment; isolation source: Loki non-amplified sample from Loki's castle hydrothermal vent sediment ... | reverse complement strand
TTATGCAATCCAACGAGAGATTGTAGGCAGATTTGGCCGTTAATCCGAGTTTAGCGACAAGCCAGAACAATAAAAATTGCTCAGGAGGCAACCGCTTTCTTGCTTCACGTAACCGTACTTTTAATTCATCAGGCTGAACGATGGGGATTTGTCGAGTTTCGCGAACCACTTTTCCTACTTTATTAGGTGGACGGCCTCGCCTGGCTTTGAAAGCATTACCGCTATCGATGAAGGAGAGGAAGGTGCGCAGCTTTTTTTGTGCAGTGCCAGGGCGAGTTTTGGCAAATGCAACCCGGTCGCTCATTTTCATCGCATCCCAACGCGTGATTCCATTTTTTGCGAGGAAATCAGCTAAGGCGATGGGTTCTACCATGCGCCGTCGCAGTGTTGTTGACGCACGCGGGTGGCCACTTTGGATGCGAGTATTTAGCCTGCGACGATTTTTCTCTTCCCACTCTTTGAGGCGACTCAACAGCCCCTCTGGAAGCTCAGGGTAGCGAACAGGCTCTAACGGCTCAACGGCTTCTAACTCATATTCTCGATAAATCTTGGCGGTTGCAGGAGCTGAGTGCAACACGGTTATTGAATTGACGCAGGAGCATCATATTGCATAGCCAAGGCTTTCTGCATCACTTCGCTCATGACTTCGATAGGACATTTGAAATCGAAGCGCTTACGTGGACGCATGTTCAGTTGAAACGCAATGGCATCCAGTTCTTCTTGGCTATGTACCGACAAGTCAGTGCCCTTGGGCAGGTACTGGCGGATCAGGCCATTAATGTTTTCGTTGCTGCCGCGCTGCCAAGGGCTGTGCGGGTCACAGAAGTAGATCGCCACACCGGTTCTCTGGGTGATCTCGGCGTGCTGTGCCATTTCCCGGCCCTGGTCGTAGGTCATGCTCTTGCGCATCGCCAGCGGCATGTTATTGAGGGCGGCGCTGAAGCCCTCCATTGCCGAGGTCGCCGTCGCGTCGTTCATCTTCACCAGCATCAGGTAGCCACTAGTGCGCTCCACCAGCGTACCTACAGACGAGGCGTTAGCCTTACCCTTAATAAGGTCGCCTTCCCAATGCCCCGGCATCAGTCGGTCTTCAACTTCCGGCGGGCGCAAGTGAATGCTGACCATCTCTGGAATCTGCCCGCGCCGATCCACACCGCCAAGGCGTGGTCTACGTGTCGTCTTGCCTTGGCGCAAACAAAGGATCAACTCCTTGCGCAGCTCACCGACGGGCAGGGCATAGATCGCGTTGTAGATCGTCTCGCGACAGACGTAGGCATCTCTAAGACTGGGTATGTTCATACTGCGCAGCTTGCCGGCAATCTGCTCGGGAGACAAACGCTGGCGCAGCATATGGATCACCAGTTCAAAGCGCTCACTACCTGGCAGCAGCTTTCGCATGGGCCGACAAGCCTGGCGGCGGACCTTCATCCGCTGCTGAGCCACGCGGGCCGAGTAGCTGCCAGCTGCATCTCGATTGCGGCGCATCTCTCGGCTGACCGTCGAAGGGGATCGGTTGATCAAGCAGGCAATCCTGCGCAAGCTGAGGCCTTGGGCATGACTAACTTGAATGGTGGCACGCTCTTCAACGCTGAGTTCGGAATATAACATAGGGCAGCACCGTACCGGAAAGGTCAGGTGTTGCACTCAGTTTTTGCCGCCGCCCTTTAAAAGCCAGTCCCTCAAGTCATTTGACGAGTATTTCAACAGAAACCAACGATCCTCAGAGGAAAGCCCAGACAGATGCTGGCAAGCTACATTCTCATTGACTGTTGCCGCCCCTTGCAAACCACGCAGCAAATGGTCACGAAGTTCTGCGGATGTTGGGTTAGGCGGTTTACGCAGGGCCATAGATTCTGCAACGAGTTTGGTCAAGCCCTTCTGTTCAAACCAGCAATCTTCTCCTGGGTAGGCATTACTGTGCTGACAATTTCGCACTCTATACGCACGTCGATGCGATTCGACCGTGAATAATCCAAGGCAAATTTGGCAGATTACTTCAGGCACGTTTTATTTATCTCGCTTGCGGATACTTTCAGCGTTTTGGTGAGAGACCCTGCCTCCGACCAGCTCATCTTCATCTTCAAAATCATCTTGTTGCCTGCCTCCCGAGTAGGCATTAGTCGCCGGGCTCTCTTTCGAGGCGACTGAATCCGTCTCAATGATATGCCCAAATTCAAAGGGCTTTTCCCTCCGAGTCAGATTGCGAATATCTTCGGCACTGGCTTCAGTGATTTCGATCCGGAACAAATCGTTTGGAAGGCACTGCAATTCATTACAAAGCGCTTCAATTAAAGACAGCGAGTACGCAGGAGCTTCCTGATCGATCTGACGCGCCAGCGATGTGCGAGTAATTGAATAACCCTGATTGCTTTTCAATCGCTCCGCTAAATCCTTCCACATAGTAATATCGCGGCTAGCCATTGTGGTTCGCACATTGTTTTTAAGTGTGATTTTCATCGGCAGTCCTTAATAATCATCTTCGTCCTCATCATCTTCGAACCAGCCAGCTACATCATAGTCCGGATTCAAATGCGCTCCGGCATTAAGCGGGTCAGGATGATAATAATGAAGTGTCGTTGCGAGATTTTTGTGCCTCATATACTTTTGCGCCACATCCGGCGAATACATCGGTGCCATCAGAGTGCAACCGGTATGCCGAAGTGTATGAGGGGTCATTTTCTGTGGCGTCATTACCGCGATAGAAAGCTCTTCAAGGCGCTTTCTGAAGCTATTCGGATTCAGAACGTTCCCACGCTCCGAAAAGAAGAGTAAATCAGCAACAGCATAGGTTTTCCCTTGGTAGGTGGTTAAACCGCTTTGGTCAGCTTTTCGAGTTCGACGAAGCAAAAGTTTAGGTCGAACTTTTTCGATGTAGAGCATAATCAGCCGATAGACTGCCTCATCACGCATCGGAATTGTGCCTGTTACCTTGTTCTTTCCTGACACGGTCAGAGATCCGTATTTACCAAACTTTTCGCGCATTTTGGGGCTAGTATGCGGCTTGAATTGCTGAAGAGTAAGAGTCACCAGTTCAGAAACTCGCAACGCGAAGTGGATCGCAAGATGAAACATTACCCTGTCTCGAATCAGCGCAAAGTAGGCTTTATTACGCCGTTTTTTTGCGAGACTGATCATGTGTAGCAGCTCATCCTCAATCTTATCTATGTACTCAGGTGTTAGCGCCCATCCCTTTGGAGACTGATCACTTTTCGCTCTCCTTACTGGGATGCAATTTTGGTCATCAATGAATTCTTGCGGCCGCTGCCCAGTAGCTATTGCAATCTCATTCGCAACATCCTGCATCAGCATGTACGCTTGGAAGCTTCTCCAAGCTGAGCCGTATGCAGCAACGGTCAATTCTGCCAACGGGGTTCCGCTGCGCTCGCTCTGCCGGAATGCCAGAAAATCAACCACATCCTTTTTCCGCAGCATCCAAGGCGCTTTACCCGTGAAGGACAGAAGTCGCTTTACCGTAACAAGATAACTGTCAGCAGTAGAATTTTCTGTTTCACCCATCAGGGAAATTTTTGCATGCCAGTCACTCACAAGGTTTTCGGCGATAGCGCGATGCTTCTCCGTCAAACCTGCAAACGAATCCCGCCCTTCTTTAAGGGGGTTCTCGTTGTTAAGTGACAAAATTGTGGGCATCAAATGACCTCTAAGGGCAATTTATGCACACAGTATACTGCGGGCTTGCATATAGTGCAAGTATTGCACTTTATGTTTGAGAAAAAAGGAGGGTTATCCACAAACCACCTCACGGAGTGCAATATATGCACTTATAAGGGGCCTATATATAATAAAAAAAAAGGCCCGGTTCACCGGGCCTTTTGCTTGATGCTCTTAAAGATAGGACTGAATCTGACTACCCATAAGGAAGGTACAAACTAACAAGCCAACAACAAACAGTGATGCAAAACCTTTGGAAGTTACTATCTCTGAACGACCTAGATATTTGTTGTAAAGGTTATGCCGTGCAAGTGTGCTGTAGCTACCTTCAAAACCCAAACCGGAGAAAAATACCCCTGTTAATGCAGCGCCCAGCTTCACTACCCAATAGGAGATAGCGACGATCCCAAGTGCCGTTATAAGCTCTATGGCATCCTTTGTCGCTAGGTTGGAAAACACCCCCTGCATCTCCACGATAACGTCTTCAACTACGCTGTAGAGCGGCCCTACCCCGCCAGCACTGACATACTCAGACTCAGCCAACCTCTTGATCAAAAGATAAATGTAACCCCCCGCTGAGAACCAACCTGCGTTATAGATACCAAGCACACCCAAGTAGCTAAGACGCGATCCCCGTCCAGGTACACAAGCAGACAGAACGCCGCTGTAGTAGGACTGAGAAACCTTTGAAAAATAACCTACCAGCCCAATGCAGGCTAAGCACAATGCGATCACATCGGTTATCCAAGCAGACTGGCTCAAAAGCACCTGCATGAGCACAACCGTGAACAGAGCTGTGAAGAATACCTGCCGATACGTGGTAACTTTGCTAAACATCCGCGCAACAGGATTACTGCTACCAGTGGTATAAAAGGTCATGCTACCTGGCTTGCCGCTGCAAGAAAGCCGACCATCACGATACAAACCAACTATCCCCGCCTGTACTGCAGGAGAGACCCCCCATTCTTGCGAATTCTTTTCCCAAAAGGCTGGGAGCGACACGTTGTCGCCAATTTGGCGGACAGTTAAAGCGAACTCTTCAAGGTAATTTCTGTTCTGGCTCATTTGGAAACCCTCTACATGAATACTGCTGCTAATTCCTAATCCCATGTGCTAATATTAGATTGTTAAACGCCGTATGTCAATATAATATTGCATTACTAATGCAAGTAAAGGAGCTTCATTATCAACACGAATAAGGGTGGCAGACCTTCATTACCTCAGAGCTTCAACACTACTATACGGCTCACCCCTTCAACCGCCCAGACGATGGATCAGGGCGCTGAACTACTTAGCTTTGTGAATCGTGCCTCCCCTAGCCGCGCTGCATGGTTGCGCGCCTTGATTGACGATACGCTTAAAGAGGGTGCTATTGAGGAAGCTGTTTCTATATCAATAATCAGCAAACTACTAGATAAGCTCACACCTGATCCTGGCACAAAAACGAATCTGACTGTGAAGCTCAGTAATCAACAGAGAATCATGCTGCGGAAGTTCGAGTGCTTTGCACAATCTTTAGACTGGAACATTGAGTTGAATAGAAATGAGGCGGTTCTACTGCTGATAGAGGTTCATGGAGGGGCGTACAACACATCACTAAAAAACATTCTGACTGCTTCAAAATAAAAAAAAGGCCGTCCAGGTGGACAGCCTGATAACGCTAATGGTACTCAACCCATCAAATTTTTCATGCCCGTTGTAGGCTTTCTAGATGGCGCCAACATACGGCTCTCAACTTCTCCTGCAACCGACACGCTAGCCACAATCGGTTCAAGCTCATTATCTGTGCTTTGAGACTTATTGGGTGTGGCGGAGGAAACGCTAACAGCTTGTTCATGTGTTACAGCAGCCTGTCTTTGCTGAGGTGCCGGTATCGCCTCATTAAATCCCGCCTCCCGCTCGCGCATGAACTTTTCAAAAATTGCCTGTTTGATAAATGACTGATGAACGCCCATCGACTTCTTCAGATCAAGACTCTCTACCAGCTCGGCAATGAGAGCATCATTGTGTGTTCCAGCCTTTCCAGGCTGGAACCTGATATAAACCCGCTCGTTGAAAGCGGCCACTCCCTTAGCTCCCGCCATGTTTTAGACCTGCTGCTGTGAATTCATAAACTTCAACAAGCCACGAGCGTTAGCGAACTCATCCTTAAAATCTGCATTGGGCAGAAGCAGTTCAAGCCACTTACGAAACACAATCGCGCCGCCACCAACAACCAGAATACTTTGATAGGTTGCAGTTGAGCCCACACGAGTTTTAATAAACCCACTTATACGCTCTGCCACTCCTCGGCACGCGGTATCACGCTCTTCAGTAAAATCCCAAGTTCTGCCGCTGTAGGACGCTTTGCCCGTACTCAATACACGCTCAAGCCAATGACTAGGAAAGGTAGACCCGTGACCTGAGATTCCCTCAATCCCTTCGCTTTGCATTTTTTTACGAATGAGTTCTTCAAGCTTTGCTTTGGCATCAATGACACCAACCTTCTCTGTACCGGATTTACCGTTGTTGATGATCATTTCGCCATCACCGGTTTCGTTGATCATCTGCACGCTTAATAGATCTGTAGTTGACCCCCCCACATCTACAACAAGCACTTCGCCAAGAGTTTCCTCCATCTCAATGTAGTCTTGAGAGTAATCACCGGTATCTGTCATGGCCCAGTCGAACCAGGCACTTAATGCCTCAGCGTAAATCTGCACGCTGACCACATCAGGTTGAGCTTCACAGCCAACAACCTCAACGTTCCTCTTGCTTAAGCTTTCTGCGCTAGCGGTACGCAGTGCTGTGTTAATCACCCCCCCATCAGAGAAGAAATCACGGATAGGAAGAGTCAATGCCGCTCTCACCGGGATGCCGAGCAAACCAAACCGGGTAAGACCGTGATTGAACAATACGCGGTTAGCTACTGATGTTGGGTAATCAGCATTTCTGATGTCCATGCGGTCGTTGATAGCCGCAGAGCAGGTGTACTCAACACCGTCACACATATAAGCGCCTACACGTTCACCAGTGGTTTTACCTAGCCCCACGCCGCCAACTTGGATAAGAGAAGGCACCTTACCTGTAAGAATCGTTCCATCATCGGAGTACCAGGCAAACTTGTGATCTGCATAACCATTATCATCAGCTACTAAGCGATATGCGGCAGTTTGCTTTTGAACCTTTTTCGTATCAGCCATTATTCAATCACCTTCTATTCATTCTACGGATCAATTGGGAGCGTGTTTTACGACTGCGATACCGGCCTGCAAGCTTCGACCGGAATCGCTTAATAGCTATTTTCATGGTCCAGCCCTTTCGTTCTAACAAAACCAGAATCAGAATCAGGACCGCGACTATCTTTAATGTGAAAAGCGTGGGGGACAGCGGTAACACCAACAAGGGAACGAGTACGCTTGTATGTGCCTCGATGATCTTGAGGCTGACCTTTGACGTTTTGCTCGCATGGCTTGTGAAAACCGTTTCGTTATCAATTTTTAGGGGCATCAGGACGCCAACCTGTCTGCTTTCATTTCTGCTTCAAGAGCTATCATTTCATTGCCATGAATAAGACCACGCTCGTACTGACGCTGAGCATCATCAATCAGACTAATCCCATGATCTTTAGTGAACCGGTGGATCAATGAAGGCATCAAATCAATAGGTGTAGCTAGCAGCTCACTACGCATATCCATCGTCAGTGCCAAGGCAGATTGGATAGCACAGCGACCTATGTTATTCGGGCGACGAAGCAAGCGTTGGTGGACGATCAAACGAGTGTTGTCGATTAGTGCATTAGTAATCCGCACACGGTCTGAACCGCTAAAGACATCAGCCATTCGGGCTATGGCCATGTGAACATTCGATGTATGTGTGGTTGTGTAGGTCGAATGTCCTGTCATAGATGCGAAGACAGCCCCTTCAATCGTTTCCTTGTCACGAGCTTCACCAAACACAACTACGTGAGGGTGCCTGCGCAAGAAATTCCGAACCGCGTCTGAATAGCTCTGAAGGTGGGCACCATAGCCCTGACGACCTATTTCGCATTGCGAAATAATTCCGGTTCGATCAGGGATGTTATTGAGGTCGTTTTCTATAGGTGAGAAGAAGGTAAGGATGTGCCTACCCTGCTCAGCGGTGGCGTGCTCACGCAAAATCGAATCTAGTAGGGTGGTTTTACCAGATCCAGTAGGTCCACAAATCAGGACGATCCCTGTCGAAGGCATGCAGTTGTCCCTGATATAAGTAGGAACCTCTAGGTCGTCCATCGTGGGCGTTTGTGAAGTACTAGGACGCATGACAATTTCAAGACCACTTTTTCCGTGTAGCCCTAAACAACCTGTTGCGGAAGATCGGAAGCGAACATGAACACCACGGCCAATGTTCAACGAATAATTGAAATCACAAGGCTCAGCGCGGATCAGATCAAGCGATGCATTAGGATTGGAGGTCATCAGGTTGACCAAACTTTCAAGCTCTTCCGTAGTTAGCTTCCGCGACCCTCTATAAACAACTCTTGAAGACCAAATAACAGACCAAGGTGAACCCGACTGTAATATCAGATCTTCGACCCCATTCGCTAGGCAGTAGTGCAGCATCTCGTTCAGGCTTTCGAGACCCATTCGTATAGGGTCTGAAAACGTGACCTCAGCAAGCTCGCCTCTAGCCCCAATGGTTGAAGCGTCTGGTGCTGCAGTACTCAGCGTGTCCATACAGGCTTCCAGTCAGCTGCTGTATTGTACTGAGCATCCCCACCAACCATGTAAATGGTCTCACCGATATTCATGGTTCGACCATTAAAGGTTACGCGGTTTGATTCAACCCGCAGTGCGGCAGGAGAAATCATATTCTTAGCTTCAAGAGTTCTGTAGAGGTGACGCCCCTCTACAGCTCTAACCAGCTGATTAACTCGATCCTCGTAAATCTGATCAGCCTGAAAAACGCCAGCCGTCCACCCTTCACGTAAGGCCTTCTTCCACTCATCTACCTCTTCGTCATTCCGAGGCAAAAGACTTTCATGCGGTGCTTCAGGGCGTTCATAGACTTGGTAAACATAATCACGCCATGTGGGTATTGACGTTACAACCCGTGCTTCCTCTTCAACTGTGTAAGCTTTCTGGACCTGGGTAGCAGCTCCTGTCTCTGGGTCATAGCTCAGTGCGTTATCAACTTGGACTATGGCTGGCATGAGCAAGCGCCCTTCACGAACGAATCCAGTAAAACTGAATGTCACATTCAGCTTTTCTTCTACTGAAGACCAATACTCCATGATCATCGAGTATCGAGCTGCTAAGCCGGTCTGAGCACCAACGCGCAAACCCTCCTGCCTAATTGCACGAATTCTGATCCCCGTAGAAACGTCTCGATCTTCAACCTCTCTACCTTTCAGGTTCACCATCGCTTCCAATTCAGATGATGTCTGAAGCTGCGACGGCAACTCAACATCAACAACAGGAAAATCCATAATTTAAGCCTCGTACAATATTATTAAACGATAGCTGAATATTAGACCTGTCGCTTTTTTATGGCAAGCAAATTAGGGTCAAAGTGGGCACTAAAGCCTTATTTAGCCCATACAATCCCAGACTAGACACAAAAGGCAGGATCAGGCCAAAAAGGACTCAAACAGCCTAACGCGACCCATAAGAGGTCTTTTCAAATCGCGTAGCTTCTCTAAAAACAGTGCATAGAGTGATACACAAATGGCGAAATAGTCTGATAATGCCCATAACGACCACTAATGGCGGATATGACCTAAACTAGCCAATAATGGCGAAATAAGCCTTAACAAGCCCAATAAAATCAATTATTCCTTAAAAAGCTTTATATTTTGCTTTTAAGCCAATTGGCTACTAGCAGCAAAACTCATGAGCCAACAACCTGGCGTCCTTCCCTATCCGTGTTTTTCCTTCTAGTTACTAAGACTCCCTTACCGGTCCAAATTATTCTGATGTTGTGAAATGGAACCGGCCTTAATCAGCTCTTAACCTACGGTTTAAAAACAGCTCACGAGAGGTTAGCTGTGGTTCGCTGTATCACGCTTTGTACTGATTTTATTTGGTATAGTGATTCTGAACTGTGTATCACGCTCTGAACTGCTTTAAAATCAGTGCGAATCTATTACGGGTCTAGTGATTTGGGTGATACACCCGAATCGCGGAGCCGCTTGCCAACACCTCAGTTGCTGCCAGAAAAGGTTACAAATGACCATCAGTGAAAACATCAGATTCCGCGCAATAGGCTTGTTATCTAGCTTCCAAGAGCACTGTCTCAAAGCCACTGTGTCTCCAACTCATGGTGGTGCATCCCAAGCACCTAAATCCTCTGGTAACAATGAACGGGTTATTGGCAGCGAAGGGGCTGTATCTGTTGCCGAGGACACATTGAGTACAGAAATCGGCGTGCTAGATGATGCTGGTTATGTACCTGGTGGCGTTGATGACTGCCGGATAGATATGACACAGCTACTTTGTTGGCTGAATGATCGGTTTGGTGGCAAGGGTGTGAGCTTGACTACAGCGAAGTGCTACCGGCGTTGGCTTGCGAGTTACTTTGACGCCATAGGTCACCCAGACTCATTGATGATCAGGAACTGGCAACCACCTAGTTCGCAAGAGGCTGCGTTGGCAAGCGATGCTGCAGACTCGGAATACTTGGCAGCAAAGACCTATGACCCAAGTAGGTCGTTGGTCACCTCAGATGATTTGTTGCCAGGGAACACGCGGTATTTATCGTTCATTGACCGTGAGAGCCTGTCGCTTTTGTTAGAGCAGCTGTTGAGTGTGACGGCCAAAGGGACGCCTCGTTACCAAGCAGGGCCAGAAGCAGCGTTGATGTTTACGGTGAGCATGATGACTGGACTGCGCCCACACGAATGGCCTACAGCACGGTATTTAGAGCTTTTCTTTGATCCCGAGACAAAGCTTACGTTGGGACCAGTGTTAGAGGTGATGACGTTAAAGCAGTCGAGTCGTCGTGAAGATAATCCCTTACGCGAGAAGCGATACCTTGTGCTAGATAAATGGCCGAAGGACCAAATTGAAAGGGTGGTGGCTTTCATAGATCAGATACAGGGTTCTGCGGAGGACTTTGATGCTTATTACAACCGTGCTCGGATGACCTTAGGGCGCGCGTGGAAGCGCGCACAGCGTCTAGCCATTAAAACCAACTCTAAGTCCGAGGATGTCGCCAAAGGTCGTGACTCGTTACCACAGGAGCCCTTGCCCCCAAAATCAGACAGCCTTGGTGACGAAGGTGATGATGTTGAGGCGACAAAGGTAAGAGCTGAGGAATCTAGTTACAGCGGTATGGTTATGGTGGACGACACACGTGCAGTTGGCTTCTATACCGCGCGCCATGTGTTTGCAGAAGAGATTAGACGTAGCGTCTCCCTGACACGGTTTGAGCTTGCCGCCATGTTAGGACACTCATTGTTGACGAATCAGGTGTACTACGGCCCCAAGATGGAAAGCAGCGACCGCGAGTATGACTTTGTGTTGCCAAGGCCTTGGCCGGGAGATGCTGACGAAATCAAGCTGTGGGATTACAAGGTCAATCCATTACGCACTGCGTACATGCAGGGTGATTTATTTGGTGGAATGACTGGTACTGAAAGTGAGCAGGGCAGTAGCTTCAGTAGAGACGGAGCATCGAGCTTTTACCTGCGTTGATGTATTCGGGCATATAGCAACCTGGTTACCAAGATTAATCCGTTGGTCTCAAACCCAAGTTTCTATTGCCCCCTACCCCTTTGTTGTCTTTGCCCCCAATCGACAAACAGCCTTTCATTCACAGAATCAATGGCACGACATAGCCCGTCTATGTCAAAAGCTTAATAGTCCTGCTAATCGTTCGCTTTTGAGCTGATGTCGTTGCTTCTCCTAAAATATGTATAGTGTTATTGTACCGCATGCCAACAGCCGATTTCAGGCGTGATCCCGCTGGCATGGTGGAGGTTTTAGATGCGTCGATTTCGACTGCATTCAATAAGTGATGTGATTGTTGATTCAGAGCCAATGCCTGCTTGGCATAGCGCACGGGCAACTGCGCATGACTTAGGTGCCTCACCTATCGAATTGCCGACAACACTCCCCTCCATTCAAGAATACGAACTGTGTACAGGGGATGAACCGATTTTTCGGGCTCCGAAATTTGAATCAGCTTTGTTGAGACTTGAGCATTTAGTGGATGGCGATTCTAAAGTTCTGAGTTCTGAGAATCGTTGGCCTACCTATCTGAGGGTTAATAACCTCCAGGCAGTAAGCGCGAAGATGCTTGAAACAGCCCCCGAAGGTTTAACCCTTGAAAGCAGCTTACGAGATTGGCAGCGGCATTGGGTGAAGGAGTCAGTTTTCATTGAGATTATGGCGGCGTCACTGCCACATGCGATTAGGCCATCTCTTGTCAGGCTTAATATGCGTGAACAATCAAAGGGTCGAGGACGTTTAGCTAACCTTGATGAATGGCCTTTGATTGGCCTTGAAGAAGCTGTAGAGAGTGAGCGGAAGCTTCTCAACGAGTTGTCGGCATCAGGGGTAAGGCTTAACCGGCGTTATGTGATCCGCAAGAACAAGTGGCATCTCAATCTAAAACGTAGGATTGGGGATCATTTCAATAACTGTACTCATCAAGGCCTAGATGCCGCGTTGTCGAGCTGGCTTAGAGTGTGGCGAGACACAGGTGTGATGCGAACAATGTCTGCAGCTGTGAGTGGCAGAGCACTGCCCTCCTTCGCCGGCAATTTTATTTCGGAATCCGAAATTCAAAAAAGTTATTTGTTCAGCCGCTTTAAAACATCCTGCAGCTACCAGTTAACCGTGTCTTCTAACCCAAGTGAGTCATACCAAGTAAGCAAGAAAACGATGGTCGATGCGGGTTCGATTTATCAGGTTGATGGCGCGTTGTTTTACGGATCGTCTGAGACGGGTAGTCAGTTACCCATAGACAGCATTGGCATCACTCAGGGTTTTAGCCATCACACGTCTGAAGTATCGCCTTGGTGCCCTTTAAGATTAGTTGCAAACGAAATGACTCGTCTGGGATTACAAAAATCAGATGGACGCCATTTTAAGTTGATGGGCTTAACGATTACTAAGTCAGGTAATGCGGCGAGTGTTAATCCTGAGCTTCTGGACACAATTAAGAAGCTACCTGCAGCAAGCGAATCAAAGAATCGCTCCTTACGTTTAACAAACTTGCCTACAAGCAGAATGTTGGGATTGCTACCAGCGACTTGGTTATCTACCGACAAGGTTACGGATGAACCACATTTAATACGCAACATGCGTCTAGATGAGGCTTTAGTGAGCCATTGGCTGGGCAGCGTGCGCAGAGTCATTTGTCACGAAGATTCAAATGAGGTTTTGCGATTACGGAATCCGAAATTAAAAAATGTCAGCGACATTAATGCCCATCAATTCTGCACTGACCTAATTTCGTTGGCGAATGATGGAATAACTAGCGTTGCTGGCACAGTAAACGTATCAGGCTTCCAAAATGAAAAGGGATCTGTTTACAGGGTGCCTTTGGTCTCAATCATTCTTGAAGAAGCTGTTGCGTTGATGGAGCTTGCGACTGTTCCCAAGGATAACCCCCAAGGTCTGAAATTCTCGGTACGAATCAAAAGCAACCGTAAGTCACTACATTTAATACGAGTAGTCTTTCGTTCACTGTATCGAAGCGGGTTTGACACGCACGACCTTCATCTTTTCCTGAAGTCTTTGCTCGTAGATTTACTAAGCGGCTACACCAGTGATCTGTGTGTGCGCTACCAAATGGTTCGAGTTGGCGATGACAAATACCGGCTAACCGCCCTCCCCTTCTGGTCATTCGCAAGTCACACCTTCAAGAAAGATCATTTATCTGAATTCAGTGGCCTTGTCACGATATCGCCAACCTTAGGTGAAGAATTAATTGCATCAAAGCCCATGCGGATATTGTTGTCCAGGCACACAGGAATCAGCGTTGGCTTTATCAATTCAAGCATCTCAGCAATTCAATGCGAGCTTACCAAGCAAGGCAGGGAGTACGCGCATTGCGAGCGGTTTCTAAAAATGACGGATAGACACAATTCATTTCGGATTCCGAAATTTCAATAATTAAAGATTTACCGGCAACCAGCACTACCAAATCACATTAGGAGTTAGTTATGACAAATGACAGCAGCAACAACAACGATCAACTGGCACGGGTCAATAATCGTCTCCGCAATATGGGAGCGGCAATTGATTCCAATGCGATCAGTGGCTATGCGGTTGAGTCGGAAGAAGGCAAAGCGATTATGGCCCACATGCTTACGTCCATAGCAGCTGATGATTTTGATCCAGCTGAAACGCGCAAGATGATCACTGATCGTCTGTCTGCGGCCAAAAACTAAACGAGGACTTATCTATGAGCCATAAAGCTAAAGGTATCGGTAAGTTCCGTGAAATCCAGTACGACAACAAATTTGGTATCACTGACCAGTTTGTCATCAATGAAGCTGAAGCGGTGCTGACAACATTGGCTTTTGCAGAAGGCCTACCTGAGGGTAAATTTGATTCCGATCACCTCAAGAACATCCACGCTCACTTGCTAGGTGATATGTATGAGTGGGCGGGTCAATTTCGGGACACGGAATTGGTGGTTGGGAATACAACAAGTATATCCATGACAAAAGCGTCAGAGGTTGTTGATTCCACCAATAAGGTGATGAAAGCAATTGAGAGCGAAAACTTCGGTGATATGACACGCATTGATTTTGCCGACAAGATGGCTGACTACTACACAAAGCTCTATGCCATTAGTCCATTCCCAGACGGTAACGCACGGACTACGCGAGCTTTCATTGATGCCCTTGCTAGCTCCCACGACATGCAGGTTGAGTGGTCACAGCTACCTGGTGATGCGTTTAACTCTGCCGTCGAGATGGCATTGGATGGTCAATCGAAGGGCTTGAACACGTTGATGCGTATTGCAGTTAAGCCTGTTGATCTGTTTGATCTGCATAGCACGGCCAGCATCAAGCTAAAGACATCAAATATCATCCGCGAGGTTGGACTCAATAGTGCTCTTATTCCTGTGGACCAAATAACGTCTGCAGCTGATATCAACAAGCTTGCGCGGTTCGCCAAGATAGAAGTTGTAAAGAGCCTTGAGCAGTTTTCAAAAGCTGGAACGAGCTTCATGCGTGATTGGGCTACAACGAGTATTGAGCATTCACAAGCTAGCTCCTATGACAGGGCTCACGGAAGCGCGCTGTTAAAAGACGTTCTACAGCGAATGGATACAGACTCTGGGCCGGGGCTCAGGGGCCCAACGAACTAACCATCTTGAGAAGGGCGCTAAGGCGCCCTTTTTTGTGTCTGTAATTTTTCGATTTCGGAATCCGAAATTCTAGGCGATCCTTTCTAAGGCATTTAATTCAGCCGATATGCAATGAAGACATTCTTAGATCACCTCATGAAATATTGATCACCTACTTCCTAGAAACTCTCGTGACAAATACACACCTTAGCTTTTTGCTAGCTTCAACTCTCAATCCTGCCTTCAAAGATCTGTCCAGTCTTAGACCCAACCTTGATGACCTCCAGCTGAATAGATCCTGAATGACGATGCCACATAATCGAATCCATTCTGAGCGTGAGTGCTGATCGGAGTAGGGGAGGGGGTTTGTTAAATATTCAGCGATGGTTACCAGCTGAGCACGGTCTTTTGTTTTGCAGTTTCGGATTCCGAAATTCTAGGCCGCGTACCTGGTAGCTGTTGGCGAGCATTGGTTTTGATTGATCAACCGGGTTTGGGTTTGGGTGTGTAGTCAAATCTCAAAGAGATGTCGTAGCGACTTATTGTTTTTAAACCCTACTACTATAGGTGTCAGATTTTCTGGGTTAAGGGTGACAGTATTTCTAGACAGGCTGTGGATAAAGTAAGTGAGCATGTCCTTGTAAATGAGATTTTGTTGAAGTGAGGTCAAATTCGACCCTCTGTAATCGCTTATATGACGCGATAGAGTATGTGGTAGTGCTCTTTTATGGGTTTAGAGGTGTGAATGCCCACAGAGGCTCCTGCGGCCTTCTACGCAATGGTGATTATCTAATATGTAATTTCGGAATCCGAAACGTCAGGAAGGGGGAGGGTCTTCTTTGCGTTTAGCTAGAATTGACTTCAGAGCCTCAATACCACGCTTTGCAGTTTCGGGATCGGGAGTCTGGCGTTCTTCGTGCTTCCAAAGGTTGTAAGCTTGGCTATAGGTGCCGGTCTTTGGTAATTGCGAGAAACGGTCAGGTGGCCGATTCTTAGAAGGAGTGCTTGATGGTGTTTTGAGATTGCGTTTCTCAAGGCCAAGCGCTCTACGTCGAAGAGTCTCTAATGCAATGTTTAGTTTAAGATCACGAAACAGATTGAACGTCAGCCGAATGAACCTGGTGTTAGCCATCCTGAGGATGTAGCCAGACCTCACTAGCGTTCCCATGCAGCGCTTTACAGTGCGGCTATTAAGGCCCGTGTGGCGCGCTATCTCGTCGTTGTAGAGTGGTCTAGTAATATTGTACTTCGGATTAACAAAGCGGCATTCGAGCGTTTTGATATCAAGCCGTTTAATGAGGTGATTAAGCACCTTAATAAGCGATTCACGGTGTTGGGTGTGAATCATGTGTGGCTTGTGATGCTTGGGTGCCCTGGCGCCTGCGTAGATAACAGATTTGGTAACTATCGACGCGGGAAGGTTGTTGGCGTAGCGAGCATAGACAAGCTGCGGCAAGGTCTTCGGATCTATCCGAAATCCCTCCAGCTTCTCTATTAGTCGCTCTTTTAGCTCAAGAACCTTCATTTTACGGTTCGGGCTATTTAATCCTGGGGGAGGGTATCGGAGCGGGGGAGGGCTCTAACTAAGCAAAAGTGAAAAAATAATGCTCTTTTGCTGTTTTATCCGAAAATGCGACTTGACCACATTTCGGAAAAATGGGAGTATTTCATTGAATCTTTTGCACGTAAGGTCACATGCCAAGTGATCGCAAGAAGTACTCCCGGTTAGTTGAGCGTCCGCCAAGACACACCTCGACTTCACCGGGATTTTTTTTGCCCGCAATTCCTTATTCGTTATTTGTGCCATCAAGCACTAATTGATACTTCCACTCTGGAAATACCTCAGTTGTAACAAAATCAATTTTCGGATTCCGAAACTGCGTAAATGGCAATAGCTATTTAAACTATTTATATTTTCGGATTCCGAAATTAGTAAAAATTGATCAGCCCTAAAATAGATTCAATAACGACACAACTAAGCTGATCAGACATCAATGCTGGCAAGGGCAAAAAAAAGGTACGAGCAGCCGTAAACCGCTAAGCCTAAAAAAAGGCAAAGGGATTCTGTCTGCGCCTATGCGCTGCAAAAAAATAGTTGTGAAGCCTTGAATTTCAAGGGGTTTGCCGTAGAGCCGGCAAGTGGCTGACGGTCGCCTGTTATCAGGTCTTTCGTCAGCAAGGCGGGATATGTAGCTGCCAAGCTACTGAATCTTTTGCCCGCAAGGATGCTTCACATGTACAGAGCATCTCTATTTGAGCAATATACAACCATATAAATCTTTGAGCTGCAACCAAATTGACATGCATGTTCTGAGTTACCATTGTGGAACTCGAAACTTGAATAGGCCTTTACCGGATGAGTGTTATCGAAGCTTCAAATAAATCTACTAATTTGAAAGCCCTCTGCGCGAAGTTACACTTTCAGCTAAAGCCATCTCGTGTGATTGCGCTGATAGATAATCATGCGTTCGGTATTTCGCTCGTGAGGGTAGCAGCAACAGCGCCTGCCGGTGAATCGAGCAAGGACTATTTCAGCCATGCTTGGCCGCAATTTCGTCTAGCCCTACCTGGTCGTATTTTAGAATCACGGTTCGATCTTCGACACGGTAATGGTTTGGCGATTAAGCGTGTCTTTGCCTCATGGCTACCAGCTGATCTTTTTGTAGGTGGCCTTACCGTTAAGCGTGACTCTTGGGTGCTTGTGGTGCGTGGCCGGTTTGCTAGTGAAGCGGGATCTATCGTGGTCAATGATAGTGCTCTGGCTGATGAGCAAGTACATTTTCATCAGTTATTCAGGTATGTCAGCGATATAGCGGGCTCTGATCCAGAATCAGATAAGTTGGTGGTCTGAGGGTAGGTTAGCGCTAATGCGCTCTGCCTCACCCAACCCCCGTCTTGTTCTCCCCACGTAGTTCTGTGTAATTCCGCCTTACCAATCGCCTTTGCCCTCAGTGCAGCTTCCGCTAATGCGGGGGCATTGCTGTGAGCGCTCTACAGCCTTTCTTAGACCTGAGTTGGCGTTGAGCTGGGCTCCTGTTCCTGTTGTTGTATAAGAATATTGTACTGTGATAATGTGGCGACTCTATGAACCATCACAGGTTTATCTACGGGGTACTTCGATGACAACATCACCACGCCTACTGAGCAAAATATTCCTTTCAGGAGCGGCTGCATTCTTTTTGTCATCGGCAATGGCTGAAGGTTTTGACATTACGAATCATAACCTCCCGGTATTGACAGCAAACGTGGTTGTCGAGTCCCAGCCTTGCCCTGGAGTTGGTGCCAAAGGTTTCAATTCAGTGGGGAAATTACTGTCTTGCCAAGCTGGTTTCTGGTCTCGTCACGAGCCAGTTGACCCCGGTGCGATGTGTGGCTTCCAGTCAAACTGGGGAACAACTGGAAACGGCTGTCTTGGTTACAACATGTACACGCAAGGTTGCCCAGCAGGTTATTCTTTGAATGATTGGCAAGGTGAGATTGGTCAAGACCGACGCTTCATGTTTTGTACAAAAAACTGATTCTTGGTCGTAACTGCTTTGATCATGCGAGATTATGCCTACTTCTGAAGAACACCAACGTTTAACCAATCAGGGCGCATCTTGGTTGCGTAGGAACGGTTTTGGTGTGGTTGCCACCGAGTTAACCTGTTTCGGCAATCGAGAGCGTCCTGATGTCTTAGGCTTTCGTAGCAGTTGTTCTGCCATGATTGAGGTTAAGGTAAGCCGATCTGATTTTCTTGCCGACCATAAAAAACCTGAACGCTCATCAGGTGGAATTGGCGTTTATCGTTTTTATTTATGCCCTGAGGGCTTGATAAGCCCGAATGAATTGCCTGCTAAGTGGGGGCTTCTGTATTCCAAGGGCCGAACGGTAAATGCCGTGGTTAAACCCCGAGGGAATATCTGGCCAGCTTCAACATCTCAACCGCCAGAGGTAGAAGAACTCTTTAAGGAGTGGCGTGACTTCCAGCATGAATCTGATGCTCTTGCTGAGAGAAGTGCCTTGTACTCAATAGCACGCCGCTTAGTTGCCAAAGCCTAGCTAGGTAGGGGTAAATGTACTGGCGATTATCATACGTTCGTTGGTGCCCAGCCCAGCTGGAAGCATATAAATTTCATAGACCGTCCTTCCCTTTTTGCGCTCCCTCCCTATCGTATAATAATACCGCCATATCTTATTGCTCTTCGCCCTCTCTTCCCGCGTAGCTCTATGAGTAATTACCCCTAGTTGAGATGCGCCACATGTGACCAGCTGATCTAATTGATCCTTTCAACATGAATGGTGTGATCATGCTGACCTACCTGGCCGATACAAGAGCGATGCTGCACGGTATCTCGTTTTTCGCTTTCTATTTTGTTAGTTACCTATGCGCAAAGCGTCTTGAGGCTGAATGCCCGATACCAAGCAGGGCTCAGGTTACAGCTCTGCTGTTTTGTGTATGCCTAGTACTCTCTGCCGCATGTTTCGTCACACCGCTTACTGGTGAGGCTGTGAGCGCCCTTGTGGTGCTGGTTGGACTTCTTGCGCACATAGCCCGCTCCTTCAGATCCTCTAGCATCAGAGCGTTAGCAATTTGCTTGGCTATGTCTTGGGGATGGGAGCTGATTATTCAGCCCCTAGTTACGGTATACGGAGCGCCAGCAAGGGGATACATCCAGTGGTGCCAAGTATCAGCTGATCTTGTTGGCATAGTGCTTGGTGTTTGCGTGTGCTGGTCTCTGAGGTTTAGAGCGCCAGCAAGCAGAGTTGGATGTTAGGCGCCGGCGCCAGCAGAAATGACGGGCTCAATAAGCCATCGCCAGAGACCAACAGCATTGGTGGCACAGAAGCATATTTGTAAGCTGAGTAAGCCCCAAGCTTTGAGGTTGTAGGAGAAGACAGCCAAGGTTGAGCTGCTTATAGCAAACCCAATCCATCCATAGGGTGACAACCCAGTATTGCTCGCAATCATCATGGCGCCAGCAATGCCGGCAATTGCTCCAATCCACTCAAGGCCGCGCATTGTTTTAGTCACAGTACGAACGCCTTGTGGGGGTAGGTGGGATGACCCTATGGGCAGAGACCCTTTTCAGAAGGCATCTCCTAAGCTGGGCATGCGCTGGTCATTACCAGACATTGCGCTCATTACCCGCTCACGTTGTATGGAAGGCAGGCGGAATACTTCAGAGCGCTTAATCAACAAGCCCAGCTCGTTGGTCTCGTCTGTAATGTCACCCGCCCTGTCTAGGCGTGACCCTATCTCCATTTTTGGTTCGCTTCTCGCCGGTGTTTTGTAATCAAGATTGAGCGGGAACCGAGATGGGTATTCGGGCGTTGCGTACCACAACACCATTTTCTGAGTGATGGTGTCGAACTCATCATCCAAGACCAGATATCGCACCTGGTGGGTAGCAATATGATTTGCTGCCACAGCCCATCGCGTTGTGACTGTAAAATCACGTACCGGCTTGTTTGTTTCCACATAAAAGCCATTGATCGCTTTGGTGCCAATATTCCTGCAGACAACGAGATAATCTTTGTTGGGGTAGGGGCGCCGAGCCGTTAGCTCCTGACCGCCTTTCAAGTCTAAGACTAACTCAGGGCATTTAAGGTCAATGAGAGCGCATGGCTCAGTTGCACGATTTGCATAAATCTGGGGTGTTAGGTGGATCAGCATGTCGTTTCCTCTTAGGTCGAGCTACTAGCTTTGCTTCATTCAAGGCCTTTCTTCTGAGCGCCAGCAATGGCGCTTGTGGCCTTGCGAATTGAAAACTCACTTTCTGTACCATCACTGAATTTCACGACAAAACCTTGAGTCGTGCCACCCTTATCGCCGGTGCCACGCTGTATGTTTCGCACGCAAAACGAGACAGGCTCAGCCTTCATTGGGTAGTCAGTAAACTTGCAGTACTTGGTATACAGGTCTTGTAGTTGGTCGAACTCAGCTGAAGCCACGATATCGGTATTCGTACCGGAGTACTTGTCACGGATGGCATAGAAGAAATCGTTGGCAGCAATTTGCGAAGCAAAGCTTTTGTCGAGGATCATCACCTTATTCGGCATCATCATTCCCTGATCAGTAGGTGGGCTCGCAACGTGTTTGGTGGTTGCAAGCCCTTGGTTGGTCGTCTCTATGTTTTACTGCCTAACCTGAGATACGACAACTTCATTGTTGCCTAAATACCGATCAAGCTTGCTAGCCATACTTGCTATTACTGCCAACTTTTAAATGCTATGAGGCCAAAGGTTTCTCGGCCTCAAGCGTCCCACGATGGTATTCCTCGGCACTCAGTAGCATAGGTGCCCAGCTCAGGTATTCTGAGCGAGTACGCGGGTCAGTGAAGAAGCGTATGTAGTCGCCCAGCTGGTACGCGCTGACATTGAACAAGCTGCTAATTGGTACTTTGATCTGAGCTTTCACCATTCTGTCGAAGCTGTAACTCTTCTCGCGCAACCAAGTGAACGTAGCCACCTTGCTCCGTGGTGTGAGAGAGGCCATGTAGGCAATGCGACCGGGGCCGGGGTCGCCATAGGGCCTAAGCCTCTTGTAGTAATGTTTGCGCTCGTAGGGGATTTTATAATTGTTGTCCATTTTCACGTTCTCCCTGTCAGCCTCCCTTACTTCCCACATTTCCTCTTGGCCGAACATAACCGAGTCTTCGGTTACCTGGGCGTTGCACTTCTGAACGTATGCGTTGATGTCGGGGGCATCACCCCAGTGCAGGGCCATCGAGCTGTCGTAGATAAGCTCTACTGACTTGCTGAACGAGTCAGGGCTCCACATCTTCACCGGGGCGTGCGGTATTAGCGTGTGGGTCCGGTCGAAAAGTCCTTGGACCACTAGAGCCACACGGTTGTATTCCTTAATTTCGGTTTGAATCTTCGCCATCGCAAGATCGTAGTAAACACTGCTGTCATCGCACGGATGCCAAGATTGGATAGAAAAATGTGAATCCTTGTAGGGGTTGGCATACCACCATGATTGATTAGGGTTAGCTATTTCCCATTGCTCTTGTGGATTATCGAGTACCCACTGTTTGCTTTTTGCTTGGTTGATGTCGCTTTTAGCAACCCTGTCATCAAAGTCACGCTTTGTGATCATCGTTTCAATTCGGTCGCTCCCCCAAAGCTTCATCATCATGGGTTCTGAGGGATCGAACACCGCTCGCTCGGGAAATATCTGCTCGCCAAAGTCAATTTCGGTGCTCACGCGATAAAGCTGCTCGCCATTGCGGACCATCAAATAGGTTTGCTTGTCAGCTTCAGCCATGCTGAAAGCAACGAAAGCACTGATGTTATCTTCTGACCGGTCTTTGGTATGTCGGCGCACCTTCATCGACACCATGCAGCGCGGGAAGGGCAATATGCGATTGACGTTATTAGGTTTGGCTAGCCATCTATCAAATGCGTCCATCGACTTAAAGGTCATTCCACCCGTCTCATAATCAAGAAGGCACTCTTCGTCCATGTACAAGCGACGTTGCATGACCCTTAGCTTCTCATCACGAGCTGCCGGCTGACCGTCTGTGATGGTGACGACTGTTTCAAAAATGCCCGTATACAGCTGGATATTGAATAAGCGGTCTTCAATTTTGCTAACGCTGGCTTTCATTGGGCCTAGCTTGGCCTGCAGGGGTAATCCTGTAGCCCCCATCCACCGCGCAAGCTCGCCTGACAGCTCTTCATTGCGCTTGAATAGTGCCGGCAAGGTTTCTTTCTGCGCCAGCACCAGCGCGTTCTTGAAGGCATCAACATCGACTTGGCCTGATAGCAAGGCAAGCGATCTTCCTTGGCTGTCACCTGTCGTTTGATGATTTAGCTGTGGGGCAATGCCTAGCTCTTCAGTCAGGCGCTGGATTTCTGCCATGTTGTCGGCCAGTGCGTGTTGGTAAAGCTCGACCATCGACTTTATGTAAGCGTCCGCTTCAGGCTCATGGGTCAGCTTCACATCGAATTCATCACGGTGAACACGGCTGACACGGCAACCCTTCAGCTCTGGCTCTGATAGCTCGACGTAATTGCTACCAATCTCCCTGACACACATAAGCACGGGCTCATCGCTGTAGTTACGCCAGTACCATTGGCCGAGCTGGGCCGTCTCAAAGCCAGTATAAAACCGTTCTACCTCGACGCTTGAGATAACGGACGGTTGTGTAGGTTTGCCCTGGCTTTCGTTATCCGCAGTCATAGCTGATTATCCTTCTGCGCGCGTGACGATATCGTTCATGGTTTCACTGGTAGCCAGTATCCGACCTGACTTATGCCAACGTTCAGAGGTGCCGCAAGACACGTATAAGCCATTGCATCCAAAGTCATGCTTGGTTGACGACTGCTGAACAGTGACGCGCTCGCCGCTACGGGTTAAGTACTCACCCGGCGCCACAACAATGCTTGGCAGGAAAATCAGCGGAATAATGTAGATGCTCATGAGGTCACCTTAAGCAGGGTGTTGTAAGCGCCAGCAACGGCTGACTTACAAGCCGTTGGAGTAGTAAGCGCCATCTTGAATGAAGCCGAACATGGAGCCGCCGAAGTGGTATTCCACCAGAGAGCCAGCGCCGGTCATGCCACCATAGTTATTGGTGGTCACTGCGTGTGGTTCCAAGCCAACACTCACGCGCTCGTCATTTTCTTTGTCAGCTGTCTTGAGTACTGCGTTGAATTCGGTTTCGCTAATTTGCTGCATGTTTTGGCCTCAAGTGCTGATGTGTATGCATCATAATAGGTGTGTTAAACGCACCTTGTCAACGATAAAACAGACCAATAATTTGATTTCAAATCACCCGGTGTTGCCACCAAAGGATATACTGCGAGAAACCTAGCTAAATTAATCTAATAGTGATAAAACATCACTTAAGATCAAATTAACGTGATATATCATGAAAAAAGCTCATAGCCTTCTATCTGACTCAGTATTGGACGACATCAAGTCCGTAGGTTTGCATATTGAGGTGGCCAGACGGCGCCGGAAGAAGACCGCCAAGCTTGTGTGCGAGTCTGCTGGGATAACCCCGCAAACATACAAGCGACTGGTCAATGGTGATCCTGGTGTGTCGATTGGCGTAATCGCCGCAGTGCTTCACGCGCTGAACCTGGAAGACACCTTGCAGGCTATTGCAGACCCGGCCACTGATAAGCAGGGAATCGCTTTAGAAGTTTCTCGCGCAAGTAAATCTGGTAATGGAGATGACAATGGCAGGTTGGACACCAATTTCTAAAGCGTATGTGTTTACCCAGCTGAAGGGTGAATACGTTGCTGCTGGCGTGTTGGCTGAATCCCATTCTGGATTTCGCTTTGCCTATGCGCAGTCGTGGAAGACCAACCCCGAAGCTTACTCTTTGGACCCGTTGAATTTGCCTTTAGGTGACCAAGAGTTCAGTAGTCGAAAATGCTGGGGGTGCTTGCTTGATGCTGGCGCTGACAACTGGGGCCAGCGCGTTTTAATGGCGACTCATAGGCAGGTGCCAGCAAATCAAATCGAATGGCTTATATCCGCCCGTGGGACCGGTGTTGGTTCTGTGGTCATCTCAGCATCGAGGCACCAACTGCCAACCATGCTTGCACCGCCTGACTTTGCCTTGGTCTCGGAAATGATGGTCCAGGCCGAGCAGCTGATTCAAGAGGGCAGGGTAGATGAAATTGCCGCTCTTCCTGAGCACATCCAAAAGGCCTTGGTTTATGGATCGTCAATGGGGGGCGCGCGGCCAAAGTTCACTGTTGCTGATGATGGCAGTGAGTGGATATGCAAGCTTAGCCGGTCAGACGATACGTTTAACCAACCAATTGCGGAGATGGCCAGCTTAAATATGGCCACTGACTGCGGGCTTACTGTGCCTAGACATAAGCTGCACATGGTTGGGGGTCGGTCGGTATTGATGATTGAGCGCTTTGATAGGGACAAGGAGGGCTTTAAGCGCCATTACCTCAGTTCATTTGCGCTTCTGAATCCAAATAAGGCTATTGATGGTGACCCTGAAGGCGTGATGAGCTACATACGGATAGCCGATGTTATTGGGAAGGTGAGTGCGGCGCCTGCAGCTGATCGAAAGGAGTTGTTCACGCGGATGGTTTTGAACGTCGCTGTTGGTAATACCGATGATCACCTTCGCAATCATGGCTTCCTGCATGTTGGGGGTGAGCGGTATCGTCTCTCCCCCGTGTTCGACGTGCTACCGCACCCAAAGCAAATAACTCAGATGGCGTTATCCATTGGCAGGGATGGTAGGGAGGCATCATTGGAAAATGCGCTGTCTATGCATGAGCGTTTCGGGCTGAGCAGGGATGAGGCTATAGACGCCATTGATAACGTCACTAGGGTTACTCAGAACGCCAATCAGTACTTTGTTGATGCTGGCGCCAGCAAGCTAGAAGCAGGCGTGCTTCACAAAATCGCGCATGACAAGCTGGTTGCCTATGCTGGTCCAGTGTCGAGCGAGCCTGAGAGTCGGTCATCAAAACGTGCAGGACCAGCACCACGTTAATGCTGGTCCTTGGGGGCCGGTTAGCCTGAGCGGGTATGACCGGCAAATACCTTGACGTTTAACACCGCACCTTCAGCAACTGAGACCAGTCTGTCATGTACGCGGGAGATAAATACTCCCGGCGCATACCCCAGCCTGGCTCGGGGTTCGTCCGCGCAAAGCGAATGCTGCCGCGCCCCATCTTCCGGTTGATCTGATCAAGCGTGCTCATCACTCTTTGGCTGGCGCCTGAGTCACCTTCATTGAAAAGGTCTTGGGTATGCCCGTGTGCGTCTATTAGGTGAGTGAGCACCACACCAGCTTTAGCGTAAGCATATCCTTCGCGGTAAACCTCCCTCAGACCCTGCTGAGCGACTTCCGTGATAACGCGCGTGTCAGCGCTAGGGTGTGGCAGCTCCATCGTCACAGAGCGCCCATAGCGATTATCAGGAGATATAAACCAGCTGGTACGGACGTAAACTTGAAGGCAAGTCACAAGGCTTTGTTGGCGGCGTACCTTCTCGCTCACATTGGCAGCGTAGGTAGCAACCACCGATTCGAGTTCGCAAAGGTCATATAGCTTGTTACCAAAAGACCGGGTGCAGGCGATCATTTGTTTTTTGCCGGCGTCATCGTAGAAGGGCAGGCATGAGGCGCCGGTAAGTTCGCGGGCTGTGCGTTCGACGTTCACATTGAAGTGTCTACGGATCTGCTTTGGGTCAGCCTGCGCCAGCAAAGACATGGCTGAGCTAACTTTTAAAATGACCACTTGCTGCTGGCGCCATCAAGGAACCATCCGCCTGCTAGCTCAAGTTCTGACTTGTCGTATACCCAGCTAGTTGTAATGGCTCCATTCACAGGGTCGCATTCAAAGGGGTTAGGGAGGAAGAAATCACCTTGGAGTGCATCGCAGTGAACGCAGCCGTTCGATATGTAGTTGCCGCCAAATGTCTTGCTGTATCGCGAACAGATGGTGCCAATGCCGTTTTGCGAGAGTGAAACCTTGTCAAAGTGAGCAGCGATCCAGGTTGCTGCGCGCTTATCAGTGAAGGGCAACCGCGAGATAACCACGTTTGATGCGCTCACCGCTTCAATGTCAGTAACCATGCAGGTGGTTTTGTGGCAACGCCAACAATCTACCTCGACGTGATTTGCTCGCATGGTTAGCGTTTCATTGGGCTTAGGGTGCCAGGTTACATGGCCGCTAAGTAACCCGGCCACGAAATCAGAAATGGGCGTGTCGTACTGGGAAACCAGATAGTCACCATTGCTCTTCCTGATACCAAAATAGGGTAGCTCGCGGGACTGAGGGAAATCGGCTAAGTGATAGTGACCGCTCCCAGTGAGTCTAAATAGCCACACACAACGAACACCAGATTCAGTGTATTTGTATGTGCGCCTCACGTACTCGTCATGGACCTGAGGTGTCCACTGTACCTCGATGGCCACCTTAGCCGTCCCTTTGCTGCAATACACGTCTGCAATCCATTGCTCGCCTGCTGGGGTGCTGCCACTGTGCTCTGTGGTGACTTCCCAACCTGCCCGCTGGGCAGCTGTGGCAATGCAGCTCTTCAGAAGTAGGTGATCTTCGGTCTCAGGTGCCGAGGTACATTCGCCGCGTCGAGAGTGGGCAAAATGTTGGACGCCCAGCTTGCTGGTTTTGGGAATGGCATTACGCGGGCAGCACGGCATCACCAATGAGCCCTTTTTGTATGTCTCTTTGAGCGTGTTCCAGTCATTTGGGGCTAGGTCAAACGCTTGGATCTGCTGACCATCAAGGATTGCGCGTAAAGGCATTGTTTCCACCACCTATGACCTTGGCTGGATCAGGGCGCTGGGCGCGCAGCTCGTCATACAGCAGCTGCAGACGGGGCTCAGTGTAGGTGCGGCGCCTCATGGTGGTTTCCTTTAAATCTCGACTCGGCCTGTCAATCACGCGACACCTATCTGGTTGGCATTCCCCAAACCATATTCAAGGAGCTGCCGGGCATCGTTAAACAGGGCTGTCCCTTGCGTTAGCGTCATTTGCTCTGGGATATCCTCAATAGGCCAAGTCCCAGCAACTTCAAGGAGCAATCGAGCGGCCCAATGGAGCTGTTGTTCCTCGCTTTTATCGGCAAGGGTGCATACAAACGGGAAACCATACTTGCGGCTATTGCGAAACACCTTCTTCAAGGATTTCAACTCAGGCTTTTCCAAATCGCGCTGGTATGCTTCGGCAATTTTTATCGCGACAGCGATCATCTCGTGTGACACTTCTTTGGACATGGCAGTGTTTTCCTCGAACTATTGGGTGTAGCGACTAGGCAGGAATTTCTTAATCGCCCACCACGCTTCTTTACCAGCAACTTCAAAATGTAGCGCGCTACCTAACACCCAAGCGCGGAAGAAAAGACCGACACCTGCAAAAACCATAATCAAGCCTAACCAGCGAACGACTGACGGTTCGCGGGTGAACGTATCAACACCAAGCCAAATACAAATGAGTCCAGCAAGCAGCGTAACGAGGATGTAGCCGATCATGCCTTTGACGTTTTTCATGTGTTTTCCTAGATCAATTCGATAATGGCTTTCGCGCCTCACTGAATGCCGAAGACGCAAATCCATCTTCAGGCCTGCCGGCATGTGTCACCACCAGTTTTCCTATTGCGCGAGAGTCTTCTGAGCTTGTTTCCAGCTTATAAAATCCAGCGTCTCGGCGGTAAAGGGGAGCCCAAGCTCGATCCGAACGGTTTCTCCTACTGGAAGATCGGGTTCATCTGGAAGCAAAAGGAAAACTGCATCTGGGATTTCTATGACTCGCGGCTCCGTTACCTCCGCTTGCCAGCGGCGCCGCCCACTCTCAAACAGCAGTCCAGTGTTGCAGCCAACTACCGAAAGTTTATAGGTGTGTCGCATTGGTTTTCCTTGTTAAACGGTATTAGTACCAACGCCCATAGAGGCTGGGTTGAAAGGCCTTGGAAACCGGGCGAGTAAACACGAACGTATGGCCCCCCATATCGGCCAGCGTAAAGCCTGCTTTCACAAGGGAAGTGATTATGCTGGCTGAAGCTATTGTTCCAATGGATGGGGTATGGAGTTCTACCAATACAGTGCTTACCGAGGACAAAGCCTCGGTGCTGGAGAACAGGGCTACCTCATAGCCTTCGATATCCACCAACAAGGTATCGGCCTCGGTTTCGGCAATCAGGGAACTGATTGGACTTTTTCATTTCGTTTTCCTATGACTATTTGCCCCAGCCGTTTGGCCAGGTTTTTTCAGGCACTTCAACGGTCAGGTCTTCAAAATCGTGTGTGTGCTCTAATGGCCCATAGTCCTGGTTAACAGATGTCAGTAATAGAACCTTTCCGCTTCGAGAAAGTGGCGCTGGCATCTTTGGGGATGGGTCTTCACGGTATGGGCCTGTGACTAGAGCGACACTATCAACCTCTGACAAATCCATGCCTGCATCCTCTGACAAGCCTCCAACGCTTTCAGGAAGACAGACAATGATGTCAGGCGCAACACCAACTTCCAGTAACCCGCCTAAATATTCATATAGCTGTTGTAAGCGCATTCTTTTCTCTTTTCCTTGATCAGTTGGCCACTCGATCTTTGGGAACCCCAATGCTGTTTGCTTTTGCAGAACCGGAGTGCGGCATGTTGGCACTCGTGCCGTTGCCCAGCAAACCACACAGACGATCTACTATCGGGCTGAGCAGCCGATACACGAGCAGAGCGGCCAGTACAGAAGTGAAAATCTCAATGTTCATGTTGTTTTCCTTCTTACTTTACGATTTTGAGGTGGTTGGCCTTTTTGGGCTTCACCTTTACCTTCGTTTTGTCTTGCTCGCGGTGGCCATACCACCAGACACGATTTAAACCGATGAACACAAAGCTCAGTACGGCTACAACCAGCGCCTCTACAACAAAGCTCTTTAGACTGAACAGGGCGAGAATCGCGGTCGGTGCTGCACAGTACGCAAGCACTATCAGCGGGCCGGTTAATAGCGAGCCAACCCACCAACGGCTGTTAAGTGCGTCTGATGCTTTGTCCATAATGGTCGTCGTTATCACGGCGGGTTTTCCTCCTAGGATTTCCGCTTTGGTTTTCGAGTCTGTTTAGGCTTGCCAAAACAGGCCCACAGTATAACGAGCGCTCCCCAGATAACTACGAACCATACCCACCAAGGTGTAGTAGGGTCGGGCAGGTCTGAAAATGTCATATTGTTTTCCTAATTGGTATCTGTTGCCGCTATATTAGGTGCGTTTAACGCACCTGTCAACGCCATTTTAGCACCTGCCTTCTTGAACACCGGCCCCCAGTCTGCAATCTCGTAAACAGGGCCGTTTTTGTCGATCAGTACGCGGGCTTGCTCGCCAGCCTGCGCTATCAGCGTGGTTACGGTTTTCTTGTCGATGCCCGTCCTTGCGACGATCTTTACCAAGGTTGCATCCCGCATCCCTTCTATCGCGCCCAACACGGCAAGCATCCGCCGCAGGTCGCCCTTCGGGTAATTCACAGGCTCGGACATTAGCACTCTCTTTGGGTGTATTTAACGCACCCATAATAAGCGGTGCAAAGATCAATGTCACTACCCCAGCGCAAGCTCAAATGCCCGCCGAGTGATTTCTTGATTGACGGTCAGATAGGGTTTTGAGTGGTCGAGCTGCGCGTGACCCAGGATCGCCTGAACAGTCTCCACATCGCCGGTCGCGGCCAGCACTTTTGCGGCCAGCGTGCGCCTACCGCTGTGTGATGATCCCTGCTTGATGCCGGCCTGCCGGTAGAGCCTGCTGATCGTCTGTTGCAGGCTGTCGCAGGCACGGTACGTCTCTGGCCCGCTATCGAGCATGCGGTGCTTGAACGCCAGCAAAGGAAATTGGTGTGTACTCAAATTCAAAAACGCTTTCGCCGTCATCATCAATGATGTGAGCACGGATGTGACTGCAGACATCGACCGCTTTAACTGGGCTAACCGGGCCTTCAGTGCGAACAAGCAAGTTTTCATGTTGGCAAGCAGGGCAGGTGACCTTTGCTGCCAAGTACGGACCTAGCATGTCGATAGCGGTAGAGGGGTAAACCATTTGGATAGTCATAGGCTGGCGCTCGATGGAGCCATAGCAGGCGATTCGATGTAATCAACGGATCGTGCGTCTACACGCACCTTTACGCCATCATTACTCATCTCAGCAAAGACAAGGCCGTTAGACCAGCGCTCAGCCTTGGCCGAGTTGTTCAGCGTGAAGGGGCTGCCGTTTAATCGTTTGGGCTCAATACCGGCGATAGGATAGATCGAACCAAGAGACTCGACATGAGGGAATTTTAATGCGGCCATGCTGGTTACCTCGTTAAGCGACTGAGCAGTATATGGGCTTTACTGCTGCGGGCTGTTGTTTGGGTACGAAATCGCGAAATCAGTTTGAGCCTCGCTTACCTAGCCCAGCCGCTTACGCGGCTACCTCACTGTGTTGTAGGCGAATAGCAATCAAGTTCGCATGCCCTACCATCTCTGATTCAGAAGACACCGCGTAGGTTGAACAATAATCGGGGTTAAGCATGATGGCGTAGGGAGCCTCGCCACTGCGAACCGTGGCCGCGTCATGGCATAGCAAGTCATGCGGGTAGCCACTAACCAAGTAGTTCTCATCGAGCCCCGACAGCATTGTGTCGAAGGCGTTGTTGCCGGTGCCGTTTGCAAGCGTGTCACGACTGCGAACGTAGGTAATGATTGAGCTAAGCGCATTCCAAACATAGAACTCACCGGGCAGGTTGTTTGTGCGCTTTAAGGCGAACCAATTGCAGTCACTAAGAAAGCTGTAGATAGCCTTCTCAGCATCTAACCGTGAACGTGGCAGGGTCATGCCTTGCTTGCCTTTAGCTTTCGTCTGTTGGGACTTGACCGCTAGTAGGTCAGCTTGGGTAGTGCAGAGCACTGCCAGCGCGTCGAACTTTTCAAAATCGTCAGCGCCAGCATGGTCAGAAGGCATTGCCTGGTTCACTTGGAACATCAAATCTTTACGCAGCTTGCTGGCTAGCGCTGATCCCGAACACTCAAAACGCGCTTTATCGTTCTTGAACCATGAGCGGAACGTGCGATGGCATAACAAGACAGCAGCGTTGCGAAGGAAGGTAATGGTCTGCAGCACTGCTTGTGCGTTCTCTTCTTCGGCTGCTTGGCGAGCATTTGCGTGGTATGTCATGGCGTCAATCTCCGGTGCGTTTCGATGAATCAATCTTAAGCCTTACCAAAGAATTACACAAGCAATAACAGAAATATACTTCTATATTAGCAATTGAAATAGAAGTGAGCTAAGGTGCATCCAAGTTGAGCAAAAACCTCGTATCTGGGGCTAGGCTCAATACGGATGAAAGCGCCTTCATAGTGCTGCTTAATAATTAAGAATTTGGATCTGAGGTGGTCTCCCATGAGTAGTGAAAAGCGTCCGCAAGTCACAGTCGAGAAAGTAGTCAGCGCCAAAACAGGGGATATCACTCATTCTGACCCTGAATGGATTTTAGCTGTGGAAGAGGCTCACAAAGCCCGCGCGAGCAACAGCCAAAGAATGGGAGCCTAGTCTATGAAAGCTGCCGTGAATAAAGTGCGCCTAAGCCCCAATATGCGATACGTGTTGGAGGGTATAGTGGCCGGTAAAGACCTATATCATAGTTGTGATGGCCGGTCAGAGTATGGCGGTCGCGCGCAGACCCTTGATGGCCTTCGTAGGCGCGGATTGCTAGATGCCGATGGTAACGTGACAGAAAGCGCGAAGGCGCTGTTCAAGGTGGTAGATTAGTTAGCTGAGGACAATCAAATCAGATCGTCATTCTGCCTACCGTTACACTGGTAGATAACATTGATAAGGTCTCCTTCCATTCCGTGTAAAAGATCACACCTGGATCTATCAATGTGATTGCGCAAGTCAGACCGGGATTGTCCAGCGACAATATAGTTGGCGGTTATAAGCGCTTGTTCTGAAGCCTTTTCAAAAATGGGCAGCATTAGCCCCTTATCAGTCAAAACTTTAGCAAAGCGCTCGTGGTACGAGAGAACCATCTTCCTGTAGTCCTCATTCTGACTCAGCCTGTCTGAAGGGCTTTTCATCGCTACCGTGTCCTTAGCCCTCACGATTAGTTGAGTCATCATATCGTCATAGCGCTTCATCAGCTGACTGAGCTGCACACGCTGGTTATGGGTAAGCCGCCTCTTTTCCATGCTGTTCCTTTAGCTAAAGCGTGATACTGCGTCCTGTAGGTGGGTCTGAGTTTATCCCTGTGCAGGTAACCCTGTAAATTCGCCAACCAGGTTAGGAGTAACAGTGCTTTATCTAGTTGTAAGGGTGCTGCTTGGTGATGGCTCAAAGCCTGAAGGTATGCTTCAGAATCGCCGGCGTGCCTGTAGGATGTTCCCTATGAACGACCCTTTGTTTACCAACTGAGAGGCAAGCATGAAACTGACTTATGAATACGCAGGTGTAGTAGAGATGCGGGGAGTACCAGAGATGGTGAACGTGCCAGTTGAATTAGATGACGTTGCATCAGAATCAGGTTCCTTTAACTACCTACTGGCAACCTTTGATTCCCATGATGAGTGGCACCTAAATTTTAATGGCGGTGGAAGGGTTATAACGATTGATAAGAGATTTCCGGGTGACGCCGGCAACGAGCGTTGGGCACCTAACCAATCGCCAGAGTCCGCTGAAAAGTTCTTGGGCTTACCAGCAAACACATTGACCAAGGAAACCTACCTGCCCCAGCTTCGTGAGTACCTTGAAGGCAAGCTAGGTGATCAGAAGGTGGCCATCCCGATCCTCTACATAGGGGGCTAAGCACTGTGAGATTCACTAGCTGCTAGGGTGCTAGCAGTGACCGGCGACGTTGGGACTGAGCAGGCGACCCTGGGGCAACAATGCCTCGACCACAGCAAGCCTTATATGGTCGTGGATCAGGCCATGATAAGGCGGGCATTTGAGGTTGCGCTGGGGTAGTGACATAGGTTGTTACTCCGTCTAATATGGGTGCGTTAAATACACCTAAAAGAGAGTGCTAATGGCTGACCCTGAGAAATTGACGTGGGCCGCTTTGAGGGCATTGAGGCTTTGTACTAGATCGCTAGGGGTAGCATGTAAGACTTCGACAATCGCTTCGTCCAGCGCCTTCCATTCCATCTCGCCGTTCAAGCTCTCGATAAAACGGTAGTTGATGATTGCCTGCCAAAGCCTTAGCTTTACCATCTTGCTGACGTTGGTTTTGTTGACCGAGGCTGAGGCGTTTAGCTGGTCAGCTAAATCAGTTGAAAGTCTGTAGATCATTTGGCTTTTCTTGCCGGCATTCAATTTCTTGTAGTCAATGCTCGTTGTCAGTCGCGGGTATCTTGCCTGGCTTATCTTCAGCATGAATACGACTTGTGAATTAACGCTACGCTCTTCTTTTGCAGCGATGCATTCAAGCTCGTCACGGATAGTCTTTGGCAGCATGATGCTTCGCTTGGTCTGTTGAGCGTGGATGTCTTCGTTAGCCATCTGATCCTCAGTAGATACACACATTGGGGGAGACCCCTATTTTGAAAGTCGGTGCAGGTTCCAGGTACAAACAGCCCAGATTAAAAGCGACTGGTCTTCACCTATCGCTATGGGTGGATAGGCAGCATTCCCTGATATTAAAGCGGGCGTGCCGTCAGCCATACGGCCAACCTGTTTGACAAGAAATTCAGAATCTATAACGGCCACAACGATATCGCCTTCCTTAGCCTCCTTTGCCTTATCAACCACTAAAGCATCACCGTCATAAATGCCATGATCACGCATTGAGTCACCCGCAGCTTCCAGTATGAACAATGACGATCTTGGTCCCAAGCCTACCAGCTGATCCAACGACAGTTCAGGCTGCTGATGATCGTAAGCCGGTGATGGGAAGCCACAGCTCACCTTGCCGCCAATTTTGAATTTGGCATCAGAGTTTTTGCGAAGGGGGGTGGGGTGCGTTGTTTTCATCATAGGCCACTGGTTAAATATACAGGGTATGGTAGGCCTTCAATTCTGCAGTAGCAATCAGATGTTTGGTGACCTAACCCTGTATCTCAATCAGTGCTTTGGATTGGTGGCGCTCAAGAGTCGAGCCCGCTTCAAAGCACAAGAGGGTTTTCCCAGCTTTCTTGGTGGTAGCTGCTTTTAGGGTGGCGCTTCACGTGATTTAAGATATCTTGCATCAGGATATCTCGTCGCTCTGTTGGGTACATGAATTGATTAATCATAACTATAGCCAGCGCGCCTGAATCCAAAAGTGACTTGATTCCTTTGGTCAAACCTGCAGTTCTATACCCATCCCTCGCTACCTCTCTGCCAATATTCTTGGAAATTGCGCGTATTGATAGCTGATCTGGCTCACAAGCTTTTTTATAAAGCAGTTTACGTTCTACAGTCGTATGGGTGGCCAGCACCACAGCTGCAAGAATGTAATCTCTGTAATGAATGAATTCTGAATGGAAGCTAAAAGCCGTTTTGTCGATTTCTATAAGGCCTGCGAGCATGGCACTTTTGCCCGCTTTGACTGTATCGGTGGCGAGTGAACCCGTTTTAACCTCTCCTGAGTAACCGTAATAGAAGGCAAAAGGCAACCTCTTCCAGTTAGGCAGGTGTTCAATCAGTGTGTACGAGTGGCATGCGGCGCAAATTACTGTCAGCTCACCTTTACAGGCATGGTTCAGCTTACCCAAGAGGTCTATAAGCTCAGGCCATGAAATGAAGCTTTCAATGCCTGTCTGACTGCCAAAGCACAACCCGCTTTCGCTGCCGTGAGCATCAATAAACAAGAGTGGGATTTTGTTAGCTGTTGCGGCTTGAATGGTTAAGGTCTGCATGTAATCTATGAGCTGATCTTTGTTGTTCAGCTGCGCGTATTCAATCTGGCCAAGCTTGTCGCAGTATTCGATTGGAGATTCAGCCATCAATGCATCGCAAAGATCTTCGGTTCGCTTGCGCCCGGTCTTTTGATCGTTGCCGCCCAGGCACTCTAAAGTCACTATGCAGTTAGCATTTGAAACAGTAGATGAGCGAAAGTGCTCTATGATATTGGCCGGCATGTGATCCTCCCGCTTAGCACTTTTGATAGCTACGAACGGCTACGAGACCTAAGGTCAGTACGCCCGCTGAGCATATTGGCATATCGCCTTCTTAGAAATGCCTCAGCCTTCGCCATTACTAGAGGGTTGGGCATCTCAGTCCCTAAGGCCAATGTCTGCCATTTAGCGGCCCTGTGCAAGGCGTCACTAAGGCCAAATTTGCTGACAGACCATGCTCGTTGCTGATACGGCTTTGACATGCCGGTTGGTACAAATGCCGATATGGATAGGTACTCGCGAATTTCACCATCCTTAAGCTTTCTTCTTGTGACGCTTGGGTAAACACGCATCAGGCCGGGTACGACATTATCTTCAATTCCCCTATGTGTCCTTATAGCTCTAGTGCGAATGGCGCCTGAAGGATTAGCAGCCACCTTGGCAATGTAGGCCTTGAACTCTGGCAGCTTCAGAAGCTTTGCGCGCTGGGCTTTGGCGTGGATAAGTGCGGTCTGCAGGCCTGATTCCGTGTGGTAGCGCCATGTGGGCTGTTTAGTTTTGACCGTACCGTCAGATGCGATGTATTTCAGACACAACAGTACATAGTCTTTGCGAATGACAAGCCCATAATCGTCATCAGTAAAGTGTCGAACAGTCATAGCGTTTGCGCCTTTCTTCAATCGTGGATTGCTCACTTAAGCGGCATTGACCCCATCGAACGATCTGTCTTCCGACACGACTACTACCGTCCGTACAGGTTGATCTATAGTGCAAACAGTTGCAATAACAATTGAACTATAGTTCAATCAATCCAAGCAGATTTTACTGATCACCCCTGCATAAATTATACGGTGAGTGAAGGCTGTCTAGCGGTGTAATGAATTAGAGGGATGTGTATGTCTCAAGGCAAGGCGCGAATTGTAGATGTAAAGCCTGCAGGGCCAGACCATCAGGTTATTTCGTTCGTTTCTGAGGCTGGGTCGCAGAGACGGTATTGTAAGAAGCCGTGCGCGGATTGTCCGTGGCGCCTGGACGCGGTTGGCGAGTTTCCAGCTGAAGCGTTTAAGCATGGCGCCCACACTGCCTATGATATGAGCGAAAATACCTTTGCTTGCCACTCTGCAGGCAAGGATAAGTCGGCCACCTGTGCCGGATATCTACTGCATGGCTCATATCACAGCCTCGCCATCAGGTTTGATTTGATGCTTGGCAATATTGACCTCAGCGAAGTCAGCGACGGGGGGCACGAACTCTTCACCAGCTACCGTGCAATGGCAGAAGCTAATGGGGTTAGCGCGGACGATCCGGTATTGCGTGCATGTCGCAGCGCTGATGATTAATTAGATCGGATATCAGAATGCATTTCCGCATGTGTACTGTATGTATTATTGAAGTACAATGCATACAGTACACTTCATAGCTTAACCATTATTAGGCACCTACATGGCATCTGCAATTAGCAACGAAAAGCGCAACCAGATCATTACCGCTGCTGAAGGGTTGTTTCAAAGCACTGGCGTTGCGCCCTCTAACGAGATGGTTCGCGAGAAGCTGGGTGGTGGTTCGATGTCATACATTCAGCCTGTCATGCGCGAATGGCGTGAATCGCTTGAAAGCAAAAAGGTGCAGGCCATCACCATGCCTGAATCGGTCAGTCAGGCAATGAGTCTCTCCTTGGTTGGCATGTGGGAAGCTGCTATTGCAGAAGCATCCAAGGAACTCACGCACTACAAAACCAATTCAACGCAAGAAATTGCTAGGCTCACAGAAGAGCGTGATTCGGCGCTGTCTGAAATTGAAAAGATGGAAGCTGACAAAGAACTCAGTGATGTAGAACGCTTAGGTGCTATCAAGCAGCTAGAGTCAGCAAAAGCTCAGTTGGCGACATTGGACAAGCAGCTAGATAAGGCGGCTCATGAGGCAGATAAATGCAACTTGCTACTCGGCGCCAGCAAAGAAAAGATCAGTGCATTGGAGTTGGAGCTGAAAGAGCAAAAGTCTCTGTACGCTTCGTTGCAGAAGGAATTGATCAAGATTGCCAGCAATGCTGGCGCTAAGAAATAACCTTGATGTCGAATGCAGACCGGTTGACCCCTGTTGAGTTTAAAGCTGAGTACAAGCGCCGTGGCTGGACGGGTAGGGCGCTCTCCCGGCGATGGGGTAAGTCTGAAGCCTGGATCAGTAAGATAGGCTCAGATCCAGAACGAGACATGCATTGGGATGATGCTGTGCGCGGACTGCCTGACCTCAAGGGGTAGGCATTGCTACGTCTCATAATTTAAGCCCAATCATCGTGTATTTGCTGTGCCCCCCACTCTCATCTTGATCTATATGGATGAGTCCGTGGTTGATCAGAATATCTAAGCCTGCGCGCACGTGCCTTGTCTGTATGCCCGTGTGCTCCCTGATTTTCTTATGACCAATGGCTGTATCTCTTGCAGAGTTTGGTCGTAGGGAAGCTATCAAGATGTAAATCTTCAATGCAGCAAGTGTCGCGGCGCCCCGATTAATAATCTCTGGTAAATGCAACCTAAGGGCATCGTTCGGCACTTTGCCCCATTTGTCGTCGGTGTCTGAAATGATCAACTCGTAATGGTTGATGTGCCCATCTCGCACTACGTTCAGCATTCCACGGCTCTCTAGCCCCTTAATGCCGCGTATTACCATAGGGCGTGACAAACCCGTCAGCAATTCCAAATCAGAAATACTTGTCTTCACCTTCTTCGTTTTAAAGTCAGCTAGCACTGTTAGGCCAATATAGGTCTTCAGCTCCGCAATAGACGCTCCCGCTTTACCTCCGCCTAAGAAATCAGCTAGGCCGGGTTCCCGTACCCACCATGTAGGCAGTGCGCTCCAACCGGCCATTATTGTCGCCCTCTATTCTTATGCCCTTTGGAAATACTGATTACACAGACAGACCAGGCAAGCGTAATCACTATGCTGACAGTTGCTACAAGTGCAGCAGAGCTTAGTGTGTTCAGCTGCATTACTAGGTTAGATATAGACTCCATAGCCAGTACCTCTCTGAGTGGGCTTATGTTGAATTTACAGAAAGGACGAACTTCTATCTAGAAAGGGCTATACAGAAAATACATAGAAATTATCAGCTAACCTATTGATATAAAATAAGTAAATCCCATTAATAGATCGTTAATGAGCGAACCATAATAGTAAATGTAAAGGCAAAAACATGTTGAAATCGGTAAATGGGGCACCGAATAATCAACAAATGGTAAATGGCTCGACACAGAGAAAGTCACTTGTAAAGTTTGCCCTTATGAAGAGACAGTTCGCTTGTGATGTGGGCGTAGCTTGAACCACAGTTCAATTAATGTTGTTATTGTTTGATCTATAGTTCAATATCAGCTTATTGGATCACATGGCGAGATACGAACAATGACTACAACCTGTGAGGCGGTCACTGGCATTGAGCTACTTCCCCAAGGTTACAGCTCCGTAAAGCACGTTTTGGAACTCGCGTTTTATGGAGTGACCGCATGACAAGCTTTCCGCCCCGTCAGTCATATCCTTCGACAAAGATAAAGCTAGGTGCAGTCCTGTTTTCAGTACTTGCCTTTACTGATGATGATGGAAAGGTGGTCACGCGAATCGAAGAGTGGATAGTGCGTAGCATCAGAGCCCGTCGAAACTCGCTTACAAAAAATGGGATGCCAGTTTTCTATGCTGTGAAGGATGCGCCAAAGCAAGTCAACCTGGCTCAAAAGAACCAATTCACTTGGGTCAAGAAAACTCCAAAGGCAGGTGATTACGGCTGGCACAAATCCATTTGGGCTGGATACCTTAAAGCGTTCAGGGTGGGCGATGACTTACCCTTCGGCATTTATACGACCAAGCGCGCAGCGTTGAAATACGCCATTGCTGATCAAAAATGTCTAATCGACATCTACCAAGATGATTTAAGCACGTCTCAAGCCTCTGGGGATGCGCAGGAAGCTGAAGAGTGGCAAAGAGAGCTACAGGCAGCTCAAAATGAACTAAAGGCCTTAGAGCGCCGATACGGGGCTTTGAAGTAGCATGCCAAATAACGCAGAAACAACGACAAGCTCCACTCTCGTCTTTCGTGAGCTGGCGCTGGAAGCACTTGCCCCTTTGTTCAACGGAGTAGAGTGGGGAAAGACCAAGGTGCTAGCGCGTGACAAAGATGGAGTTATGCTCGCATGGGTCTCCGGTGGAACTGTATGGAGCGGCTTAAGTGGATCGAGCCATGCCCCTTCTCAGTTAATTCTAGTTGGCCCTGGGTACTCAAGAACTGGAAAGGTGATAGCAACAGGGGGGCGTTTATCAAAAGCGCGGTTAGAAGCCCTGACAGAAGAAATTGATAATGCCTTCACAGTCGGGCTGACAGAACGCTTGAGGCTGGGCGTGACCGTAGCGCTAATAGGGCTAGGGCCTCATAAAAGCTAACGTCAATTACCTAGTGCATCCTGTTAGCTAATACTGAGATTGGCGACTGATTGTTACTGCTGAAGATGATATTGCAGGTTCCATTCATCGGCCTTTGGCCTGAATCGTTTTAACAGGCCGTATGTGTTTTCAGGCTTTAGCCACGCTGCGCCAACACGATCCTGAATACCCGGCGCGAGTTCCTGAAAGATTGTTATCTCGCTGTCGCTCGGAGGATGCCCAAAGTACATGGTGGCGAGCTGCTCAAGAGAGCTTGAATACCCGCTGAGGGAGTAAATGTCATCAGTTGATACGGCGTCAATTTCGAGCACCACCTCTTTTTCCAGATTTCTATATCGGCCAGCACCTTGATCGTAACCAACAATCTGATCTTTGTGATGCTCCAAAGAATGTAGGAAAAGCGCGTCCTGGTACAGAGCAGAGAGGTTGAGAATCACTGTCCCCATTTTTGGATTGACGGCCAAAATAACGCCTTGGAGCCCAAAGAGTTTAGGTTGAACACCGCCATTGAAATCTCTTGCTACTGCTGGGCAGCGCGTCCATGACGATACTTTTTCTGTCAGCAAGTCTTGTCCGACAAGTGAAAACAGCGGTTTCTTTCTCAACGATATTTGCCGGTAACAGGGTTGAGTACAAGTCCGATAGCGCAGCGGCAAAGTCGCTGAAACTTCCTTTAGCGCGCGGGCAGTCTCAGCCGAAGATTCGGCCTGCCAGTCGCTAAGTGCCTGATGAAACGGGAGTGAGAATATGTTTGTCATACGTTTATTTATAGAAAAACGAATTTTAATGAATTTTTGTCTCAAAAAAGGCGTGTTCAGGCGTGCTGCAGGCTGCTGTTTTGGGCGCCAGCTATGATTGCCAGCGGATCTGTATGCAAGTAGATCTAGCCCGAGTGAGCCACTCAGTGGTTGCCAGCTGGTCGGGCAGGGACGGTTAACGCACTGGTCTTGTCAGGCGTAGTTTTGAGCAGGGAAGGTAAGAAGGCTTCGAGATGCGGCTTATCCCTGGCGCCAGCATTGTCTCAGCTGTCTGCGTCTCAGAGCGCTCGTTGTTCTCGAAGTAGGTGTGGATTATTGCTCGGTGATGACTTCAGCGCTAACGACTATCAGCTGATGCTCTGTTTCAAAAAGACCTACGATGATTTCACCCTTTTCAGCTTCGCGGTGATTCGCTGCCGCCTTGTAGCTTGGGAATCGCATTGCGCGTGAGGGGCCTATGCAAAAACCTCGCATGTCTAGATCCGCGCGTTGGCGTACTACCCCAAGAAACTCGTCCTTTGCTGGTATGTGTACGCAGTAGCCTCGGAACGGCGTCGTGCTCGACACTCCCTGTTCACTCATGTCATCTCGCATTTCACTTAACGAGAACCCAGTGAGCCCAAAGGGTTTATTACTATCGTCAGAGATAGGTCGAACCTTTTTACCCATCAGCAACTCCTTTCGGATACGTCAATATGACCCTCAGCGTGAGGGTTTGCTTTGTCAGGGTTATTTCACGCATCAAAGCCAAAGAACCACTAACAGCACCAATACTGCCAAAACTACAAAAGTTAAGCCAAGGTTCGCTTCGCTGATATCGGTCCCAAGGAATTTATTCAGGGTATGAACACACCGATTATTCCACTTGCCCAGCATAGGGTGCAGGTGGTCGCTGGTGACCTCACGCTTCAAATTCAACTCTGTCCAAAGTGACAGACCTAGCACACTGATAGACAGCGCGAGCGCCGTCCCAAAAAAGTAAGCATCTCCAGATTTGTACGCCAAGGCAAAAGCAATCGTTACGAAAAGGTCAATGAAGAAGCCCAAAACCTCTATCTCAAATTGTAAGAAGCGGGTCCAGACGGCACCGAGTTTTGTTTGAACCCACTTGGTGTTGATTTGAGTTTGCACAATCAACAAGAGAGCCCAAATCCCTACCAGACATAGGCTAGCTGAATAGATGTCTTGGCTAATGAATGCGTCCATCGCGCTGGTTAGATTTTGGGGGAGCCAATCAATAGCCCAGCCAATCAATTGGACGCCGAAGATTATTGCTGCCAAGTGGATGATGCGAGTGCAAATAGCGGTTTTCATTTGTCTGCTTATTAGTCAGTGGTAATAGCCTGTTTGTTCGGTATAGTAATACGCTATATTGATCAATCATAGACCGAGGTGTGCCGTGGATACCGGTAAAGCGTTGAGCATTACATCAGAAGATAGGGTGCTGGCAGTAGTACAGAGCCAGACAGCCTTTTATCGGACGTTCCAGCTTGACGGGCCATGCGTCGATCCATTTACCCAAAAAGCATTACCTGAGCAATTGCCCAGCTTTATCACCGCGCTGCGAACTGGCGATTTTCTCATGGTGGCTATTCAAAACATCCCACGTACCCAGAAGGTTGAACAATGCATTCGAGGGCTGGCGACAGCTATGCTCGGTGCTGCTGGCCGGGGTGTGATGTATGAACGCCCTGACCACCTAGTTTCTGAAATGGCTGGGGTAAAGGCTGTTACAGACCTTACCCAATACGATCTGAACGAACCCGCCTTAATCAGTGAAAACCTAACCGTTGATGTGCTTGGCCGTTCATCGAGAAATGCTGCTGTTTGGGCTCCATTGGCGCACGTGACAAAAGTGCTAGTTGATGCTGGTTTGGAGTCGAATCTTGTCTACCTGGTTGAGCATCTGTCTGGCGCCACCGATGACAATGACGTTGCCTGTGTGATCGGTAACATCGAACGCAGTATCGTCGATGAATATGCCCAGAATGGCAGTGAGCTTTTAGGTGACGTGGCTTATGAGCTAAGTAGGTCTGACAGCGCTGTTATGCAGTCTCCTATTGAGATTTCCAAGGCAGAGTACCTAGAGAGCGAGCAAAGGCGGTTTAGCTCAGCACACACGCAAAGCAGGGGCATGCACCAATGACTTTCAACACAGCTACCAAGGAAGAATTTAAAATTGTGCCGATTAGCTACGGCACGATTTATCGCTACGACGAAAACTGGCGTGTACGAGTTGTTGTAGGCCGTTACCCCTGCGATGGAGAGAGAGAATTCTTTGCTGCGATAGAAGTGCTGTGCTGCAGGGGTATTGCTCAGGGTGATCTAGTGTGGGGCGTTGCTCAATACGATTCAGAATCGGCTCGAATGGCTGGTGAGCGGCGACTATGTTTCTTCCTTGATGTGGCAGAGTTACCCAACCCCAATAAGCAAATACATACGCCTCTCACGATGTGTGAAGACGGGGGCGGAGGCTAATTATGATTGAGCAAACGCGCCTGTTACGTTTTGAGCATGACGACATGGAGATTTCAAATCCCTTTATGAGCGCCTGCGGTAGGTTTACGGTCAACCCAGCTACGGAATATGGTTTTCTGGCAGTACTCACAGGTGGCGGGTGCATGGCTCTGGAAAAGGAATTGGAAGGGGGCAGAATCCTGCGGCTCACTGATGAGAGCGGAACTAACTTGCCGGATATGGACGATACAGAAGAGCTGGGTAATTCGTTGATCGGGCTTTATGACGCCCAAAATGAAGAGATAGCATGCTGTTTTGTACATGAGGTCTGGACCGACCACCAGATAGAAATTGAATCTGAAACCAAGCCCTCAAAAGCTCCCGGCTATTAACGCGCCTGACAGGCTAAAAGCCTGTCGCGTTGTCCGCTTTCCTCCATGCTAGTGGTGAGTCGCAGTTAGTTGATTCCCCCAAATTGCGGACTTCAATCAAAGATTGGTCATGTGTTCCCTTGCTTGAGGTGTTCCAATCCATTCCAGTGCGGAGTTGATGTCGTTAAAGGCACGTTGATCTTGGCTCTTTTTGTTCAGGGTGAACGTTCGCTCGGGGTCAGCGGCCTTCAGCGTCCAAGACCTGCGAGTCTGGTAAACAAGCGTTACTGATTCCACCGTGCCCCCCTTGCTTGCAAGAATCATTGAACGGCTCCAAGGATATTTTGGGGATAGTTCGGGTGACGGCTGCACCTGCAATTTGCCATATACAAATCGGCCGCCATTTCATCACTCATGTCATCGGGTGCCCTGGCTAATGTCCCGTGGGACAGAATGCATAAGCATCCGGCTTCAAAGTAGCCTCTCAGGAATTGCAGGTTGCTGCCCATGTCATCCCATCCTCGGCGTGTAATCAGGTTTCGTGTGGTTGCTCTGTAGTAGCTCTGCAGCTGACCTTATTGCTTGTTCCACAGTTGAGCTGGAACCAGCCCACTGACAAGCGAGCATCAGGTTGCGGGGTAACCCAAAGTCTTCGACAAACATTGCCTCAGGACACAAGCCGTTATCGTCTGTCTTGATTTGCTGGCGCATAGAGCCTTGTTGGGGGAAGTAGGCCCATACCGGCTTACCGAGGGCCACAGCAACACCGACCTCAAATACCGTCCCCGAATCGGGCTCAGCGCCTCTAAAGTTTGATAAGTTCGCAATGACAACATCAGCGCCTTCCAACATGGCCATGTTTTGCTGGCATATCCACTGGGCCATTGACGCTTTGTCCAGATCGTCTGGTATGGAGTTGTCGAGAGGGTAGAGGCCAGTTAGCCCAACCTCTTCGCAAAGTTTTTTTAAGTACTGCCCATGATCAATCGAGTCAGTGCGGAATACATCGGGTCCAGCTAAATACGCTTTCATGCACGTGCATCCTGTGTGTCGATGGTGACTGCGGTGTGTGGTTTTTTTGAGTGGTGTGCTTGCTGGTTATTGGCGCCACTAAACAGCTGAAGTAATTGAGCGCCGCTTACGATGGTGATCCGTTTATGGGCCTGAGCCAGTTGGCGACTTAGAGATCCTGTGCGTCCGGTATGAACAAAGACCCCGTAGCATCCAGAGCGATTCACCAGCTCAATAAAGTCCCTCATGTGCTGAGCATTGATGTGTTTTGAATAGCGCTTGGCCTGTACCAGGTTCAAATTGCCCTCCCGCGACCAGATGCGGCCATCTATTCCGCCATCACCTGTGTAGCGTTCATTACGCTGCACCTTCAATCCCCGGCGCTCGAAAGCTTCTAAAACAAGCTCTTCAAACACAAATGGGTCTATCCGCCTGAGGTAGGCCAGTTTCGCCCCATCATGATCAATGCCAGCAAGACGCTTTAAAACTCGCTTAGCAGCCTTTGCACGCCTTCTCTGGCCGGGTTTGCGCCAGCCAAGTGAGCGTTTGATGTACCTGATTAATGATCGGCCAAATATGCGATAGCCGACACCCAGAGCAACAGCAAACCAGAAGTTTGATGCGGTTATACCCGTGGAAATTCCGTGTGTTATTTGCTCTAAATCCAGCATTAATTACCAGCTCTCTACATTGACCCTGCATAACGTATAATGATATTAAACAACATTGACCACAAAAACCAATTGGACACAATATGAGCGAGCAAGAGCCAAATCCGCCTGAATGGCTGTCGAATGTGCTTAGCCAGCTGCAGCCCCCCAAACACCCGTCTTTAGTGGACCCAAATGACTTGAATAAGGTGCTGGATCGCAACCAGATGAATGGCTGCTGCTTCGACCATGAGGATGGGTTGGTAAGCATGGCGGTATACGTTCCATGCGCTGATCCTGATACCAAAGAGGCTGTTGGTTTAGCGGTGATATTTTTGGGCGACGATATGCGGATGTATTCGCGCGCGGAAAGCATTCAAGGCGTACACCTCGAAGAAGCTCAGCGGTCTCTTGTTGATGATTACCTGACGGCATTTCACCGGCCAACGCCTAAATCCCAACCGGGCGCCGGGAGGTAAAATGCTTCCTGAGCACGTCTTTACGACGATCATTACTGAGTACAACAATCGGAATCCAATGCTGAAGATGTTTTTTCAGAACAACGGATTCAAACCTAGCGAATATCATTGCCATGTCGCTGAGGCTGTATTCCTTGATGACAATGGCGGGCTCATCGTTGACGGCCAGCCTTTTTCAGATGATGACAAGGCCGCTAATTGGGGCTTGATCTTAGATAGCGTTAAGCGTGTTCACTTGGCAATTGATCCCAATGGCTATTTAGCCTTGCGCGATGGTGAGGAAGTACCAGCTCTGGTTCTGAGCGATGAGAATTACAATCCTTCACCTGGTAGCTTCCTTGCCCACCTAAAAGCGTGTCTCCCTTTATCGAGGGAGGATGCTGTCTCTGTTTGCTTTGTTGAGGGTGAGGCAGGGCAGATTGTTGCCAAAATGAGCAGCAACGTTATGGAGTCGCTACAGGCTGATGAGGGGCAAAGCGATATTTACTTCATCATTGATCGTCACAATGGCGTGCATCCTATAAAGCTCGCTGGTGATCATGTGGCGCTTGTTGACCCTGAGCGATTTGCTTTCTTTCAGTCGATCCGTGGTGACATTCTGGCTGATGAGTACAAGCGAATAATCAGTAACCTCATAAATGCTCATTACGGGATTACGATAGAAGATACCCTGATGGCAAATGAGAGCAGCGTGCTAGATGCAATTGATACACAGTTACTTCCATGCGAAGTAGTGATGCGTGAAGCTAATAAGTTTGACTGGGATCGGGTAGATGGGGTGGCCTGGTCGGTAGGTATTTCAGAGCAAAATCGCGCAAGAAACCAATCGCATTATTTCACAAGCACGCCAGAAGCCTATGAATTGGCTTATGAAAATCCTCGAATCAATCAAGGTGACACATTGTGCATCGAGTCTGAATCAGTTGTAGCATTGGTTTGGAAGTATCCAATCGCGGTAACTGAAAACTCTGGTTCGCTATACTGTGTTAATGAGGACTATGTAACTATTATTGGGGATGCCGGTTGGACTAACGCTCAGATAGAATATGCTGTAAGTGAGGCCCAAAATTTAGGATGTGAGCTAGCCCCTTGGGTTGTAAGTTTTCTGCAAGAATTCGGTAACGGATATACGGATATTATCTCGTCACCAAGCTCGGGAATTCGGCTTGGATTGTAACCAGACAAAGGAAGGTGGATCGCCATGACAACTATTCAGAATCCATTTCAGTTAGATGTTCAAATATCCATTGATGAGCTGCTGGCGCTAATTGATGCCAAGATCGAAGGGTACGAACGAATGGATGATGAATCAGACATAGGCTATGACGTCATCGGTAAAACCAATGCATTCGTTAATTTCTTGCGGAGCCAGCTTGCGAGCCCTGAAGACAGGGCATTGTTTGATCGCGCTACCACGTCACGTGACATGTGTGAAGAAGGGTTAATTCAAGCCAGCGTCCCTACCTTTAAATGTGTCGCTATGTGATTCAGGGCTTGTTAGAACAGTCTGAATTGTATGCCGGTATGTAATCCAACGGTAAATCGACACCTTGCGTTAAAAGGAGTCTTGAGTGGGCATGGCGGCACGCTTCACGATGATTCATGCCGAAAGCGTGAAATGCAGCTAATCCAAAACTTAGCGGCCTGACTGCGGTAAGCCCTACCTCCCTTGAAATCATCCCCACAGCCTCATCTAAGGCGGTGCGACAATCCTTTGAGGGCAGTTCCCCTACAACACGCGCTTGACGCATGTAGGGGTATCCCTGAGAGTCCAGCGCTTCATATTCAGGTCGGGTGTTCAGCATCTATTGATTCCTTCGCCGGTTAGTAGGTGGGTTAGATTTCTTGATCCTTCACATCATCTTTCCCATTACTTTCTTGTGCGGCTTCGTCGGCCTCTTCTAGCGCTGCAGCGGCTAAGGCTTGAGCTTCCTGCTCATCAAGCTTCTTTTGCATCGCGGTCATACGCTCCATCAACTCATCCAAAGTCTTGCGGGTATCTTCGGTTAGCGCGTCGTAGTTATTGTCTTCTCGGACAGTTCGTACAGCATCAAATAAGGTATCGGATTCCTTTTTAACCTCTTTCTTAAACCGCTCACCGGGCAGGAATCGCTTCGACACTTTGGTTTTTCCTGCTGCAACTGAGTTTGCCTTTGCCTGATTCAGCACTGTTTCAACCTGGTTGCCATATTTGCCGATGGCCTCAGCTGCCTCGGTTACCGAAATCTCTTCGGCCAGAACCATTTTTGCAATTGATTCAGGGGCGCCAGCAACAGCCAATAGGTTTTTAACATGGCTGACCGACATGCCGGCTTTGGTGGCAATAAGTGCCTCGGTCTGGCCAAACATGCAATGTAGGCGCTTGATATGCATGGCTAGCTCGTAGGGGCGGAAATCAACAGCCTTGTTAGCCTCCACAAGGGCATAGTTCAGGTCCAGCTCAGTAGTGCCGCGTGGCTTAGGAACAAAAGGCACCATGAAGTCTTCAGGACCGCCCAGGTTGTCCATCCAGTACAAAACTGCATCTAAGCGGCGATGGCCTTCGGTCAAGTAAATGACATCCTCGCCATCGACCTTGGCAACGAAACCAGCAAGAGGTTTATCTGTGTAGTAACCGTTCAGCTTCATTGACTTCGCTAGATCAACGATACCGGGCCTGTCTTCGGTTCCCTCGTAGTACTGACGATCCTTAATGCGCGGGTTGAAGTCTTCAAGGAGGTGGATTTTGCGCGGGTCGATCTTAAAGAAATCGGCGGTTTTGCCAGCAGCTCGCATTGCGGTTTTTATCTGACCGCCAACAAGATTGAATTTAGCTTTAGAGGCCTTTTCCAGACCAAAGTTATCAAAATGATTTTCCATGCTGCTTCTCCCGTGGCCATCATGGCCTTACAAAACATTAAACATCTTTTAGAAATGCACGCTTGGGCGAGCTAATCTAAAAGAACCTTTAGATGGAATTTAATATAGTGTCTGTTGGGTGTCAATGGTGAATATAAAGAAATATTTAGATATACTGCGCATCATGAGTAGAAAATAAAGGAAGCTTTACTGGTGAATATTGAAGCTATGGCAGACAAAGAAATAGCTGCAGCCGTTGGCGATGCCATTAAGGCTCACCGCGCAAGCAAAGGGCTCACACAAGAAGAGGTCGCTATTGAGGTGGGGGTTAGCATTCCTACGCTGATCGCCGCTGAGGGAGGCAAGGTAAAGCTTGAGGTCTTAATCGGGATACTCAGGGCGCTAGGTAATCTTTCGTTGGCAGCAGCATTGATGGAGCCCCCTTTGCCCAGTCCCGCAATCGCTGTGCAAAGCACAAAGCCAAAAGCTCAGCCTAAGGCGCGGGCCAGATCACGAAAAGATGATTGATTTAGAGAGCTTCAAACAAGCTGACTTGATTTGCCCTGTCACTGTCAGTGCCTGGGGGAGTGTCATAGGCTACCTAGCTTGGAGTAAGCGCCGACAATGTGCATTGTTTGAGTACGCACAGTCTCACGGAGAGATGAGATACCAGCTATCACCCTTCGCAATGCCTAGAGTTCCCAAACACATCTACAGACCGGCATTACCTTGTCATCTTGTACCGCCATTATTTACTGACAGTCTGCCGGGGCCGTTTGCCCGGTATCTGGTCGATTCTGAATTATTACGCCGTAGCCCGCCTCAGGATACGATCACCCCGCTTGACCGCCTAGCTTGGATAGGAAGTCGAACAACTGGCGTATTCGAGTTCTCGTCTTCGGCCTTCCCGCAATCAGCAGCGCAGCCTGCTCTTTTAGACCTACCTGACTTGATTGGGGGGTATAAAGCCGTTGCCTCAGGCGACAGTCCTGCAAACGACCATCTACGCGACCTGGTTCTGTTTGCTGGATGCGGCGTAACAAGTGACTTACCAGCATTCATGGTCAGCACTGATGAAAGCTCTTCAAAGGTGTTCATTGACCAAGATGGGGCCATTGAAAACCAAACTCATTGGTTACTGTCACCCTCTTTGAGCGCCAGCTCATCAGAGACGAAAAGTCTTCAAGTTGCCTATAGCAAGCTGGCTGAAGCAGCCGGTATTAGAATTGCGAAACAAAGGCTGATACAGGCCGATGGCTTATCCCATTGTTTTACGCAGCGGATTGATCGAGATGACGCCGGTAATAGGGTACACCTGCAGTCTCTGAGCGCCATTGGGCGTTCGCGCGTGTCTTCAAGCAAACCTGACACTCTGAAAGAGCATTTCGGGCTCCTGCGCTCTCTGAGAGCCGTTCGCGCTGATCAGCTGCAATTGTTCAGGCAGATCCTTTTCTCTTGGGCCATACAAGCAACACCTGATAGCTCACAATCAATAATGGTTACCTTGGCTAAGAATGGACAGTGGGCACTAGCGCCAGCAAATGACTTTGAAGCCTTTGCTGAGTACGTTGCCCGCAATGCAGAAGCTTACGCATGGCAAAGACAAGGCCTCCCTGACCTTAGCTACCATCAACTAATCAAGCTTGGTCGCGAACAGATACCGCGTTTTAAGCCTGAAGGTGTATTCGACGAACTCAAATCAGCCATGAGTCAATGGCACCACATTGCAGAGGCGTGCGGTGTACCGGAGCGTTTAGCTGATGCGGCCCGCAAACGATTCAGAGCGACGTAACTAAGAAAACGAAAGGGTATAGCGCCTGTATTCCATGTGGTTTAGTATCATTATACGAAAGTGATATAGGGCACATGGAGCGACTATGAAGATTTCTGATGACCATTACCGCTTGCTTGCGGACAAGCTGAACGAAACGATTGCAAAAAATCCTGCAGCTGCGACCGAATATCAAGCGGCTGGGCTCTCACCTAAGCGGCTTCGGTGGGACTTTTTGTGGTCATCCAAAATCAAGATTGGTGATTCGATTGGTATGGGGCCAGATCCCCATTACAAAGGCACAACTTTCATCCCTATTTATGACTATGCAAACGACGATCACATAGATACCGCACTCCGCAAAATCTGCTCTGAGGCTGGGTGCGATTATGGGGCAGCAAAAGACGCTTCAATGGTCCCAAAGCTTGCTGTGGTAGAGGGCAAACAATTCTTGCCAACAGGTTCGAGCTTGGCAGAGCTAGTCTACAAATCAGGTGTAACCGATGAGCCTGAAGCGCGGCGAGTGTGTGTTGTCACTGCAAACAATAAGATTTATTGCGATCAAGACATGGTTGCATTGCTACAAGCTAATGAGCGAAGCGGCTACATCGAGGATGTCCTGGGTAACCAGCATGAGATTAGCTACAACGGCGCGAATCTTGAAATTGACGACTACCACGACTTCGCAGCTAAGCATTCAACCTATGTTGCCAAGGTTTATAGCGTCTCAGTAAGAGATACTGATGATGAGCATGGTGAAGCGTTGGGCGAGCCTGATTTTGAAACCGATACCTATGATTTTGACTCAATCAGAAGCCATGCTTTGAATGTAGGGATCTCTGAATACAATTCTTCGACCCTCTATTCGACCGACCCATCTGGAACACGTGACCATTACGAAAAGGGCATAGATGTTTACCACTACATGGATATCGAGTCGGTAAATGGCCTCCCTGCAACGCATGAGCAGATTGCTGCACTTGGAACGGCACTGAAAATATCGCCATCCTACGACATGCGCTTGCAAGGTGCCGAGTCGCAAAACAAATTAAGGCTGGGTTAGTCGTGGAAGCAATAATTACCTGCTTTCATGGTGGCAAAGAGACAATTGTTGGTCCTCTTAGGGTCAGCAATCGAGGCACCTTTGGAAGCGGGTACTACGGGGGGGATCTAGCCTGTGCGGTAGAGTTCTGCGGGGGCGATGATGCTGATTTAATTTGCCTTGAAATGGATATCAAAAAACCATTTCGCTACAGGGCCAATTTTGACCACGAGCTTGATTTTGATTCACCTGCAGTCGATATGATTAATGCGATCTTTGGGCCTGAAGAGCAATCCGATGTTCTGGCGACGGCGATGCAATCAGACGGATATTTTGGAAATGAGGTTCAAGAAAGGTTGTTGGAGCTGGGCTACGATGGGATCTTCGTTGATTATGGCGAGGGTGCTTTTGAGTCAGTAGCTTTTTTCCCAGATCAAATCCATCACGTTTCAACACATACCCTCGAAGAAGCCAAGCTTATGTTGAGGCCCCACGCGACTAAAGGGCCTGCGCTTTAGGGCTATTAAGTAGCAGCGCTTTACCTGGTCGTCACGCCGGCGCTTACTCTCTGCGCACGTATCATTGCACGCAATTGGGCCTCAATCCGACCTCGGCTCTTCAGGTGTGTGAGCGACGTTAGGATGGGGGTCTTGCTCAATATTGTAAAAGGCTCTAACAGGATCATGCCTTTTTCTTCAGCGCCTTTGTCCAAGAAATATATTGGCGATTGGAAGCGCCTGAGGGACTCTGGTTTAAATCCTTGCAGTGGGGCGAGTGCGTAGGGCACATCAATGATATCAAGTGTGATACATGCCTCTAGGGTCGAAGCACGCGCTATTCCAAAAAGCTCGCATGTGCGGTCGTAGGCATTTCGAGCCTTATCAATGCAATCCAGAAATTTCAGCTGATCTGAAAAACAATCTATCTCCCTGATTTCTTGGCCGCCGTGGTACAGGGCCACTGTGGCGCTGGCCTCGCGCAACCAACAAACGTCTTGAGTGAATTCAAATATCCCGGCTTGACCCGTAAGCTCATTGTCATCACAAAGCGTCAACTGTTCGCACTTGATCAAGGGTTTAGCATTAACAATCATCGTAAGGCCTGCCAATCTGCCTAGAAGCACATAGCCGGTTCACTTGAAACCTAAGGGCTTAGTGCTATCCGTTTCTGTCACCAAAACGTGTGCGCAGCATTCGATTTGCAACGGGGAAATACCAGTAAATTCTGATTTTATCGCATGGTAAATCTGTCCACTTGAAAGGTCGCCGGAAACTAATAACGACCGCATGCGCGAAACAACCTCCGACTCATCAAAAACACCGGTATCGCCCATATTACGCTCCCGCATATCCTGGGTAAGTAGTACAGAGTTCGTCACCATATTAGCGTGCCTGCCGCTGAGCTTCCCTGTACTCACGATCTTTGTAAGGGTTACGGCCCCACTTAGACACATACTCACTATGACCATTCTTTATCAGCCACTCGCCCAGATCAGTGGGTTGTCCCTGATAAAGAAATTCAACGTTGCAAATGCTGCGCCCATAACGGCCCCAGTCGTAGCATTTGACGCTAACAGGTTGGTTGGAAAGCATGTTTGAGACTACTGATGAGCTTTGCTTGCCGCGAACGCTGTTCCGCTCTGGGTTTACATGAACGGATTCGGCAGTATCAATACTTGCAAGGCGTACCCGTATTGACTGGCTGCGCTGACGAACATAACGCTCTCTACGGCTATCACCGCGTGCATCATCTTTAAATTGTTCGTAGATCGAGGGGTTATCAATGCGGATGTCGTAAGTATCGCCATCAATAACGCGGATAACCGTACCCTCAGCTATCACAGGCTCTCTTTCAGAAAGGGAATAGGCGGGGAATGCTGCGAATAGCGTGACTGAAGCGAAGAGGCTTACAAGCGATTTGTTCATAAATATTCAGCTCCTTTAATATTGTACAATATTACAAAATAAGAGAACCGGATAATAGTTATATATCACCTTTTTTAGACGTTGTGATTCTAAAGCTGAAGCCTCAACCAGCCGATACCGCCCAAAGACTTAAATCGTTCCCAATGGTCGTCAGATAGGCGAAAGGATATTTGAGTGGTTAAAGCTCCTTTCCTGCGGCTAGGGGCAACCTTAACAGAAGGTGGATGGTTCTCTAATGCTTCGCGCAACCAGACAACACCGCCTTTAGCCTTGATTGCATCATGCTCTGACTTGGTAAGCTTCAGAACCCGAACGGGGTCATAAGACGATTTCAAAATCCCCTGCTTTCCGCGCTTAGTAGGCACTTTACGAATTCCACCAACACTCAGAGCCGCACCCTGGGTACGCCACTTGCGAACGCCTTTGACAAAAACGGTGTCAGGCTTCGTTCTAGCAATCTCAATGACATCAGAGGCATCGAATGGCAGAGCCGAAGGCATGTCAGCGGCTGAGCTTCCCCCATATTTCTTGATAAGGTAGGGGCTCACTTGTAGCAAGCGCTCTGCCATTGCAGTGTTTTTTGTAGCTACAAGCTTAAGAGGCTGGCCAGGATAATGAACCCAGAAAATGAGTTGAATCGGAGACACGTATTCCCCTGATTAAAAGTAAATTATGGATCAAATAATTAGGGGATAAAACTAACGGTCTAATTTTAATCCAGTGGAATGCAAACTTTTGAATTGACCATCTTTACCAAAAGCCATGTTTTACCACCAAGCTGTTGAAACTTATCCCAGTCCGCACTTGATATTCGCAAGCTCATAGGTTTGTAAGTGCCTGCCTGTTGTCGTGATGGCGCAATCGCTTCTTCGGTCACATTTGCTTTCGCTATCTCATCCCTTAGCCAACGAGCGCCGCCAAGTGATTCAAACTTATTTCGTTCATCAACATTCAAGCTAAGGGTCCGCACACCCATCGCTTTAGGCGAAGCCAACGATTGTTGGCAAACACTAATGCCATTGCAATCAGAGCCATTATGCAAGTTTATCGTGGTTTTCCGACAAATTCTTCGCCAAATACCTTCAAAACGAAAAACGTGGCCTGGTCTGCGCATAGCGTAAACCAACACCTCAGACATTGGTTGAGGAAGCTCCCCATCCTGAAGGCCCGACCATTTGCCGCCGTTTCTACGGATGCTGTGTTGGTGTACTTTAAACAGAGAAGCAGCATGATGCTCGCTCGCGGCTGCGACAGCCAAAAGCGGTTTAGAATGCGGTTTAACCCAATATAGAGATAACTTTAATAGCAAGTTAATCCTCCACAGATAGGCGCAGTGCCTTGGCGTATGTATGTGGTTCGACAGCAATTAGAGAAAATAATTACAAATTTTCTCATAGTGATTTTCATTGCTGGTCTCAAAAAAGGCATGTCCGCTACCATCTATATTGTGCGTGCATCAGCTGACGGTAGGTTGTGTTTTGGCTTTTAGGAAGAATGGTTTGAGTTTTAGTCTGGAAACGCTGTGTTTCCCGATTTGACCTAAACACTTCATCATCTTTAAAAAATAGCACAATACGTGAATAAGCTAATGCGAACGACATCACACCCTTTTCAAAGTAGGTGTAGTTGATAAACGATTCAATAAGCTGATCGTCGTTGACAACAAGATTAATTCCACTTTCAGTAAGGTCTTGACGAAGAAAGGCGCCAATTCTTTGCAAAGCACCTGCGGTAAAATCAGTGCAGGCTATTTTAGAATTAACTGTTTTTCTTTCAACACCTAATTCGTGGTTTTCAAAAGTTATTTTCCCGTTAAACACTAGCCTGCAACCGGGTGTCGCATTAGCTGTATAAGGCAAGCTCACCACTATACGACTTGTCTCATCTTCAATAGGATCAACCTCGCACAGGTGAACCCTGTCGCACCGTAGAAACTCAATGGGTTGTGCTCTATTCGATGAGTCAATGTACGAAAACCACGGCTTATCACCACCGACAATGCATTTTAAGCGCGTACCTGGTGGTAGCTTCCCGCCAGCTTGATGGGTGCAGTAGATCAAATCCTTTGTGAATCTGACGCGCTGGCCCTCGTCATTAATGTTGAACCGGTGCCGAATTTGAGATGGCAAGGTCACAAATTTAGCCAGCACCAAAGCCTTACAGCAATCTGCGATAGCAAACACAATTCGATATAGGTCGGTGCCATTGTGGACAAATACCAGTCGAGCTTTGCCATTGCGGCTGTCTATGTGATCGCAGTAAACGACATCGCCAAGCGAAGGCTTTATATCCGATGGTGTCTCCATGTCCTGTGTAAGCCGGTAGGCTCGATTTTGAGTCATGGTCTTCATGGGCGAAGCTCCAAAACAACACTCTGGCCTTGAGCGTCTCGATAGGAGCCAGGCAGGTCAGCACCGATGCAATGTAATCGTTCTGCTTTAGCTTCAGCCGTTTCGCGCATCTCGATGGTAGACCCCACATCAATCTCCACCTCCCAGAAGCTACGCACCTGCTCTAGATACATCTCATAAGTACCCAGAGTGGGGTGGCTACCATCGCGAACAAGAAATGTTTTGCCGCTCAAGTTGTTAAATATCATTGAGATAGATTGTCTATCGCCACTAATGGCTGTTTTCCCATCAATGCAGATTTCAAATTCATTGCTCATGATGACTGGCCTCTTTCATATTATAAAGTAATACAATACCGAACTACTGGTATTAAATATATACGAAAAAACGACAGTGTAAAGAGGCTTTTCAAAAATGATTCTTAGACTCTTTTTGTTGAGTCTGATTTTCTGAAGGTCGTCAGCAAAATGGAGCGTTGAGTAGTCGCGGAAGGTCTATGTTTCTGGAAGGTTGTGCTAAAGCAGATGGATTGCTGTTGGCTCAGAACGGCTGGCTTGTGCCGTTACAGTCTTAGAAAATAATCGCAGGAATGTCTGCAGCTGAAGACCGCAAAGCAGCTGGGAGCAGCTGGGAGCAGCTTTGGAGGGGTAGGTGAAGCTGGATGTGTAGCTATGCCTGACGTGTAATAACTGGGGGCATGTTTTAGCGGCACAAGGAGTGGGATCTGACAGTGACCTCTAGCGAGTGTTAACTCATTCGAGGTCGTGGGGGCAGTCCCTATGCTCTTTTAAGCGGGAGGTCTGTAATGTTGCCGGTGGCCAGCGATTCCATGCAAAAAGCATGGCCGAAAACAGACTGTACTGTACCGTTGTATTTATCAGCTAGCGCCTTACAGCGCTCTAAGGTCGATGGGTAGACCCGAAATGAGATATTAGTCTTGCCTTTGCGACCATAGGGCCAGGTGGTGATGAGCGATTCAACCATGTCTTCATTCTCTTCGCTCATCAGACGTGACACGGCATTATCAATCCAATCAGGCCACGATAGGTTAGAGTTTAAAACCGCCTCACGGATGCCTTCGGCCTGACTTTCCATTACCCAAGCTTGGTAAGAACGGCTTGTTTCTTTTGTGCCTGGTGTTAGAGAGGTTCCAGAGCTGATTGACGCAAGAGTTCGTCTCATTGGTCATCCTCCTGAGAATCAATTGAGCCTGCAACGTCCAGCGCGTCCAGCTCATCAAATACCTTATTTAGTAGGGACTGAAGCATTTTCCGTCTAGTTTTGTCTCCCGCAGGTTCCCACTCATTCTTAACTGTAGCGATCTGCTCAATAATCTTTACTGGCAAATCCGGTATTGATTCAACCGCGTGCAAAAAGGCCTTGCCGCCCCCTGTTCCCGGCAATCTAGTCCTAAGAGGTGGAAGCTTCGCCATCATTGCTGATTGAGCTTCTTTAGGGTCAGGGGTAGTGCGCTCGTTTGATTTGTCTGTGGACTCACTGCTGGTGTCGCTTGGATCAGCGCAGGATTCATCGTTAGCAGGAATTGACGTGGCTTTAGTTTGGATACCCGCCTTTTCCCGGCGAAGCTCATCTAATCGCTTACTTGCATCGCTGTATGCGACCTCTTTATCAGAGTAAGCACCAACCATCAGTTTTTGAAGGATTGGGTCGTCTTCAGGTAGGCGACAAAAAGCGCGGTAGTGTGCTGATTGGGTCGTACCCTTACCTACCAAAGAACGTACTTGCTTGATGGTGATTTTAGAATTGTCAGGGCCGCAGGGTTCACCGGTGACCTCGGCCAATACCGCACGCAGGCCACTGATCATTTCTGGAAGGCTAAGGTCGCTTCTCAGCACGTTCTCAATAAAACGAGAAACAGTTTCAGTAACGGATGACATTTCTCGGATAAAAACGCGGTTGACCGGTATAGACGCGAGAAGAGACGCCCACCAACGGCGCTCGCCAGCAATAATGATTCCTTGTTTGTTGGCGACGATGGGCTGCAGCAGTTCGCTCGTGCTGATAGAGACCGAGATATCAATTAACTCTGACCATGTAGTTGCAGCTACAGGGTCTGACATCCTGAGAGATTCACAGAAGTCATCCAACCGATCTAACCAAGAATCGAGACCTTCACCATCGCGGCGCGCTAGCTCAGTTATCTTCTCGTGGGTAACGCCAGCACGATCAAGAGACCTACGGCGTGGATTGTTCGGTGATGGTCGGAGAGATGTCAGGTCGCACTTTGGGTCTAGACGCTCTGAGGACTGGCTATTCCATGCTGCGGCATGCTGTGACGCTAGCTCGGCGTGAGCATCAGTGCTTGAGGTGCTTAGAAGGGTTCTCGCTTTAGCCATCTTTAGAGCCCTCCCGGCATAGTTTCGCGCACGCGCTCGGCAATGTATTTAGCAAAGCGGTTCGCTTCAAATTCAATTTGGGTGCCTACCATGTCGGTTACCTGATCTGGCTGGCAAAGAGAGTCGTCAGTTTCTGCATATCCGATACGGCGATTCAGCTGCACCTTCATCAAGTGCTGGGAAAAGTTCGTGTGATCCCTTAACTGCTTCAGGTGCAAATTATGTAATCGCGTGCGTTGCACCAGGTTCGGCAAGAAACCCAAAAGCACCAATGGGTCGTTGCTTGAGCGTTGCTGTTGTTGGGCATACAGATAGCTGAAGATCGAAAACACACCCTCCACCGATTGTGGCTCGGGTATGAAAGGAATGTAGGTGTGGGTAGCCGCTGCTAAAGCGGCTTCATTGAGCGCTGCTTTGCTGGGCGGGGTATCAATGATCACGTAAGAATACTTTTCATAAATATCAGCTGAGCGCAGCCACTCACGCATCGCACGCCCCATTAACGGGCGCTTGGCCTTCTCAATGCCAATCATCTCGTACATCAGCTCTTCATTAGCCGGTACGACATGAATCATTGGATTGCTTGTTTCGTAAGGCTCAGGTGCAAGGTTCGGCTTGGACTGATCGAGCAGGTTGAGCCACAAATCACAAATAGAGCTATTCTGACCATCAAGCTCTGGATGAGGGATAGGTACGCTAACTCCATCATCGTTCGGGGTCATCAGCTTCCATCGACGGCTGGTGTTGCCTTGAGGGTCTAAATCCACCGACAGAATTGGTTTGCCTTTGTTGTACTTTGGCAGTGACGCAAGAGCTTGGGCGAGAACACGACTGGTTGTGGTCTTCCCAGTACCTCCCTTGTGATTGACGCTGACGACTACCGGCGCATGTGCCAAGGCTGACCCCTTGTTATTCTGATGTACGAGTTAAGAATTTCTGTTACACGAATAATTACACGCATTTGATATACGCGCAACACTGATTTGATGCACGCGGCCAATATACTTGAACGTTTTACGCTGTGTGGTATAGTAATACGGTATAAAAAAGGAGGTGTTTGATGAACTCTTCACCAGATATTGCAAAGCTAGGGCACGTTGAAAACATGGCACGTCACACGCAAGAGATAATGCGTGATCTTCGTGACAAGATTCAAAATGATAAGTTTATGTCTCCACAGACAGCCAAGCTGTTGAAATTTGGTGGCTGGGCAGTAGCGGCAATTGCTGGCGTTGGCGCAGTCACAGCATTGGCTGCATCAATTCCAATTGCTGCCGTAGCTATCGCAGCTGCCGGCGCTGGTGCTGTTTACACCTCAGCCAAGCTCGAAAATAAGGCTATCGAGAAACTTGAGATTCGTAACCAAGCCCGAGACTTGTACAGCCGTTGCAATAACTCGTTAAAGGAGCTGAAAGCGGTCCACACGGAAGTAAAAATGGCGGGCGCGGATGGGGGCGCACAGACGCCTTCAATTTCCAAAGACCTCCATGATTTGCAACAAAGCTTCCAGAAACAGAAGTTGGCTGACAAGCAATCGCTTGAGCTGACTTTGAATGCTCAGCCAGCGCAGGGTGCGGAGCCCACTGGTTTGTCCTACCAACGTGGCCCCGGTCCAGGTTAAATCAACAGATGCCCTTATTTCTTCTCACAATACCCAATGCATCGAGCAGCTAAGCTGCTTGGTGTAAGGGTAGCTAATGGTGAGATTCTTCAATGCGCTATGGCGCCTCTCCAATATCCTCTTTATCCGTCCTGCAGCATCACCGCACCGGCATCAATCGCCCAGCGCACGACACCATTAACCCCCCCCAATCTTTTGAAATAACCGAGTTCACTCCATGCGCCTAAGTAATGCCGATGTCGATAAGCTTCTTAGTGAGAACAAGTTAAATCCCTCGATTGCTAGGCAAATCAAGCAAGCTCAAACAGTTGGTAAAGAGCATTCCAAAAAGGTAATCAAAAAGCTGCCAGTGCCTACCGAATCCAAAGGTGAAGCTACGGTTCGTATTGCTCTTATGCAGGCGTTTGGCGATTGGTTTGATGGTGGTGAAATCGTGTGTGAGTACATCCCCTTTGAGAGTCGGAGATACCGCGCCGACTTCGCCCTCCCGCGATATCGGATCTACATTGAAGTCGATGGCTGGTCTCATCATGGCGCCCATCTTGACGCTCATCATAGCGACAGGGAGCGTGGTCTCTTCTTTTCCCAGCATGACTGGCTTCCCTTCAGAGTGAGCCACAAACAAGCGACCCAATCCCCCAGCATGCTGACCGATGCTCTCGCGGGTGCTCTTCAGCTGCGGACACCGCTCGACAGGGAATCACTCAAAATCGAGAAATTGAAAAATCCAGAGACGACATATACGCGGCCATGTCCCGTGGTATGAAGGTCACCGATCAAACAATGGTGCCAATAAAAAAGGGAGCTTCAGCTCCCTTTAAAATGCGATATCGGTACGGTTAGTTCACAACGGCTTTGAGTTGGCTACCTGGCTTGAATGCAGGCACGTTCTTAGCCGGCAGCAATAGTGGTTTACCTGTCTGGGGATTGCGACCAGACCGCTCTTCACGCTTGCGAACGTCAAAGCGACCAAAGCCGATCAATGAAACGCTTTCGCCCCTAGCTAGCGTGTTAGATACGGTATCGAGAAGGGCATTCAATGCGCCTTCACATTGAGCCTTTGTCATCATCGTTTGTTCAGACATCGCGGTAATCAAATCTTGTTTATTCACTACGGTCACCTTCTTTAGTTATACGGCTATTTGCGCTGGGCAAGCACCTGGCTACCCTACGTTGCGATAGGTCGTGAGTTAATCAACTTTCATGGGCTCCATGCCCGCGCGCATGGTCAATGCATACCCGGTGATGCTAAACGCAACACCTACTACCCCGGCGAGCATCGCCCATCCAGCCCACCAGCTGAACATGAGAGCAACCACTGCCCCGAAGCCAATCCCTATCTGAATGGATGCTGATAAAGCCAGTGTGGTTATGCGTTGCTGAATTCTAAAAGCGATGACACCACCAAAACCAATTGCGCCCCCCACAATGCATGCATCTAAGGCATAAATGGTCAGGCTAGTAGTCTCGCTTCGTAACGCCATGCCACAGTAGAAAAGAGTGCCCGAGCTGATGAGGGTAGAGAGCATCATCAAACCAGACCTCCGATATATCGCACCAACCACCGCCATAGTCAGCTGTACTAATAGCGCGATGGTTAATGCTGTAGCAGTGTTGATTGCTGTTGATGTAATAGAGGTCAATTAGTAGGGCCTTTGTATTTGATGGCAGGCTTTTCGTCATCAAGAACGCTGGTGTTCATTCGTTCATTAAAGTCGCTGAGCGCGCGTGTAAACCGTTCGTGTGTCGATACACTGCTGTCCTCAAGGCGTGTTGCCCCCCGGCCAGCTCCTGCTTCACGCGCCTGCTGGGTATTCTGTTCGCGCTTTGTCTTCGGGTCATACCAGCCAGAGAGCTTAATATTTTCATCCTGCAATGACTTAACCTGGTCCTTGAGGCCGCTGAACACGTTAGACATCTTAGCTGTTACTGCGGCCACAGCTGGCAGTGTGGCAAGCGCAACAACGGTTCTCCCAAGGGTATTCAGGCCATCAGTCGCCAGTGAGCCCTTGAGGCTCCCCACAAGCATCTCAACCGCCCCATTAGGCATTGCGTCGATGTACGCTGAGACAGCTTCTGGCCCTGCTGTAGAGACTTGCTGAAGCAAGGCTAGTTCACTCACTAGGCCGTACCCTATGAAGGGAGTAATGCCCCCTGTAACGAGTAATGCGGCTTTTGTAGGCTCAATGGTCGCCATGCTTTTCACGAATGAAGTAAAAATGGCCGCTGATTTAGAAGCTAGGCGTTGGTCAAGGTCCATATCTGATTCTGAGTTCATCACACTTCCCTTAGGCCGCTACCGGCAGTTCGGCGTTTACAAGATCACAATAAGAGTTGATCAGCTCACACATGATTGAGAGATTCGAGGGCGCCTTGTCAGGGGATGCGTTGATAGCATCAGACAAATATGAGGCGTAAATCATCCCCTGGTTATGTAGGAAGGCCTTCGTATCAGCCTTAATGGTGCGGGCATTTAAAATGACCGCCATGCAGGCCTGTAGCTCATCCGCTAAATCGTGGATCGCCGGCGTGTCGTAGTGGACCATTAGCGCATCCCTCTGAATGATTGTTGGGGTGTAGATTCTGCGGAGAACTGCTGCTTAGACTTCTGCTCTTCATGCACCAGATGATCGGTCAATACTTCAGTCATTGCTGGGGCAGGGCGAGAGAGGTGATCTACAACGGGAACGGCTTTAACGCTGGGGTATTTGACTCGCAATTCTTCTCCAAGCATGCAGCCATTCAGGGCGTCATGTTTATGAAGAATTCCAACACCGTTCCCAATGTTCTGCACCACCATGCCAAGGTCATTTATGGACACTGGCCCTTCGTAGGTAACGCCTGCAATTGGCCCACGGATTTCAGATACAACCATGCTTGAGCTATCCAGTATCTCAACTGACATTTCTTTGATAAGCGTGGCGACATCGTTAATTTCGTTGCTCAAGGCGAATTGGGTGATCGAGTTGCCTACTAGCTCGGAGGCAGCAACAAATGGATCTCGAACAATGGCTTGCCCTAGAACCTCATGAGCCAGTGTTTTGCTCAAGTTAGCCACAATCGAAGGTGGGAACTGCTTTACCCGTGCGTGCTCTGCAGGCGTAGGCATTCGCAAAAGATCTGGGTTAGTAGGGTGTTGGATCTTGGGATCAGTCGATCTGTTCTTTGCCAGACCCTTCGTCAGTGTGGGAATGTGATTTTCTTCACCAGAGACGATCTGCATCATGAAGTTTTTGCCTGCCGCTTTGTCTCTAACCTCTTTAGCTTTGAGACCCTTCATTTCGCTCCACATTGGGTCATCTAAAGGCACATCATCCAAAGCATCTGAAAGCAACAGCTCCTTTTTTTCCGGCATTTGAAGCATGTCCCAGTCAAAATGCATGCCTTTTGTTACAGCAACCATGCACCAGCGTTCGCGGTGTTCCAGAGCGTTGAAGTCTTCGCCCTTTAGGATGGTTTCGTGAATTTCGTATCCGAGCTCGCTTAACTGATTCCGCAAAATGCTTGCTGAAGCTGATGATGCGTATGGAATTACGTTTTCCATGATCAATGCTGCAGGATTCGCTTTCGCGATGATTACGAGAGCTGCAACAACAAGGTGGCCTACCTCTGGATGGTCTTCAGGTTTAGCGGTACCACGCTTGGCGCGGCCTGCCACACTAGCGCCCGAACAAGGTAAACCTGCCTCGATTAGATCCATTTTCGGTATGTGTCTCATAGCGGCATCATCGAATGCAAATTCTTGCATAGGGGCGCCTACGGCTATGGTGTTTTTGTCCCACGTCCCTGAATTCTGTGCCGAGTGATCAAGCAGCTCTGGTCGTATCTCGTTCGCAAAGCAATTGGTGCTTTTGATGCCAACACGATCTAGTCCCTCATGAACCGCGTTTGATAGCAGCCCTCCACCGTGGGACAGGGAGCCAACAGATAAAGGGATTCCGTGCAGGATCTTGTTTGCTACTCGGTTTAATCGTTCTTTCTTGCGCAATTCGCTCGCCAGCGGCAGTAGATAAATCTCACCTTTGCGCTGAACAAGTCGGATGCTGGACATACCATCGAACAGCGCTAGCAGCTCACGACTGTTGATGTCGATGACCGGATTCATTTCACCAGTGCGCTTGTTCTCTTTAGCGCTAATGACACGCGACCCATCAGGGCAGGCACGCAAAACAACTGTTCCACCTTTGATATGAACGTCATAACGATCACCTGGCTTCATATCAGCTGAGGACACAGCAAGGTTCTCAAGCCAAATGCGTGGTTTGCCGCGATTCTGCCCGATGTTTTTAACAAAATAGCCTTTCATAGCTGTCACCAAGTGTTATTAAACCATAGGGCGAGAATATCACGTGACGCTAGATATGCTATAAAATAAGGGTTCCGATAGATAAAAACCTTCAAATGTGTTATTTCGTATTATAAAATAACAGCGGTTAGCGGTCTTCAGCTGTAGATGGTGAGATGTTTAAGAGGGAACGAGCCCATGAACGCAAAAGTTTTAGAATTTAAGCCCTCAGCAGCGAAAAATGCGATATCGCGTGAGCCAGCTGCTTCAAATGAAAAAAACAGCATTAAGCTGAGTGATGAAGACCGTGAGAAGGTCATCAACGCAGCTCAGGGTATCCGTGAGGTTTTTAAATCTCTTGGTGATGCTCCATTGGCAAAAAACTCTAAAAGTCCTGGTGGTGAAGGGCCCTCAGTTGGCCCTTACAACATGCCCATTTCATATACTCCTACTGGCAAGCCGATCCACATGGCTGGTCAGTTCATCGACAAGCTCAAAGAGCTGCGACGATTCGCTGAAAATAGCATCGAGTTGCGATGTGACGCGCTAGGTTTGGTCGTCTATGTTTCCGGTGTAAATCAGGTAACGAGCAACACGACTGTTCAGGGCTGCAGGGTAGTGGCATACGACTTTGACAAGCTTGAGCCTACGGTTAATGTCATATTGCGAAATCACGTTGAGTTGACCAATAAGCTATTTATGACGCTGGTTTCGACCTACAACCGGTTGAGCAGAACGTACAACATTGCCGGTCTCCAGCACGAATGGCTGGCCCTCAAGTCAGACCATGCCGGCATGCCGACAATCCCTTTGATAACGGTTGCTGGTTAACATGATCAGTTTAGAGACCAATACCGCAGCGATAACCGTTGCCAGACCTTTGCTCGACAACCTAGCGTCAATTAGCGATTTTGTGGCGACAGGCGAAATTCCCGATAACGCTGAGTTTTTGCCAACACCAAAGAATATGGGTGTAAGCAAGAACACGTTCTGGGTCCAGCCGTTGATCAAGGCGTATCAGGGAATTAATTCGTACCTGATTAACCCGTCTCATGAGGTTAGCTGTCTCGTATCTGCACATGGCAGTACTAAGGTTGAGTGCCATGCCATAGGTGATGTCTTGTTCGTCGGGTTACGAGATATCCAGTCTGATGGCCCGGTGCTGAAGCCTCTGGTTTCTGGATTGCACCCGATCCACAAACTTGATCAGGCAACGTTCATAGGCTATGTCGAAGCTGCCCTGTAAAACGAGGATCAAATGAAAAACAAAATACTCAAAAAACCTACCGCCTCTATGGCGGTTTTTTTCATTGGCGCGGGGCTCCTTTCATCACCCTTCGCACAGTCTGCAGAGAACACCAACGCGACTCAGGGATGGGATGTAATCACTAACTCTGACTTTGGGCCTGCATCAGCCCATCCACTGATCGAAGACAGAGATATGCCGCGCCCTGGGTATGTTGTTGGAGGCGCAGGACGGAATGCATCTGAATTGACACCAGTTACTGAAGCCGCGAGTACTGAATACCCTGAGTTGGCAGCACAGTACCTTGAGTCAGCAAGATGGAATGAGCGCCGTGGGGAGTATGACCAAATGGTATCTAATCTGCGCTCGGCCTCCAATTATGCAAGCGCCGGCGCCCACTACGAGTTGGCCAAGATTTACCTTGAAGGTACTCACCTTAAGCGCGATATAGACCAGACTCAGTTGCATCTCAACGCGGCTGCAGGATTAGGTAATGCCGAAGCCCAGCGTGTACTTGGTCGGATGCTCTTGAGCGGCGAATTTGGACCGCCAAATATAAATGAGGGTGTTGAGCGAATGACATTAGCTGCGCAAACCAGCACCAGAGCAAAGCGTGAGCTGGGTATGTGGTACGCGGGCTTAGTCGATGGTGTAGCCAAGGACATCAATACTGGTGCTCAGCTATTGAGAGAAGCAGCTGAGTTGGGAGACAGTGATGCAGCTGAGCAGCTGGCCAAGGTAGCGGGCCTGCCTGCAGAAATGTATGAAGTTAATGTGGTCGATGAGACCCCGATACACTCAGATAGCACTACGGTTTCCCATAGCCCACCAACAGCACAGCAGCTCTTTGACCGGGCTAACGCCATTATGCTCAGACCTCAGAATCAGCGTAATTTGCAGAATGAAGCAATGGCCTATGCTTTGTTCAAGCTCTCATTTGAGAAAGGTAATGAGATGGCAGGCAGGGAGTTGAATTACCTAGATGGCATCAAGGTGCTTATGGATCGTAAAGACCCTCAATGGCTGGATGACTACAAAGAAAAAGCTATTTGGGACTTCGTGAAAAACTGATAGTCGTTCTAGTCAGAGCACCCTTCGGGATTCAGCAGTCTGTGAATTAGACGCAAAAAAAACCCGGCGATGAAGCCGGGTAAACATCAATGAACTGGTTGTTAAACTGCGCTTGCTAGCTCTCGACCTGCAACCTTGCGCTCATAAATTTCTTTGCGGTCCACAGCAATTTCTTTGGGCGCCGACACACCGATTCGGACTTGACCACCCTTCACAGACAAAATCGTTACTGTGATTTCTTCGTTGATAATGATGCTTTCACAAATATTACGAGTCAGTACTAGCATGATTGCATTCCTTTACTGTTTTCAGCGCCGTAGTGAGTGCAGCTCAGAAGCTTAAAGATGCACTCGTTGTAGGTTTTACCTAATTGCTTTGGTTCCTGAGTCCTGGTGACCGGTTCGATGGTCATTCCTTGGGACCAGATTGAAAATCCTTCTCGTCGTAACAAGATGGCAAAATTTGACTGCTCATCTATGCGTAAAGCCTGCACCTCAATTTGATGGCCAGCTATGTTCCGAAGCTTTGCTAGAGGCGAGTTCAAATCATTAAGAGCTTGAACCTCAGCATGCGTTGAGCTTGGTGGAAGCATGGCAATGAAGTCCCAGTCGCGTTTTGAATTGCGGCTGTCGGCCATGACATTCAAACCGAAACACCAGATGGACGTTGCACTAGGTGCAATGGCTAGTACGGCCAACGAAACCGCCCTAAACAGCGCTTCTTTGTTCGCTATCAGATCCTGATGGCGTTCGTTAGATGTGTGTGTCATGACAGGCTCCTTGTTCTTGTCTTGTGTTGTATAATGATATTAAATAATAAAACGGTCAAGCCTGTGTTGAATAAAACACGGCCCACGTCGAATACAACATCAAGCAATAGGAGAAGAATGTGGCAAAGCTTGTTAGTCACGGTTTCAGGCTTGTAGCGAATGACGGTCATGTTCACCATTTCGTAAGCGTGGTGTATGTCAGCAGTGAAGGAGAGTTCAGCTGCCAATTACCTCATGAATTGGAAATATCCTTTAATGACGCTGTAGCTAGCTCCGGTGATGATGCGCAGACTCACTATACGGCGGTAGTCAAAGGTGAGCTGCGAGCCCACGGCGAGACGAAGGCGTCCTTGTTGGCTATGGTTGAAGCCGCAATGTCGCTTTACCACAACGCCGAATCGAGCACTGATTTGGTCATCTGCTACGACTACTTTTCCGAGGTGAATTACTGGCAAAATCCTGACGGGTCGATAGCCGCTAATGAATCCCTTCCTGAAGCGGTCAACGAGACGCTGGCGGGGAAGGGGAGTTGGTCGAAGCATCAGTTAAAAACGGGTAGCGACATTCAACTGTGTAAACCCGCAAGCCATTTCTCCGTGGGTCTCTATGCTGCAGTCTATAAGCGCATAACGTTCCATCGCACGTCAGGCAACACCACTCGCTTTGAAAAGCTCAACAGCAATACCGATATCGAAATGTTGAGCGAACCTGGTCGTCGCTTAAACGCCTTTGTTGGGATTAGTCCCATCAAGCCGATTTCGAGCATGAAGCAGTTGCCATATTCTGATGGAACCGCGAGCTTCTTCTTTGAAGCTTTGCTTTCCATGTGTGAAATTGGCCGCACATTCCAAGCTTTCTTCGATAGCCATGATCACCTACTGATGGCTGCAGGCGGTTTTGGTCCTCGCCTTATTGAAAGTTTGAAGCTCATTGAGGACCAGCCAAGTAACTCGCGGAGCCAAGCGCGCGCTAGCGAGTGCATTAGCCGAGGCGCATGGTCTGAAATTGATTTACCGTCGCCTGCAGAGCTAACGGCTGATTTGCTGACAGGTAAGGCGGTAGAAATAGAAGGCCATCGGCTTCAGTACGTCGAATCAGAGGCGCAAGTATGGATTGAAAACCTCGACGGCTTAGATGGTGTACTTGGAGCGGAGCCCTCCGAGGAACTGAGTAAACAATTCTTAACGCGCATTGCGATGGGAGATTATTACACCTCGACCGGAATGAGCTGAGCGCATAGCACGCACGGGTCGTTCACCCGGCGTGCTGTATCTGCCCACTGCTGATTCACACCAGCTGCAGGAGACCTTTCTTTAGCGTGACCAATCGCGGTGTTCTCTCGATCAGCTGCAGGTAGTCGTTACGCGCGGTGCCACGCAGATAGCTGGTTGGTGACCAACCGTTCTTATTTTCAACCATGCTGATCGGTTCTTTGCGTAATTTCTTAATGATTGCCAGCTCTGATTGGGTTAGATCATCTGGCAGTGTTTGTGCTGCACCAGGTAGTACCGGAAGACTTCGCACAGCATCGTCATAATATCGCGGTCGTTCAGCGTCGTTGATCAGCTGATCCAAACGCCGGCGCGTTAGGCCCCATCGAATACTGAGCTGGCCAGCGTCCCAGCCTCGATCAATAAGCAGCTGCTTAAATTCCTCGACTGAAAGAGGGACCAGTTCAGCAACTGCTTCAAAAGAATGTTTAGCCAATAGCCACCTCACGGTTATGTTTCCTGCAACAAATAGAAGGATACTTCTACAATCACATAATATCCAGCGATCAAACGAAATGATCATTAACCTATGATTCGGTGCCACGCTTGATTGCAGAGGTTGTTGAATCTACTACCTTATAGAGCTTCACTCTTGAAGCTGTTTTTCAACCTGGTCCCGCCAAACCTTCGCTTCGTTTAGCGCATCCTTAGAACCATTTTTCCAATAAAACAACTTTCCCTGGCCTATGCGTGAGTGCCCAATAAGCACGTGCCAAGCGTCGTATGCACCAGTGTTGGAAGCTGGGCCTACGTGGCTAATCCACCTCATGTCTTGATCGAGACTTGGATATTTTCTGCGGCGATGGCCGTTCATCCGCATGCACAACACAGCTTCGTCGTAATGGCTGACCATCAGCTTCCACGGAAGATTTTTAACGGCTCTAACGATGGCGCTCCTGTCCCTCTGAGTATCATTTAGCGTCACCAACGGGATTGCGTAATCATCAGCTGCTGCAGGTAAGCTCAGCATGTCATTTAGGACGGCTTGCGTGACCTTGCTCAATACGTCCGAATAGTCCATCAAGGGAATAGAACAAAGCCTTGTCTCAGAATAAGTGCCGGTTTTGTAGGGGTCACTTCTGACCCGAAGAGCAAGGCAAGGTCTGTCGATCCGCTCTCGGTAAACGAGCTGAACGTTTGCTGATATCTGCCAGCGAACCATGCTGTTTGAGATGGTCGGCAAAGAGCCGGCATTAGAGTCATTTCGAGTTTGAGGATGAGCGGTTAACGCTAACCATTGGCTTAATGGCAAATCACGAACGTTTGGCGCCGGCTGTTTCTTCAAGCCCCGGTATTGGTCTATGGCTTTGCGCATCACCCGTTCCAACTCTGCAGGGCAGGGATTAGAGCAAGACGACAAGACGTACTGTTTTACTGACCCTCGCGCAACATAGATATAAACGCTAAGACGTTTTGCCGTGCCCAGCTTTTCAAGGATAACGCGTAAGCCTGGGGCCAGCGTGACACTTTTGGTGGCGCCATCACTGTCTTCGCACAGCAAATATCTGGGTGTTTTTAGATCATCCGTCCATTGCACATGTGACCCTGTGCAAGTGAGAGGGGTTCTGGGGATTTTCCCGCCATAGATTGCAATTCGCTCTGTAGGCCGCGTCATTCCTGGCCTGTAGAAGCTCATTAGTTTTAATTTGCCTCGATTAACGGTATCCTTCTTGGCTTTTTAGGTCAGGAAATGAGCAAAGGTAAGCGACTATCGATACTGACAGAGGCAGAAATTGAAGAATTGTATTCGCCTCCTGTTTTCTCCGGATCTGACCAGCGGTTTTTCTTTGTTCTTAATGATCGAGAATTAGAGGTAATTAACCGGATCCGAGATCGTAAGCATCGAGTTGTTGCCATCGCGTTACTGGGATATTTCAAATCTAAGCCCATCCTGCTAAATCCCAGCTTCAAATCCATGCAGGCCGACCTATCATTCATTTCTGGGCTCTATTTTGAAGACCTGAAGTACCGTCGATTTAGCCTGAAAGCTGACCAGAAATCCCGATTGTACGAGCGTGTACTGTTATTACTTGGCGTTTCTAATTGGAATGACAGTGAGCATCAGGCAGGACTGGTCACCTACCTACTTGAAAAGGCAAATAGCTGGGCGGCACCACGCGCTCTTTTTGATGCCGCTATCGAATACCTGGCCCATAACAAGATCGCTATTCCCGCTTACAGCACGCTACAGAAGCTCATCGGCCAAGTGCTGGTTCAATACCAGAAAGGGCTACATGAGCAAGTTAAAGCCACATGTACTCAAGCCTTGAAAAGGATGCTTGCGGAGCTGTTGTCCGGTGCATATACCTTCACCTTACAGCACTTGCGCCAGAGCGCTCGCAACTTTACCGGTACCGAACTGGACAAAGAACTGCAGGTATACCACCACCTCCAGCCCTGGATGGCCGAAGTTGCTCAAATACAGGTGGATTTGGGGCTATCGCAGATGAACCAACAGTACTACGCCGGACGCGTGGATTACTACGGTGCCAAACTCAAACGGCAAGCCACTCTCAATCAGCAGTTGTACCTCCTTAGCTATCTGCAAAACCGTTATCAGCAGTGCCTGGAAAGGATCGCCGATGGCTTTATCCATCATGTGCGGCAAGTCAAAGCCCGCGCCAAAGCGATGGCCAAAGAACAGGTCTATCAGGATTGGCAGAATGCCGCTCGCAATATTGGTAAAGCCGCAGATGTGCTGCAGCTGTTTTTGGATGATGGGATTGCACCAAATGCTCACTTCCAGTCAGTTCAAGAGGAAGCGTTCAAGGTTCTGAACGCCAAAGATCTCACCTCTGTCTGCCGCTACTTGAGCAACCAAAAACAGTCTGCTGACGAGGCCTATTGGCAGCACCTGGACGCAGAGTCCACGCTTCGCACTGGCTTGCTACGATCATTGTTCTGCTGTTTACGCATCGAAGGTGCGGATCAAACACAACGACTGGCGAGTGCGCTAGATCAAGCCCGGTTGGATCTGTTAGCTCAGCAGGAGCTCAGCGGTGCCAGCCTGGATCAGCGCTTGCCACAAAAACATATACGCCCACTATTGCTGAATAAAGATGGCAGCCTCAACCAAGCTCGCTATGAATGGTACCTCTATTTGCAGGTTCCTGATCGATTGCAAGGTCAGCTGTTGATGCCAGACGTCATCAAATACCGTGCTTTGGAAGCGGATCTGCTTAAAACCCAACGCTGGAAACAAGATAAGCAACACCTGTTGGAGTCCACCGCGCAGGAGATGTTGATGGCCGATCCGGCATCGCTCATACCCAATATGACCACTGAACTCAGTCTGCGTCTACACGAGGTTGGTCACTATCTGGATGAAACTGACAACCGAGACATCATTCTGAAGCACAAAGGCGGTAAACGACACTGGCGACTACCCACAACGAGCAAGAAACACCTGGTCAATAACCCTTTCTTTGGGCAGATGCGTTCGGTGGACATCGCCGATGTGCTATGGGTTGTCGACAGGGACACCGGATTTATTGATAACTTTGAACATGTCTTGGGTATGAGCTCCAAAAGTCGGCTGTTCGAAATGGATTTGGTGGCGATTCTGATTGCCAATGCCACCAACCAGGGCATATATGGCATTGCGGAGATCTCTGATCGCAGCTATGAGCAGCTTCGCACCATCCAGGCCAATTACCTGCGACTGGAAACCCTGAATAACGCTAATGACCGGATCAATAACGCGACGGCTAAATTACCGATCTTTAAACACTACTACATCCACGAAGGCATCGTGCATGTTAGTGCCGACGGTCAGAAATTCGAAGCCAAGCGAGAAACGTTCCGCACCCGGTACTCCTCTAAATACTTCGGTACCGCCAAGGGGCTCTCGAACGTGAGTCTCAATGCCCATCATATGGCGATTAACAACCGGATCATTGGCTCCAACGAGCATGAAAGCCATTACCTCTTTGACCTGCTGATGAACAACAGTACGGAAATAATCCCGGACGTTGTGTCGACCGATACCCATGGGGTTAACCACATTAACTTTGCGCTGCTGGACTTGTTTGGCTACCAGTTTGCGCCTCGCTACGCCAAGGTGGGTACGGTGATCGAGAAGATGTTTAATGTCACTACCGACAAAGACGACCGCATCCAGCTGAGTCTGAAAAAACCAATCAACACCAAACGCATCATGGATCACTGGGATACCATCCAACGCATCTCGGTATCCCTAGCGCAGCGCAAAACGGATCAAGCTACTCTGGTGCGAAAGCTATCTGCTTATAAAAGTAACCACCCCTTACTTGAAGCGTTTACCGAATACAATCGCCTCGTAAAAGCACGATATCTACTGAGTTACATCGATGACCCTGAACTGCGCAGCCACGTGCAAAAGGCATTGAACCGCGGTGAAGCCTACCACCAGCTGCGCCGAGCGATCAGTCAGGTCAATGGCGATCGGTTCCGTGGCAACAGCGATGAGGAGATAGAGCTGTGGAACGAATGCGCAAGACTAATGGCCAACGCCATCATCTACTTCAACTCTAAGGTTCTGAGCAACCTGCTGCAAAGCTTTGAACATCACGGGAAAGATAAGCTGGCGGAAGCCATCAAGCGAGCTTCACCGGTAGCCTGGCAAAGCATAAATCTGAAGGGAAAATACTTGTTCGGTCAGTCAAGTGAAACGCCGGATATTGAGTATCTGATGGCATCTATCGAGGAATATGTGCCGCTTTCTGAGAAGTAATGCTCCTCTACAGGCTAGGAATGACAGGGCCTACAGAGCGAATTGCAATCTATGGCGGGAAAATCCCCAGAACCCCAGTCTGCTCGGTGACCTCAACTACGGCTACGACGCACTAGCAGCCTGTTGAAATTCGCCTACGGTCTGTCTGACTTTGCCGTGTAAGGTTTACGATATCGGCTCCAATCTGCCGGGAACCCCGATTTCCATGCGTGGCGCCGATATCACTCAGGAATCCTTGTTCACTGTCGCCAAGCTCGATGACTTCGTGCCAGCGACTCACCCCCTGCGCGCCATCCGCAAGCTGGCAGACACCGCTCTGCAGCGGATGAGCGCCCTGTTTGACACCTTGTATGCCGACACCGGTCGCGCCTCGATCGCCCCCGAGAAGCTGATGCGGGCACAGTTGCTGCAGTTGTTCTACTCGCTGCGCAGCGAGCGGATGCTCATGGAGCAACTGGGCTACAACCTGCTGTTCCGCTGGTTCGTCGGCTTGGCCATCGATGATCCGGTGTGGGATCACTCGGTCTTCTCGAAGAACCGTGACCGTCTCAATGCCCAGGCCGTGGCCACCGAATTTCTGAGCGAGGTGGTGCGCCTGGCAGAGAAGCAGGGGCTGATCTCGGATGAGCATTTCTCGGTCGACGGCACATTGCTGCAAGCCTGGGCCTCTCAGAAGAGTTTCCGGTCCAAGGACGACTCTCCAGACGATCAAGGCCCCGGACCACGCAATGCCCCGCCGGACTTCAAGGGGCACAAGCGCAGCAACGACACCCACGCCTCGACCAGCGATCCGGATGCCCGGCTGTACCGAAAGAGCCACAACACCGGCGCGCAGCTGAGTTACATGGGGCATGTGCTGATGGAACACCGCAGTGGCCTGGTGCGCAGTGCTCATGTGACTCTGGCCGGTGGCCGTGGCGAACGCGAAGCCGCGCTGGCGATGCTGAGCAAGCTGGGTGGTCGCCGTCGCCGCACCTTGGCTGCGGACAAGGCCTACGACACGGCAGACTTCGTGGCCGCCTGTCGTGCCCTCGGCGTGACACCGCATGTGGCGCAGAACACCAGTGGCCGGCGTAGCGCCATCGACGGCCGTACCACGCGCCATGCTGGCTATGGACTGAGCCTGAAGATTCGCGCCTGGATCGAAACCCACTTCGGCTGGCTCAAGGCGGCGGCAGGCCTGCGCCAGGTGAAGCAGCGCGGACTTGAGCGTGTCGACGCGCTGTTCCAGCTGGCCATGGCGGCAAGCAACCTGGTGCGCCTGCCGAAGCTGCTGGCTACAGGCTCAATGGCATGAGCGCGTTGACGGGGAAGGTGCGCCTGGAGCACGCCAAATCGGGCTATTTCCATCGATTGGCGCCCTAAACGGGAAGTAAACGAGCGCGACCGCTGCTGCCAGAAGCAGTGGACGTAATCATCGCGGCGAATTTCAACAGGCTGTTAGTGGCGACAGCCGCTAGCCGCAAGCCGCAACAGAAGCAGAAGCAAAAAGCCGGCAGCGGTGGCTGGCAGCAGGAGCAGTGCGGTGGAGTGGAGGCGATCAGCTTGCCGCTTGAAACTTGCGGCTTGCAGCTCCGAGAGGAGCCCCCTGTCGCCCGGAGCAGCGGAAACGACAGGGGGAGAGGGTGGATATCAGCGGATACCCGAGGCGCGCAGTGCGTTGGGAGTGAAGTCGGCAGACGACGCCTTGAAGCTGAAGTCGTAGGGCTTGCGTTCTTCGTTGGTCATGCCCAGCGCCATGTAGCGTCCGTTCTGCAGGTCGTACAGCGTTTCCAGAGCGTATCCGGGGATTTTCAGATCGAAGCGTTGCAGAGCCATCGCTTCCGCTACGCGCCACAATCCCCCGCGGCCATCGTAGTGGTCGATAGCACCAGCTAGCCAGTTATCCTCGTCGATAAAGAAGTGGCGCTTGGCGTAGACGTGACGCTGGCCTTCCTTGAGGGTGGCTTCCACTTCCCAGACGCGGTGCACTTCGTAGCGCACCAGATCCTGGTTGATATGGCCCGCCTGGATGATGTCATCGTACTTCAACTCGCGTGAGGCAAGAGCGAAGTTGTTGTACGGGATCAGCAGTTCACGCTTGCCAACCAGTTTCCAGTCGTAACGGTCGGGCGAGCCGTTATACAGGTCGTAATTATCGGAGACCCGGGTGCCGTCCGCACCGAACGCCGGTCCGTCATAGGCCACCTGGGGTGCGCGACGCACGCGGCGTTGGCCGGCGTTGTAGATCCAGGCGGCGCGCGGCTCCTCGACCTGGTTGATATTCTCGTGCACCAGCAGTACGTCACCGGCCAGGCGTGAGGGCGACAGGATACGCTGGGTGAAGTAGAACATCAGGTTATCGGAGATCTTCGGGCCGTAATCGGTCAGTGCGGTAGCAAAGCTGTACGCATCCTGCAGAATCACCATGGTGTTCGAACCATTGGCCTGCGGGGTTGCCTGCGCGATAACGCGGGTAAAGCTGCCACCGCGATAGCGGGTGATGTGGTTCCAGATAACCTCCACACCGTTTTGCGGAATCGGGAAAGGATAGGCCGTGTCGAAGTTTTCTAGGCCGTTTCCGCCCTCGGCCAGTTGTGTATTGACGGCGTTGCGGGCGACCGCGTCAAACACCTCTTGCGGCACGGTAGCGCTGCGGTTGGTTTGGAAGACCCGCATGCGATAGGTATCAGGGTAGCGTCTGAGCATGGCCTTCTGGCCTTCGGTCAGCATGTCCGCATACTGATCCATATTCGCCGCAGTGATGGTGTATTGCGGCTGCTCGCCGGCGAAGGGGTCGCCAAAAAAACCGTCGGCGTCGACCGGCGCCGCATCGGTTGCCATGCCGCCGGTCCAGGCGGGAATGGTGCCGCTGGCGTTGCCGGCACGTTCGGCGCCCATCGGGGTAAGGGTGGTCTGCAGCTTAGCCGCCTCTTCCGGAGAGACGGCTGCGCTGACCGACAGCGCAAGGGCGCTGAGCATGGCGCCACCGAGAATCTGCAGGGATCGTTTGTGAATCGGTTTCATCGCTTGCTCCGTTTCTTATTAGAAGTTAACGCCGACGCTGACAGCAACGAAGTCGCGGTCAGTGTTGGGGTTGTAGTCGCCACCGAAGAAGTTGGTGTAGTTGATGCTGGCGTTGTACTTGTTGTTGTACACCCCGGTCAGGCCGACGCTGGCGGCCATGGAGCCTTCAACAAAGTTCGGACCGGTGCCGTCAACGTCGTGTGAGAACGCGAAGCTGGGCTTGAGCGCCACGCCCGCGAAGCCCTCGTACTCCATGTTGACCAGGGCGCGGTAACCCCAGGAGCTGCTGGTGTAGAAGCCGTCGTACGTGCAGTCCGATGGGTTGGCAGTGTTAAGCACGCCCTCGCATGCCCCGAACGGCAGTGGCCCGGAGCCATATAGTGAGTCGCGGCCGTAGCGCAGTTCATCCAGGCCTTTCTTGATGCCGCTGACGTGGTTGTAACCGACTTCGCCGATGACGGTCATGCTGCGCGCGCCGAGGATATTGTCAAAGATGCGGACAGCCGTAACCTGCGCCTGGGTGACCGGCAAACGCTTATAGCCCTGAATGATGGTGCCGGGGGGAATGGCTACGCCGAAAACAGCTCCGGGCACGTGGCCACTGGTGTTCAGCGGCGTAACGGCGTTACCGAGGGCTGCACCGGTCAGATCGTTGGAGCTGATCTGGACTGGCTGGTTTGGTCGGTAGCTGAGCTCGCCGGACAGCGCAGTACCGCCAACGTTGGTCTGGAAGCTGACACCGTAGATCCGGATGTCCTCCGGGTAGGCGAGGAAATAATTACCCAACAGGGCCACGTCAACTTGCCCGGTCTGGGAATTGGGCTCTGCACCAATGACCGTCTGGCCGCCAGCTGCGATAGTGTTATAGGTTGGCAGGCGACTGTGGATGTTCATGAAGTACAGGCCGAACTCGGTCTGATTCAACTCCTCGGCATAGTAGCGGAACGATACGCCGAACTGGCCGTCGTCTCTGGCGTCGCGATCAGCGCCGCGCGGCAGGTAAACGAAGGTTGGATCACCGTTGGCACCGTTTTGGCTGCCGCCGATACCGACCTGGTAGCAACCGTCAGCCAGGTTATCGCTCGGCGCGAAGAAGGTACCGCAGTTGTCGATGACCGTCTGATCCCACTCCAACTGGTAGAAGGCTTCCATCCCGAGATTTTCAGTCAGGCTCTGGGACAGGTAGAGCATGTTGACCGGAATAAGGCCTTCCTTGATCTCCGCGCCTGGTCGACGGAAGGCGGCCGCGTCGATCGGGTTGATGCTGTTGATGCCATTCTGAATGAAGGTACTTTCACCCCAGCTCACCACCTGCCTGCCGATGCGGACCGAGCCCGGCATGTCGCCAATGGCATAATTGTGGTAGAGGAACGCATCGAGCAGCTGCACGCCGGAGGCCTGGGCCGCGGTCTTGCGATTGTCATCGTCGATGTCGTACAGATCCTGGTGCCCGTCCTTAAGCTCGAAGTCGTACCAGTATTTTCCGCGCAGGAAGACGCCGGTATTACCGTATTGCAATGACAGGTCGTGGATGCCTTTGAAAATGGTCGAGAAGGCATCGCCCTTGTCGAAGTTCAGGCGATTGTCGTCGGTGTTGGCGGCGTTGGCGTTGCCACCGTTGTTGGCCCAGATCAGGTCCTTGTCCGGGCTGGCGGTCGCCCAGCTGGAGCCGATGGAAATGCTGGAGTCGAATTGGCCTTCGATTTCACCGATGTCGAATCGCACCGCATGCGCAGGCAGTGCGGAAGCCATTGCGATGGCGACAACCATGGGTTTGAGGCTGCAGGTCAGAAACGTTCTTGTTGTTATGTTCTTCATGTTGTCCTCGCGCCGGGCGCTTGTTGTTATTGAGGATCCCAGGCTCGCAGCAGTGACGGGACGCCGTTCTGCCGCAGGATCTCAATGTAGTCCGATAGGTTTCGTGTTTATACCCCCCCTAATGGGGGGGGATGGGGCGTGGGGCGAGGTGCGGTCGGCCTGCAACGGGTAGGTCAGCTTGCGTCGCTGGCGACCTGGTTCATAATGCCTGCGGGGCGTCCGTCCCGGTTACCAGGAGAGAGGCTGATGACTATTTCCCCGCTGCTGATAGGTGGCAATCAGGCTGGCGGCGTGGCGATTGAGCCGCGCATGGCCAATCGTCACGGGTTGATTGCGGGCGCGACCGGCACCGGTAAGACCATTACGCTGCAGGTGTTGGCGCAGGCCTTTTCGCAACTGGGTGTCCCGGTGCTGGTGCCCGATATCAAGGGTGACTTCTCGGGCATCGCGAAACCGGGTGTGGTATCGGAAAAGCTACAGCAGCGCGCCCTGCGTGTAGGTATTGACGCTCTGGAGCCAAAGGGCGCGCCGGTGGTGTTTTGGGATGTGTATGGCGAGAAGGGGCATCCGCTGCGTCTGACCATTTCCGAGCTTGGCCCGCAACTGCTGTCGCGGTTGTTGGGGCTGAATGAAACCCAGAGCGGCATCATCGATATTCTGTTCCGGGTCGCTGATGATCAGGGCTGGCTGCTGCTCGACATGAAAGACCTGCGGGCGATGCTCAATCATGTCCACGAGCACCGTGCCGAGCTGGGGCCGCGTTACGGCAATATCTCACCGGCCAGCGTCGGCGCTATCCAGCGCTCGTTGCTGCGTCTGGAACAGCAGGGCGGCGAGCCGTTGTTTGGCGAGCCTGCCGTCTCGCTGGATGACTTTCTCCAGGTCGACGAGCACGGTCAGGGCGTGGTCAATATCCTGCATGCCGAGCGCCTGTATCGGGAGAGCCCGCTCGGCTATGCCTGTGTCCTTCTATGGCTGCTGTCCGAGCTGTTTGAGCAGCTGCCGGAGGTTGGTGATGCCGACAAGCCCCGGTTTGTGCTGTTCTTTGATGAGGCGCACCTGCTGTTCAATGACACCCCTAAGGCGCTGCTGGATCGGATTGAACAGGTCGTGCGGCTGATCCGCTCCAAGGGTGTGGGCGTGTACTTCGTTACTCAAAGCCCGCTCGACCTGCCGGATGCCGTGCTGGCGCAGCTAGGCAACCGGGTGCAGCACGCGCTGCGCGCGTTTACTCCGCGGGACCAGAAAGCAGTCCGTGCTGCGGCCCAGACTTTCCGCACCAACCCGGATCTGGATACCGAAGCCGTGATCACTGCTCTGGGCGTGGGTGAGGCGCTGGTCTCGGTGCTGGATGAAAAAGGCTCGCCGTCCATCGTGCAGCAGATCTGGGTGCGACCGCCGGACAGTCAGATGGGGCCGATTACGGACGCCGAGCGCGCTGCCATGCTCGCCGCTTCACCGCTCAAGGGAGTGTACGACGAGCCGGTTGATCGCGAGTCTGCCTATGAATTGCTGCAACAGCAGGCCGCGCGTTCGATGTCGGAAGAAAAACCGGAAACGCGCAAGCAGGGTACCACGCGCAGCCGGCGTGAAAAGAGCATGGCCGATGAAGTGACGGACATGATCACGTCGTTTGGCCGCAGCGCCATGCGTTCCATCGGCACTCAGCTTGGTCGACAGATTGTGCGCGGGCTGCTGGGGTCGCTGCGCAGCCGCTAAGGCGGTTACATTCCAGTGCGCGCGCAGGGATAATGGCGGCAGTTAAAGGAGAATTGCATGCCCGCGCTTGATCTGACTCTGTTGTTACCTGTGCTTTCCCTCGCATTGCTGGCTGGCTGGGGGCTCACTGCCTGGCTGTTGATGCGCCGCAGCAGCGCGCTGCAGGAGCAGCTTGCCGAGGTGCAGGCGCAGCTCGGGGAGGCGCAGATTACCGCGCAGCAGGCCCAGCTGGAGCTGCATCAGCAGGGCAGTGAGCGCGGCGCGCAGCTGACTCGCATTGAGCATCTTCAGGAGTCCCTGGCCGAGCTGCGTGAGCAGCAAAAGTTGCTGCAATCAAGGCTCAGCGAACAGCAGGCCCAGCAGCAGCACTGGCAACTTCAGGCCGAGCGCGCACAGACGCTGGGGGCAGAGCAGGGGCGTCAGCTGGATGAGCTGCGCAGCGAGCGTCAGCGTCTGCAGGGCCGTTTGGATGCAGTGCAGAGTGAGTATGAAGACCTCAAGGTTCGTCACTCGACCCTCGAAAGCTCCCTCGAGCAGCGCCAGCAGCACTTTGCCGAGCAACAGCAACTGCTCAAGGACAGCCGTGAGCAGCTGAAGATGGAGTTCGAACAGCTGGCGGGCAAGATCTTCGAAGCCAAGGGGCAGGCCTTTTCCCAGACCAGTCAGCAGTCGCTGGATGCGCTGCTGAAACCCTTCCGTGAGCAGATCGACCAGTTCCGCGCCAAGGTCGAGGATATCCACCACAAGGACACCCAGCAGCAGGCCACCCTGGCGGCAGAGCTCAATCATCTCAAGGAGCTGAACCGTCAGATTACTCAGGAAGCGCATGATCTCAGCACCGCGCTGCGCGGCCAGAAAAAGACTCAGGGTAATTGGGGGGAGCTGATTCTGGAGAACGTGCTCGAACGCTCTGGGCTGCGCGCCGGCAAGGACTTCCAGCGCGAGGTCAGCATCAACAACGCCGAAGGCAAACGCCAGCGCCCCGACGTGCTGGTCTATCTGCCGCAGGACAAACACCTGATCATCGACGCCAAGGTGTCGCTCAACGCCTACACCCGCTATATCAACAGCGAGGACGAGGCCGAGCGGCGCATTGCCCTGGGTGAGCACGTGCAGTCGGTCAGTGATCGTATTCGTGAGCTGTCGGATCGCAACTACTTTGAGCTGCCGGGGCTGAATGCGCCGGAGATGGTGTTTATGTTCATCCCCATCGAATCGGCCTTTGTTGAGGCGCTGAAGGCAGATGAGAGCCTGTTCCAGAAGGCGATTGAGCAGAATGTGCTGGTGGCGACTCCAACCACGTTGCTGACCAGTCTGAATATCGTGCGCCAGCTGTGGCGCTTTGAAGACCAGAACCGGCACACCGCGGAGCTGGCCGACCGGGCCGGCAAGATTCACGACAAGCTGCGCACCTTTCTGTCCAGCATGGACGGCATTGAAAGCAGTCTGGACAAGGCCTCGCAGGCCTATCGCAAGGCGCGGGACCAGCTGGTCGACGGACGCGGCAACCTGGTCAAGCAGGTCAACGAGTTCAAGGAACTGGGCGTCTCGGTCAAGGCGGAACTCAGTGAAGAGTGGACCGATCGTGCTGCGCTCGAGTTGTCCCATGAACGCAGCGAAGAAATGCCCTGATACGGTGCATTGCCCCGGTCAGGGGCAATCACTCAGAGGTGGAAGTCACCGTTGGCTTCCGGCTGATAGAGCACATCAATGATCTTCAGGCGCAGGGGGCGGCCGGCCGGACCCTGCCAGTTGATGCTCTGGCCGATCTTCAGGCCGAGCAGCGCCATGCCAACCGGTGCCAGCACGGAAATGGTGCCGGGACGGCCCGCCTGATCCGGGTAGACCAGGGTCAGCACAAACTCCCGATCGCTGGCCTCGTCAATGAAACGCACCGTCGAGTTCATCGTAACCACGTCCTTGGGGATCTGCTTGTGGCTGATGACGCGTGCGCGCAGCAGTTCGTCCTCCAGCGCTTCGAGCATTTCCAGCGGGGCCGGTATATCGGCCATTACCTTTTCCAGGCGTTGAACATCCAGACGGGTCAGGACGATTGCAGGGGATTTGTTCATGGCGAACGGCACTACTCCTTGATCAGAGTTGGGTAAAAATGAGGTAAGGGAAAACGTCGACAGGACGCCGACCCGTTGACCCTACCAGATTGGCGCGCAGTTGCAAGGCGGTGAGTGTTTCTAATTGTGCTTCATCATGGTGCATGTAAAAGCTGTCCAAATGGTCAGTGATCCATATTGGTGCGCTGATGGCTGCGCTGTCCTCGTGCGTCCCCCGGAACCCGGGACTCCTTATGTGGCATGGCACTTGCTCTGTAAATCGGGATTATTGATTGGGAATGAGCACGCATGACACACGCCTGGCACCTGGAGCAGCATGACAGCGCTTTGAACTGGCAGGCCGGTTTGCGGCTGGGCTTTGTGCGTTCCGGTGCGCGTACACAACTTGCCCATACCAGTCATCGAGGCCCGCTGCGCGTGCAGCGTCCGTTTACCCCGGAAGGGTTGGACTGCCCGCATCTGTATATTCTGCATCCGCCGGGTGGGCTGGTCAGTGGTGACAATCTGCGTCTGCAGGC